>Ga0070669_100003366_pt1 | contig 11494 bp, 7 predicted proteins | sample KBSS53metaG_FD_64680 | JGI IMG/M metagenome (GOLD analysis project Ga0070669, IMG submission 64680) | Switchgrass rhizosphere microbial communities from Kellogg Biological Station, Michigan, USA - KBS S5-3 metaG | ecosystem: Host-associated > Plants > Roots > Rhizosphere > Soil ... | reverse complement strand
AAGAAAGGCGCGCGCAGGGGTGATCAGAACGCGGGGCTCGTGACCTTGCGGCCAACGGATCCTCGAGACACGCGCGCCAAGCCCCTTTCGGTCTTCGTGCAAGACGGGAAGGTCAAGGGCGTCCAGGGATAGCGCCCGGCGCGTGCTGGAGGGGTGGATTCTGTGCGCTCGCCGCGGCGAAGGGCATGTAAGCTCGTGCCGGTAGGCTCGCTTATGAGATTGCTTGTCCTGGTCATCGCTGGCGCCGCGGTCGCGGCGTGCAGCAGCGACGCCGATTACGCCGGAACGGGCGCTGTCGGCGTCGACGGCGGCGACGCGGCGGCGGCGAACGGTCGCGACGGCGCGGGCGATGGCGGCGACGGCGCGGCGGACACCGGCGGCAACCTGGTCACCGGCGTGCGCGTCTTCAGCGGCACGTCGAAGATGCTGTTCAACGGGCCTTCGTGCACGAACGACGCGAGCGCGACCGGCGATCGCTGGTGCGCGTTCGTCACGTACACCGACGCGACGATGGAGACGCGCAGCCTGTACGTCTTCAATGCGTCGCGCGTGGTCGCAGGCGCCGACGTCCGGTGCGGCGGCGGCGCGAGCACCGACGCTTGCCTGTTGCTGACCGCCGATCTCTGGGGCGACAGCTCGAACCCGGTGATACACGGCACGTTCTTCCAGGGCGACACGCTCGTCTTCTATGAGCACGGCTTTGCGCCCTACGTCTGGCGGCCGGGAATGACGAAGGGCCGGCTGCTCGCGACCCGTGCCGAAGGAGAAGACGCCGTGTACTGCACGCCCGCGCCGCAAGGGACCGCGGTGCTCTGCGTCCTGCTCCCGAACGCGGTGGCCGATCCGAACCCGACCAGCGCCTTCGCGGATCTGCTGATCGGGAAGGCGGACGGCGCGACCGAACCGCTGCTCTCGGTCGCGGACAAGGTCCTCACGTTCAGCGTGGACGACATCGGCTTCCGCCCGACGTTCGGCTTCGGATTCCCGCCCGGTCCCGGCGATCACGTCGCCTGGACGACCCGCGACGGCGCCACCGGCCCGGAGACGCTGCGGCTGCAGCGCGCCGGCGAGCCCGCCAGCAAGGCGACGATCGCGTCCGGCGTGCACCACTGGAACGTCTCGCCGGACGCCAGCCGCTGGTTCTGGCTCACGGGCACCAAGGGCACCGCCGTCGGCACCTTGCAGACCGCGCCGTTCCCGACCGGAGCGAACCCGACCGACGTGCGCGCCGAGGTGTCCGAGGACTATGACGTCGTCATGTCGGACGCGAAGACCGTCGTCGCGCTGACCAAGGACGGCACGCTCGTCGCGATCCCGGACCCGCTCAACCCGGCCGGCGAGCTGGTGCTGGACACGCAGGTGAAGGACCTGTTGTCGGTCAGCGACGCCGGGCACGTCGCGTACGTGAAGAACCGCTTCGGCAACAATTCAGGCGATCTCTACGTCAGGCGGGCGGACGGCTCGGCATCCTGTGTCGTCGAGCCGACCCGTCAGGTGCCGGTCCGGTCGGTCAGCTTCGTCCCCAACGCGGGCGCGATCCTGTGGGCGCACACCGGCGCCGACGGCTTCGAGGCCCACTACACCCGCCTGCGCGATTGCAACACGATGTCCGTCGCGACCGACATCACGCTGATCACGTCTGTCGGCCACGAACGCGTCATGTTCGCCGACCAGTTCGACGACACGACCGCCAGCGCCACGTTGAGCATCCGTCTGGTCGGGAACGGCAACACGCTGGGCGTCGAGGCGCCGATTCCGATCGCCGATCACGTCGACAGCTACGCGGTCGCGGGCCCGAACCCCGACACGCTGCTGTACACGGTCAACACCGGCGGCGAGAACGACGGCGTCTACGTCCGCTGGTTCGCCGACTGACGGCCGGTTGAGCCGCATTCGGGCCGTCGTGGCACCAATCAGCGTGAACCGGCTATTGGTCGCGGCGGCGATCCTGATCGCAGCGTGTTCGAAGCCGCAGGGCAAACGAATGGATGCGGGCGTCGGCGTCCAGATGGATACGGGCGTGGGGGGCCAGACCGATGCGGGCGCCGACCTCCGGATGGACGTGGGCGTGGACGTGGGCGCGGGCGCGATCATGGTCACGCCTGACCACTGTCCGTCCGAGCGCGAACTGATCGGCGGCAAGATCTACGCTGAAACCGCGTACACGAAGGCCACGCCGGACAAGGTTTGGCCGGTTGCGGTCTGGCTGCGCGCGAACAGCCTTCCCGCCGTCCCCGATTGCCCCGGCGACAGCGCGCGGGACGCGCGTTGCGCCGCGCGCGACGCTGCGCTGATCGAACGCCAGCACCTCAACGTCCAGGAGGTCACGTGCGCGCTGAACGTGCTCGGCGACCGCATCGTCGACGCGCAGCCGCTCTGGTACGAGCTTCCGTATCACCTGACGTCGGGTGAGCCGGTCCCCGTCGGCCTCGGGGTCGGCCTCTTGCTGACCGGACCGCAGATCGTTTTGCTGGCGGCGCACCCGTTCGTCGAAGCGATCCAGCCGGCGCCCGGAACCGTGCCTGGCAGCGGCTTCGGTGCGCCGGGGGCGCCCGACGAATGCCCGACCGCCAGCGAAGATCCGACGCCGAAGCTGTCGCGGCTCACGCAGATCCAGGGCAAAGGACGGCAGCCGGCGCTGATCGCGCTGGACGTGAGCGAGCGCGTGCTGCCGGCCGCCGGCGACCGCGAGCGCGCGATCCTCAACACGCGCCAGATCACCTGCGTCAAGCGCCGCATCGACGCGCGCGTGGCGGAGGCGGCGCCCAACGTCAGCTACAACGGCGCCGCCGGTTCCCTTGACGTGTTTCCCCCCTTCGGTCAGGCGGCCGCCGTAACGACGGTGATCGGGCGCGGGCTCACCTGGGACGATGCGGTCGGGCTCGCGTCGCATCCCTACATCGCCGAGATCTGGACGTTCGATGGGCTCCAGTACGAGCCCACGAAGCCCGGCTGTCCGCCCGATCTCGGCGCGCCGATTCCGACCGTCGCGTGCACGGACCAGCGCGAACCGCAAGAGGCGATCGACGGCAAGTTCGCCGCGGCGCAACGTGCCCAGCTGGAATCCGCCACGACCAGGCCGATCGACGTGGGCATCATGTTGTCGGGCGGCGCCGTGATCTGCCCGGCGCCCGCGTGTTCCGTCCCGCCGTGTCCTGGCCTGACGAGTTACGAGCAGCGCTGGACGGACGAGAACGCCGCCTCGCAACGCTGCGTTCGCGACCTCATCACGAGCGTGGGCGGAACCAGCAAGCCCGACGTCCTGTGGATCATCAACGGCTTCTACGCCTCGCTGACGTGGGACCAGATCAAGGCCGTCGCCGCCTATCCGCAAGTGACGAGCATCGAGCCCAGCTCCAGCGCCCCGCCTCCCTGACGCGGGCCCGCGTTCAGCGCGCCGGGACGGTGTAGTCTCGGCCGATGCTTCGTCTGATCTCCTCCTGCGCGTTTCTCGCGCTCGCGCTCCGGTTCGGCGATCCAGCGCCGGCGCGCGCCGGCAACGAGCCGGAGAAACGGCAGCGACGGGTCGAGGAGGACATCCTCCCCAAGCTGGTCCTCGCTTGCGGCGCGCCGCTGTCGATGACGTACGACGGCGATTCGCTGCGCAAGAACAACAAGGACATCGGCTACGACCAGACGGACGGCAGCAATGAGTGCGAGGAGCCGTTGCGCTACCTCTGGTACGCGTGCAAGACCGACGCGGGCAAGGCCGCGGTGAAGGCGGCGCGCATCGCCAAGGTCGCGTGCAAGGGCGTCGCCGGCGCCACCGGATCGCTGACCTTGTCGGGCGGCACGCTGGCGGTCGGGCGCGCGTTCGAGGAGTCAAAACCGTATCTGCGCAGCCGCAAGCAGTTCGAGTCGCTGCTGAAGATCACCCTCAAGGTCGCGTCCGACGACCCGTATTCCGACGAGGCCTGGCACGCGCTGGCCAGCGAGCCCAACCCTGTCACCAGCACGACGACCTACTGTCTCGTCAACGGCGGCAAGGTCGCCTTCGACCAGAACGTTCACGACCCTTTCTTGCGGCGCAAGCAGGACGCGAAGGTCAAGTGCTGGAAGGACGGAGAGATCGTCATCGATCTCGACATTCGCCAGGGGCACAAGGCAGCCGGCTTCGCGACCATCTTCGACGGCAAGGGCAGCCGGCGCGTTCCTTACCGCGACGACAAGCGGCATGGCGACGAGAAGCGCTTCGAGGACGGCAGGCTCGTCTCGGTGATCGGATACGAAGCCGGCGAGCGCGTCTGGGAGAGGGAATTCTTTCCGAACGGCACCCTCAAGACGTACTCGCGAAAGTTCGCCGACGGTTCCGGCGAGCTGTCCGTGAAGGAAGACGGTCGGGTCTACCGGCTCTCCTGCTCGCCCGCTGCGAAAGACGACAAGGAGCTGCGCAAGCCCTGCGGCTTCGACGGCGCGGCGACCACGTCGATCTACGACGGCACCGGCAAGGTCGCGCGGGTCGACACCTGGAAGGACGGCGTCCTCCAGAAACAAGGCGCCGGGACCAGCGACTACGGGTCACGCAGCGAGGTCGCGTTCAAGGACGGCAAGAAGCAAGGCGAGGAGCGCGTGCTCGCCAAGGACGGACGGCTGACGTCGATCATCACGTGGAATCGCGGAATCAAGGACGGAAAGGAGCTGGTCTACGCGGACGACGGCAAGCGGATCGTGAAGGAGACGGTGTGGCAAGCGGGCGAGATGAAGCAAGTGACGGAGCTGTACCTGAACGGGAACCCGAAGCTCACGGAGATCTACGAGGGCACGAAGCGCAAACTGACGAAGGAGTTCTGGGACACGGGCAAGGTGTCACGCGAGGGCGCGCTGATCGCCTGCGATGCGCAGTCGTACCGGCGCTGGTGCGAGGACGGCGTGCACAGGTCGTACTTCGAGAACGGGGCGCGCCGCTCGGAGGTGACCTACCGCGCCGGCAAGCGGCAAGGGGCCAGCCTCACCTGGTGGCAAGACGGCAAGCCCGAGACGGTCGCCGAGTATGCGGACGACAAGGTGACCCGGGCCAAGAGCTGGGACAAGGACGGGAAGGTCGTCGCCGACGACGAGTTCGAGGCGGACGGCTCCCGCAAGATCAGGCGGTGATCAAGCGGCGCGCCTCGACCTGCCTCGTCGAGGCACCCCGGTGCGCTACTTGCCGACGAACGTCGTGACCGTCGTGCCGGCGAGCGCGGCCTGGAACGTACCGCTGGTCACGGCAACCGGGGTCCCCGCGACGAGGTTCTGGCTGGACGACGTCACGGTGGGCGTCATCATCGTCGGCGCCGCCCCGCCGCTGATCGTGATCGGCACCGTGACCGCCGCGGTGCCCTTGTTGACGGCCACAACGACGACCGTGCCGTCCGTGCCCTTGTAGCCCGAGATCAGCACGCTCGAGTTGGAGTTCCCGGTGACATCCACCGCGACGTAGCCGGGGCGGATGAACTTGCTGTAGTTGCCCATCGTGAAGTAGCGCTTCGCGACGGTCGTGCTCCCCTGGATGATGGCCAGGCCTTCGTTGTCGTTCTGGAAGTAGCTCTCGTACCACCACCAGAGCCAGGCCGAAGCCTCGCCGACCGTCAGCGCGGAGTGAATCCACCCGGCGACCGCGATACCGTTCTGGATGGTCGTGTTCGGCCCCTCTTCCGGCCAGTACCTCACGCCGGACATCTCGGTCTGCCAGACCTCTTTGTCCCGCTTGCCGCCGGTGACGTCGGCCGGCCACGCGAACGCGATCTGCGAGTCGTACTCGTGCACGCCGAGGATGTCGAAGGCGGCCCATGCGGCCGCATCCTTGGCGAGCCAGTGGCCGTAGTCGTAGCCGTTCCCGTCCTTGCATGTTTGAGCGCAAGAGGTTTCGCTGCCGATGACGTTCCCGTAGCATCCACAGTTCAGCGGATCCGAGCTGTTCGGATGCGTGGAAACGGTCGAGCCCGTCGCCGAGATGTTGGTCCAGGCGTGGATCCATTCCGAGGCTTCGGGCGCGATGACCTTGACCCCCTTGGCCCTGATCTTCGGTCCCGCCACCTTGACGAAGTCCACCATCTGCTTGGCGGTGTACGTCGTCGTGTCGTAGTCGTCGGTGCAGGGCGGGCCCTTGGCCTTGCACGACGCGAAGTCAGACTCGTTCGCGATCGACATGGCGTACAGCCCCTGGGTCCCGGCGAAGTTCGCAATCGTCGTCGACCACGAGTCGATGCAGTTCGCGAGCAAGTACCCACCCATCTGCGTGCTGTTGTTGCTCTTGCAGTTCGCGGGCGGGCTCCAGGTCGATCCGATGACCTTCAGCGACGAGTTCGCGGACTTCGCCTGGGAGATGAACTGCCCGGTCAGGCTGCCGTCCGAATTCATGCCGATGCGAAGGATGGAGAGGCCGATCGAGTCGGTTGCCGTGGTCGTGAACAGCTTGTCTGTCGGGAAGTTCTTCCCGGTCGGCATGAGCGCCGTGTTGATGCCGAACCCCTGGATGGTCTGACGGGTCGCGGTGAGGTTCACCGTCACGCCGCTGGGCGTTCCCCCCGTGCCGCCGCTGCCGGTCGTGCCCGCGGTGCCGGTCGTGCCCGCGACGCCGGTCGTGCCGCCGCGACCCGCGGTTCCCATCGTGCCCGCGGTTCCGGTCGTACCGCCGCGGCCCGCCGTGCCGGTCGTCCCCGCCATGCCCGCCGCCGAGCCGCCGGCGCCGGTCGTACCGGCCGTACCGGTCGTGCCGGCTGTTCCCGTCGTACCGGCCGAACCGGAGGTACCCGCGCTGCCGCTCGTACCGGCGGCGCCGCTCGTGCCGGCAGTCCCGGTCGTTCCGGCGCCCGATGAACCGCTGACACCGGTAGAGCCCGAGGTCCCTGCGGAACCGGGGGTGCCCGGTCCCGTGCTGGCTGGACCGCAGCCCAAGGCAACCAGTGCGCTCGCCCAAAATACGCTGCGAAGTCTAATGTTGCCCACGTATGCCTCCGGTCGATGCCTGGTTAGAGTTTCGCCCCTGCAAGCTTCACCAATTCCCGCGATCGCTCGCACGGATCACGGCGGCCGCCCGCGCGGGCGCTAACCTGGCGTGATTGTTGGCCCCGGGCTACCGGCGTTTCCCCGTTCACGACAAAGGGGATTCCTAACACGGCCATTGGTCCGATCCCCTCTCCCGCTTTGCGGGAGAGGGTTAGGGTGAGGGCAAGCCGCTTTCTGCAGCGCCGCGCCGAGCCCGACTGGCGCTAGAACGCGGCGCGCGCGCCCGCGAAGGTCGCCGCGACGTTGCGCGGGTCCATCCCGAAGTCGATGCTGGCGGTCCATTTGCCCGTCGCGACGCGATCGATGCGGCGATCGGCGGTGTCGCCGTCCGTGGCGGCGTCCCACAACTGCGCCTGACCGCTCTGGCGGAGCGCATCGAACCGCAGCGCGCGCACGCGGTCGGTCAGCTGTTCGTACGCGAGGTCGAGGCCGCTGTCGCAGATCGCGGCCAGCGTCGACTGGTGGCCGATGCACGCGCCAAGCACGCACTTGCCGGCCACGCTGGCCGCCATCGCGTCGCAGTTGACGAGCAGGCCCAGCGCGCCACGCAGGTCCGTGCCGTAGCGATGGCTCATCGCCTGATCGAGGGCGGCCAGCGCGAAGTCGCCGTACGGCATGCCGAAGGCGTGCTCGCCGACCTGCAGATGCGCGTCCTCACCGGCGAGGCCGCGCGTCACCCGCGCGGTCGCGGTGGTCTCCACCGTCAGCAGCGAGCTGGCGGCGCCCGGCAGCGGCGCGATGGGGACGGTGATCTCGTCGGTCCCGCCATAAAGTCGGTAACGCAGCTCCTCGAGGCGATGCGTGGCGGTGGTGGCGCCGGTTGCGTCCGGAACGGCCAGCGACAGCTGGCTGGCCACGTCGGGGCGCGCGACCACGGTCTCGATGGCGGCGGTCAGCGCGTCCAGCTCACTCGACACGCGCGCGTCACCGTAGACCTGCGATGCGAAGAAATCATTGATCGCCTTCTTCAGCTGATCGGCGAGGGGACCCGGCAGCGCGTCCATCAGATCGGATGCCAGCGGCACGCCGGCGTCGTCGAGCAGCTTGAACATCGTGCCGGCGGGATCGTTGCGCAGGCCCACGATGTCCTCCGCATACGTCGCGACCGGCTGCGGGAGCACGCTGCCGACGGTGAGATCGTAGGTGCTGACGATCTGGTAGTCGCCGTCCACGCGCAGGTCGGCCGCGGCGGGCCCGGGATCGGCGGCGCCTCCGTCGTCACACGCCGCGGCGCTCACCGTCATCACCAGGAAAATTGCCAAGCCATGTCGTTTGTCCATGGCGGCTGGAATTGCAACCGATACGCCACCAGAAGCCGGCGAAAACACCGGCTGGTGAATCTTCAACAGTGACGGCGGTACCTCAGTAGTAGAGCTTGAAGGTGCCTGGTGTGCAGCATGCCGAGCACGTAGAGCACGCCGTTCCAGCAGTCGCGCTTGGGGATGGCGGCCGACCAGATCTTGTCGACGAAGGGCTTGCCCGTTGACGCGGGCTGACCGAAGCCGAGCAGAGAATTGCACGACATCTGGGCCACGCCGTTCGCGCGCGAGCTCTCGTACGCGCCGTACTTCGTCGCGTACGTCTCGGTCTGCCAGGGATCCGACGCGTAGAAGTTGTGGTCCATCATGATGTTCATGACGCAACGGATCGTGTCGGAACCGGGGCCCTGCTGCTGCCTCGGTCGCGTAGTTGAACTTGCCGGCGTCGCCCCAGCGCTTCGACGCGAAGATCAGCCCGTAGGAGGCCTACGGCACCCGCCATGTGCGGCCAGAAATTCACGACGGTTACTGGCAGATGGCGGCGTTGTTGTTGCCCAGCTCGTAGAGCATCTGGCCGTTGGCGCGCATGAACAGCGCGCGAATCTCGCAGGCAGGTAACCGGGGATTGTTCAGGGCGTCGAAGTTCCCGAGCTGTTCGAGCGCCGAGAGACCGCGCAGGTTGGCGAGCCGGTTGTTCATCGAGATCGTCAGACGATCGGCGGCCGTCACGCTCTCGAGGCCGGTCAGATCCTGCAGCGTTGCATTGTTCGTGATGTAGAGGCTGCTCAGCGCCGGCGCGTTCGCGATCGCGAGATCCGCCAGCGTGGTGAGCTGCATGTTCGAATCGATGCTCAGCGTACCGCCGCTGTAGAACGTGAAGGGGCCGAGGCCGGCGAGGCTGGTCAGGCGGGTCGAGCCGATGTTCAGCGAATTGACGATGGCCAGCTTGCGCAGGCCGGCGAGCGTGTTGATGGGGCCCATGATGTTCAGAGTGTTCGTCGCGCTGGTGAGGTTGCGCAGACCTTCGACGTTGCGAAGCGCGGCGTTGTCGGAGATCTCGAGATCGTAGACGGTGGTGATCGCGGCGAGCCCCTCGATGTTCTGAAGGACCATGTTGCTCCGGATGTCGACGGTGGAGACACTGGTCAGCGCCAGCGCCGCGAGATCCGCGAGCCGCTGATTCGACACGATCCGCAGGGTGCCGACGTCCCGGACGCCGCCCAGCCCGGTGAGGCTGGTCAGCATCCGATTGCCGCCGATGTCGATCGTGTCGAGCTTGGTGAGCGACGCGAGCGCGGCGACGCTGGTGAGCGCGTTGTTGTCTTGTATGGAGAGGGTGTTTCCGGTGGTCGTCACGGCACCGAGGCCGTCGAGACGGGTGAGCGCCGGGTTGCCCGAGATCTTGAGGCCGACTCCAATCTTCGTCACGGCGTCGAGCCCGCTCATGCTGGTGAGCATCGGGTTGCCCGAGATCGTGACCGTGCCGCCGATGCTCGTCACGGCGTCGAGACCCTTCAGGCTGGGCAACTGGACGTCATCGGTGATCGTGACGTCGAAGCCGATGCTCTTCACGGCGTCGAGCCCGGTGAGGCTGGTCAACGCGCGATCGCCCGTGATCGTGACCGAACCTCCGATGGTGGTCACGGCGTCCAGGCCCGCCAGATTGGTCAGGCTGAGGTTGTTCGTGACGATGAGGTCGCCTTTCAGCGTCTTGACGGCGAGCGCGCGCAGACTGGCGAGGTTGTCGTTCTTCGAGACCGTGAGCCATCCCAGATCGGTCACGCCGCCCAGTCCGGTGACGCTCGTGAGCAGGGGATTGGAGGCCAGCTCGATGCCGCCCGCCGTCGTCACCTTGGCAAGACCGGCGATGCTCACCAGCGACGGGTTGTTTGTGATCGTGATGGTCTGGCGCACCGACGTGAGCCCGCGCAGGCCGTCGAGATTGGTCACCGCGAAGTTTGTGACGGTGAGGGCACCACCCACCGACGTCAGGCCTTGCAGGCCCTCGAGATCGGTCAGCCCGGCGTTCGACACGATCGTCAGGTTCGCCCCCACGCTGCGCAGGTTCTGGAGGCCGGCCAGACCCTTGAGCGTGGTGTTGTATTCGATATCGAGCGCGCCGCCGATCGATTCGAGCCGGGACAGGTCGGCGAGGCTGGTGAGCGCCTGGTTGCCGAGGATGGTGACGCCGCCGGTGACGGTCTTGAGACAGGCGAGGCGCGCGAGCGTCGGCGTGTGCGCGTCGATGGTGAGGTCGCCACGGACCTCCGATACGAGCGGCCCGGTGTCGCCGGGGAAAGAGACGAAGACGAGCGAGCCCGTCACGGGCTGCGCCGAGCTGCATCCCGGATCGCCGGAGGCACCGCCGACGCCGGAGGAGCCGGCAATGCCCGGACCCACGAAGGTGCCGGCGACGCCCGCGAAGCCGCCTAGACCTCCACCACCGCCCCGGCCGCCCGCGCCCGCCGCACCGCCCGTCCCGCCGACGCCCGCAGCGCCGCCCGTGCCGGGCGCTCCCCCTGCCCCACCCCTACCGGGCGAGCCCCCTGCCCCGCCGGTCCCGGAAGCGCCACCGCCGCCCGGACCACCTGCGATCGCGCCCGCGCCACCGCCGCGTCCCGCGACGCCGGCCGCATCGCCGTCGTTCGGGTCCCCTCCGTCCGGGCTTACGCCGCCGCCCGCCCCGCCCGCGCCGCTGGATCCGGCGGCGCCGTCGGTCGACAGCGTCCGCTTGTTGCAACCGACCGCCGCCGCGCCACACGCGGCAAGCGCGAGGATCTGTGGCCACCTATGTCTGCCTGCACGCACGTACTGGCGAAAGACGTCCTGACGTCACACAACCGGCTCAGCCAGCACGACCGGACATGTGCCAATGATTACAGTTGGTTGATGCAACGGATGAGGCGCGCCGGCCGGCAAACGCGTCCGTCGCGGCCTTGCCCTGGCGCGCCCTTCCGTGAGACGAGTGGTAAACAGGGCCCGATGAAGAATATCTTCGAGCACATCTACCGGAACGACCTCTGGCATGGCGGGTCGGGCCCGGGATCGCTTCCCAGCGTCAACCGCCCTTACATCCGGTTCCTGCACTCGTTTCTGCGCCACAACCGGATCGCCTCGGTCGTCGACCTCGGTTGCGGGGACTGGCAGTTCTCGCGCCATGTGAACTGGGGAGATGCGCGGTATCTCGGTCTGGATGTCGTGCCGCACGTCCTGGAACGGAATCGGGGTCGCTACGGCAGCCCCACGAT
>Ga0070669_100003362_pt1 | contig 11500 bp, 8 predicted proteins | sample KBSS53metaG_FD_64680 | JGI IMG/M metagenome (GOLD analysis project Ga0070669, IMG submission 64680) | Switchgrass rhizosphere microbial communities from Kellogg Biological Station, Michigan, USA - KBS S5-3 metaG | ecosystem: Host-associated > Plants > Roots > Rhizosphere > Soil ... | reverse complement strand
GTTCGCCGCCCACAACGCCGCGAAGTCGAAATCATAATCCGCAAGCGTAGCGAACTTCTCACGTAACTCACATGCTCGGACGTCGCCGTTGTAATCAATGACGGCTGTCGTCTCTCCGGCAGTACACGGAAAGGGCCAGGCAGTGGGCTCGTGAAAGTTCGCGTGCTGTGTTCGGTAGTGCGTCGTAATCGCGCCAACGTAAGCAACGTTCTTGATGAACCGTTTGCTTGCATCATCACCGGCAAACATTCGATCACCATAACGCTTCGTCAGCTTCGACACGTGTTCATACATCGCCGGAAGTACGTCGGGCGGCACTTCCTTAATCTGATCGCCGACCAGCGTTTTGCCGCGAATGATATTGAAGTATTGACCATCGAGCTGGAAGTTTTCCCACATGTGCTCGGACAGCATTTCAATCTCTGTATAGTTCTCAGCGCAGACGACGGTGTTTACGTTGAGTCTGAAGCGATCGCCAAACTTTTCTTTGAGTGGATAAAGCCACTCGATGCAGTCGAGGGTCTTCTGCCAGTTTCCGGGCACACCGCGGATGCGATCGTGAGTTTCGCCATAACCGTCGAGGGCAACATTCAGATACAGGTCGAGCCCTGGATTGTGTGAAAGCGCTGAGTCGACAATGTCAGAGACGCGCGACTTGATGAGACCGTTAGTTGGGATAATTACGCGGGAGATGCCGTTGTTGGCGACGAACATGTCGATGATTTGCGGCACGTCGTTGCGCAACGTTGGTTCGCCACCTGAAAGCCACAGGTCCGTTATCGCCGGCATCGTTTGAGAAACCTTTTCGATCTGGGTGAAAGTCATATCGCCCGGGCGATTGAGTTCTTCGTGATAGAAACAGGTTTGACAGAGAGCGTTACAGCGTGAGGTGACGAACAGGATTACTGTGCCCAATCGCTTTTCGCGTTTGGACGAGCGAAGTAGCTGAACAAATTGGATGGCTTTGTTTGGCATCAGGTCTTTGGAGTGCGGTGACTTGTCACCGCTTTAGACCGAAAGCGGCGATCCCGACGCGTCGGGACCGCACTCCAAATCAGTCCCGCGAGATAATGACAGCTTCATTGGGTGATTTCAATTCGTAGGTAATTCCTCGCCACACAATTCTTCTAGAGAATCCCGCCGCAATCGCGTTGTAGAGGTAAAGCAATGAAGCAAGTGGCCAGAGAATCAACTGGCCTAATAAGTCCCGCTTCAGAAGTTTGCCGTAACTCGATAGAGGAATACTAATCGCTCGCCAGCGAATGAATGCTTTAGCAGCCCCGAGGAGATACAGCAACAATAGAATCGCGAGAAGGATCACATACGACCTTCCGCTTAGAATGCGCCACACAAAGACGCCAATGCCACCAAAGAACGTAAGACAAAACAGGAACCCACCCAGCAGCACTGCTTTCCAGAGATGCGGCGCATAAACGCGAGTGATCTTTATCTGTCGAGTTGTAAACTCAAGCAGTTCACGCAGGTCGCAATCGCCAACGGAGGGAACGATGCAGTTCGGCGTGAAGTGAATCGGCATTTTCGCTCCTTGTAGAACCGTTGTCAGGGAGAAGTCGTCCGATACAGTACCGAGCCACCGTTCGCGAATCTGTAATCGCTCAAATGTGGACCTGCGAATTGCGGTTGAACCACCCCAACAAAAGTTCTTCTGACGATCGCTTCCGAGAGCAGACGCGATCGACGCGTTCCAAATCGAGCGAAGACGCGATGCAAGTCCCCCTTTCACCGGAATGAACCACCGATAACCACTCGACGCTCCGAGCTCCGTGTTAGCCAGGGGCGCAACAAGTTGACGAAGCCACGTCGGTCCGGGCCGAGCATCGGTATCGACAAATACGAACACCTCGCATTGCGGCTCGACTCGAGCGCTAGCGACGCGCAGGTTGTGCACCTTCTGACCTGAACCAGTTGCCGGACCGGCAACAACAATGCGCGAGTTCACGTTTTGGTGATGCCACTGGACGTCCCGCATGAGCCCGTTCACTGGATCATTTGCACTGTCACAAACCAACAGAATTTCGAAGTGAGGGTACTGCTGTGAAAACAGGCCGAACAAATTGTCGCGGAGACCAACTTCCAGCCCTCGGCTGGGAGCAATTATCGAAACAAATGGAGTGAAGTCAGGCAGCGGTTGCGTAGTCTCACGACGCACGTAGGCGACGTAACGAAACCCGCTCAGGAGTGATTGAATGCCGAACCAGATAGCGACTGCCGCGAGAAGGTAATAGAGGAGCACACAAGATCACGAAAGATACTGAAGTAGTTGCAGGGCTATCTTCACGACGGGCTGTGGATAAACTCCGACGAAGATGATACCCGCCAGCGAAACCGCGAGCGCGGTTAGCAGCGCAGGCGAAAGCGCTAATGGTCTGTCGTCAGCAAGTCGATCGCCCAGGTACATCACTTTTATAAAGCGGAAGTAGTAGTAGAAAGAAACGACTGTATTGATGATAGCCCAGACGGCTAACCAGTAATACCAGTTCTTATGCTCGGTTGCGCCACGCTGAATCAGGCCGCCGAACAAGAAGTACTTGCCAATGAATCCACCGGTGACGGGTAATCCGCCGAGCGACAACATAAACACAGTCATCATGGCGGCGAGAACCGGTGCCTTTTGTCCCAGCCCCGTCATGTCGTCGACGTTGTCGCCCATTATGCCGCGCCGTCGCAGGCTGATAATCACGCCAAACGCGCCCATGTTCATGAGTGTGTAGACGAGCAGATAGATAACGAGGCCCGCATAACCGTAGCTGTTTCCGGCAATTAATCCGAGCAGCAGATAGCCGGCATTAGAGATCGATGAGTACGCCAGCAGGCGTTTTGAATTCTCCTGAGTAACCGCGGCCCAATTGCCAACCATGATCGTAATCGCAGCCACGATGGCAAGCAGCGGCGCCCAATCAGCTCGCATTCCGCCGAGTGCTTCGATAAAAATGCGCGCGTAAAGCGCAAAGCTTGCGGCCTTGGATCCGGTTGAAAGAAATGCGGTGACTGAAGTAGGAGCGCCTTCGTAAACATCAGGAGCCCACATGTGAAACGGCACCGCGGCGATCTTGAAAAAGAGGCCGGCGGCGAGAGCAACCATTGCCAATAGAAGCATCGGCCGCAGCGTTGGTTCGCTAGGGTTATTCTGAATCGAAGCCTGCGCCGCCTGAAGCGCCTTACTAATCTCCGGGCCTATCTCCCCGAGATTCGTGGAACCGGCGATCCCGTAAAGCAACGACATGCCGTACAGCAAGACCCCCGACGAGAATGCGCCGAGGAGAAAATACTTCATGGCCGCTTCATTCGATTTCTTTTCACGCTTCGTGAAAGCGACTAGCACATAGAAGGTGAGCGCCATCAACTCGAGGCCGATGTACAACGTGATCAGGTCGTAACCACAGGCGAGAAACATCATGCCCACAGTTGCAAACAACACCAGCGCGTAGTACTCGCCGTGTTGTTCACCTTCAATGTCGAGGTAACGGGTTGAGATGCCGACAGCCAACGCGGCGCCAATGAGAAACACGGCTTTGAACAGGAGAGCAAAGCCATCGATCCTCACCATGCCGTAAAAACCGTCGAGCGACACGCCCGCGGGGGTCGACCACCACTGAATACCAAGCGAAACTCCGGCAAGTGCGATGCCGATCAACGCGAAGTAGGCCGTCAGTTTTGTCTTGCGATAAGGAAGAATGACTTCCATTACGAGCGCGATGCACGCGCAGGTCGTCAAAATCAATTCCGGCGCAATCAACTGAAGATCAGCGACGTTGAATAATGAGGTTGTGTTGGCTTGGAGAAGGAACATGTCTAATTGTTGGTTGTGGGTGAATAAGACATATAAGTCAAATAGGTCCTATATGTCCTATCTCTGCGCTCGTTCGGGAGTTGCGGGCTGCATCCCCGGAATCGGGTAGTCAGGCTTCACCTGCTTCACCACGGCATTAACGGGTTTCTCCAGGTAACCAAGGAATGGTTTTGGATAAACGCCAATCCATAAGGACAGGATCATCAGTGGCACCATGTAGGCCCACTCGCGTCCACTTAAATCCGGAAGCTTCTCGTTCTTGGGATTATCGATCGTTCCAAAGAACATGCGCTGATAGAGCCACAGAAAATATCCGGCATTAAGAATGATTCCCAACGCCGCCCATCCGGCCCAGTACGGGTTCGATTCGAAAGCGCCTCGCAAAGCCAGGAACTCAGAAATAAAGACGGCGAGCAATGGAAGGCCAATCGCAGTCATTACCATTCCCAAAAAGATTGCTGCGTAGCCCGGCATCACGTGCGACAGACCGCCGAATTCGGAGACACTCCTTGTGTGTCTGCGCTCGTAGATTATTCCCACGAGTAAGAAGAGCGCGCCGGAATAGATACCGTGATTGATCATTTGCAGCACGCCACCGTTAACGCCGTTGGGATTGAGCGCGAAGAGACCAAGCATCACCATCCCCATCGACGACACCGATGAATAAGCCACCAACTTCTTCACGTCTCCGTCTTTCTTAACCACGAAGTACATCGCGGCCAGCGCACCGTAGATGATGCTCACGATCGCGAGAAAGACCATCACGCTGCGAACACCGAATGTTCCGAAGCTCGTGATCCACGATGATTCGTCTCTTGAAGCCGCTGGAAACATCGGCAGGTTGAAGCGGTAGAAGCCGTATGTGCCAAGCTTCAGCAAGATGCCCGCAAGAATTACTGAGCCGGCTGTTGGTGCTTCCACGTGCGCGTCAGGCAGCCAGGTATGGAAGGGAAACATCGGCACCTTGATTGCGAACCCCAGCGCGAACGCTACAAACAAGAGGATCTGCATCGTGCCCATGTCCATGACCGATCCGATCGCCTGCATATAAATGATATTGAACGTTCCGGTTCCCGCCCCAGTCGCGGCTTTCACTGAGTTCGTAACAAGGTCTATGGCTTCCCGATTTCCGGCGAGTAGGTCGATCGTCGATTGGCTTATCTTGCCTGCCAGCGTCGCGTCCTGCGTTAGGAAGTACATCTTTAAAACTCCCAACAACATGACGACTGAGCCAACCAGTGTGTAGAGAAAAAACTTGATTGCTGCGTAAAGACGATTCTCGCCACCCCAGATACCAATCAGGAAGTACATCGGTACAAGCGAGACTTCGAAGAACAGGTAGAACAGAAATAGGTCCATCGAAGAAAAGACACCGATCACCGCTGTCTGCAGTAACAGCAGCAGAACGTAGTATTCCTTCTCCCGCTTCTGAATGTAATTCCAAGATGAAAGCGCCGCGATGACACCGAGAAGCGTTGTCAAAACGATCAATAAGACGGCGACTCCATCGACTCCCATCTGGTAGCGTGCACCAATGACTGGAATCCACTCGTGATCTTCAAGAAACTGCATGCCACCGTCTAAGCGCTTGTAGGTCAGCAGGTAAAGAGACGCCAGGAAATCCAGCCCAAACCACGCGGTGGCGAATTTCTTGATGAGACTCGATTGATCCTTCTTCATCAAGGCGAGGATGATGATTGCCCCTAGCGCCGGCATCCAGGTCGTAAAAGAGAGAATGTAGTGATTCATTTTGAGTTTCGCTTATTTAATAAAACGTGCCGAAATGTCGGGCCAGAACAGCAGCGCGACAGCCAACATCAAACCGAGAACCATCACCAGCGCGTAATTCTGCGTGAACCCTGTTTGTGCCGCGCGGAACAACGGCGACATCAATCGAATAATGAAAGCAGCGATTGTATTGACTAAGCCATCGACTAAATATTTATCGATCCCGCCAGTGATGCGACTAAACAGACGGCTCAACGATGCGAGTCCGTTGACGGCACCATCCACGACTTTTGAGTCGAAGGCATAGACAGCGCGCGCTGCATCCATCGTCCGCCGCGTGATGGCCCAACCGTAAAATTCATCCACCCAATACTTGTTGTAACTCGCCGTATACAGCGGACGCAGACGTTGCGCCCAGATATCGGGCAGGCGTGTGTCTTTGAGATAGAACAGATAGCCGAGACCCATACCGATTCCTGCAGCTATCAAAGAGATGACGATAAAGATCCACTCAGTCAGCAGCTCGTTGTGAAGCGATTGTTCTACTGTTTGGGCAAGAGTTGAATGTACGTTGCCATAGGGGCCTGCGGGCGCTGCGGCATGTTCGATTGGTTCAACAGGTGCGGCTGCGGTCTCGTTGGGTGTTGGAGTCGCGCCATGTTCACCGGTGGCGTGTTTGCCAAACTCGTGCGTCACAGGATTCCAAATAATCGGATCCATCCACGTGGTGATATTCAGCTTACCTCCAGGATGTTCGCCCCAACCGACAAACCTGAACGCCGGACCAATCCCCACGAGTCCACCAATAGTCGCCAGCACGGCCAGCACGATCAGCGGAATCGTCATTGAACGCGGTGATTCGTGCGGAATGTGAACTTCATCGCCGTGATCGTCATGTCCATGGCCGTGGTCCACGTCTGCTTCGCCACCTGCCTGCGCTTCAAGGAAACGCTCTTTTCCGTAGAACGTCATTAACACAAGACGCGTCATGTAGAACGCAGTACACGTCGCAGCGATAGTCCCGATCAACCAAACGATCCAACCAAGGGGAATGTGTTTAGTCGACGCAGCGTTCCAGAGAATTTCATCCTTCGACCAGAAACCGCTGAATGGGATGATGCCGCAGATCGCCAACCATCCGGCGAGGAACGTCAGGAATGTGATGGGCATGTACTTGCGGAGATTTCCCATCCGACGCATGTCCTGTTCGTGATGCATGCCATGGATAACACTGCCGGCGCCCAGGAACATCAACGCCTTGAAGAACGCGTGCGTCATCACGTGAAAGATGCCGATGATGAACGCACCGACCCCGCAAGCCATGAACATGAAACCGAGTTGCGAGACTGTTGAATACGCGAGAACTTTCTTGATGTCGTTCTGCGTGATACCAATCGTCGCCGCGAAGATTGCCGTAGCCGCACCTACCAGCGCCACGACCAGCAGCATTGTTTGCGAGTGCTGGAAGATGACGTTGGTACGCGTCACCATGTAAAGACCGGCAGTGACCATCGTCGCCGCGTGAATCAAAGCAGAGACCGGAGTTGGGCCAGCCATCGCGTCGGGCAACCAAACGTGCAAAGGAAGCTGCGCTGATTTGCCGCAGGCACCGATAAAGAGGCCAAGCGCAATCCACGACATCAGTCCCCAGTTTCCTAGAATTTCTATTGGATACTCTTTGGCTTGCGAGAAAACATCTGTGTATTGAGCAGTTCCGAACGTCGCAATCACCCCGAAGATCGCAAGGGCGAATCCGAAGTCGCCGATCCGGTTAGTGATGAACGCCTTACGTGAAGCGTTTGCTGCTTCTTGACGATCGAAGTAGTAGCCAATCAGCAAGTAAGAACAGAGTCCGACTCCTTCCCAGCCGACGAACATCATCAGGAAGTTGGAGCCCATTACCAGCACAAGCATCGCGAACATGAACAGACCCATGTAAGCGAAGAAGCGATAGAAACCGGGATCGCCATGCATGTAGCCGGTTGCGAAGATGAAAATGCATAACCCGACGCCGGTCACAATCAACATGAAGATCGACGACAGCGGATCGAGTTGATAGCTCCATTCGACGTTTAGCACTGAGGAGCGAGGCTCGATTGCGCCTCCTACAAGGACCGCCGTCGTGTGCTGACGCTCCTCTGCGGGCATTGCGTTATATTTTTCGCGCGCCTGCTTCTGGAGATCGAGTGAAAGCCGTTCGTCGCCACCCTGAGTTTGGTTGACTGCACCGCCGGGTATCCAATCAAACTTGAAGGCGCCATCCTGGCTGGTCACGTAAGCATTGGGCCAATGTGCGTGAGAACCGAAGCCATACGAAACAACGGCGGCAACGCTGATAAGAAAGGCGAGCGCGACGGAACCGACAGCAATGCCGCCGACTAGTCGCTCGGAGAAGCGAAACTTCCGACCAAATAAGCCGTTAATAGCGGCGCCTACAAGGGGCAGTAAGGGAACTAGCCAGATGTATCTATACATTGGTCTTGGGTCTTGGGTCTTGGGTCTTTGGATTTGAGCCGTCGGTTCAAAGGCCAAAGACCGAAGGCCAAAGGCCATTTCTCACCATTTCAACAAATCAATCTCGTCTACCCAAATCGTTTCCTTGTTTCTGTAGAGCGCAATGACGATGCCGAGTCCTATCGCTGCCTCTGCCGCGGCTACAACAATCACGAACACCGTGAAGATCTGACCGGCTAAGGCATTCACGTGGTTTGTTTCCTGCAAATGCCGGGAGAAAGCGATGAAGTTCAAGTTGGCGGCATTCAGGATCAACTCAATCGACATGAAGATCACGATGATGTTACGGCGCGTCAGCACGCCAGCGACGCCGATAATGAACAACAACGCGGCGATGACGAGAAACTTCGACAGGTCCGGGTTCTTTACGCCCCTCGCCATCTGAGCGAGGCGACCTTCGCCTGCTTCCTGAAACAACAACACAAAAACTGAAAGTAAGATCGTCATGAGTGTGATTCAGAATCGACTTCGACGTTTGCCAGTTCCGGGTGTTCCCTCAGCTCCTCCGCGAGGACTTCAGGTGCAACGTCGTCGGCTGAGCGTTCCTGCTTGAGTGTGCGAGCCAACATTACCGATCCAATAATTGCAACGAGTAACAGCACGCTGGCAATTTCGAATGGAAGCGATCCATAGCGATAAAGTGCGGCGCCGAACGTCTCGCTCTGGGTTGTAATGCTGCTGGTTAATGTCGCCCCACTCCGGAGACGAGTGTTTAGGTTCCCGGCAACCGGTTGGTTGGAAGCCTGCTGCGATCTTAGCTCCGAGAGTTTTTGATAACCGGTGTTAACGGCGAAAAGCACGCCGGCGACCAACAGAAAACAGAAGATCAGGCTGGCTGTAACCTGACGCGGTCGGTTGAATATCTCTTCGGTACCCCGTTCCTGCGCGCCGACATTGACCAGCATGATCACAAACAGGAAGAGCACCATGACGCCGCCGACATAGACCAGGATCTGCACGCCGGCGATGAACTCCGCGTTCGCCAGAATGAAGAGCGCGGCTACCGACACGAGTGATGAGATCAGGAACAGCGCGCTATGGACCGCATTGCGCGCCATCACGGTTAACAACCCCGCGAAGATCGCCGCGAGCCCAAAGAACCAGAAGAAGAATGCTGACCAGCCGGATAAGATCATTTTTGATTGAAGATTTTAGATTGACGATTGGCTTTTCGTTTGCTGTTCATATTTCTAGCCACTGCCGTCACCCGTGATTGTGTCATTATCTTTGTTAGTTCGACGGCTTCTATCAGCAGCGGCGTAACTCGCGCCGTAGACATGAATCCACCGTCGATGATCAGCTCAAGCCAGTAGCCGCTTTCATCAGCTTCCTCTATCACAACGCCGATTTTCGCGATGAACTCCGCTTTTGATCTGGCTCGACAACTCGCTCGATAGTTCGCGCCAACCGATGTTCCAGCGCGAACCAACTGGCCCCTGATGGTTTTGCCTTCAATCGTGTTGGGCAAAGCCGCAGCCAACTTGAGAACTCTTAGCGCAAATAGCTTCGTACGCTTCTTTAGATCTTCTGCATCCATGGCGTGAGGACTCCATATGCGAGATATCCGTGCTTAGATATCTTCTTGTGTTTATCGTTTCATTCCAGCCTTCGATTACCGACCAATTCAGTGAGCGTGTTCTTGGTCTTTCAATCATCAATCTACAATCTGCAATCTACAATGACCTAGCTGGTGTATTTCACCGTCTCGCGCCCTTGTTCCAACATCTCGCGATTCCAGACGAATCCCGCACGCGAGTAAGTGGCGAGTTCAAAGTCCTGTGTAAGTTCGAGACATGAAGTGGGACATGCCTCCTGACACAACGCACAGAACATGCAGCGCGAAGTATCGAAAATGAATTCGTCGAGCACTTTCTTCTTGCGCGGTTTCCCGGCGACGATGATCTCGACGTCCATCGGTATCACGTCGATGCAGTCCTCGGGACAAGCAATTGCGCACAGATTACACGCAATACAAAGCGTATCGTGCGTCTCGGGATCCATATTCAGACGCGGCGCACCGTGAAAGCGCGGCGCAACGTCTGGTCGCACTTTCGGATACTGCTCCGTGTAGATTCCCTTGCCTGCGACCGAGTCTTTATCGGTCAGCGCGCCGATGTTGTACTTCAATGTCAGACCGAGACCTCTTACAAGATCCATCATGAAGAAGCGTTTGATCTTTTGCGCCAGTGTTGGTTTTGGAACTTTTACTAATGCCATATTGCGTTGACCTTTGAAATCGACGATAGCTGTGTGGTTTTGGTATTTGGTCTTTGGTCTTTGGCCTTTGACGAAGGCCCAAAGCCGAGGGCCCAATGCCGTCTTCAAGACACAGCGGGCTTACCCTTCGGTACATCCACCAAACGAATATTTCTGCGTTGAGTCTTCAAATGGAAATCGCGCGAACGCCAGTTGATTCGCGATAACACCAAGCCCGTTACAACCAATCCAACAAGACCCATTCCTATTACCAACCCCTTACCTGCGGGTGTTAAGTTCAGACGATTATCCAGCTGTTGAATTGTATCGAGCACTTTCCAGGTGTCCAGCGCTTGCGCAAGAAACACTGTGAGCGCTGACCATCCGACGTTGATCAGCGCGGCGGGAATCAGCCACTTCCAACCAATGTCCATCAGCTGATCGTAACGAAAACGCGGCAAAGTCCATCGCAACCAGAAGTAAAGGTAGAGAATAATCGATGCCTTGATTACAAAAGCCAGCACGCTGACAAGCACATACAGGTTGTGATAGCCCTTAGCCTCGGTGAGACTATGAACAAACGGAACATACCAGCCACCGAGGTAGACGGTTGTTGCCACAGATGCAACTACAACCATCGCGGCGTATTCAGCCATGAAGAACAGCGACCAGCGCATGCCTGAATACTCCGTGTGGAATCCCGCAACCAACTCTGATTCGGCTTCAGGTAAATCAAAAGGCGCTCGATTGTTCTCGGCAATCCCGGCCACCAGGAACAGCAAGAAGCCGACGGGCTGGTAGGCAATAAACCAGACTGAGTCCGATCCCTGCGCGCCGACGATTCCAGATAGTGACAGTGTTCGCGCAAACATCAAGGCGCCGATAAGAGCCAGGCCCATGCCGACTTCGTACGAAACCATTTGCGCGCTCGAACGGAGTGCTCCCAGTAACGCGTACTTCGAATTAGACGACCAGCCGGCGAGAATCAAAGCCAGGACGCCAACGCTCGACACCGCAAGCACGAGCAGCAAACCAATATTCACATCCGCGATCACTGCCCAGTCTGGTCCAAACGGAATGACCGAGAAGACAATGAACGCTGCTGCCACGGCGATATAAGGCGCGAAGAAAAATATCCACCGATCAGCTTTATCCGGAACGAAATCTTCCTTGGTGAGAAGCTTCAATCCGTCGGCGATCGGCTGCAACAAGCCCCACGGACCGACGCGCATCGGGCCGAGTCGCGCCTGC
>Ga0070669_100003352_pt1 | contig 11515 bp, 11 predicted proteins | sample KBSS53metaG_FD_64680 | JGI IMG/M metagenome (GOLD analysis project Ga0070669, IMG submission 64680) | Switchgrass rhizosphere microbial communities from Kellogg Biological Station, Michigan, USA - KBS S5-3 metaG | ecosystem: Host-associated > Plants > Roots > Rhizosphere > Soil ... | reverse complement strand
TTGCGCTGCTGGTCTTCTATGCGCTTCCGATCTGGATGTTCTGGCCAACGCGCGAGCGCTTGGCCCGCCATGCCGACGCCGCAGTGCGTGCTCAGGTTCTGGCATTGCGCCTTTCCGGTCTGAGCATTCCCGTGCTCTACATCGGCTTTGGGCTGACCCAGGTCTTCTTCGCGCACAACAGCGGGATCATGTTCTATCTCTTCATGGTCATCGTGACCTGGTCCACGCTCGTCGGCATCGAGCGGGCCGGCCAGCAGACCTCCCCGCGGACGGCGAACCTTCCCGCGCGCCCGTGATCATTTCGGGCGCCGCAGTCGTTTCGACGACACCCTGGGTCAGCATCCTGATCCCTGTCTACAACGTCTCCAGCTACCTGGCGGCGTGTGTCGACTCGGTGATGCAACAGGCTGACGGTGGCGTCGAAGTGATCGCGCTGGACGATGCATCCACCGACGGCTCGCTGACGCAGCTGCAGGCGCTCGCCGCGCGTTTCGAGGGCCGCCTGCGCGTCTTGCGTCATGAGCGCAACGGCGGGCTCAGCGCGGCGCGCAATACGCTGATCGAGGCGTCGGCCGGCGCCTACCTGTGGTTCCTGGACTCCGATGACAAGCTGTTGCCAGGAGCGATCGCAGCGCTGCGCCGGATCGTCGAGCGCGACGCGCCGGATCTCGTCGTCTGCGACTTCCAGGTGTGGCGCGAGCACACGCGGCTCAAGCATCGCTTGCGTGGTGAACTGCACCGCACGACCTTCGCCGGCCGTGCGGGCCAGCTGTCGCATGATCGCTGCGCGCTGTTGGCCGGCCTGCTCATGACCGGGGAACTCCATGCCTGGTCGAAAATCGGCCGTCGTGCGTTGTGGGCGGACGATCTGCGCTTTCCACCCGGGCGCTATTTCGAAGACATGGCCACCATGCCGCAGCTCGCGTTGCGTGCCCGGAGCTTTTTCTACCAATCCACGCCCTGGGTTGCCTACCGTCAACGCGGCAGCAGCATCCTCGCGACCATGAGCCCGCAGAAGTGCCTCGATCAATCGCGTGGGTTGGCCGGTCTGGCGAAGGCCCTCGATGCCGATACCGGCGGCTGTCGCGACAACGCGCGCGTGCGCCTGGCCATGGCGCACCAGAGCGCCCGCAACCTCATCGGCGCCATGCGCTTTCTGCGCCGGCAGCCCGATGCGTCGGCCTTGGCGGAGCAGGTGCGGCAGGACTTCTGTGCGCTGTCGCCCTTGTCGCCCCGTCAACTGGAGCGGGCCTATCTGTCGAGAGGCTGGTGGTTGCGTTACGCCCGCTTTCATCGGAGCTTTGGCGTATGGCAGGCTTGACGAACCCGCGCCTGCGGCGCATCCGTCACCACGGGGAGCTTTGGCTCGCGGGCTGGTTACACCGCTTCTATGCGCTGCGTCGACGACCGTTGGAGGCGGCGCCGGAACCGGCCTTCACGCCCTACGTCTTCGGTCGCGCCGAGCCCAACCTGCAGGCGATACCCGCCATCGTCTGGAGCTACTGGACCGGCGACACCCCGCCACTCGTCGTGCAGCGCTGCATGGCACGCTGGCGTGAGTTGAATCCCGGTTTCAGCGTCCGGGTGCTGGATGACAGCAACCTGCACGCGTACGTGCCGGAACTGCCGCCCGGCCTTGCCGAGCAGTCGCCGGCGCGGCGCGCAGACTGGCTGCGGCTCGAGCTGCTGAGGCGCCATGGGGGCATCTGGCTCGACGCGAGCACCATCCTCACGCAATCGCTCGACTGGGTGCTGGCATTGCAGCTGGCGTCGCAAAGCGACTTCATCGGCTATTACCTCGACCTCTACACCGCCGATCCCGCCAGGCCGGTGGTGGAGAGCTGGTTCATGGCGGCGCCGCCGGGCAGCCCCTTCGTCACCGATCTGCAACGCGAGTTCACGAACGAAGTCATCCCCCGCAGCGGCGAGGCCTACATGGCCTATCTCCAGAACCTGGGTCTCTACGATTCGCTGCTGCAGAACATCGACATGCCCGCCTATCTGAGCATCCATCTGGCCATGCAGCGCCTTCTCTACGCCAAGGGCGGTTATCGGCTGCATCTCGCCCGAGCCGAGGACGGGCCGTACTACTACCATGCGCTCGGCGGTTGGCGCCGTACGCCGCTCAAGCTGCGGCTGCTGTTTTCTCGGATACAGGGCGCGTTGCCGCCTTTCGTGAAATTGCGCAGCCCTGACCGCAAGCGGCTGGACGATTACCTGTCGCGACGGTACTACCTGTCCGACAGCCTCGCGGGGCGGCATCTGGGCGACGCCACAGAATCGGCGCAGCGCTGAAGCGTTGTCGTCACGACGGCCGCGGCAGCTCGAGCACGAAGCTCGCCCCGCCGCCGGGCCGTTCTTCGCAGCGCACGCTGCCGCCGTGCCGCTCGGCGATCGACTTCACCAGCGCCAGGCCCAGGCCCACGCCGCCTTCGCGCTCGCTCGCGCCGGGCAGGCGGTAGAACGGTTCGAAGATGCGCTCGCGCAGGGCGGGCGGCACGCCCGGGCCGCGATCGTCGACGCGCACGCGCGCCCAGCGCCCGTCGGATTCCAGGCGCAGCTCGATCGTGCCCGCCCCGTAGCGCCGCGCGTTCTCCAGCAGGTTGCGGATGGCACGGCGCAGCAGGCGCGATACGCCCTGCACTTGCAGCGTGGTGCTGTCGGTGCCCTCGACCAGGTCGAGTTCGGCGTCGACACGCGCGCTCTCCTCGGCGGCCAGGCCGATCAGGTCGACCGTCTCGATCGTGCCCAGGTCGGCCTCGCTGGCGTCGAGCCGGCTCGACAGCAGGATCTCGTCGATGAGCTGGTCGAGTTCGCCGATGTTGCGCGAGATCTCGTCGCGCGTCGTCGGGCTCGGCCGCTCGCCCATCAGCTCCAGCCCCATGCGGATGCGCGTGAGCGGGGAGCGCAGTTCGTGCGAGGCGTTGGCCAGCAGCGACTTGTGCGAGCGCACCAGTGTTTCGACGCGGGCCGCCGCCGAATTGAAGCGGATCGACAGGTCGGCCACCTCGTCCTGCCCGTCTTCGGGCACGCGTGCCGACAGGTCGCCGTCGCCCCAGCGTTGCACGCCACGCTGCAGGGTTTCCAGGCGCTGCGTCAGGCGACGCACGATCGGGAAGAGGCCGATGGCGGTCGCCAGGCCGACCAGGCCGAGCAGCCAGAAGAAGCCCGTCTGCGGACGCACCCATGGCGGTGGGCCGCTCTGGCGGTCCTGGCGCGGTCCGAGCTGCATCTGGAACACCTGGCCGTCCTTCAGCGAGATGGTGAATTCGAGCGCCTCGCCGGGGCGACTGGTGCGCAGCGACGTGCCGGTGCCGATCACGCGGTCTTGCGTATCGCGCAGCACCACGTCGCGCGGCAGCGGGGCGGAGCGCTGCTCGTCGGCCATCTGCCACGCCCAGCCAGCCGCGAACGTGACCACCGCCACGCCGGCCAGCACGGCCAGCCAGATGCGGACGTAGAGGTGGCGCGTGAACAGCTGGATCATCAATCCTGCTGCTTGGCGAAGACGTAGCCCACGCCGCGCACGGTGAGGATGCGCTTGGGGTTCTTGGCGTCGGCCTCGATGGCGGCGCGGATGCGCCCCATGTGCACGTCGATCGAGCGGTCGAAGGCCTCGAGCTCGCGGCCGCGCACGGCTTCCATGATCTGGTCGCGCGTCAGCACGCGGCCGGCGCGCTCGGCCATGGCGACCAGCAGGTCGAACTGGTAGGACGTGAGGTCGGCCAGCGCGCCGCCGACGGTGACGGTGCGCGCGTTGCGGTCGATCTCGAGGGTGCCGAAACGCATCATCGTCGCCGCCGCCGCCTCGCTGGTGTTGTCGCCGCGGCGGCGCAGCACGGCGCGGATGCGCGCCAGCAGCTCGCGCGGCTCGAAGGGCTTGGGCAGGTAGTCGTCGGCGCCGATCTCCAGACCGATGATGCGGTCCATCGGGTCGCCTTTGGCCGTGAGCATGAGGATCGACACCTTGGCCAGCGCGCCGGGTAGGGACCGGATGCGGCGGCAGACTTCGAGGCCGTCGATGTCCGGCAGCATCAGGTCGAGGATGACCAGGTCGGGCGCGTGCTGCTGCAATTGCTCCAGGCCGGCGCCGCCGTCGGCCGCGTGCGCCACGCCGAAACCCGACTTCGTCAGGTACTCGCTCACCATCTGCGCGAGGCGGGCGTCGTCTTCGATCATCAGGATCTGGGGAGTGCTCATTGCAGCCATGATGGGTCGGCGCCGCCAAGGCGGCTTGAATGCTCCGTAAAGTTAAAGTAAACGGTCCGTCCTGGGCCTGCGCTTGTCGAAGGACCTGTCACTGGCCGAGGGCGGCGCCCGCCGCCCGGCTTAAACCGATTCCGCGGTGTGTCCGGACACCGCGTCGAACAGCATGGTGCATTCGACGGCAGCGTTCGCGGGCCAGTGCTGGGCCAGCAGCGCGCGCAGGTCGCCGTCGTCCAGTGCCGGGTCGCAGGCCATCGCACGCGCATGGATCTCCAGGGCCAGTTGGCGCAGCAGCGCCACCGAGGCGTGGATGCGTGCGCTGAACTGTGCATCGTCCAGTGTGTCCGTGAGGCTGCGGTTGAGCTCGGCGAACCAGGGCAGCGCAGCGTGGTCGAGCATCTGCGCCACGTTGCGCTTCTCGCTCGAGCCCGACCATGCGCGCAGCAGCGCCTGCACCGCGGTGTTCAGCCGCTGGCAGTGCTGCAGCTCGTCCTTCAGGCTGCCCAGCAGTGCGAGGTCGGTCAGGCGGTCGTGGAAGAAGATCTGCGAGAGCACGCCCCAGTAGTAGCTGTAGTCCCAGATGACCTTCACCGGCAGCACCTCGGGGTCGCCGAAGAGGCCGTATTGGTCCTGATAGAGCGCCAGGGTGCTCTCGTAGAACGAGTGGTAGATCTGGTCGTAGAGCTGGGCCCGCGCTTCCACCGAATGGCCGGCGCGGTCGTGGCCGATCAGGTCGGTGATGTAGGTGTTGGCGATGGCGATGAAGTCGCTGCCCGGCGAATAGAAGGGGTCGAGGAACAGGCCCGCCTCGCCGGTCAATGCCCAGCGCTGGCCCGAGAACACCTGCTTGCAGCCGTACGAGAAGTTCTTGAAGAAGGCGAAGTCCTGCAGCAGGTGCCGCTTGCCGTCGAGCTCGTCGAACAGGCGCGGCTGGTACTGCGCGAACCAGTCCATCGCCTTCTCGAAGCTGTCCATGGTGTCGAGGGCGTGGTAGCGCGGGTCCGCCACGATGCCCACCGAATGCGAGCCCGAGGCCAACGGAATCAGCCACACCCAGTAGCCCGCGCCGACCAGGTGGTTGGTCGAGAGCCAGCGCGCCTGCGGCGTGCAGCGGGCGCGCCATTCGGGGTCGTCGCTCCAGTCGTCGAGCGTGATGCGGTCGCCGATGCGGAACCACACCGCGTGGGCGTCGTGCGCGTTCGGCGCGGCCAGGCCCAGCTTGCGCTTGAGCAGGCCGGCGCGGCCGCAGGCGTCGACGATCCAGCGAGCGGCAATGACGTTCGTCTGCCCGTCCTGCGTCCAGCTCAGGCGGTGCAGGCCCTGCGCGTCGTCGGCCAGGTCGATCTGACGCACCATCGCGTGGTCGGTGAACTTCACGCCGCGGCGCGCGGCCTCTTCGGCCAGGTAGTTCTCGAAGATGCCGCGGTCGATCTGGTAGCTGGGCACCGACAGGAAGCGGCTCGCGCCGATCTCGGTGACCCGGTCGATGTCGCGCCGGCCTTCGCTGAAGAAGAAGCGGAAGCCGAACTTGCGCAGCTGTTCGCCATGCATGTGCGGCTCCAGGCCCAGCACTGTGTCGAAGTAGTGGGCGCCGATCTCCACCGACGACTCGCCCACCTTGTGCGCCGCATGCGGCACCGGGTGGGCGCGGCGCTCGAGCACCAGCACGTCGATGTCGGGAAAGCGCTTCTTGAGCTGCAGCGCCAGGGTGAGCCCGGCCAGGCCGCCGCCCATGATCACCACGTCATGTTGTTGTTCCTGCGTTGTCGTGGCGATCGTCATCGGCTTCAGCCTTGTGTGAGTTGGAGTTGCAGCGACAGGCGTGCCGACAGCGGCATCGCGAGCGTCTCGCTGCGGCCTGCCGCCAGCGCTTCGAAGAGCGGCAGCGCGTCGGCCATGGCGTTGGTGGCCAGCGCCTGGGCGGCCTCCGATCGCGGCGCGATCGGGTGCGACGTGCCGGGCAGCAGCGACCAGTCGAAGGCCGCCACCGTGCGCTCGGTGCGCTGCGGCGCGATCACCAGCGCCACCGCGAGCAGGCCGCGGCTGCGCGTGACCGACGCGAGCGCGCCCACGGCTGGCATGTCGTAGCCCACCAGCAGCACCGGCTGGTCGTCGGCCGCGCACTGCGCCGTGGCTTCGAGCAGGGCCGACGCGAAGGTCGTCTCGTAGGCGGCGACCGAATTGCTGGACGCCATGCAGCCCACGCCGATGGTCCAGTAGCCGACCGCGGCGTTGTGCACCGAGTTGTGGAACTTGATCGGCGACAGCACCGTCGGGTCGCTGGCCAGCACGCTGCACATGTAGTCGTTGATGCCCAGGTCGCCATGCGCCGACGCGAAGATGCAGGGCAGGTCCTTGGCGTCGCGGCCGGACGCGGCGATGGCGTTGGACGCGACCTCGAGCGCCAGCGCCACGGTGTCGGGTGCTCGGCGGCGCTCGGCCGGGGCCAGCACCTGCGGCGACGGCCGCTTGGCCGGCGGGTCGACCGGCGCGCCGGTGCCAGTGAAGGCGGCGCGGGCGATGTCCCAGCCGGGCAGCGTCGGCGCCCAGAAGGCCGGGCCTTCGATGTAGAGGGTCGGGGTCTTCACGGTCGCGTTCATGCCTGCACCCCCTTGCCGAAGACCAGCGCGCAGTTGTTGCCGCCGAAGCCGAAGGAGTTGGACAGCGCCACCTTCACGTCGCCGCGCGCGGGTTCGAGCTTGATCTGCGGGCCGCAGTCGGTGTCGAGCTGCGTGGTGTTCACGGTGCCCGGCATCAGGCCGGTCTCCAGCGACAGCAGGCTGATGGCCGCCTCGACGATGCCGGCCGCGCCGAGCGTGTGGCCGGTGAAGCCCTTGGTCGAGCTGGCGTGCGTGCTTTCGGGGAAGCGGCGGGTGACCAGCGCGCCCTCGACCTCGTCGTTCTTCATGCTGGCCGTGCCGTGCATGTTGATGTAATCGACCGCATCGGTCGTGAGGCCGGCGCGGGCCAGCGCGTCGTCGAGCGCGCGCTCGGCGCCCAGGCCCTGCGGATGCGGCGTCGACATGTGGTGCGCGTCGCTCGCCTCGCCGTAGCCCAGCAGGTAGAGGCCGTCGGCCCGGGTGGCTTCCGCGCGTTCGACCAGCGCGAAGCCCGCGGCCTCGCCCAGGCTGATGCCGTCGCGCGTGGCGTCGAAGGGCTTGCACGGCTGGGGCGACACCAGCTCCAGCGAATTGAAGCCGTACAGCACGCTGCCGCAGAGCGTGTCGACGCCGCCGACCACGGCCGCGTCGATCAGGCCCAGCCGGATCAGCCGCTCGGCCGACGCGAAGACCTTGCCGCTCGACGAGCAGGCGGTCGAGATCGTTTCCGACGGCCCCTCCAGGCCCAGCGCCGCCTGCACGAACATGCCCAGCGAGTGCGGCGTGTGCACCAGCGGGCGGTCCTGCCCGGGCGGGAAGGCGCCTTCGGCGGTGAGCTTCGTGTAGGCGTCCTCGGTCTCGCCGATGCTCGACGTCGACGTGCCGAGGATCACCGCAATGCGCGACGGGCCGTATTTGGCGCGCGCCGCCGCCACGGCGTCCATGAAGCCGTCGGCCTGCAGGCCCATCCAGGCCAGCCGGTTGTTGCGGCAGTCCCAGGCGGCCAGCGACTCGGGGAGCTGCACGTCTTCGACCCCCGCCACGCGGCCGATCCAGGTCGCGAGGCGCGCGCCGCTGGCGGGCACCTCGCCGAAGTCGTTGGCCCGCAGGCCGCTGCGCGAGGTTTCGAGGGCGTCGAGCAGCGACGCCTTGCCCATGCCGACGGCCGAAGTCGCGGTGTAGGCGCTGATCTGGAGAGGGGGGATGCGGGACGGCACGGTGGTGGAAAAATAAGTGGCGAAGCGCGAACGATGCCACAGACTAGCAGCCGGCCGCAGGTCGCCGCGTCGGCCGGCATCCCGCCATCGCAGGGTCTTAGCGCTGCCCGCGTGCCGCCAGTGCCACCAGCACCAGCACCGGCAGGCCCAGCAGCGCCGTGCCCACGAAGAAGGGCACGTAGCCGTAGGCGTCGACGAACACGCCCGAATAGCCCGCCAGGAACTTGGGCAGCAGCAGCATCAGCGAACTGAACAGCGCGTACTGCGTGGCCGAGTAGCTGATGTTCGTCAGGCTCGACAGGTAGGCGATGAAGGCGGCCGACGCGATGCCGCCGGCCAGGTTGTCGGCCGACACCACCAGCACCAGCATCGTCATGTCGTGGCCCTGGGTGGCCAGCCAGGCGAAGAGCAGGTTGCTCGCGGCGCTGAGCACCGCGCCGAGCATGAGCACCCGCATCACGCCCAGGCGCATCGACAGGATGCCACCCACGAAGGCGCCGACCAGCGTCATCACCACGCCGAACACCTTGCTGACCGCCGCCACCTCTTCCTTGCTGAAGCCCATGTCGACGTAGAAGGGGTTGGCCATGATGCCCATCACCACGTCGCTGATGCGGTAGATGGCGATCAGCGACAGGATCAGCACCGCTTGCCACTTGTAGCGGCGGATGAAGTCGGCAAAGGGCTCGACCAGCACGTTCTTCAGCCACTCGGCCGCGTTGCGTGCCCGGGGCATCACCCGCTGGGCGGGCTCGGACGACAGCAGCACCGTGATGACGCCGACCGCCATCGAGGCGGCCATCACCAGGTAGGCGGCCTTCCAGCCGGCGTTCTGGTAGCCGCTGGCGCCGGTGATTTCGGTCCACGCGGCGATCGACAGCACGCCGGCACCGGCCCAGATCATCGCCAGGCGGTAGCCCGTCTGGTAGGCAGCGGCGAGCGCGGCCTGCTTGCGCGTCTCGGCCGATTCGATGCGAAAGGCGTCCAGCGCGATGTCCTGCGTGGCCGAGCCGAAGGCCACCAACAGCGCGCACCACACCAGCGGTGCCAGGCCGCCGCGCGGGTCGGCCAGCGCCATGCCGACCAGCCCGCCGATCACCAGCGCCTGCGCCAGCAGCAGCCAGCTGCGGCGGCGGCCCATGCGCCCGGTAAGCAGCGGGATGGGCAGCCGGTCGACCAGCGGCGCCCACGCCCACTTGAAGGCGTAGACCAGGCCGACCCAGCTCAGGTAGCCGATGTCGCTGCGCGCCACGCCGGCCTCGCGCAGCCGGAAGCTGAGCGTGCCCAGCACCAGCAGCAGCGGCAGGCCGGCCGAGAAGCCCAGCGCCAGCATGCGCAGCGTCGCGGGTTCGAGGTACACCTTGAGCGCGTCGCGCCAGGACAGCGGCGCAGTAGGCGAGGGGGCGGAGGTGGCTTCGGCGGCCGAGGGTGGGGACATTGAAGGGGCAATCGGGGTGGCTGCTTATTATTCCCGCATGTGTTCACGCTGCGAGCTTTCCATCGGTCCCTGGCCAGCGCGCCGGACTTTCCTGGCGTTGGCGGGTGCCGCTGCGGTGACGCCCGCGCTGGCGCAGGTCGAGGTGGGCAAGGCCTCGGTCGCGCGCAACCTGGTGCCGGCCGACAGCATCGAGCAGGCCGGCGTGCAGCAGTACGGCCAGTTGCTCCAGCAGGCGAAGGCCAAGGGCGCGCTCGCGCCGGATGGCCATCCGCAGTTGCAGCGGTTGCGCACCATCTCCTCGCGGCTCATCCCCTTCGTCGGTCCGTGGAACCCTCGCGCCGCGCAGTGGAAGTGGCAGATCAACCTGATCGGCAGCCAGCAGATCAACGCCTTCTGCCTGCCGGGCGGCAAGATCGCCTTCTACACGGGCATCCTCGACCAGCTCAAGCTCAGTGACGACGAGGTGGCGATGGTCATGGGCCACGAGATGGCGCATGCCCTGCGCGAGCACGCCCGCGCGCGCCTCGCCAAGAGCGCCGGCACCGGTGCAGCGCTGTCGATCACGGCGCAACTGCTCGGGTTGGGCCAGGTCGGCGACATGGCGGCGCGCGCCGGCACGCAGCTGCTGTCGCTCAAGTTCAGCCGCGGCGACGAGACCGACGCCGACCTGGTCGGGCTCGAACTCGCGGCCCGCGCCGGCTACGACCCGCGCGCCTCGGTGTCGCTCTGGAAGAAAATGGCCGCCGCCTCGAAGAACCAGGGCGGCCTGAGCTTCCTGTCGACCCACCCCAGCGGCACCGACCGCATCCGCATCCTCGAAGCCAACATCGGCAAGGTCGACGGGCTGTACCGGGCGGCGAAGCGCGGTTGAGGGTTGGACTACGGGAGCTTGGCGCGCAGGCGGTCGAGGAGCGTGGGTGGAAGCTCTATGAAGCTCCCGCGGTCGTCTGAGATGTAGTCCAAGCCGTTGGGCTCCCAATAGAAGCGCGCCAAGTCGGAGTACGCGTAATGTCGCTTTGCGATCCGTCGGTCGACTCCGTCGTGGATCCTCAGCAGAATCTCCCCCTTGGTCAGATAGCAAAAGCGCGCCGAATAGGGTGCGTTGTCAGGATTCGAGACGAGATTCCATCGGCAGTTCGGTGCTCTTGTCGCCCGCGTGTGTGCGTCGCTCACGTAAATGCACAGGTAGACAAAGGCAACGAGCGCCGCGAGCCAGCAAGCGCAACGCAACAGTACCCGCCACAGCTTCAGGAGACGATTGGCGATCACAGCGCCACCCGGATCGGTGAGTCGAGCTTCACGTTGACTCGATCGGTGTAGATCATGAAATCGCCGCCTTGGTTGTGCTTGGAGCGCCCGTCGCGTTAGTCTTTGTTGGTCACGGGATGGCTCGACCGAACGCAGGCGAGTCGATGGGACGGAACGATCGCGGTGGCAAGCCAGCCAGCGAAAGCACAAGTGCATTTCGCGGCACGCGATGTTTCGATCGATTCATCGGGAGTTCCGGCGCTATGGCAACTTGGCACGCAGGCGCTCAAGACGCGAAGGCGGTAGTGCGATGAAAGCGTCCTCGGGATAAGTGTCGAAAATCAGCTTATCAGAGCTCCAAACAAAGAATGGAATGTTGGAATATGGGTACCCTCTTTCCGCAACCAGATGTCCGGCTCCGTCATAGAGCCTCAGCAGGATGTCTTGCTTTGAAAGCCAGCAATAGCGCGCCGAATAGGGCGCGCCATCAGGGTTGGGAACTTCATACCATCGGCAATCGGGCACTTTCGATTGCCGCATGTATGCGTCAATAAGATAGCTGAAGAGATAGAGGGAGATGGTCAGTGCTGCGAGCCAACAGGCGTAACGCACGAGAACCCGCTCGGGCCTTGTGGTGCGCTGGGCCATCACAGTGGGACCCGGATCGGCGAATCGAGTTTCACATTGACCCGATCCGTGTAGATCATGAAGTCGCCGCCCTGGTTGTGCTTGGCACGCCAGTCGCGGTAGTCCTTGTTGGTCACCGGATACAGAACGCTGTCCTTGTCATAAACGCTGCCGTCCAC
>Ga0070669_100003349_pt1 | contig 11519 bp, 9 predicted proteins | sample KBSS53metaG_FD_64680 | JGI IMG/M metagenome (GOLD analysis project Ga0070669, IMG submission 64680) | Switchgrass rhizosphere microbial communities from Kellogg Biological Station, Michigan, USA - KBS S5-3 metaG | ecosystem: Host-associated > Plants > Roots > Rhizosphere > Soil ... | reverse complement strand
GTGCCGGCGGCGTTGCCGTGCTTGAACACGTCGCCGCAGCGGTCCACGCCGGGGCCCTTGCCGTACCACATCGCGTAGACGCCATCGACCTTGGCGCCGGGGAACAGGTTGGTCTGTTGCGTGCCCCAGACCATCGTCGCGCCGAGGTCCTCGTTGAGGCCGGGCTGGAACTTCACGCCGGCCGCTTCGAGGTGCTTGCGCGCGCGCCACAGTTCGAGATCGAAGCCGCCGAGCGGCGAGCCGCGGTAGCCGCTGACGAAGCCGCCGGTGTTCAGGCCCGCGGCCTGGTCGCGCAAGCGCTGCATCAACGGCAGCCGCACCAGCGCCTGCACGCCGCTGAGGTAGATGCGGCCTTCGGTGCGGGTGAACTTGTCGTCGAGCGCGTAGTCGCGATCGAGTACGCCCGCCTGGCCGCCGCTGTGCGTCAGGGTGGTGTTCGCCGACGCGGGCGATGAGAGTTCGGCGGTGCTGGTCATAGGCGTGGCGACGCCGCGCGGTGAGCGCGGCGCGTGGCTGCGGGATGGGCGGCGATTTTAGCAGCCGGGCGGGGAGTGCCGGGCCGCGGGCCCTGTCTTGGCTCGTGGTAGGAGCGACGCCAGTCGCGACGCGCGGTGCCGAATCGTGCGACGCGGCGGGGTGGCGGTCGCGACTGGCGTCGCTCCTACCGAAGGCGAAGCGATCCGCGTCAGCGCGGGTCTTCGACCGGGATGCCGTGCTGCTGCAGCCAGGCGCGCACGTCCTCGCGCTTGCGGCGGACGTCGCCGGCCAGGACCGCGTCCTTGGTCATGAACAGATAGCGCTGGAACGTGACGCCGAGCCCGTTCTTCGGGCTCGGGTCGGCACCGGCCTCGAGCAGCGACAGCACGCGGTCCATCTGGTTGATCTTCGCGGCGATGTGCAGCACGGTGTTGCCGTCCTCGTCGGTGGCGTCGAGGGTGGCGCCGGCTTTCAGCAGCAGGTCCGCGTTGCCGGCGCGCTCGGCCATCAGCGCGGCCATCAGCGGCGTTTCGCCGGTCTTGGTGTTCGCGGTGTCGGGGCTGGCGCGGTGCGCGAGCAGGGTTTCCAGCCAGTACGGCGTGTCGCCCTGCGCGGCGAGCGTGACCGCGGTGTTGCCGCTCGCGTCGGGCGCGGCCGGATCGGCGCCGGCCGCGAGCAGCGCCTCGAAGCCGGCGCGGTTGCGCTGGAGCATCGCCCATTGCAGCAGCGGCGTGCCGTCGTTGCCGGTCGCGTTGGGATTGGCGCCGCCGGCGACCAGTTCGCGCACCAGCGGCTTGTCGCCGGCCTTGACCGCCTGGGCCAGCGGCGCGACGGCGGAATCTTGGAACGTGTTGTCGGTCATTCGGGAATCGGCTCCGGGTTGGGCACAGGCCACGCAGGCGAACAGCATAAGCGCGACCAGCGCCGCGCAGCGCGGACGGCGTCCGCCGCGGGCGGGCGCACCGGTCTCAGCGCGGACGGGGACGGAATGCAAAGACCGGCCAGCGGCCGGTCTTCGCGGGAACGGCAGGCGCATGCGCGTTACCAGTTCCAGGGCGCCAGCTTGCTGACCTTGTCGCCGACCCAGCTGGCGCCGTCGGACAGCTTGTCGCCGGCCCAGCTGAGACCATCGGACACCTTGTCGACGGTCCACTGCGCGCCGTCGCCGAGCTTGTCCAGGCCCCATTCGACGCCGTCGCCGAGCTTGTCGAGGCCCCACGACACGCCCTTGCCGAGCAGGTCGGTGCCCTTCGACAGCAGGTTGCCGCCGCCTTCGAGCAGACCGGCGACGAAATCGGCCGGCTTCTCGAGGAAGGTGCCGTCGGCGGCGTCGCGGATCAGCTGGCCGCCGGCGTCGGTGGCGTTGCGCACGGTGTCGCCGGCGTAGGAAATCGTGTTTTCGGCGAGGTTGCCGGCGAGGTCGAGCGTGTTGTCGGCGACGTCGCCCACCGCGTCGACGGTGCCGGAGACGTAGTTGCCCTGGCCGTACTGCGTGGTCAGCGTGTCCTTGACGTCGTTGAAGGTGTTCTTGCCGAAATCGATGATGTCGGTGACGTCCTCTTTCACCGTGCTGACGGTCGTGCCGAGCTGGTTGAACGCGAGCTCGCCGGCGTTCTGCAGCGTGTCGAGCACGAAGCCCTTGTCCTTCGGCTCGTACGGCGTGTTCTGCTTCAGCGCGTCGACGTAGGACGTGTTGTCGCCGCTGCCGCCATGCGCGCCGATTACCGGCGTGACGCCTTCGGGCAGCGCGATGCGCAGTTCGTGGCCGACCGCGTTCGGCGGCGAGCCGACGATCGGCAGCAGCGGGATGTCCTGCTGCGCCAGCGTCAGCGGATCGGATTCGACGACGTAGCGGCGCACCTGGCCGTTGTCGGCGAGTTCGGCGCGCGCGTCGTTGGGGTTGAAGCCGAGCGTGCGCAGGGTTTCGTTGCTCAGGCCCGCGGCGTTGAAGGTCACTGCCGACGCGTCGGTCGCGAGCGCGGCGGCCGAGGCCAGGCCGCCGCCGAGCGAGTGGCCGGTGAACGCGACGTTGCCGTCGCCGAACGCGACCTCGGCGTCCTTCGCCAGCGCGATCGCCTGGTTGTACTGCTTGGTCTCCAGGCCGAACGCCTGGCCGGCATCGGCGCGCAGGTCGCCCATTTCGGACGGGTTGGTGCCGGCGTACGCGATGACGTACTTGCCTTCCGGATTCTGGTAGATCGCGGCGCGGAAGCCGGACTGGGTGTCGTCCAGGCGCGCGGGGTTGATCGCGATCTGCTGGCCGTCGGCGCCGACCAGGCTCTTGCCGTCGGCGCTGGGCTGCAGGCGGGTCCAGCCGGCGGCGGCGAGATCGGTTTCGGACTCGGTACCGGTCTTGTGGGTGCTGGCGTCGGGGATGTCGTAGGAATCGTTCGCCATCTCGGCGAACTTCAGGTCGGTGTCCTTCTGCGGCTGGGTGCCGGCGACCTGGGTGCTGAACTGGCCGTCGCCGGTCGGCACCGGCACCGGCGGCTGCGCGTTCGGATCCTGCGGCAGCGGCGCGCGATCGGCGGCCGGCAACTGCGGCGGCGGCGTGTAGCGATAGACGCCATCGATATAGGACATGTTCCGGCTCCGCGTCGCGGTGGTGGTTCAGGCCAGGATAGAGGCGCCGATGCGGGCCGCGACAGCTAGGACAGACCCTAGATGGCGTTCAGGCCCGCGCAGCCTGTGCGCGGCCCTTGCGGAACGCCGCCTCAGCCGGCGCCGGCCTCGACCGGAATGCCGTGCGCCTGCAACCACGCGGTCACGGCCTGGCGCTGGGCACGCGCGGCATCGTTGAGCACCGACGCCGGGGTCTTGAAGTAATAGGTCTGGAACGTGGCGTCCTGCGCGTTCCTGGCGTTCGGCCTCGCGCCCTTTTCCAGCAACAGCAGCACGTGCGCGCCGGCGTTGATCTTCGCGGCGGCGTGCAGCGGCGTGTTGCCGGTGCGGTCGGCCAGGTTCGGATCGGCGCCGGCGTCGAGCAGCATGCGGAACTGCGCGTCGGTGCGCGGCCCGGCGGCGCCGGCCAGCGGTCCGGCCTGGGTCTCGCCGTGGCGGGCGTTGGCGTCGCCGCCGTGGTCGAGCAGCAGGCGCAAATACTTCGGGTCGTCGGCGATCGCGGCCATGTGCACCGTGGTGGCGCCGCCGAGCCCGGACAGGTTGGGATCGGCGCCGGCGTCGAGCAGCGCGCGCATGCCGTCGATGTTCTGCGCCAGCAGCGCGACCTGCAGCGGCGTGACGCCGCGGTCGCCGTGCGCGTTGGCGTCGGCGCCGTCGCGCACCAGCGCGCGCACGCGCGCGGCGTCGCCGCGGGTCGCGGCGGCCGCGAGTTCCGCCGTCCGGGCGTCGTCGGGAAAGGCCTTGCTCGTATCCATGGCGGCTCCGCGGCAGGACGCGCAGACCAGGGCCAGGGACAGCGAGATCGCAATGGCCGTGGCGGCGCGCATCGGCGGATTCTTGCACGATCCCCGCGACGCGCGGCGATCGGCCGGGCTCATCGCGTCGGCGCGGGCTCGATCGCGACCGCGTGGTCGCGCAGCCAGTCGCGGATCGCGTTGCGTTCGTGCTGGGTGCGCAGGTTCACGTCGGCGTCGGGGCGGTCGAACACGCGATGCTGGAACGTGCTGCCGTCCGCCGCGGTCGCGTGCGGATCGGCACCGGCGCGCAGCAGCTTCAGCGCGCTGGCGTTGTCGTTGATCGTCGCCGCCGCGTACAGCGCCGTCTGCCCGTGCGCGTCGGCCGCGTTCGGATCGGCGCCGGCGCTGAGCAGCAGGTCGACGTTGTTCGGCCGCGACGCCTGCAGCGCCGCGAACAGCGGCGTGGTGCCGTCCTCCGGGTTCGGCGTGTCCGCGCTCGCGCCGCGCTTGAGCAGCGTCTCGAGATAGAACCCGGTATCGGCCATCGCCGCGAGATGCACCGCGGTGCGGCCCGACGCCGCCGGCCGCGCCGGATCCGCGCCGGCGTCGAGCAGCGCGACGAATCCGGGCCGGCTCAGGCGCAGCATCGTCCATTGCAGCAGCGGCGTGCCTTGCGTGTCGACCGCCTCCGGATCGGCGCCGCGCGCGACGAGTTCGGCCACGCGCGCGGCGTCGCCGGCCTCGGCGGCGGCGGCGAGACTCGCGTCCTGGGGCGCGGCGAACGGGGCGTTGGGCACGGACGACATCGAAGGCTCCGGACGCGTGCGGGCGCACGCAATGACGAAAACACATTAGCGCGAAACGCCGCGCTGCGGCCGCATCGGGCCGTCGCGTCGCGATGGCTCAGCCTTGCGGGAAATGCGGACGTCGCGCGCGGAATCCGATCGCGTCGGTCCGCGCGCGCGGCCGGCGCGCGTCAGCCCGGCAGCAGGCTGCCGAAGAAGCCGCCGACGTTGCTGACGAATTCCTTGGTGTTGTTGACGATGCCGTCCTCGCCGTGCAGCTCGTAGTCGATGTCGGAGACCACGCCGTTGTATGCGTCGACCGCCTCGTTCTTGATCCCGGTCGCCAGTTGCACGGTGTTGTTGACGATGCCGTCCTCGCCGTGCAATTCGTAATCGATGTCGGAGACGACGCCGTTGTACGCGTCGACCGCTTCGTTCTTGATCCCGGTCGCCAGTTCGACGGTGTTGTTGACGATGCCGTCGTCGCCGTGCAGCTCGTAGTCGATGTCGGTCAGCAGATCGGTTGCGCCGACCGCGAGCGGTTCGATCTCGTCGAACAGGAAGTTCTTGCTGAGGAAATCGGCGGTCTTGTCGAGGAAGCCGTCGGCCGGCGGCACGAACGTCGGCGTCTGGTCGCCCTGCAAGGCCTCGATGAACGAGGAATGCTGCGCGGTGCCGGCGACGTGCGGATCGTCGAGCAGGTACTCGCGGCCGACCGCGTCCGGCGCGCCGCGCGCGAACGTCAGCAGGCCGCCGAGGTTCTGGTTCATTTCGCTGTTCTGGGTGTCGGGCGTGGTGTTGCCCTGCTGGCCGCCGGTGAGCTGGTCGCCCTCGACGACGTAGCGGCGGATCTGGCCGTTGTCGACGAGCGCGTCGCGGGTGCCGGGCGGCATGCCGAGCTTGTCGAGGCTGCCTTCGCTGAGGCCCGACGCGTTGAACGTGACCGCGGCGCTGTCGGTCGACAGCGCCGCGTACGACGCGATGCCGCCGCCGAGCGAATGGCCGGTGAACACCACCTGGCCCGGGCCGAACGTATCGACGACCTTGTGCGCGAGCGTGTCGGCCTGGTTGTACTGCTGCGAATCGAGCCCGTAAGCCTGGCGCGCGTCCGCGGACAGGTCGCCCATCTGGCCCGGATCGGTGCCGGCGAACGCGACGACGACCTTCGACGGATCGGCCTTGTTGACGTAGATCGCGGCGTCGAGCCCGGTGAAGCGGTCGTGCAGCGACGCCGGATCGATGTCGTAGACCTGGCCCTGCGGACCCTGCAGCTGATTCTTGTCGCCGACCTTGACCGGCGTCAGCGGCGCCCAGCCGGCCTGATCCACCGCCTGGTGCGTGGCGTCGTTCGAATCGGTGTAGGAATCCTTGGCCATGTACGCCAGGTCGAGATCCGACGGCAGCCCGTCCTGCGCGGTCAGCTTCGGCTGGACGCCGGCGACCTGCGCGCTGAACGTGTTGGCCGGAATCGGATTGCTCGGCGGCAGCGGCGCCGGCGCGGCGACGACCGCGGGCGGCGCAGCCTGCGCGCGCTGCGCGGCTTCGGCCTGCGCGCGCTGCTGCGCGAGGATCTGCTGTTGCGCTCTGTCCGCAGCGGGATCGATGCCGGCCATGTCGATGTCCTGGAGTGCGTGGAGGATGGATGCAGCGTGCGAGAACGCCGTCGCCAAGTCTTGAACGGATCGGACATCGCACCCCTAGGGCGTACCCCAGGTCGTCGGCGATGCCGCGCAGCCGCGCGGCCACGCCGAACGCGCAGCGCGCGTCGACGCGATGCGCACGCCGGCGAAGAACACGGATGCGAATACGCGTTCGCGACGGCGCGCGGCGCGCTTACGCCGCGCGCGCCGGAACGGGACGCGCGGCGCTCAGTGATTCCAGGGCTGCTGCTGTTGCAGCGCGTCGATCATGGTCTGCTGGCGATGCAGGTCGGCGACGCGCTCGGCCTTCTGTTTGACGTAGTCGGCTTCGCGCTTGGCCATCTCGATCGGATTCCACGTCCATTCCGGCTTCTTGAGCGGCGCCAGCGGACTGTCGAGCGTGATCTCGTGGCCGGGCGCGTCCGGCATGATGCCGCTCAGGATCGGCGTGTCTTCCTGCGCGGCGGTCAGCGGGTCGCCGTCGACGTGGTAGCGGCGGATCAGGCCGTTTTCGGCTTCGGCCTTGGCCGCGCCGGGATCGAGACCGAGGCGTTCGAGCGTCTTGTCGTGCACGCCCGACGCATCGAACGTCACCGCCGGCACACCGGTCGCGAGCGACGCGGTCGCGGCCAGTCCGCCGCCGAGCGAATGCCCGGTGATCGCGAGATTGCCGTGATCGCCGAACGGGCTGTTGACGACGTCCTGCGCCAATGCGACGGCCTGGTCGTACTGCTCGGCATCGAAGCCGAGGCCTTGCGGGAAGTTCGCGCCGGTCCAGTCCTGGGTTTCGTTGGAGCCGGCGAACGCGAGCACGTAATGGCCGTTGCCGTCGCCGTAGACGCTCGCGCTGAAACCGGTGCCCGGCGTGTGCATCGTCGCCGGATCGATGCCGGCCGCGCGCAGATCGGCATCGCTCACGCGCGTCCAGCCGCCGATCGACGTCACGCTCGGATCGTAGGCGGCGTTGGCGAGTTTCATCAGATCGAGATCGATCGCCTGGCTCTGCTGGCCGCGCACGCCGTCGGCGAACGTCGCCGCGGCGGCACCGCCGTTCGGCGCGGCCGGCGCGAACGCGAGCGCGCCCATCTGCGGGTGATAGCCGGGTTCCGGGCGATACGCGCCGGTCGGCAACGGCGCGACCGCGGCCTGCGTCGGCTGCTCGGCGCGCGCATCGGCCTGCGGCGTATGCACCGGTGCGACGCGCGAGGCGGGATCGAGAGCGCTCATGCCGGAGGTCTCCGTCTGGATGTCGCGACTCTAAGAGCTATGCGGGCGTCGCGACAGCTGGGGCCTACCCCAGCGCTCAGCGCGATCCGATTCGACGAGATCCTGGCACGAATCGCGTTTTAAGGCGTCCTCGTTTCGTACGATTTCTGGAGACGCTCTCTCAGATCGCAGTAGTTGTTCGAGAACACGTAATGCGGCTCCAAAACGGAGATCGATGGCCCGGGGAGCTTGGCGGAAATCAGGAACACCTCGCCTTGTTCGAACGACAGCTCTTCCAGGTCGCATGAAGTGCCACCCGGATTGAATTGCACTGAAACGCGCTGCATCTTCGGCCCGCGCGATTGCTCGAGCACTTCGAATACGACCCTCGCCATATGCGGGCTGGATCTCTCGCGTCGCGGAAAAAACTTGGGACCGTCGTCGCCCTCCGTTTGAATCGACTCGATCCTGCCCACGAACACGATGGATGGCGAAACGACGTCAGCGGGCGTTCTGGGCTTGCTGCAACCGCATGCGTATGCGTATGCGGGTGATCCTGCGATGAGAAGGGCGCCGAAGCATAGGAATTTGCGCATGGTTTGTCCCCTGACGATACAAACCGATCATCGGATCGAGCTTGAACAGAGCGCCTTCACAATCAAAATGACAGGGCGCGATGCGACGTTAGCTCGGCCGCGTCGCCGCTAAGACTCGTGTGGCGGTAGGTGATGCATGGCGTTCTTTCACATTATTGAGGCGCCGACGACGGGGCTCGAACCCGCACCCGAACGGCAAAACGCCGTCAGGACTGTTGTCACAGGACGTCTACCAATTTCGTCACGTCGGCAAATCAGAACGCCACTCGATCCATTCAATAACTCGCCTCGACCCCCGCCTCCAGCGGCACGTGATGCGCCTTCAGCCACGCCACGATCCGCCGCCGTTCGCTCAGCGCTTCGGCGTTCAGCACGTTGCGCGGGAACGAGAAATAGTAGCTCTGGAACGTCGCGCCGCCGGAATTCTTCGCGAGCGGCGACGCGCCCTTGTCGAGCAGCAGCAGGATCGTGTCGCTGGCGTTGGTGCGCGCGGCGGTGTGCAGCGGGGCGTCTTCGTTGCGGTCGGCGAGGTTCGGGTCGGCGCCGGCGTCGAGCAGCATGCGGATCTGCGCCGGATGCTGGCCGAGGATCGCGCGCGTCAGCGCGGTGCCGCCGGTGACCGGATTGCGCACGTTCGGGTCGCCGCCGTGCGCGAGTACCGCCTGCAGCAAGGCCTGATCGGCCGCGAACGCGGCGGCGTGCACCGGCGTCTCGCCGCCGCCGCCGGGACGGTTCGGGTCGGCGCCGTTGTCCAGCAAGGTCTGCGCGCCGACGAGGTTGCCGGCGCCGATCGCGGCGACCAGCAGCGTCGCGCCGTGTTCGCCGGGCGTGTCCGGCGGCGTATGCGCGACGAGGCGGCGGATTTCGGCGGCGTCGCCGCGCGCGACGGCGTCGGCCAACGGCGCGAGGTTCGGACTGGAGAACGGATCGTTGGTCATGGATGGCCGTGCGCAGCCCGCGGCGCAGAAGACGAGGAGGATGGCGGCGAGGCCGGGCGTGCGGATCATGCCGCAGGATAGCGCGGCGGGGTGGCGGCGGCCCTTATCCGGCGCTTCGCGCCCCCTTCTCCCGTGAACGGGAGAAGGGACATCGATAGCGAACCCATGCGCTGCGCGCGGGCGGTGCCGGATGCGGTCAGCGGCCGGTGAGCCAGCCGACGAAATCGCTGCCCTTCTGCGCGACGAAGCCGGCGCCGTCGGCGACGGCCTCGGTGCCGCTGCCGACCAGATCCGCGGTGCCCTGCGCGATGTCGCCGCCGCTGGAAATGCCGAACGACAGCAGGTCGCCGAGCGGGCCCGGCACGTGTTGGTCGACGGCGTCCGCGGCGACGTCGGCGGTGCGGTGGGCGGTGTCGCCAGCGGTGTTCCATGCGCCTTCGCTGACGTCGCCGAACAAGCTGAAGCCGCCCTGCACGTAATCGCCCTTGGCGAAGTCGGTGTTGGCGACGTCGACGACGTCGGTGATCAGGTCGTTGGTGTTGCGCGCGAAGTCGTCCTTCAGCGGATCGGGCACGAGGTCCTGCAGCGACTTGCCGAAGTCGGACGGATTCTCGTAACCCGGCTGCCACGGCGCCTTCTCGATCATCGCCGCGGTCAGCACGTTGGGATTGTGGCTGAGCGCGCTGTAGGCCAGGTCGCCGACGCCGTTGACCAGCGGCACCGGGCTGTAGCGCGCGCCTTCGACAAGTCCGTTGACCAGGCCCTGCACCGGCGCCGGCAGGCCCCATTCGATCCCGGACACGGTGCCGGCCAGCGTGTGCTGCGCGAGCGGGCCGGGCGCGACGACGATCTTGGTGCCGAGCGCGTCCGGCGCGAGCAGGCCGAGCGGGCTGCCTTCCTGCAATTGCGTCAGCGCGTCGCTCTTCAGCGAATACGCGCGGATCTGCCCGCCCTCGGCGATGTCGCGCGCCTGCTGCGGATCGGCGAACTTCATCCGGTCGAGCGTGTTCGGATGGATGCCCGAGGCGTCGAACGTCACCGCCGGCACGCCGGTCGCGAGCGAACCCACGGTGGCGAGGCCGCCGCCCTGCGAGTGGCCGGTGATCGCGAGATTGGTCGGCTTGCCGTCGGCGCCGGGCGTGCCGAACACGCGCTGGAATTCGACAGCGGTGTTCACCGCGGTGCCGCTGAACTTGTCGACCGGATCGGTCTGGAAGCCGGTGCCCTGCTTGAAGTTGTTTTCCCAGTCGGCCGCGCCCTCGGCGGTGCCGCGGTAGGACAGCACGAAATTGCCGTCGCAGTCGCGATAGACCTCGGCCTTGAACTCCTGCTGCGTGGTCTGCTCGCCGCCGCCGAGGAAGGTCTGGCGCCACGTCGTCGGATCGCTGACGCCGTGGTCGCGCAGGTCCTGGTCGCTGACCGCGCTCCAGCCCGGCGGCGGATCGCCGCGCGTGCCGTACACCGCGGTGGCGAGCTGCGACAGCGTCACGTCGAACGGCTGCGCCTGCTTGCCGCCGGCCGCCTGCGCCAGCGTCTGCCCCGGCGGCAGCGCGAACGGACCGCCCGCGCATTGCGGCGAGCCGCCAGGCGCGTTGGTGGGCGGCTGCACTTGCGGGTGGTAACTGACGTCGGGGCGATACGGGTCCGCGGTCAGCGGCGTCGGCAGATAGGCTTGTGATGGCGTGGCCGGCAGCGCCGGCCGATCCAGGCCGAACCAGCGCGCGCTGGCGCCGGGATCGAGCGAAGGAGACGTGACGTTGCCGCCCATGACGGTGATTCCCTGTCGGACTCTAGTAAAGAACCGTAGGCGCGGCCCGGTGCCGCGGCAACTGGGGCGTGCCCTAGGCCGGGCGGTTATCGTGGGCGCCGTGCCCGTTCCGAACGAGGATGCCTCGATGCGCCGTCGCCATGCCCTGCTCGCCGCCGTCGCCGCCGGCCTGATCGCGCCCCCGTTCGCGCCTGCGGCCGACCGCGTCACCGGCGCCGCGTTCGCGACCCGCAGCGAGGTCTATGCGCCGCATGCGATGGCGGCCACGTCGCAACCGCTCGCGACCCAGATCGCACTGCAGACGATGCGCGACGGCGGCAGCGCGGTCGACGCCGCGATCGCGGCCAACGCCGCGCTCGGCCTGATGGAGCCGACCGGCAACGGCATCGGCGGCGATCTGTTCGCGATCGTCTGGGATCCGAAGACGAAGAAGCTCTACGGCTACAACGGCTCGGGACGCTCGCCGCAGGCGCTGACGCTGGCGGAATTCCAGAAGCGCGGGCTCACCGACATTCCGCCGCAGGGCCCGCTGCCGGTCAGCGTGCCGGGCGCGGTCGACGGCTGGTTCGCGCTGCACGGGCGCTTCGGCCGCAAGCCGATCGCCGACGACCTCGCGCCGGCGATCCGCTACGCGCGCGACGGCTTTCCTGTCAGCGAGGTGATCGCGTACTACTGGAACCTGTCGGTGCCGCGGTTGTCGCAATGGCCCGGCTTCGCCGAGCAGTTCACCGTCGACGGCGGCACGCATGG
>Ga0070669_100003347_pt1 | contig 11524 bp, 6 predicted proteins | sample KBSS53metaG_FD_64680 | JGI IMG/M metagenome (GOLD analysis project Ga0070669, IMG submission 64680) | Switchgrass rhizosphere microbial communities from Kellogg Biological Station, Michigan, USA - KBS S5-3 metaG | ecosystem: Host-associated > Plants > Roots > Rhizosphere > Soil ... | reverse complement strand
CTTCATGGAGGTGACACGACGCGCCGACGGAGTGCTCGGTGCGTTCCTTCGCAACCCCGAGCGCAATCAGGGTCGCTTCATCCGGCTGGACCACCTCGTCCGGCGCGGGGATACGGTGCTCCTGCGTGACGCGCGCGATGCGACGATCGAGACCGGACTGCTGCGCGACGGACAGTTGAGCGTGATGCTCTGGGGGGCGACTCACGACTTTCTGAAGGTGCCGCCCGACAGCTTCACCAACTTCTATCCTCGGGGATGGCGTTCGGCCACGTACAGCTATTCGCCGCCGCGAGCGAGAAGGGATGGATGGAGCGTCGCGCGTGCCCGCGACGTCGGGATGTCGGAGGAGAAGCTGGCGGCGATGGTGCGGACGCTCGTCAACGCCTCACGCGACAGCGCGAACGCCTATCGAGTGCACGGCATCCTCGTGGCCCGCCACGGAAAGCTCGTGCTCGAGGAGTACTTCTTCGGCGAGCATGCGGACAAGGTGCACGACACGCGCTCCGCGTCGAAGACCCTCGTGAGCGTCACGTTGGGTGCGGCCATGCAGGCGGGGATGAAGGTCGGTCCGGAGACTCCCGTCTTCGCGACGATGGGGATGGCGTCGCCGCAGCTCGATCCGCGGAAACGCGCGATGACCATCCGGCATCTTCTGACGATGAGCTCCGGCCTGGACTGCGACGATGCGTCGAACGCCTATCCCGGAAGCGAGGACGTCCTCACCAATCAGGACACCAACCCTGACTGGACGCGCATGGTGCTCGGCCTGAAGATGCTGCGCGACCCGGGCGCGAAGGCGGTGTACTGCTCGATCAACCCGTTTCTGGCGGGCGAGGTCCTCGCGCGAGCAACCGGTCGCTCGTTTCCCGATCTCGCCTGGGAGCTCGTCGGTGCACCGCTTCAGATGGGGCGCTACTACATCGGGCTCACTCCGCTCGGCGATTCGTACATGGGCGGAGGCGCGAGATTCCTGCCGCGCGACTTCATGAAGCTCGCGCAGTTGTACGCCGGCGGAGGGATGTGGAACGGCCGGCGCATCCTCAGCGAGGCGTGGGTTCGCGAATCGATCGAGCCGCGGTATTCGCTCGGCACCGGGCTCGAGAACGCCTACGTCGCGCGGTCGGCGCTGAACTACGGATATCTCTGGTGGAGCACCGCCTACCATTACCGGGGACGGATCGTTCGCGCCTATCACGCCTCCGGCAACGGCGGCCAGTACTCGCTGTTCATCCCCGAGCTCGATCTGGTGATCGCGGCATTCGGGGGCAACTACAACGATCGCGGTGGCTTCGTCAGCATCACGGAGCTCATCCCGCAACAGGTCCTGCCGGCGATCGTGAAGTAGAGAGCCCGCGCGTCTTCCATCGACGCGAAGCGGAGGCCTAGCCCGCGGACTCGGCGTCGTGGAGCCACACGAGCATCTGATCGATCAGCTCTTCCGATGCGAGTCGTCGCGTGACGACGTTCGTGCGATCGAGTGTGCTCAGCTCCTGATGCTCGGTCACCGCCGAGCGGAGTGCCGCCGCGACGTCGTCCGCGCTCGCACCGGAGAGCAGCATCTCGGCGCGGATCACCCGCACGAGGCTCCGGAGCGATGCGCTGTTGTTGAGGCGCGAGCGCAGGAAGGCACCGACGTGACGAGACAGGCGGGCCCACGTCGGACGGGACAGGTGGGCGGGAACTGGGGGCAGGCGGCGCTTCGTCGGCTCGACCTTGAGCCAGATCGGGTAGTTGCGCGCCGGCGTGGTCGCCCAGGTACCGCCTTCCGCGGTCTGTTGCCCGTCCTTGCCGCTCTCGTCGTCCTTCCCGTCGTCTTCGACTTTCCGTGCCTCACCAGATATGCGCATCCTTTCTTCCTCCAAGCTGACGACCGGCACGCCACTGACCGTCCAAGCGTACGCTACTGTATGGGGAAAGCGAACGCTACTGTAGCCTGCTTCTGACTATTGGACGCGCGACGGAGACATTTGTTCCCTCGCGCATGGGTGGCGGCCCCTGCGATGAGGATCGGCATCCGTTCGGTCGTGCGGCGAAGGTCGGGGCAATTCGCGACCATCGGGCGGCTCGCTGAGGCACCCGCGGCGCCGCCGGCGCGCGCACTCCCCGTTGCTGAACCCCGGGAGTGGGCACGCCGACACACTCGTCTACTTCACCTCGGGAGCTGTCCGACCTCGACGCAGCCGGCGTCGGCCCGTGTCGCGGCAGCATCGCCCTGCAAAAGGGGCGACGAGCGCCCGCTCTCGACGCAAAGAGGACGCCCGCGGGTCTCGTGGTGTACTAGTGCGGCGCGCCGGCCGCGGTCCCGGCGAGTTGCTTCTGGCCTTCTCTCGCCTTCTCCAGCGCCTGATCGATGCTGAAGCTGGACGGCTTCTGGCGCGGCGGGAACTTCTCGAATGTCTTCAGGAACTCGCCGACGATCGCCTGCGCGGGCACGAGGAGGAACGCGCGGTCGGCCATCCACTTGTCGTAGAACATGCTCGCGTCCACGTCGCCGCGCTCGAACGGATCGCTGCGCAGGTTGTAGATCTTCGGGGCGCGGAGCGAGACCAGCGGCTCCCGCCACACGCCGAGTCCGTGGGCGCGCTGTTCCATGAAGGTGGCCTTCCAGTCTCCGACTCGCAGCGCCATCAGGTCGCCGTCGTCGCTCCAATAGAGGAAGCCCTTTCGTGGGTTCTCCTTCGCCTGGCCCTTCAGCCGCGGCAGGAGATTGTAGCCGTCGATGTGGACCTTGAAGGTCTTGCCACCCGACCTGTACCCCGTCTCGAGCTTCTGGACGACGTCGGGCTCGCCTGCTGCCGCGGCCAGCGTCGGCAGCATGTCGGTGTGCGAGAACACGTCGTTGGACACCGTGCCCGGCTCGATGACGCCAGGCCACCGGATCGCGCAGGGCACCCGCCAACCGCCCTCGAAGTTCGTGTCCTTCTCCCCGCGGAACGGCGTCGAGCCGCCATCGGGCCAGCTCATCACCTCGGCGCCGTTGTCGGTCGAATACATGACGAGCGTGTTGTCGGCGATGCCCAGCTCGTCGAGCTTGTCGAGCAGCCTGCCGACGTGCCCATCGTGCTCCACCATGCCGTCGGGATACAGTCCCAGTCCCGTCTTCCCTTCCGACTCCTTCTTGAGGTGGGTGAAGATGTGCATGCGCGTCGAGTTCCACCACACGAAGAACGGCTTGTCGTCGGCGTGGGCTTTGTCGATGAACTTCAGGCTCGCGTCGAGGAACTCCTCGTCGACGGTCTCCATGCGCTTCGTCGTCAACGGACCCGTGTTCTCGATCTTCTGCGTGCCGTCCGCGTTCGCCCAGCAGTGGAGCACGCCGCGCGGCCCGAACTTCTTCTTGAACTCCGGATCCTTCGGGTAGTCGGGGTTCTCCGGCTCCTGCTCCGCGTTCAGGTGGTAGAGGTTCCCGAAGAACTCGTCGAAGCCGTGTGCGGTGGGCAGGAACTCGTCGCGGTCGCCGAGGTGGTTCTTGCCGAACTGCCCGGTGACGTAGCCGAGCGGCTTCAGGACGTCGGCGATCGTCGGATCCTCGGGCTGCAATCCGAGGTCCGCGCCCGGGAGTCCGACCTTGGTGAGCCCGGTGCGGATGGGAGACTGCCCGGTAATGAACGCCGCGCGTCCCGCCGTGCAGCTCTGCTGGCCGTACCAATCGGTGAACATCGCGCCCTCGCGCGCGATGCGATCGATGTTGGGGGTCCGATACCCCATGATGCCGTGGTTGTACGCGCTGATGTTGAACCAGCCGATGTCGTCGCCCCAGATGATGAGGATGTTCGGTTTCCCGCCTTTCCCGCCGCGCGCGGTGGCTGACGTCGCCGGCTTCGTCGACGTTCCGTTCGTCGGCTGCTTTGCTGCTCCGTTCGTCGGCTTCTTCGATGCTCCATTCGTGGCCACGACGCTGTCCTCCAGGCGAGAAGTGCACACAGGCGCGCGTCGTGGGCGTACCCAGTCGAGTGAGCGCACGACGCGAATCCCGCAACATCGGATGGCGTCGCCGGGCCGGCCATTGGACGAATGAGCAGTGCCGCGACCTCGTCGGCGCTCGCGGGAACTCGTGCCCGCTCGCGCGACTCGCGAACGCACAGCAGCGCTCGCGACGGCTCTTCGCTCAGATCTCGCCGATCAGGCGCCGCGCGGCGATCTCCGCGCCGTCGCCGCGCATCCTGCTCGCGACCGATCGCGCGTGCTCGGCGACCTCCGCCGCAAACGTTTCTGCGAGCGCGCTCGTGAGCGAGTCGGTCGTCGGGACGCGCGTCGCGTGCATCTTGCCGATCCCGAGCGCCTCCACGCGCTGCGCGAAGTAGTGCTGATCGTAGTGCTGCGGGATCACGACCTGTGGCGCTCCCGCTCGCGCGGCGGCGGTGGTGGTGCCGGCACCGCCGTGGTGCACGACCGCCGCGACTCGCGGGAAGAGCGCCTGTTGATTCACCTCGCCGATCGCGATGCAGTCGGGTGCGTCGTCGACGAGCGCCAGGTCGGCCCAGCCGCGCGACACGATCGCGCGCCGCCCGAGTGCGCGGGCCGACGCGATCATCGTCGCGCCGAGATCGGGCGGCGCGCTGATGCTGCCGAAGCCGAAGTAGATCGGCGGCTCGCCCGCGTCGAGGAACGCCTCGAGCTCGGGCGAGAGGGGACGCTCGTCGGGAAGGATCCACGCGCCGGACTGGAACACGCCGTCGTCGGTGGGATCGGGCCAGGGGGCCAGCGTGGGATCCGACGCGAGCCACGGGCGATCTCCCAGAATGTGTCCGAGCACGTCGGTCACGGCATCGAGCCCGAGCGCCTCGCGATGCCGGTTGAGCGGCGCGGCCCATCCGTCGTTCCAGCGTTGCCGGTCGCGCGCCCACAGCTCGTCGTAGCTCTCCAGCGCCGGCGCCGGCGTGTCCCCACGCATCGGCAGCACGGGCGGAGCGTGGTGTGGCGACGGCAGCACCGCCGGGCAGTACGCCGCGAACACATATGGTATGCCACGCGTCTCGCTCACCGATCGCGCGGCGATCTGCAGCGCCGTCGCCGCCACGATGACGTCGCAACCGTGGGCCGCGGCGGCCACGGTCTCGAACTGCGTGACGACCGTGCCCTCGATCATCTGGCGTATCTGCTCCGGCGTCGGCCGCGCGGCCATCGGATTCGACTTGCCGGTGGAGCGAAGCTCCGGCCCGATCGAGGTGACCGACATGCCGAGGCCTTCGATCCACTCCCTGAAGTCGGGAGGAACGCAGAGGTGCACGTCCTGGCCGAGCGCCCGCAGTCGAGTCGCCAGCGCGACCATCGGCTGGACGTCGCCTCGCGATCCGATCGTGGACAGCAGCACGCGCATGAGATTCTCCGTGAGTGAGGGCGGTCGCGCCCGAGCGCGCGTCGCGGTCGTGCGCCACGACGTCCGGGTCGGCAGCAGGGAACTCCAGAAAGGCGCCAAGTCTGCGATCCCCCCCGGCCCTTGCCGCAAGCCCCCGGGCCCGCTACATGTTGAGATAGGGAACGACGCGCGGGCTCGATGCGCGCCGATGAGAGGAGAGGAAAAGGCCGACACCGCATGCGCGGGTCGGCCTCTGTCGTTTCAGCGCGGAAGAGCGGCGTACTCGTGCGCCGGATGGCGCCGTGCGCATGGCTGTTCTCGGGAAGTGGCCGCGTTCGCGCTGGCAAGGTCTTGCCCCATGTCGGCCCACGCGTGCCGGCGTTGACAACGATCACGGCTGAGCACACTTTCTGGCCCTCGCGCCAAGACATCCGATCACTTGGTCACTGTCTTCCAAGACATCCGATCACTTGATCACCTTTCGAATCGCGCTCCGCTCTCCCCACCCCATCGGAGGTTCCCTGATGCGACTCCGGCAGTTGTTACTGATGTGTGCCCTCCTCGCCCCGACACTCGCCGGCGCGCAGCAGGCGACGGGGAGGATCGTCGGACGCGTCTCCTCCGCCGCCGGCCAGCCACTCCCGGCCGTGAGCGTCGTCGTCCAGGGCACCAACCCAGTGCGCGGCACCCAGACCGACGCGACCGGCCGGTTCGTCATCGCCGGCGTCCCCGCCGGCACTTACGACCTCCAGGCGCGCCTGATCGGTTTCCGGGCCGTGACACAGCCGGTCCGCGTCGTCGCATCCGACAGCGCGGTGTCCAACTTCCAGCTCACCGCGCAGGCCACGCAGCTCTCGGCCGTCGTCACCGTCGGCTACGGCACCCAGAGTCGCCGCAACATCACCGGTGCCGTCTCGTCGCTGAACACGGAGGACATCCGTCAGGTCGTCGCGGCGAATCCGCTCGACGCGATCAAGGGCCGCATCCCCGGCGTCGACATCACCTCGGGAAGCTTCGAGCCCGGCGCCAACAACAACATCCGCATCCGCGGCACGCGCTCGATCTCGGCCAGCAACAATCCCCTCTACGTCATCGACGGCGTTCCGATCACGGGCGACCTGCGCGACATCGATCCGACGAGCATCGAGCGGATCGAGGTGCTCAAGGACGCGTCGGCCGCCGCCGTCTACGGCAGCCGCGGGGCGAACGGTGTCCTCATGGTCACCACCAAGCGCGGCACGAGCGGCGGGAAGACGGAGGTCACCGTCAACACGACGTACGGCGCGTCCGACGTCCGGCGTGAAGTGCCGATGATGAACGCGCTCGAATTCGCCAACTTCCGGCGCGAATCCTACCGGTACGGCGGCAGCGCGGCGCAGCAGGCGGCGTGCGCCAACTACATGACCAACCCCGCGCCGTGTGACGCGGTCGCGCTCGACCCGACGATGCGGGCCAATCTCGCCGCGGGAGTCGACACCGACTGGCAGGAGCTGATGCTCCGCCAGGGCAACATCCTCAACACCCAGGTCGGCTTCGCCGGCGGAAACCAGAACACGCGCTTCCGCGCGGGGCTCGGCTACATCGGCCAGAAGGGGATCTCGATCGTGCAGGACTACGTGGCGCGCACGGTGTCGATGAACGTGAGCCACGACTACAAGAAGCTGAACCTCCAGCTCGGCGTGCAGGGCGTACGGAACTACCGCAACGCCGGCCGCGGTGCGGTGATGTGGGACGAAGCGCTGTTCAACCCGGCGCTCGGCCGCGCGTTCGACCCCGCCACCGGCGCGCCGGTGTTCCTGCCCACGGAGGACGGACTCCTCGTCAACCCCGTGATGGCGGCGCAGAGCTACATCCGGCAGATCGACCGCACGAACGTGCTCGGCACGCTCACGGGCTCGTACGAGGTCATTCCCGGCCTGCGCGCGCACGTCGACTTCGGACCGCAGTACACCAAGCAGGACGACGGTGAGTTCATCGGCGTCTACACGCGCCAGAAGCGCGGCGTCGGCCAGCCCGACGCGACGATCCGCCGCAACACGAACACGAACTTCACGCTGAGCAACTACCTCGAGCTCGACCGCACGATCGGCCAGAAGCATCACGTGCAGGCCACCGCGCTGTATGAGGTCGCAAACTTCCGTACGGTGTTCGACACGGCCGCCGCGCTCGCGCTGCCGTTCGACAACCAGCTCTGGTACAACCTCGGCACCGGCAACTCGCCGACGCTGTTCGGCACCTACACCACGACGGCGCTGCAGTCGTACATGGGGCGCGTGAACTACACGTTCCTCGATCGCTACATCCTCTCGCTCACCGGTCGGTACGACGGATCGAGCGTCCTGGCCGAGGGGCACAAGTACGCGTTCTTCCCGGCGGCGTCGATCGGGTGGCAGGTCGGCGACGAGGCATTCATGAAGCGGGTGCCGGCGATCTCCGACCTGAAGCTGCGCCTCAGCTACGGTCGCGTCGGCAACAGCGCCATCGGCGCGTACCAGACGCTCGGTCTCCTCAACCGCGTCACGTACGCCAACGCCAACAACCCGGTGATCGGCTTCCAGCCGGGCAACATCCCGAACCCCGACCTGAAATGGGAGACGACCGACAAGTTCAACGTCGGCGTCGACTTCGGCCTGTTCGACCAGCGCATCTCCGGCGCCGTCGAGGCGTACCGCGAGAACACGCACGACCTGCTGCTGCCGCGCGCGCTCCCGTACACGTCGGGCTACTCCAGCGTGCTCCAGAACGTCGGCGCGACGAAGAACGTCGGCTACGAGTTCTCGCTCTCGACGCAGAACCTGAACCGCTGGCACGGCGTCGACTGGACGTCGGATCTCGTCTTCTCGACGAACAAGAACGAGATCGTGGCGCTGCAGAGCGGATTGACGGCGGACGTCGGCAGCGGCCGGTGGGTGGGCCAGCCGATCAACGTCTACTTCAACTATCAGTACACCGGGCTGTGGCAGATGAGCGATTCGGCGCTCGCGCGCACGATGTGCAGCTGCAAGCCGGGCGACATCCGCGTGGCGGACCTCAACGGCGACGGCAAGATCACGGCGGACGATCGCACGTTCATCGGCCGGCACTTCAACTTCCCGCGCTGGCAGGGGAGCCTGAACAACCGGGTCGCCTTCAGGAACATCGACCTCTCCGTGCTCGCCGCCGCCCGCATCGGCTACACGATCGACGACGCGTTCACGGCCGCTTACAACAGCCTCGCGGGCCGGTTCAGCAACATCAAGGCCAACTACTGGACCCCCGAGAACCAGAGCGGCACCGAGCCGCGGCCGAGCACCAATGGCCTGGGCACGTACGCCAGCGCGCGCAACTACAAGGATGGCTCGTTCGTGCGCATCCGCGACATCACGCTCGGCTACACGCTTCCCTCGCGCCTCGCGAGCCGCCTGACGGCGGACCGCGCGCGACTGTACGTGCGCGCGCAGGATCCGATCATCTGGACGAACTACGAGGGCTGGGATCCGGAAGCGGGTTTCAGCGCGGGTAACGGTGCCAACAACTCGTCGCAGATCGACCAGGGCGGTCCGGCCTTCCGGACCGTGCTCTTCGGCGTCGACGTCGGCTTCTGATCACCCACCCTGACAACGCAGAGAGAGACCACTTCATATGAAGCAGACACGATTGGTCCTTGCGCTGGCGGCCTTCGCAGGGCTCGCGGGGTGCATGGATCTCGAAGAGCACCCGATCACGGGCGTCGCCGCCGACTACTACGGCACGGCGGCCGGCGCCAACGCGGCCACCGTCGGCGCGTACACCCGGCTGAAGGACTTCTACGGCCAGGAATCCGAGATCCTCATGACGATGGTGGGGACCGATTCCTGGGAGCGGGGCGAGCAGCTCCTCGGCAACGGATTCTGGAACGACTACACGGCGCAGCTCAGCCCATCGGTCGGCGATCCGCTCCTCAATCGCTGGCAGACCTACTACCAGGGCGTCAACGCGGCGAACACCGCGATCGTGGCGATCGGGGGCTCGTCGGCGCTCGACGCGACGACGAAGAACGTACGCCTCGCCGAGTCCAGGTTCATCCGCGCGCTGATGTACTTCAATCTCGTGCGGACGTGGGGCGCGGTGCAGATGGACACGCTGCCGACGGTGGGCGTGGTCACGACGGCGTCCCGCACGCCGGCCGCCGACGTCTACGCGAAGGTGATCGTTCCCGATCTCGAGTTCGCCGTCGCCAACCTGCCGGCGAAGCAGACGGAGATCATGCGCGCCACGAAGGGCGCGGCGCAGACGCTGCTCGCCGAGGTGTATCTCACGCGCGCGGCAGCGGGCGACTTCGACAAGGCACGTGATCTCGCGACGGCGGTGATCAGCTCCGGCACCTACAAGCTGAACACGAGCTTCCGCGCGCTCTACTGCGGACCCGAGAACGGAAACGGCGCGTGCGACTTCGTCGCGGCGCAGAAGACCGACCCCGAGCTGATCTTCTCCGTGCAGTTCATCGGCGACGGCGCGGTCGACCCGTTCGGCAACAGCCTGCATCTGTACTACACGATGGGATACGACGGCAGCGGTCTCGCCGTGCCGACGCTGGCGCGCACGCGCGCGTACGGACGTCCGTTCCGGCGCACCAGACCGACGCTGCACCTGCTGAGACTGTACAACCGCACGACGGACAGCCGGTACGAGGACACGTTCCAGCGGCTGTGGCGCCAGCCGAACGGCGACACCGCGATCTACTTCCCGGGAACGCCGGTCGCCGACAAGAGCGGGCAGGGGAAGAAGTACGGCGAGAACGAGTACACCAGCCTGCTGTTCCCCACGCTGCTCAAGTGGCTGGACCAGACGCGCGCCGATCCCAACACCTTCCCGGGACACCGCGACCGGCCGATCTGGCGGCTCGCGGAGGTGTACCTGATGCGCGCGGAGGCGAACATCCGCGCCGGCCGGCCGGCCGAAGCGATCGCCGACCTGAACACCGTCCGGGCGCGCGCCGCGAAGCCCGGCCAGGTCAACACGATGGGCGCCGCCGAGCTGACGGCGTTCAACGCCAGTCCGCTGGACTTCCTGCTCGACGAGCGGGAGCGGGAGCTCGCTGGTGAGGAGTTCCGCTGGTGGGTGCTCGCCCGGCAAGGCACGGCCGTGTTCCTGGCGCGCATCAAGGCGTTCAACTCGGGAGCGGCGCCGAACGTGAAGGACTTCCACATCCTCCGGCCGATCCCGCAGACGCAGATCGATCGGACGGAAGGGGGCAAGGACGCGTTCCCGCAGAACCCGGGGTACTAGAGCGACGGATTAGGTCCCATTGCATACCAGCGCCAGACCATGACCTTACCTCCAGCTACGCTCGCGTGGCTGGAGGTAAGTCGCCTCGGACCCTCGCGGATCGGGAGGGCTCGAGTACAGGGGTGAAATCGCGAGCACCTGACCCTGCGTCAACGCCGTTCACTCCACCGGCGAGGTGACCGATGCGATCGTTGCTGGCTGTTCATTCTCCGCGCAGGCGCCGTCACTGGCGCCTCGCGATCGCGTGCCTCGCGCTCGCGCCCGCGTGCAAGTCCGCGCCGACGCGCGAGACGCGACGCGTCGACCGCACGGTGATCACTCGCGATCAGATGCTGGACGGCTCGTACGTGACCGTGTACGACGCGGTCGCCGCGCTGCGCTCGAACTGGCTGCGCCCCCGCGGCCCGGACAGCTTCGTGCTGCCGAGCATCGTCTGGGTGTACATCGATGGATCGCGCGCGGGCGACGTCTCGGTGCTGCGCAACATCCAGCCGAAGCTCGTGAACGCGGTCCGCTTCTACGATGGGCCCACGGCGACCGGCCGCTGGGGCGTGGACAACGGGGCAGGGGTGATCCACGTCTCCACCTGGTCCGATGGAGCAGGAGGAATTCCGCTTCCCGACAGCACGCGCGGAGCCGCGAAGCCGGCGAAGGATTCGAGCTCGAAGCGCTGACCGGCGCTCGTTCGCCAGCTACTCGATCACCGCCAGCTCGTGCTCGCGCACTTGCGGTAGCACGAGCGACAGCCAGCCGCCGCGCGGCGTCACGCGCTCGGTGCGGTTTCCGACGCGCCACTGCACCACGTGCGGCGTCGCGCGCGGCGGAACGCGCAGCTGTACGCCGACCGGGCCGACGGGAATGATCTCCTCCATCGGCGCCCGCCAGCTCCCGACGCCCGTCAGGTTCACGATGTGGAGGACGAGCCGCTCGCCCTGACGGTAGAGCTCCACGTCCAGCAGGCCGGGTCCATCGACGCGA
>Ga0070669_100003336_pt1 | contig 11541 bp, 9 predicted proteins | sample KBSS53metaG_FD_64680 | JGI IMG/M metagenome (GOLD analysis project Ga0070669, IMG submission 64680) | Switchgrass rhizosphere microbial communities from Kellogg Biological Station, Michigan, USA - KBS S5-3 metaG | ecosystem: Host-associated > Plants > Roots > Rhizosphere > Soil ... | reverse complement strand
GCCACGACTCGGGATATCGCAGCCTGCGCGGGTGTCTCCCACGACCTGATCTTCCGCTACTTCGGCAGCCACCTGGCGACTCCGCATAGTGACATTGCTGGTCGGCTCCGTTGCGACGTTCGTGAACAACGGCTACCGCCGCGACGCAGACATGCCATCGCACGCTGAGATCGTCGCCGAGCTCACCCGCTTCGTCTACCGGGGCCTCCAGGACGATTGAGGCGGTGGTCTCAGGGCTGGTGTTACGAAGTCTCGAACTCGTTGGCGCACAGCGTCCGCCGACCGATCCGTCGCGTGGGTTGCGAGGTAGGAGTGCTCCGTCAAATGATCGATGACGGCGCGCAGAGAAATATCGGTGCGGATGTCGCCGTTGCGCCGGCCTTCGATGAGAACGGGCGTCATGATCTCGTCTATCAAGGCGCGAACTTCGGGATCGACGGGCGCTCCCGGCCGCGAGACGAGTTCGAGCACCACTGGCTCCTCGGGCAGTTCGCGCGCGGCGTATATCATCGCGGCTTCGATCTTCGTCAAGGCGCCGCAGGTTCGATCCATTGCCTCCTGCATTCCGGTGACGTACTTCCGTGCGCGCCGCAGACCGACCTGGATCGACAGTTCAGCGATGCTGCCGAGATGTCGGTACGCCGTCGCGCGGGAAACACCCGCCCGGCGAGCCACCGCGCCCATGCGGCCGGCGAGCGTCCCGTGTTCTTCGAGTACGGCATCGCCGGCCTCGATCAGTCGTTCACGAATCGCGTCCGTTCCCGCACAGCGCACGCCATCCAGAAGCCGCTCGTTCACAACTCGAGTTTAGGTGACTACAGAGGCGATCAGGCGTCAATGCCCGACCGAGTGCTACCTCCGTGGCCCGAACGGCGGGTGGTTGCAGGCACCGGCGCTCGGTGAGATGACGGGCTCCATGAAGGTTCGGAACCTCCGCGACACTGTCTGAGCCGACGTGTCCTCTGCGAACGTTGCGAAATACGACTGCTCAGTGAGGTAGTCGATGATCCGGTCTACGCCGATATCGCTTCGCAGTTCCCCACTTCGCTGACCGGCTTCCACAGTGGGCCGGATCATGCGATTCATCATCTCGTACACCTCGGGATCGCGGCCGGCGGTGAACTGACGTGCAATGAGATCAGCGACGATCGAATCCAGGGGCAGCACGCGCGCACCGTAGATCATCGCGGCTTCGAGCTTCGCGATGGCACCGGCCTCAGCGTCGACCGCGTCCCGCAGTCCCGTGAGGTATCGCCAGGCGCGGCGCAGCCCAACCTGGGTCAGAAGCTCTGAAACGCTGCCCACCTGCCGGTAGGCAGTGGCCCTGGAGACCCCGGCGCGGTGCGCGACAGCCTCGATGCGGCCCGTCAGCGTTCCGGACTCGGTGAGTTCGACGTCGGCGGCCTCGATGAGCCGATCACGGAGGCATTCGACGAGTGGCCCTGCGTCAGCCATACCTCCACCATCCCACGACGTGTCCGGTCAGCGGGCGTGTTCGGGTTTGCTCACCCGGTCAACTCGCGTGAGCGTGAGGGGGTACTCATCGAGAGCGCCCCGGGAGAATTCCCATCGTTCGGCGATCGCGGTTGACCGTGACCGCCGGGACCGTCTCAGGTAAGCCCGCCGCCAGAACAGTAAAGCGACCTACGTTGCTCGACTGATCACCCAGCTGCATCACGCAACCCCACTGCACGTCGTCCACATCGGCGCGATCAATGCCGGTCCGCGCTGCGAGCTCGCGCGGGGCCGCGGCGCCGAGATCGGTGGGGTGGACATTGGCTAGCATTGCGTCTGGCAATGGGGGTCCGAACGCCTTCAACGATGACGGCTTCCGACATCGCCTGCTCTCCCTCGACTAAATTGACGGTGTACTTCGAGAATCGGCAGGGCGTCCCGAGACCATCAGGCGGATCCGTTTCTTGTCGATCTTTCCGCTGGCTAGAGTGGGCAGTTCGGCGACGACGACCAGCCGGCGGGGCACCTTGTAGCGCGCCAGACGCTCACGCAGCGCCTCCTGCATCATCTCAAGCGTCAGGTCTGCGCCGGCGACGAGTACCACTACGGCACAGACGGTTTCACCCCACCGTTCGTCGGCGGCCCCGACGATCGCGCAGCCGGCTACCCCTGGCAGCGCCGCGACGGCGTCCTCGACCTCCGGCGTGTAGACGTTCTCCCCGCCGGTGATGATGATGTCCTTCTTTCGGTCGACGAGGTACAGCAGTCCGCGTTCGTCCGTGCGCCCGATGTCACCGGTGTAGCACCAGCCGTCACGCAGCGTCGCCGACGTCGCGGCCTGGTCCTTCCAGTAGCCACGGAACATCGCGTTCGACCTCGCCAGGATCTCGCCGGGGCTACCGGCTTCGACGTCGTCGCCGTTGTCGTCGACGATGCGGATCTCGACACCGGGGAACGGGAATCCGACCGAGCCCAGCATGCGTTCGGCCTCCGGATCGCCCACGCCGTGCAGTTCGCGAGGCAGGCCCGACACGATGGTCTCGGTCTGGCCGTACAGGTTCAGGAAACCGGCCTTCGGCAATGTGTTCAACGCCCGACGCAGGGTGTGCGGGAGCATCGGCGCCGCCGCGTAGACGATCGTGCGAACGTCGGACATCGCCTCGCCGACCGTCGGCTCGTCCAACAGGACCTGCAGCATCACCGGCGCCAGATGGAGGACGGTGACACCCTCGTCCGATGCGAGTCGCACCGCCTCGGCCGGATCGAACTGCCGCTGCAGCACCACGCTTCCGCCCCTGGCGTGCAATCCGCCGATGATCGCGATGGCACCGAAGTGGAACATCGGCATGTTGATCAGCCCGCGATCAGCGCTGCCGGTGCGCATCTCGACGTTCATCGCGAACACCGCCCGGCGCAATTCCCGGTGACCGAGCATGCAGCATTTGGACGCTCCCGTGGTCCCACTGGTGAAGAGCAGGCAGGCGATGTCGTCCGGGTCGGCGGCGAAAGGCAGCTCGCCGGGAGCGCCCTCCGCGACGAAGTCCTCGAACGTCGTCATGCCCGGATGCGTCGCCGGGCCGATCGACACGACGCGCTCGATTCCCGGCAGGTCACTGGTCAGCTCGGCGATCACGGGCGCGAACTCGTCGTCACAGAACACCATCGTCGGAGTCACCCTGGTGAGTACGTCGAGCACCTCGACGGCCGTCAGCCGGAAGTTGACCGTGGCAACGATGACGCCACCGAGATACGCCGCGGCGAGCACCTCACCGAACTCGACGCTGTTGCGGCCGAGGACCGCGATGCGGTCCTGTCGTGTGACACCCGAGGCCGCCATGGCCGAGAGCAGTCGCGCCCCACGGTCGTGGAGTTCGGCGTGGGTGAGCACGCGCGGCCCCATCCGGTAGGCGACCACGTCGGGAAAGCGTCGGGCGTTGTCGATGACGATGTCGGCCATCGTCATCACCTCGTCACCCGCGGGCAGTGTGCTCGTCATCGCGCCCCACTCCTCGTGAATTGATCACTCGACCTTGCCATTACGACATACACAAAGGCACCTAACGGTTGTCACCGGCACGCGCCGATCTAGCAGAGGGAGCCGTCATGTCGACAACACCGAGCAGGATGTGACTGCGACCGGCGCCGAACGTCTTCTCCGCGCCCAGGGCGCGAAACACGAGGCGCTGCAACACTCCTTGACGAGGATCGACTCGCAGGTGGCCGAATCGTCCGACGAGTTCGTCGTCGGCGAGGTGTGTCCCCAGGGACGACCTCGAGTGGGAACAGCAGATGCTCGTCGCGATCACGGCTCTCGCGCTGGGTAATCACGCCCAGCAGCACCATTACCTGCACGGCGCGCTTCAGGGCGGGGTAACCGAAAATACTCTGCGAGAGGGGCTCTCGATGCTGACCTGTACGCCGCCACACGAGCCTCACTCGAACCGGACCGGTTAATCCACTATATGATTACATAATAAACCCTTTCACAGCCGTGCTGTCCAGAGGAGGCCCGCATGTCCAGCAGTTCCCGGACCCCGTCCGCGACCTGGACGCAGCGAGTGCTCGATCACCTTTCCCGTGACACCGACGCCCCGGCCGTCATCTCCGTGACCCCGGACCGGGTCGAGACGTGGAGCAGGGCCGACCTCACTGCGATGACGGCGGGAGTCGCCGAAGTGCTCGACGCAGGCGCTGCCGCCGAGGGCGAGATGGTGCCGGGCCTGCTGTCGAGCCGTCCACTGTCGGTCGCCGCACTGCTCGCCGGCGCTCTGACCAACCGTCCTCTGGCCCCGTTGGCCCCGCGGTTGACCAAGCGCGAACTGCTGGAGTGCATCGCGGTCGTGCCCGGCCGCATCCTGCTGACCGAACCCGACTGGCAGCACACCGCCCTGGAATTAGCGGCGGCGACGGGCAAACAGGTGGTCGTCCTAGACCAGCCCGTCTTCGGCGATACGCCGCTGCAGGCGAACACCGACTCCGACGCCGTCGCCCTCGTGCTGCACACTTCCGGGACGACGGGACTGCCCAAGCAGGTGCTAGTGCGCGAAGCGCCGTTGGCGCGCAGGGCGACCGTGAACGGTTCGCTACTCGGACTGCAGCCCGGCAAGAGGTTCGCCGTCGCCGGGGGCTTCCACCACGTGGCCGCGATCGGGAACGTGTCGGCCGGACTGGCCAACGGCGCTGCGCTGGTGATGTTCCCCGCGTTCAGCGTGGACGCCTGGCGCAGCCTCGAATCCGTAGCACCCACCCACACCGTGCTGGTTCCGTCCATCATCGAGATCCTGCTCGACGCCGACGCTTTCGGCCTGTCGACCATGGAGGTCATCGGGTACGGCGGATCCCCCATCCATCCGAACACGATGCGCCGCATCCAAACCGTGCTTCCGGGCGTGGACTTCGTCAACCTCTTCGGTCAGACCGAGGGCAGTCCCCTGACGGTGCTCACTGCGAACGACCACCGCACGGCCGCGGCGGGCCGGGAGGAGCTGCTCACGTCGGTGGGACGCGCGGCGCCCGGTGTCGAGCTGAGGATCAACGAGCCGGGACCCGATGGCATCGGCGAGGTCTGGGCGCGCAGCGGTCACTCCTTCGTCGTCGACGACGAGGGTTGGCAGCACACCGGGGACATGGGACACCTCGTCGACGGCTACCTCTACCTCGTCGGCCGCCGGGGGGACAAGATCATCCGGGGTGGCGAAAACATCTTTCCCCTCGAGGTCGAGCAGGTGCTGGAGTCCCATCCGGAGGTGACCGAGGCGGCGGTGGTCGGCGTCCCCGACGCCCGGCTCGGCGAGACGGTCGCCGCGTTGCTGGTGCCCGCGCACGCCGAAAGGCCGCCCGACACCGAGGAACTGCGGGCGTACTGCCGCGAACGACTGGCGGGCTTCAAGGTGCCGGTGCAGTGGACGTTCACCGATGCGTTGCCGCGCAACCCAAACGGCAAGCTCGTCCGGCGGCAGCTAGGTGCGGTAATCGGGGGATCGACTGGAGTGGTCGCGCGAAGCGTGGAAGCCTCGCGAGCGGTCGCCAGGTAGCGGACGTGCATGTCGGTGGTCGCGCCGGTACAACCGGTCAGGTTGCGCGCGCCCCAACCGGCGGACCAGTCGATCAACGTCGCGATCGCACCGCCGTGCGCCGAGCCGAGGAGGTTCAGGGTGTTGGCGACGGCATCCATTTCGGCCGCCCAGGCATCTCGGCTGATCGACGGCTGCGCGAATCCCGAGGAACTGGGCGATCGGCATCGCCGAATACGGGTCGAAGACGGGTTGATTCGCAGTCGAGCCAATCACCGACGGACCATGATCGCCGGAGGCGACACTAATTGCATCCGTTGAGACACGGCGAGACGGGCTGACCGTCCTCTGTCGACAGGTTCCCCATGGGCATCTGGGGTAGCGGGTCGCCGTTCAGGGTGGCCGCGCCTTGAGTGAGGTCTATGTCGTGATCGAGATCCCGTGCTACAGGCAGGAAGTGGCATACGAACGACATGGCGAGTGGACATGGCTCACCTCCCGGATCCGCGTTTGCGGGCCCGGCGAAGCCAACGGAAGCTACGGCTGCGGCTACGACGACGAGGATCGTACGCGCAATGCTGACCACACAGCCACAGTAACCGACCCGACCGCACGAATGGCCGATTTCCGGCGAATCAGAAAAACAGTTTGCTATTTCGCTTAATCCTGGCCTTGGCGGTGTCGGCTGATATGACACCGGTTCCGAGAATCTACGGTTGACGTATGCCTCGGGTGGGGTGACCATGGCTGCCATGCGCTATGTCGTTACCGGCGGTACCGGGTTTATTGGCCGCCGATTGGTTTCCAAGATCCTGTCTCGCGACGACCACGCGGAAGTGTGGGTATTGGTCCGCCGCGAATCCGTTGCCAGGTTCGAACGCCTCGCCGAGACCTGGGGCGAACGAGCAAAACCGCTGGTCGGCGACCTCACCGCCGCCAACCTCGGACTCGGCGAGCACACGATCGCCGAGCTGGGTTCGGTCGACCACGTGGTGCACTGCGGTGCGGTCTACGACATCACCGCCGACGAGGAGGCACAGAAGGCCGCCAACGTCGATGGCACCCGTGCCGTCATCGACCTCGCGCGCACGGTCAACGCGACGCTGCACCACGTGTCGTCGATCGCGGTCGCAGGCACTTTCCCCGGCGAGTACACAGAGGACGACTTCGACGTCTCGCAGGTCCTTCCCACGCCGTATCACCAGACGAAGTTCGAGGCCGAACTGCTGGTGCGGTCGGCGCCGGGCCTTCGGTACCGCGTCTACCGACCGGCGGTAGTCGTCGGCGACTCTCGCACCGGGGAGATGGACAAGGTCGACGGGCCGTACTACTTCTTCGGACTCCTGGCCAAGCTGGCCGTGCTGCCAAGGTTCACGCCCATGCTGCTGCCCGACACGGGGCGCACGAACATCGTCCCGGTGGACTTCGTGGTTGAGGCCATCGTCCACCTAATGCATGCCGAGGAGTGCGACGGCCAGACGTTCCACCTGACGGCGCCGAAGACGATCGGATTGCGGGGCATCTACCGAGGCGTCGCATCCGAGGCAGGCTTACCGCCGCTGCGGGGATCGCTGCCGAGCGCGAGCGTCACCCCATTTTTCACGGCCACCGGGCGCGCGAAGGTGTTGCGAAACATGGCAGCAACCCAACTCGGCATCCCTGCCGAAATCCTCGACGTGGTCGACCTGGTACCGACCTTCACCTCCGACAACACGACGGAAGCCTTGCGCGGCACGGGAATCAGCGTTCCGGAGTTCGGCACCTACGCGCCGCAGCTCTGGCGATACTGGGCCGAGCACCTCGACCAGGACCGAGCCCGACGCGACGATCCCGCCGGACCGCTAGTTGGTCGTCACGTCATCATCACCGGGGCCTCCAGCGGGATCGGACGCGCGTCGGCCGTCGCCGTGGCCGAATGCGGAGCGACGGTGTTCGCCCTCGCACGCAGCGCGGAGGCACTCGACGAACTGGTGGCCGAGATTCGCGAATTCGGAGGCGACGCACACGCCTTCACGTGTGACGTCACCGACTCGGCGTCGGTGGAACACACGGTCAAGGACATCCTCGGCCGGTTCGGCCACGTGGACTACCTGGTGAACAACGCGGGGCGCTCGATCCGCCGTTCGGTCTCCGCGTCGACCGACAGACTGCACGACTACGAGCGCGTCATGGCGGTCAACTACTTCGGCTCGGTGCGGATGGTGCTTGCACTGCTGCCGCACTGGCGCGAGCGCCGGTTCGGACACGTCGTCAACGTGTCGAGCGCGGGCGTCCAGGCCAGCAGCCCAAAGTACAGCGCCTACATCCCCAGCAAGGCAGCACTGGACGCCTTCTCCGAGGTCGTCGGCACCGAGACTCTCTCCGATCACATCACGTTCACCAACATCCACATGCCGCTGGTCGAGACGCCGATGATCGCCCCGTCGCGCAGGCTCAATCCCATGCCTGCCATCAGCGCGGAGCACGCTGCCGCGATGGTGGTGCGCGGTCTCGTCGAGAAGCCCGCACGAATCGACACCCCGGTGGGAACCCTGTCGGACGCCGGTCGCTACTTCGTCCCGAAGCTGTCTCGCCGTATCCTTCACCAGCTGTACCTGGGCTACCCCGACTCGCCCGCGGCCCGCGGCGTCACGCCTGCCGACACTGCCGTGCGTCCCTCCGAACGCAAGCCAAGACCGCCGAAGCGCAGCGCGGTGGCCGGAGTCCGGGTGCCGCGGACGGTGAAGCGAGCCGTTCGATTGGTCCCGGGGGTGCACTGGTAGAACGCCGGCCCTATGGTGGGCGGGTGACGTCGGGGGTCGGAAATGGCATGCCGTTACCCATCTTCGCCGATGTCGACACGGGCGTCGACGATGCCATGGCACTGGCCTACCTGTTCGCCAGCAGTGACGCGCAACTCGTCGGAATCGCCTCTACCGCAGGCAATGTCCCCGCCGACCAGGTCTGTGTCAACAACCTGGGATTGCTCGAACTGTGCAAAGTGTCAGGGGTACCCGTGTCCAAGGGTGCCGACAAGCCACTGTCAGCGCCGCTGCGCACGGCCGAGGACACCCACGGACTAGAGGGCCTCGGATACGCGCGTCTGCCTGCGAGCAACGCGACCCTCACCGAGTACGACGCCGCGACCGCGTGGATTCGAGCGGCGCACACCTATCCTGGCCAACTGATCGGGTTGGTCACGGGTCCGCTGACCAACCTGGCCCTCGCGATCCGGATGGATCCGACGCTGCCGAGGTTGCTTCGGCGGCTGGTCATCATGGGCGGGGCGTTCGACTACCGCGGCAACACCACGCCCGTGGCCGAGTGGAACGTCTTCGTGGACCCCGAGGCCGCAGCAGAGGTCTTCAACGGATGGCCTGCGGCGTGGGGGCGCAAGGATGGCAGGGGCGCAGGGGCCAAGGAGATGGCGGAGGCGCCGTCGCATCTGCCGTTCGTGCTCGGGCTCAACCTAACCGAGAACATCGCGATGACACCGGCCATCCTGAACCGCCTCGCCGATGCAGCCGGTTCGCCGACGACCCCGATGAGCGTGCTCGACGATCGCGGTACCTACTCATCGGCAACCAATCCCCTGATCCGCGTGTTAGAGGACGCGATGCGGTTCTACTTCGAGTTTCACTTCGATCAGGGCGAGGGCTATCTGGCACACCTGCACGACCCACTTGCGGCGGCGGTGGCCCTCGATCCCGAGCTGGTGAACTACCGGCAGGCGACGATCGCCGTGGAACTCACCGGCACCCTGACCCGCGGCATGACCGTCGCCGACTGGGACGGTCGCTGGGGCCGATATCCCAACGCCTACGTCGGCATCGAGGTCGATCCAGGCGCATTCTTCGATCGGTTCATCGCCAGGGTGGGGCCGTTCGCGGCGCGGCTGGCCTGAGCTCTACTGTTTCCGCTCCTCGCGTCCGCGGTCATTCGTACACACCCTCCAGGTACCACCGTCGCTGCCGGTAACACAGCAGCAGGGCGCGCCCTGTGTCGCCCGGACCGTCGAGCAACACCTGCACCCTGGAGCTCTCCCCCGCCGTACTGTCTGAGTCCCACCACCTTTCGTCGACCGGCCATGGTCCGGCCCACCACGTCAACCTGCCTGCCCACTTGCCTGCCAGACGTACCGGGTCGGTGGAGAAGAGTCCCCTGGCGGTCACCCGCACCGGGTTGCCGTCGGCATCGGTCAGCTCGACAGGGTCGTCGGCCAGCACGGTCGGCGACGGCTCCGGCAGTTGCCCTGGCCATGGTTGACCAGGCTCGGCACGCGGCACCAGTTCGTCACCAAGCACGGTGAGGGTGATGCGTTCGGCAGGTCCACGTCCGCCGCTGAGCACGGGCACCTGCACCGACTCCGGCCCGAGCAAGCCTTGGACCCTGACCAGCGCGCGCCTCGCGCGTACCCGATCGTCGTCACCCGAGCCCCACAGCGGCAGCTGCAGTGCGCCGGCCGACACCACCTCCACCGGATGCAGCCGGAGCACGGTGATCGGAGCGGTGGGCCTGTCATGGGCGAGCGAAGCGACGGGGGAAGGATCGCTTCTGCGCCTGTTCAGCCAGCCGTCGAGTTGCCAACGCACCCGATCGGCGGTGGCATCCTCGGTAAGCGGTTCGGCGCATCGCCAAACTCGTTGCAGCTCTTCACCGTTGGCCGTGACCGCTTGAATCGCCAACCGCGTGCACCCGATCCCCGCCGACTCCAGGCTGCGGTGAAGCTCGTCAGCGAGTGACCGCCCGGCGAACGCCGCAGCGTCGACACGATCCACCGGCGGGTCGCAGTTCATCACGACGTCGAGATCCCTTCCGGGCTCCCGTCCCGACGGACCCCTAGCCGACTCACCGCGCGCGAACCGATGGGCAGTGGTCGCGTCGCTGCCGAACCGGGACGTCACATCGGTGCGCGATAGCGCAGCGAACTGACCGATGCTTCGAATCCCCATGCGCCACAACAGATCGACCAAGTCATCCCGACCTGGCTCCGCGAGGCTAGGCTCGGCGGCGAGTTGGCGGATCGACAACGCGGACAGGAACAGCGCGTCCTTCCCCGGTTCGACGATGCGCCCCGCCTTCGCGGCGAACACCGCGGTTGGGAGCTGATCGGCGATGCCGACCTGGCACTCCGCCCCCGCTGCGGCCACCGCATCGATGAGTCGCTCGGCAGCGGCCTGTTCGGATCCGAAGTAGCGGGAGGCGCCACGCACCGACAACGCCAACAGACCCGGCCTCAACACTTCCGCCCTCGGTACGACGTCGTCAACGGCGGTCGTAACGCTTTCGAAGAAACGTGCGTCGCGTGCCTGATCGGCGGCGGCCACATGAACCTGCGGACAGCGAGCCTGGGCTTCCCTGCGGCGCAGCCCCCGCCTCACTCCCGCGGCGCGCGCCGCGGCCGAACACGCGACGACGCGATTTGCCAGCGTCACCACCACCGGGGCGTTCGCGGGCAGACCCGCCGCCGCCGCTGCTGCCACCGCAGGCCAGTCCATGCACCAGATCGCCAACACCCGGGTTTGGGCGGGCACGTCATCCACCCATCGGAGCCGCCCCGACGGTGACATTGGACATGGCGCGAACGGGACCGACTGCTCGTCCTCTGACCCTGGTCGTCAGCCGCACCCGGCTGATTCGCCCCCGCCCAGGCGCAGGCAGACCGCCGCCCGCCCCGGCCATCTCATAACCGCAGACCCTGGCGTCCAATCTGGCCGATGCGCCTGGCCAATCACCATCGGAGACCAGCAGCGTGCATCCCTTCTGCCGGGCCCGTGCCGTCACCGCTCGCGCCCGGGTCGGCGGCACCGAACGCCCACCAAGGCCGAGCACCACCAAATCCAGACCGTCCATCAGGACCGCCGCCACTTCCACCGGATCGGAACCAGGATCGGGAATCACCGCGAGCCTGCTCAGGTCGGCCCCCATCTCGAGGGTCGCGAGCAGACCAACGTCGGGTTGGCCGACGATCGCCGCGTGTCCACCCGCCGCCGTCACCGCCGCCACCAAGCTCAACGGCAACGACCGCACGCCCGACAACACCGCCACCGTGCCCCTCGGCAACGACCCCGGTAGCAGATCAGCCAGCGACTCC
>Ga0070669_100003335_pt1 | contig 11543 bp, 6 predicted proteins | sample KBSS53metaG_FD_64680 | JGI IMG/M metagenome (GOLD analysis project Ga0070669, IMG submission 64680) | Switchgrass rhizosphere microbial communities from Kellogg Biological Station, Michigan, USA - KBS S5-3 metaG | ecosystem: Host-associated > Plants > Roots > Rhizosphere > Soil ... | reverse complement strand
ATATGCCTGAAGCACCTGCGTATTTCTCGCGAGATGCTGAGATCAATCGTGCCGGAGCAACAGCGCTTGACGACATTCCACGACCGGCCGCTTTTGAACCGGCCACAGTCAAATGGCTCGCGGACCGTCGTCACATCGTGCTTGACGTTCGGTCACCGGCGGCCTTTGGTACGGGGCACATCCCGCGATCTCTCAACATTGGGCTCAGCGGACAGTTCGCATCGTGGGCCGGAAGCCTGATTCAACCGACTACGAGACTTGTACTTATCGCTGAAGATGAAGGGCAAGTCGATGAAGCAGTGACGCGTCTTGCACGGGTTGGCATTGAATCGGTTGATGGATATTTGAAGGATGGTGTCCTCGCATGGCATGCAGCAGGATATGACCTCGCAACTACGCCACAAATTCCGGTCGACGAACTTCATCACAGGCTTGAAGAAGATGAGAAGCTTCAGGTGATTGATGTCAGACGCCCGGCTGAGTTCGGCGGAGGACACGTGCCCGGCGCGGTCAACGTGACCCTGGCTCATCTTGACGAGCATGTGAATGAAATTGATCGGAAGAGGCCGGTCGCCATTATTTGTCAGAGTGGTTATCGTTCAAGCATTGCGACGAGTATTCTCGAGCAACAGGGAATGGCCAACGTTTTCAACATCGTGGGCGGGACAGCAGGATGGCTGAATGCAGGTCTTGCAGTCGAGTAGTGAACCTACTTACATACCAGGAGCCGCGCTGTTCGAGGCGGCAGGTCCTTGATAGTCACGCTGCCTTTGAGACGTCCAATGTCTTTGCCTGTCCAGAAATCAGTGATGTGAACGGGCTCTTCAAGCGGTATTTCAAAGCTCTTCGCGCTTTCCTCCCAGTTAAAGACACAGATTGTCTTTGAGTAAGGTAGCCTTACAATTCCGACACTAAGTGAGTCGTCAGCGAACTCCGCAGCCTTGCCGGTCGGCGGAAGCAGCTTCTTGAGCATTTCCAGGCGTTCGGGAGTAATTTTGGTAAGATCATCACCCGAAAGTACCATTCCTCCACTCGCGTAGATCACAGTTGCGTGAAATTCAAACTCGTTTTGCGGAAGAGTCCCCATAAGGACGATGGCATCGGGATCATTCCACCAGAGCCTTCCGTTCTGCCAGTTTCGCAGCAGATTCTGCCTTCCAGTGCTCCAGACCCGGTCCCAGCGGCGTGTGATGTCATTTGAGCTCCGTGATCCGTGAATCAATCCAAGCGAACCCCAGATCGGATGATTGCAGCCCAGGATGAAACTGTCTCCAGCGCCGCGCAAAATCGCCTGCATCCCACTCCTGTAAGCTCCTATTCGAGTCGCGTTTATGTCATGAAAGCGCCCGCCGTGAATCGCTCCCCAGAAATTTGCATCGAGCTTGAAGTACGTACAGCCCCACTCCCGCCGCATCGTGCGGAACAGCTTTTCGAAATGCTTTTGAACGTCGGGATGTGTGCCATCGAGTACGTACCACGGCCCCCTTCGCCATCCCCCAAACGTTACCTTGTCTGATCTGAGCGGCTTGCCTTCGTCATCCATGACAAACCAGTCAGGATGAAGCTGGAAGAGACTCGATTTTTCTTCGGCAATAAACGGTGCGACCCATATCGCCGGCTCAAAGTTTTTCCTCCGTATTTCCTTTAACACGCCCTGAACATTGCCTCCGAAGGCCGTACCCGTCTCCAGCCAGTCTCCCATCGCCGGTTGATATCCATCATCGATCTGAATGTATTTGAGTCCCGGAGCCTGTTTTGAAATGAAATCGAGATTCTCGCGCACATCGGTTGCGGTGACTTTAGGTCCGAAGCAATACCACGAGCACCATCCTGTCGGCGGTCGGTCAGGAGCTATGGGCGGATGATTCAGGTTCACCACATGAGCCAGCTCATCAAAGAGTTCGTTTCGGCTTCCAGCAGTTCTGAACAGGAACTCTTCGAGCTGCCAGGTCGATCCCGGCTTCAATTCGAGCCCTTCGGTATCAACTGCTACCTGTAAAGAATTCTGTTTGAGCCTGAATTGACCTGCAAACTGAAAGCACGATGTAAAGGCCATCAGGATCTGGTCACCCCGCGGTGGCGAAAGTGTCATAACCCCGTAGAAAGTGCGGGCACCAGCAGCCATCGGCATTTTGTAATGCTTTTCATCGGTGTAGTTCCCAAGATCTAAGGGTGTAGCGAGGGTTCCGCCCGTCTGGCTGAGCATCTGGAAGCCTTCACCGTAGAGCCGGGTCTCAGGAGGTAGTCCGATGGTAAGGTCAAAGAGAACCACTTCCTTGATTCTGATCGCCCGTTTGCCGTGATTGGCAAGCATGGGAGTCATGATCTGGTCGCGCCAGGATCTGGTCAGCGTGACCTCACCGATGTCCTCGTTGCTCACCGGAACTACGATGCTCCGCGACTGTTTGAGCGCCTGTTCATCAAGACGGTCTGACGCAGCTGGAACCTGACAAAGAGAAGTAGTGCGAAGAAAGGGTGAAATCAGCGCCGCACTAAGAATTTCGCGTCTTGTCAGGTCTCGTCGTCTCAATCACACACCTCACAGTGCCAGTTTTGATAAACTGCAAAAGATGCCGATTGCAGGTGGTACATTCATTGGGCCTTACGAAGTTATAGCACCGATTGGCGCCGGTGGCATGGGTGAGGTATATCGTGCTCGCGATTCCAGGCTGGCCAGGGAAGTTGCAATCAAGATCCTGCCTGCCTCAGCAACACTGGACGCTGAGCGAATTCGCCGCTTCGAGCAGGAAGCGCGTGCCGCTTCAGCGTTGAATCATCCCAATATCATCACTATTCATGAGATCGGCGAAGCTGATGTGGGCCGCTACATCGTGATGGAGCTGGTCAGAGGTCGCACCTTCCGTTCGATTCCCCATCCCGTTTCGATAGATGCATTCATAGGCTGGGCACGACAGGCTGCCGAGGCCCTCGGGGTAGCTCACAGTGCGGGCATCGTCCACCGCGATGTTAAGCCTGAGAACATTATGGTGCGCGAGGATGGTTATGTAAAAATCCTCGATTTTGGGCTTGCCCGCCTCTCCACCAACATCTTTTCGCCGGGTGGAATGGAAGGTGCGACGATGACTGATCCCGGCACACTGCTGGGAACCATCAGGTACATGTCACCTGAGCAAACCCGGAGCCTTCCTGCCACTTCAGCTTCTGATGTGTTCGCGCTCGGCGTTGTCTTATACGAGCTGGCGGCCGCTCAGCATCCGTTTACTGCCGGAACCCTGCTTGCAGTTCTTGATGCGATCACCTCGGCTCGGCCAATCGAGCCTTCTCGCCTGAATCGCGACCTGAGCCCCGCTTTCGATGCAATTATTCTCAAGATGCTTGAGAAGGATCCGCAGTCTCGACCCACTGCTCGAGAAGTTGAGATTGAACTCCTCAAGCTTGAGGGAAGAGTTGCAGTTGAACCGTCCCGGGTGCTGCGCGTCGCTGCACCGGTTCGCAAAACCGTTGGCAGATCGAGTGAACTGGAAGAGCTTCGCGCGGCTTATCAAGAAGCGAGCACGACAAGAGGTTTGCTTGTAAGCGTTGCTGGCGAACCGGGGATTGGCAAGACAACGCTGGTCGAAGACTTTCTGACCGAGCTTGAGGTGCGTGATGAAATGTGTGCCATTGCCCGCGGTCGTTGCTCAGAAAGGCTCGCGGCAACTGAAGCATACCTGCCTATTCTTGAAGCACTGAGCAGTTTGCTGAGATACGAAAGCTCACGTTCGCTCGCGCGAACCGTTCGCGCAGGATTTGCTTCAATTGCGCAGAACGCGAGGAACCTCGCTCCGACGTGGTATGCACAAGTCGCGCCGATGCCGAGCAGTGATCCATCGAGTGAAAAGCTCATGGCCGACCTGAAATCGGCATCGCCAGAGCGAATGAAGCTCGAACTGTTGTCGCTCATTGTCGATACCTCGCGGCGTCAGCCGCTGGTGCTGTTTTTCGATGATCTGCACTGGGCCGATGTATCGACGATCGATTTGCTCGCTTACCTCGCGAGCAAGTTCGATGAGATGAGGGTGCTCATCATCGTCACCTATCGGCCTTCCGCAGCACTGCTGGCAAAGCACCCGTTCCTTTCGGTAAAAAGAAATCTCCAGTCGCACGGGCTCTGTCGAGAGATTTCGCCTCCGTTTCTTTCTCTCGATGAAGTGAGGGAGTATCTCAATCTTGAGTTTCCCGGACATGCCTTTCCGGATGATCTTCCGAGCCTGATCCACTCAAAGACCGAAGGAAGTCCGCTCTTTATGTCCGACCTTGTGAGGTATCTCAGGGACCGTAAGGTAATCGCACCTGACCCCACCTCAGGAGGTTCGTGGAAAGTGGTGCGCTCTTTACCCGAGATTGAGAAAGAGCTGCCCGCGTCAGTCCGCGCGATGATTGAAGAAAAAATCGGTCAGTTGAGCGACGAAGACCGCAAATTGCTTGTTACGGCGAGTGTTCAGGGATCTGAGTTCGATTCCGCTGTTGTGTCGCGCGTACTCGAAGCAGATCCCGCAGACGTTGAGGAACGACTTGAGGTACTGCAGCGTGTTTACGCATTTATTCGACAGGTAGGCGAACGCGACTTTCCTGATCGCACTCTTTCGCTTCGTTACCGTTTCGTGCACGTGCTCTATCAAAATGCGCTCTATTCTTCTTTGGGTCCCACACGCAGGGTGAGTTTCAACTCACGAGTTGCAAGTGCATTGCGCAGCCTGTGGGGCGACCACAGCCCGACTGTGGCTTCTCGCCTTGCCCGACTCTACGAAGCTGCACGTGAGTTTGAGAACGCCGCCGAGTTTTATTATGTAGCAGCAGAACGGTCAGCGAATGTTCTCGCGAATCGCGAAGCAGAACTGCTTGCACGTCGGGGACTCGACATGCTCGACAGCGTTGACGCTTCACCCCGACGCGCTGCACTTGAATTGAAACTTCAGCTCGCGCTCGGTTTTGCCGTCATCTACAGTCAGGGATCGGCAAGTGAGGAAGCCGGGCGAAGAATGCATCGCGCGTGCGAGCTCTGCGAACAAATGGGCGAGACGCCGCAGTTGTTTCCGGCAGTATGGGGACTGTGGTGGTACTTCACGGTTGGTGGTCACATTGGTGAAGCGCGACAGATGGCTGAGCGCCTGCTTCGATTTGCCTCACAAGTAAATGATGCTTCACCAACGCCGCAGCCGATGCTTCTTGTGGGTGCAAGATTTGCCCTCGGTTTCAACTTCCTGACTGCCGGTGAGCTCAAGGCAGCGTGCGCTGAGTTCGATCAGGCGCGTGCGATCTACGACCCTGATCATCATTTCGCGTATCGGTTGCTCTACCGTTCTGAACCCGGCATAGCTTCATACAGTTTCTCGATACGAGCACTCTGGATGCTGGGTTATCCCGATCGTGCTCGAAAGCGAATGGATGAGACGCTTGAGCTGACTAATCGGGTAAATGATCCTCACGATCGCGCCTTTTCCCAAATTATGGGCGCGGGTTTTCTTTTGGTGTGTGATGAGGCGCAACGGGCGGCTGATCTTTGCCGTGAGTGTATTGAAATATCTACGGAATTCGCGCTTGAACAGGAACGGCATTGGGCATCAGTTTGGCTTGGTCGCTCGCTTGTGCAATTGGGCGATGTGGATGAAGGCCTGAAGCTCATGCGAGCAAGTCTCGATGCCCAGCGCAAGCTGCGCTCGCAGGTATCGGCGACCAGTTTTCTAAGTCTGCTTGCCGAGGGACTCCTTGCGGCGGGCAACTACAAGGAAGGACTCCTGGTTGTTGCCGAAGCCCTGGCCCTGGCCGAGAGCAGTGGAGAGGCCTTTTATAAGGCCGAGCTGTACCGGATCAAGGGTAATCTGATTCTTGGCATAACTTCTGAAGACGCTGCGAGCGAGGCCGAGAAGGCGTTTCAAGTAGCCGCCGAAGTTGCCCGGGAACAGGAAGCAAAATCCTGGGAGCTACGCGCTGTAATGGACCTTGGCCGCCTCTGGATGTCTCAGGGAAAGGCTGCTGAAGCCCGCCAGAGAATCAGCGAGGTTTACAATTGGTTCACTGAAGGTCACGATACTGCGGACCTTAAGGCTGCACGTACTCTTCTCGAATCGTTGCATTAGGTATTGACGTCCGGCGATGACAGAGTGATTGTCATTAGCGTTGGCATAACTCCAGAGGCCCACGCAATGCGTCAAGAACCCAGGGTTATACTTGTCAATCCCTCCGATTGGCATATGGGCTACAGCTTTATTACTCCCCGGTGGCTCTATGTCATTGCTCAGGCAACTCCCGGCGACACTGTTGGTGATCCGATCCTCGTTGATGAAGTCATTGCAGCGTTTGATCCGTCACTGGTTACGGCTGGTGATATCGTCGGTATAGGAATCTGCACAGGGAATTGCCTTGCAGGATACCGCGTGCTTCGTCAGGCGAAGGAGCGGGGCGCCCGCGTTATCGTGGGTGGTATTCACGCCACGATTTTTCCTGATGAGCCTCTCAAAATGGGTGCAGATGCCGTCGTAACAGGCAACGGCGACATTGTCTGGCGAGCGGCGATTGAAGATGCGCTCAACGGCAAGCTGGTACCGCGATACGAGGGCGGCCGAGTGCCAGGGGAGGGTCTTCTCAAAGCTCGATGGAACCTTCTTGATCCCGGAAGATATCTCCTTCCATCAGTGCAGACCGTAGCGGGTTGTCCTGAGAATTGCAGCTTTTGTTCGGTATGGGTAACAGACGGGAGGCAGCCTCGCGAAAGACTGAGCACAAAAATCATTGAGGAGGTGAACGAGCTTTATTCGATGGGCTATCGCTTTGTTGTTTTCGCCGATGACAATTTCAACCCTGCTACCAGAGCTCGGATTGAACGCGAAACAAGTCCAAAGCGCCGTCAGGAGCTGGAGCGCATACGTGAAGACCGCCTTCGATTCTTTGATGAATATGGTCGCTCAGTTCCGGAAGATATGCAGGCGTTCACTCAGATGACGGTTGAAGTAGCGACCGATGAGGAATACTTCGCTGCGATGTATTCGAAGATGCGCATTCGAACAGCTCTGGTGGGAATTGAGTCGTTCTATTCAGGCGGTCTCGCTGCGGCAAATAAGTCCTGGAGTCCGGTTGGGGACCGAATGGTTGAAACGATTCGTCTCATTCAGGATCGTGGAATTCTGGTCCTGAGCTCGATCATCTGCGGGCTTGAGACCGACTCGGTAGATTCACTTAGGTCCATGAGTCGCTTCGCTCGCGACACAGGTTCAGCGTTGGCGCAATTCACCGTCTATCGGCCATACCCCGGAACCAAAGACTACTTTGAAATGCTGAGTGATGAGAAGCATCGCGATCAGAACGGCTATTTACCAAAGCATCTTTCACGAGTCACCGATCAGAGTTTCTGGTTGGACGCTCGGAATCCCGTAGACTGGTTTGAACACGCGAGACTCAGCAGCAGTCAACTGATCTCGGAGAACAAAAGATGCTGGGATGAGTTTTATGCGGTGCCTCAGATCCTGCGTCGTGCGTGGAAAGGTGTTGCCAGTACGTGGCCGCTTGGTGGCCGTCTGGCTTACGTCTTTCTTTCGATTGTTTTTCATCGTGTCTATGCAGGCCACGGTATGATTGCTGACAGTGTTCAAAAGAGGCGAAGCCCGATTACAAAACTTTTTATCAAGCTTGCAATCGTTGTTTACGGTTTTTTCTTTCGCAGTCGCGTCCTCAGATTGAGAGTCTCCGCCACGTCTTCCTCGAGCTAACCTTTCTGGCATATAGGTTGCGTTTTTCGAAGACATGATGAGTCGAACGGGACTGTTCGTTATTGTCGTGGTGTGTCTGATTGTCGCAACAGGTGCAATTGGGTGGGCAATTGGCGGCGCTCAACGCAATGTGCCTGAGGATGCGAAAAAACTTAAGAGCCCGATTCCGATGAGCGTCGAAGCTGTTTCAGCAGGAAAAAAGCTCTTTGATCGTCACTGCGCTGTGTGTCACGGCGATGATGGCAAAGGAAATACAGACATGGCCGAATCGTTGCCGAAAAAGCCCGCCGATCTCACTCGAAGGGAGATGAACGCGTTCAGCGAGGGAGAGATTTTCTGGGTGGTCACAAATGGCCTGCCTAAAAGCGGAATGCCCGCATTTCAGAAGAAGCTGAGTGACAATGAGAGGTGGCAGGTCGTGACTTTTGCGAGGACCCTTTCGCTACCCAAACCGTGACTGAAATGTCTCGCTTTGTGGCATGCCAGACACTTCTTTGTGAGTGGTGCTCCAGGGTAGGCCGAATTCTAACCTCGCAATGACAAGCTATTGTCGCGAATAGCAACTCGGGAACGCACCGCTGCAGCCAACCAGAAGACGACCAAGCCACAGATAAACGCTGCTCCCCAGTGCGACCGCCACGGGATCCGATCGATCCGGTAGCTCAGATGTCCGCTGCCCATTCGGAGATTCTCAATCGACACAGACCAGAGGTCACCAAGCATCACACCTGCGATGCTTGCTAACACCGACATAGCAACCGTCGCTATCAAGAAGGCACGCCCTTCATCTGATGGAAATCGTCGACGTATCACGCCAGCGAGGCGGTAGCCCGCTAGCGCGTACAGGAAAGCGAAGCCAAGGATCACCGCTGAATCCACCGCGGTGTCTCGGCTCATCCGATATTGCCGAACGAGCGCGACATCTACACCGTGATGGCTCGCTACGCCTTGGAAAAGTGCTTCCATACATTCGTCCCTTCGACGTCCGTACTCCGGGAACCCTCTGAACTGTCCGGATCTGGGACCCGCGTATTTATCGGCCCAGCGTATGGCTATGTCTTCGGCACTAAGAGCGTCGTAGCGCAAATGACCTCGGTCTGCACTTTTCTCAAGGTTCAGTGAACCGCTGCCCGCTTCAGTCCACTCGCAACTCGAACTAACTGGATGGTCGCCTGGTCGAACACCGCATCCGCCAACCGTGACGGCCAGAAGAAGCAGTGCACCAACTTCGCGGAAACGCAGCCATCGATTCGCTGGCGAAAGACCATAAGAATAATCAACCAGATGCAGGAAACGACGAGGAACATATAAAGGATTAGACCGAAGAACCTCCAGGAATGTTGATGCCGTTCGCATTTTGGCGATCATATGAGTGTTAGACTCCTGGCAAACCTTCGTGTTCCAGGATCATAGTGTCGCCCAACGTCAGAAACGATCCGGCGCTCGCAGTCAAAGGCCCTCGCTACAGCTAACAAGAAGGCAAAATACCGATCTTGGAGACAACCGGATCAGCCGTATTGACACAGGGAAGATGATCAAGCGCAGAGGTCTGCTGGCAGGAATCCGTGAAGAGATCTCGCCCCACTCCTTCAGAGGCACTGGCATTACGCTCAACCGTGAGAGGGGAGACTCACTCGAAGAGACGAGGCATTAAGAAAACATCATAGATTTCTTTTGTTTGCCTCAGTCACGAGATAGTCGCACGCGCGCGCTGTGATTGCCATCATCGTCAGTGTTGGATTCTGACAACCCTGGCTTACGAATGCAGCGCCATCAGTCACAAAGATATTCGGCGCATCCCATACCTGGTTCCACTTGTTGAGCACAGACTTTTTCTGATCCATACCCATTCGCGCAGTTCCAACTTCGTGAATGCAGAAGCCCGGCGGCGCAGGCTTATCGCTTCTGTAAGCCACGCGGAAGCCTGCCGCCTCGGCCATTTCAACAATTGTTGTGAGCGCGTCCTTCGCCATGGTCATTTCATTGTCGGACCACTTCGCGTCGATATGAAGAATTGGAATGCCCCAGGCATCGACCTTTGTCGGATGGATGGAAGCCTGATTTTCATATCTCGGAAGCGTTTCTCCCCACGCTCCGAGCCCCCAGCTTACTTCACGTGGATTGTCGCGCACGAGTTTCTTGAATTCGGGACCGAAACCGGGAATCTGACGGGCTCCTGCTCCTCCGGCTCCAACGCGCACGCTGCCTTGCATTCCGTACCCTCGAATGAAGTCGTTTCTCTTTGTGGCGTCGGAAATATTTCGAAATCTTGGTACATAAATTCCGTTTGCACGTCCATCTGAGAAATCGTACTCGCTTCCTTTAAGGACAGGCACTATGCCGCCTGCGCTGATCTGATAGAAGTGATCCATCAGGTAGTGACCAAGATTGTCAGACGAATTGCCGATGCCCTTTGGATGCTGTCTCGACTTTGAGTTGAGAAGAATTCTCGTTGATTCAAGGGTTGATGCGCAGAGAACGATGAATTTGCCAAACGCCTCTGATTCCCGCTTAGTAACTTGATTGACGACTCGAACACCCTTTGCTTTCGCCGTATTGGGGTCGATGATGATCTCACGCACGATTGAATTCGGCATGAGAGTCATGCGCCCTGTTTTCGCGGCTGCAGGAAGAGTCGATCCGGGACTGCTGTAGTAGGATGAAGTCGAGCAGCCACGATCGCAGTGACCACACCAGTGACACGCTGCGCGACCTTGATGTGGCTGTGTAAGAATCGCAGCGCGACCGATGATCACTTTTCGTTCGGAGAACTTGTTCTCAACGCCTCGCTTGAGCAGGTGCTCTCCGCATGTCATTGCCATCGGCGGAAGAAACTTGCTGTCGGGCAGCTGCGGAAGATTCTCGACCGAACCACTAATGCCAACGAAATCCTCAACCCTCTCGTAATAAGGCCGAAGCTCTTCGTAATTGAATGGCCAGTCTTCACCGTAGCCATCTCTGCTGGCAGCTTTAAAGTCGAGGTCTGAGTGCCTGTACGATTGGCGTCCCCAGGTTACGGAGCGTCCACCCACGTGACGACTACGAATCCACCAGAACGGACGATCATCGGGAGTCGTGTAGGGATTATCGATGTCATCGACGAAGAGATGTTTTCCGTATTCGTTGCACGCATAGCAGCGAGATTGGACTGGCTGCCGCGGAGCATATACAGAGCCAGGCATCATCCCGCGGTATTTGAGCTCGTATGGCCAGGTGTGTTCAGTAAAGTCCTTGGCAGGGTCGAGGTTCCTGCCAGCTTCGAGCACGAGAACCTTCATCCCCTTTTCGGTTAGGACTTTTGCAGCCCAGCCTCCCGTCGCTCCTGAGCCCACTACAATCGCATCGTAATTTCGCTGCTGCATTTCCCTCGTCTAAGCGGTTCTAGACATTTCCCTTTTTCATCTCATCAACGAGGCGTTCGCATGCCCTCACCGTAATCGCCATCATTGTGAGGGTTGGATTCTGGCACCCTTGTGAGACGAATGCTGCTCCATCTGTTACCAACACGTTGGGTGAATCCCAAACCTGGTTCCAGGCGTTTAAGACCGATTTCTTCGGATCGCTTCCCATGCGTGCCGTTCCGGTCTCGTGAATGCAAAGGCCGACTGGTCCCGGAGTGGGATTCGCCCACTGCACTTCCCAGCCTGCTTCGTGGATCATTTCGCCCATCGTCTCGAATTGATCCTTTGCCATCTCGCGTTCATTGTCTGAATGCTGGCAATCAATGTGTGCCACCGGAATTCCCCAGGCGTCTTTGACATCTTTGTTGATGGTGACTCGATTCTCCGGGCGTGCGAGCATCTCTCCGAATGCTCCTATCCAGAAAGGAGGTGCATC
>Ga0070669_100003328_pt1 | contig 11551 bp, 4 predicted proteins | sample KBSS53metaG_FD_64680 | JGI IMG/M metagenome (GOLD analysis project Ga0070669, IMG submission 64680) | Switchgrass rhizosphere microbial communities from Kellogg Biological Station, Michigan, USA - KBS S5-3 metaG | ecosystem: Host-associated > Plants > Roots > Rhizosphere > Soil ... | reverse complement strand
TATCGGTACTAGCGCGCCTTCGGCGCGCGGTTGTCGGTTAACGGTTTTTCGGTTCTCGGCCGGCCTCGGGACGCAGGAGCTTCCCGAGGCCGGCCGTCAACCGATAACCGACAAACGATCTCCACCTTCAAGCAAGCAATCGGTCTACCAACCCCGCATCCAGCTCCGAGGCCGGCGCGAACCGCTCCGACCGCACGTAGTCGACGAGACTGCGCAGCATCTGGCGCGCGACGGGCCGATTCGGACCGGTGTCGGTGAGGTTCATCCCACACGCGAGCAGCCGGCCGGGCCCGACCCGCGTCTCGAACAGCGCCGCGAGCTTGTGGTTGCGATGATAGTCGTCGATCACCTGGATGACGGGCCGGTACGCCGGCGGTGCGTCGTTCAGCACGAACGCCTTCGACGAGTCGAGCAGCTCCCGCCACTGGTAGTCGCTGTGAAAGTCGGTGGGAAACGACGCCAGGGCGGGATGTTCGGGATCGCAGAGAATGCTCGACGTTCCCGGCTGCGCCGCGAACCAGCTCAGGGACCAGAATACCGGTAGCCATTGCGAGGCGATCGCATCGGCGTGTCTCTGCATCGGATCGGAGAGCAGAAGCACGCGCCGGCCGGCGGCCAGTGCGGATCGCGCAGCGGCATCGTACGAGTGCGCGATCACGACGTCGCCGGAGGGTGGGATCGCCACGTCGCGGGGAAAGACCCAGACGTTCCAGCGATTCTCCGCCTGCGTGCCCGCTATGGCCACGGAGATCGTGAGTCGGGTGGCCGAGGTCACCGGCGCGAGCGGCACGTCGATCGTACCGAGCGTGGTGAGATCGTAGCCGATGCTCCGTGGCGCAAAGCGGCCGGAGGCGACCGTCGTGCCGCGTGAATCGCGCAGCGACCAGGTGGCGCGCGTCGAGTCGAGCGGCGCGCGCCCGTGATGCCGGACCTGGGCGACGGCGTGAAGGGTCTGATCGTTCGTCCAGACGAAGCGCGGCAACCGCAGCAGCGGCACCGTCTCGCTGCAGAAGCTTCGGAACTGCGCGGGCGTCATGATACCTTTCTCGTCCCAGAGCGCGGTGAGCAATCCGATCAGCGCTTCGCCCTGCCCGGGGAAGTCCTGAAGCTGCAGGAGATGGATGCCGCCGAAGCGCGGCGTACGAAGCGCGCTCTCGATGTCCTCCTTGTACAGCGTCCAGGCAAACCGCCCCGTCGCCAGCGTCATCCGCTTCGCCTGATCGAGCATCCCGCGTGCGGCGAGCTGGTCGCGGAAGTAGGCGAGATTGGTCGGCTCGAGCGGACCGGTGTAGCGCGCGAAGTCGTCGTAGGCGGGATTGACGACCCACTGCCCCACCTCGTGAGAGATGGTGGGCACGGCGAATCCCTCTATGTACGACGAGAAGTCGAAGTCCGTACCGAGCTCGCCGCTCAGCCGCTCGCTGTCGTGCAGGCGCAGGAACTTCTTCGGCGCGACCTTCTGACACACGTAGTAATCACCCGACGGCTCGGGCTTCAGACGCGAGTAGTCGGCGTGCGTCGTGTAGAGCCGGCGCGGGTCGCGTCGCTTGAGATCGTTCGTCAGCGCATTCATGAACGCGAAGTCGCCCTGGAGCTCGTTGCCGAGGGCGAGCATCACGAAAGACGGATGATTGCCGTAGACGTCCTGGATGCGCTCGCCCTCGGCGCGCATGAACGCATCGCGAGCGGGCACTCGGCCGACGTCGTGCACCCAGAAGGGCAGCTCGATGTGGAGCAGGAAGCCCGCGCGGTCGGCGGCGACGAACGCCGCTTCCGGCGGACAGTACGAGTGGAAGCGGAAGTGATTGAGGCCGTAGCTGCGCGCGATGCCGTAGATGCGCGTCCACTCGGCGACGTCGGTCGGTGGGTAGCCCGTACGCGGGAAGATGCAGCACTCGAGGTTGCCGCGGAGAAAGATCGGCCGATCGTTGAGGAGCAGCTGGTTGCCGCGATGGCCGATCTGCCGCAGGCCGAACGTCTCGGCGCTGCCGTCGGTGTAGCGTCCATCGGTGGTCGCGAGCGAGAGATGCGCCTCGTACAGCTGCGGATCGAACTCGTCCCAGAGCGCCGCCGAGCGATCCAGCGTCGCGGTCAGCTCGACCACATGCCGCTCGTTGGTTCCGGTGACGGGCAATGCCGCGCGTGCGAGCCGCGCGCGCTGGCCGCCGCGGCGCACGACCAGCTCGACCATCGCATGCAGTGGTGCGCCCGTCGTGTTGCGGACGGTGACCTCGGCGCGGACCGCTCGGCGCGACACATCCGGGAAGAGGCGCAGGCCGTCGATCCACACGGGGTCAGTGGCCCGCAGCTCGATCCGGCCGACGATCCCGTTCCAGTTGGTCTGGGTGTGATCGGTCACGCTGTGCGCATCGCGACCGACGTCGAGCAGATAGCGGTTGTCGACTCGAATGGTGAGCCGATGCTTGCCCGGCGTGGCGGCGGAGAGGTCGTGCAGATGCGGCGTGCTGAGGCTGTTCTGCGTTCCGATCTCGACATCGTCCAGCCACACCGTGGTCGCCCAGTGGGCGCGCTCGAGAAACAGCGTGATGCGCTTGCCCCGCCAGGTCGCGGGGATGTCGATGTCCCGCTGATACCAGGCGTAGCCCTCGAACCGATGGGTGCGTGTGAGGTGACCGAGCTCGAACCCCGTGGTCGCGAGACCGACGCCGGCTTCGTCGGTGGTGCCGGGGAGCGCGATCTCCGCCGGCAGCCTCGTGCTGAACCAGGCGCCGAACTCGCGGCCCATCTCGGTGGGGTTGAGACGGAAGCGCCAGGTGCCGGCGAGATCGGTGACGACCCGCCCGTCGAGATCGGCCCCCGCGTCGCCAGGCAGGGAGCTGGCGACGGCCGGCCAGAGCGGCACGGAGCCGAGTGCGATCGTGGCGCGCCCAGCGGTCCGCAGGAAGCGGCGTCGGTCCATCGTCATGCGATGCGCGCGTCGTCCACGGTTCTACCTGAACTCCCCCGCGAACTCCTCCACGAAGCCCTCGAACGTCGTCGGCTCCCGTCCCGTGATGTCGCGGATGCTCGAGGTCAGTTGGTCGCCCTTTCCGGACTCGTACCACCGGTCGAGATCGACGAGATGGTCCGCGTACAGATCGGGAACGCCGTGCGACTTCATCCCGGCGCGTATGTCGCTCTCCGTGAGCGCGACGACCTGGACGGGCGCGCCCGTGACGACGCCGATCGCACGCGCGGCCTCGCGATAGGAGAACGAGCGCGGCCCGGTCAGCGTGTATGCCTTGCCCTCGTGGCCGTCGCGCGAGAGAACGGTCGCCGCTACCCGAGCCACGTCGCGCGTGTCGACGTGATTGAACGCCGAGTCGGGGATGAGCGTGTAGATGGCGTGCTGGCTGCGGATCGTCGGCGCCATGAAGTTCGTGAAGTTCTGCATGTAGCTGGCTGGGCGAAGGTGGGTCCACTCCAGTCCCGACGCCTCGATCTCGCGCTCGACGGGTCGGTGCGTGCGCGCGAATCCGAACTCTTCTTCGGCTGCCCCGAAGACGGAGAGCTTCACGATGCGGCGCACGCCGGCGGCCTTCGCCGCGCGCACGACGTTCGTCTCGCCTTCGATCTGGCCCTGGACGCCGGCCGCGAGCAGGAACACGGCGTCCACGCCGTCGAGCGCGGGCGACAGAGTCTCCGGACGCGCGTAGTCCACCATGACTGCGTCGATGCCGGCGGCACGCGCGCGCGCTGCCTTGTCGGCCGAGTGATAGGCGGCGCGCGCCGGCGTCCCGGCCGACGCGAGTTCGTCGATCAGCGGACGTCCCACGTTGCCACCGGCTCCGGTCACGAGAATCATCGTCGCTCCTCCGTCGAAGGGTGTCGGGCGGTCAATACTGCAGCAGACGGGTCGTCTTGGCGAAGCGGCCGCGCGCGCGGATCCTAACGCGAACGACGATCCAACTGAACGGCGGAACGCGGATCTTTGACGGCGATCTGACGGAAAGGGCGGATCGTCCCTCTCACCCGATCAGTGCGAGGTGCTGTCCAACGGCAGGGAACCCGGATCCGACGGATGCCCCGGACACGGCCGGATCGCTCCGTGTGGGCGGAGAGATCTCTCCGCCGGACCATAAAAGACTTTTGCGGCGTGGCTGGAGAGGAGCGCTGCGCCGGTCCGAGCATCCCGATCCGGAGCGGAGTCCATCCGGCCCTTTCCGCATGATCGCCGTTCAAGATCCGCGTTCCGTCGTCTAGCTGCGTTCCGTCGTCGAATGGAAAAGCTCTCCGGTCCCCACGCCGGGCCGCGATCGGTGGAGTCTCGTAACTCCCTCTCATATCAGCGTTTGAGGACGCGGCCCGCTTTTCGCACCGTGGGCTCTCGCTCCGCCGGCTCGAACTTCATACGTGCGACCTCTCTCCCTGCGACTCCGCTCGTTTCTGGCGGCGCCACTGTTGATGGCGCCGTTTGCCGTCGTGGCCGCTCAGTCCGGCGGCGGTGGCGCGACGCCGCCGAAAGTGGGGCTTCACGATTCGATCGACGTCGCATCGCTGGTGTTCGCCGGCGCGGAGGCGGTGTCGCCGGACGATCTCAAGCGCGTCGTGTTCACGCGCACGTCGAGCTGCCGACTGCCGTTCCTCGTGCCGCTCTGCAAGCTCACGCCGACGCAGCTGTTCCGCGACCGGCGTCGCACGACACCGGCCGCGCTCGGCGAGGACATCACCAAGCTGCGCGTCTACTACTGGCAGCGCGGATTCCGCGACGCGCAGGTGGACACGGTGCTCGTGCCGGCGAAGCGCGGAATGGCGGTGGCGTTTCGCATCGTCGAGGGTGAGCCGACGCGCATCGGGACGCTGGACGTGTCGCAGCGAGCGCCCGTGCTCACGCCGAAGGAGCTGGAGGGCGCGGTCGTGCTGAAGTCTGGCGCGCCGCTCGATCTGGTCGCGCTGGACTCGACACTCGCGCGGCTGCGCACCGCCGTGTGGAACAAGGGCTATGGCGACGTGCGCATCGACACCGCGGTGCCGCGTCCCGACGCATCGCACGTGGTACCCGTGCGGATCGACGTCGACCCGCAGTGGATCACGCGCGTGGGCCGCGTGGAGTTCGACGGCAACCACGTGATGTCCGATGCGACGCTTCGCCGCGGTGTGCTGCTGCAACCCGGCACGCTCTACACGCGCGACGCGGTGCTCGAGAGCCAGCGCCGGCTGTTCCAGTCGCCGGGGATCGCGCGCGCCGTGGTCGTGACGCCCGCGGCCGGGGACAGCATCAAGACGGTGACGGTCGCCGTGAGCGAGCTGCGGCCCCGGCACATCGAGACGTCGCTCGGCTTCAACACGATCGAGTTCGCGCAGGCGGCGTTCGAGCTGCGACACAACGCGCTCGGCGCCGGCCGCTGGCTGCGGCTGCGCGCCGCCGCGGCCAATCTCTTCAGCGACCAGCTCAACGGCTGGGGGTTCTTCCAGCAGGTCATCCCCGACGACCCGGGCTTCGACGCGAGCGAGTTCACGCGGCCGACGTATCAGGCGTCGCTGACGCTCACGCAGCCGTGGATCGCGGGGGCGCGCACGTCGGCCGCGATCACCGCGTTCGCCGGCCGGCGCTCGCTCGTCGGCGTGGCGGTGGACGAGCATGCGGGCGCGGCGGCCGGGATCGTGCACGAGCTCGCGCCGCGAATCCCGATCGGCCTGAACTACCGGTTCGAGACGACGCGCGTCGAGGCGGGTGCGGTGTACTTCTGTTCGGCCTATGGCATCTGCGACGCGTCCACCATCGCGGCGCTGGGCCGCACGCAGCGCCTCGCGCCGATCACCGTCAGCGGATGGATCGACCGCTCGGACGATCTCGACAGTCCGACGCGCGGCTACACGGGCGTCGTCGATCTGGAGCATGCGTCGAGCGCCACGGGCTCGACGTTCTCGCACGAGCGCGCCGCCGCGGACCTGTCGTACTACAAACCGTTCGGGACGATCCCGCCCGACTACGGCGCGACGAAGGCGCCGAAGGTGCTCGCGCTGCACGCACGGGCCGGCATCGTGCGGCCACACGCCGGCGACCGTTCGGCGCTCGGCGTCCCCGGCGAGGGCGAGGGGATCCTGCATCCGCGCGCGCGCTTCTACGCGGGCGGGATGCAGTCGGTGCGCGGGTTCGCCGAGAATGAGCTCGGGCCGCGCGTGCTGCAGGCGCGGCGCGCGTCGCTGCTCGCGGTCGGATGCACTGACGTCTCCATCGTGAGCGGCGGGTGCGACCCGTCGCGCGTGCCGAACGACCAGCTGTTCCCGCGTCCGACCGGCGGCAGCAGCGTAGTGGAGGGGAGCGTCGAGGTGCGCATACCCCTGGTCAGGCAGCTCACCGGCGTCGGATTCGTCGACGGCGCGTACGTCGGCACGAGCGGACTCTCGACCGTCGCGAAGGGAAAGGGCGCCGTCACGCCCGGGCTCGGGTTCCGCTACCGCTCGCCGCTCGGCGTGCTGCGACTCGACTTCGGGCTCAGGCCGGTGGGGCACGAGTCGCTGCCGGTGGTCGTGGCGGTGCCGGACGCGCAGGGGAACCAGCAGGTGGTGCGCCTGACGCGCGAGAAGTCGTATTCGCCGGTGGAGGATCCGTCGCCGGGTACGTGGCACGCGATCGCGCGCCGCATCGTGGTGCACTTCGCGATGGGACAGGCGTTCTGATGGCGCAGCCGATCCAGCGAGCACAGACGCCACCCGCAGCGAACGCGCCGGCGCCGCGGCCGCGACGCGTGCTGCGCGCGGTGCTCGCGATCGTGGTGCTTCCGATCCTGCTCGGCCTCGCGATCGTGCTCGTGCTCGCGCGCACGCAGTGGGGGAACGAGCGCGTGCGTCGCATCGTCGTGTCGCAGGCGAACGGCCGGATGAACGGCGAGCTGGCGATCGGATCGCTGCGCGGGAATCTGCTCTCCGAGGCGACGCTCACCGACGTGCGCCTCGCCGACAGCGCGCGGCGACCACTGTTCAGCGCGCGGCGCGTGCAGGTGCGCTACGCGCTCGTCCCGGCGCTGCGCGGCCGCTTCGTGTTGCGCTCGCTCGTCGTCGATACTCCGGTCGTGGTGCTGGACAAGCGACCGGGCGGACGCTGGAACTTCCAATCGCTGATGCGCCCGAGTGGACGGCCGCGCGATACGACGCAGCGGCGCACTCCGCCCGAGCTGGGCGACGTGACGATCCGTCACGGCGACTTCCTGTACCGGCGGCCATGGTCGCCCGACACGACGCTCACTCCCGACAAGCGCGATTCGGCGCTCGCGGCGGCACTGGGTGGCAGGTCGCGGCACCGGGTGGAGCGGGTGCCGGGCGGCTACCAGCGCGTCGTGCAGTACCGCGACATCGACGCGCGCATCCCCTCCGTGCGGCTCGCGCACGATGGCGATCCGCTCGCCGTGGAGATCGCGTCGCTCTCGATGATCGGCGAGCCGTATCGCGAGCCGGCGATCGACGTTCGGTCGCTCGTCGGGACGCTCTTCGCGACGAAGGATTCGCTCTGGTGGCGCGGCGCCAGGATGTCGCTTCCCGCCTCGCGCGTGAGCGGCGACGGCACGATCGGGTTCCACAAGCTGGGCTTCTGGCTGGACCTGAAGGGCGCGCCGATCGCGTTCGCGGATCTGCGGTGGGTGAATCCGCGGATGCCGCCGGCGGGGGGCGGGACGCTGCGCTACGCGATGCGCATCAACGGCGACACGACGAAGCTCTCGCTGGCCGACGCGAACGTGCGCTATCGCGAAGCGACGGTGGTCGGAAGCGCTGGGATAACGAGAATCCACCCGAAGGGCGAGGCGCCACGCATCCTCGTGGACGGGTCCGACCTCTCGGTGGCGCAGCTCGGCACGGACATCATCGAGGAGCTGTTGCCGACGGTCGACCTGAAGCGGCGCGGCATCTTCAAGGGAAAGGTGAGGATCCACGGGCCGGCCGACACGTTGCGGCTCGACGCAGACGTCAGCTTCGACGACGCGGTCACAGGGCTGAACCGGATCGTGGCGCACGGCGGTATCGCCCTCGGCGCCGATCCGCGCGCGAAGGGCCTCGAGGTGGAGCTGCGCCCGCTGCGCCTCGCCACACTCTCGGGAACGGGGATTCGCGTGCCTCTGCGCGGCGTGCTCACGGGCACCGCGACGGTGGACGGGGCGCGCTCGAGCGGGTGGCGCGGCCGCGGCGACCTGGTGCTCGACGATCGCGGTGCCCGCTCGCGTGTGATCGGCAGCGGACGGTGGGACGCGGCCAGCAAGCGGATCGTGGCCGATGCGCGGCTCGCGCCGCTCGCGCTGGCGACGGTGAACGACCTCGCGCCGGCGGCGCGACTGCGCGGCACGGTCACGGGCCGCGTGCGCGCCGAAGGCACGACCCGCGACCTGCGGCTCGCGACGACGCTCCGCTCGACGAGTGGCGGCGGCGCGATCGATCTACGCGGCACGGTGGCGCTTCGCGGCTCGCGCACGCGATACGATCTCGTCGCGGTCGCCGACGCGTTCGATGCGCGCGCGTTCACGACGCGCGTGCCGAGCACGCATCTCACGGGAACGCTCGCGGCGCGCGGCAGCGGATTCTCGCCGGCGACGGCGAACGCCGAGGTGCGGGCGGACCTCACGGGCTCGCGCTTCGACACGCTAGCCGTCGACCGGCTGCGCACGCGCCTGGCCGTCGCGAACGGTCTCGCTCGGGTGGACACGCTGACCGTCGTGGCGAGCGGTGTGCGCGCCGATGCCGCGGGGACGCTCGGACTCGTCGCGGAGCGCGAGGGCACGCTGCGCTTCGCCGCCGCGGTGGACTCGCTCGGCGCGCTGCGACGGTGGCTGGGCACGAGCGATACCGGCGTCGTCGCGGCGCCCGCGGCGCGGCGCCGCGCGGCGCTGGCCGCGGCGCGCACGGACTCGGTGCGGCGGGCCGATGCCGTGCGCATCGAGCGGCTCGCCCTGGGGCTGTCGGAGGGGGTGGAGCTCGCACCGGTCACTCTGCCTCCGCTGCGGCGGGATTCGCTGGCGGGATCGCTCACGGCGTCGGGCTCGCTCGCGGGGAACGTGAAGCGGCTCGGCGTGAATGCGCACGTGACGGGCAGCGGCCTGGTCGTGCGCGGCAACGTCGTGCGGTCACTGCAGGCCGACGTCGCGGGGGTGGCGCGCGGCGACGACCGTGCACCGCTGCGGTTTCGCGTCGGAGCCGACAGCGTCGAGACGGGCGGACGCGCATTCGAGCGGATCGACGCGAACGGACACTGGAGCGACCGCACGCTGACCGGCGACGTGCGCGTGCGTCAGGATTCGCTCGTGTCGTACGCCGCGCTCGGCACGTACGCGCGGCCGGACAGCGTCACGACGGTGGTGACGCTCGACTCGCTGCGCGCGACGTTCGACACGCTGGTGTGGCGGCTCGCGCATCCCGCTACGGTGCGGCTCGCGGCCGGATCGGTCGCGATCGACTCGGTCGATCTGCGGAGCTCCGCGGGCGAGCGGCTGTTCGCCGCGGGACGAGTGCCGAAGGAGGGCCGCGTGTCGCTGGACGTGGCGGCGGAGCGTGTACGAATCGCCACGGTGCTGCGCGCGCTCCAGCGCGACCCCGACGGTGACGGCGAGATCGGCCTGACGGCATACGTCTCCGGGACACGGGCGCAACCGGAAGTGGATGGGCGCCTGACGTTGCGCGACGCGCGCTGGGAGGGAACGCGTGCGCCCGACGCGAACGTCGCGCTCGGCTACCGGGACCGACGCGCGGCGCTCCGGGCGGAGGCGCACGACAGCACCGGCCGTCGAGTGCTGTCGGGTGCCGCATCGCTTCCGTACGACCTCGCCCTCGAGAAGATCAGCGGGTCGCGCCGGCTGGACGGGCCGATCACGGCGGACGTGGTGATGGACAGCCTGCCGCTGGCGGCGATCCCGCTGCGCACGCGAAGCCTGACGGACCTGCGCGGCAAGCTGGGGGCCGACCTGCGCGTGCGCGGCACCTGGCACGAGCCCCAGTTTCGCGGCCAGGCCGGGCTGCGCGACGGTGGCCTGACGCTGGCGAGCACCATGATGCGCGTCGACGACGCGGTGGCCGACCTCACCCTCACCGGCGACACGCTGCGACTCGATTCGCTCGTGGCGCGCGCCGGCGGGCCGATGCGTGCCTCGGGCATCGTCGATCTCACCGACCGCGCCCACCCCTTCGTGCGCGCCACGGCATCGGGCACCGAGCTGCGCCTGATGCACCAGCGGCGCGGCGAGGTGGACGCGAACGCAGAGATCAGCGCCGTCGGCCCGCTCAGCGAATTGCGTGTGACCGGGCGAGGAGAGATGCTGCGCGGCTACCTCGCGCTGAAGTCGTTCCGGAAGGATCTACTGCGCGTGAAGTCGCCCGGCGACCTGTCGTTCGTGAGCGTGTTCGACACGAGCGCGCCGCCGAACGACAGCGCCCGCGTCGCGATGGCGCGGCGGGAGAAGCGCAGCTTCGCGATCGTCGCCGACCTCGTCCTGCTGGTCGACCGCGACAACTACTATCGCAACCGGCCGGACGCGAACACCGAGTTCTACACGGAGAAGGACGAGGCGCTCGTCGCGCACATCGATCAGCGGAGCGACGACCAGTGGATCGTCGGCTTCGTGCGGATCCCCGGCGGTGTGGCGTTCTTCCGCACGCAGCCATTCGTGCCGGCCCGCGGCAGCCTCACCTTCGGCCCGCATACGGGCGCCGTGGGGATCGTGCAGCAGGTGGGCGAGCGGCTCATCTGGGAGCCAGGGCGTGGCTGGCTGCCGCTGCAGCTGTTCACGGGGGGCACGTCGAAGGTGCCGGCGATCGGTCTGGAGAGCGGCGCGCTGTTCCCGATCCGTGGCCGCGAGCTGAACGGCTACCTCACGCAGGGACGCACGTCGACGTCGTTGCTGCAACAGTCGGGCTCCTCGCTCTCGGGAAGCCCGTCGTGGAGCGGACAGCTCTCGGGTGAGGTGGGTGCGCTCGCGCGGCGCCAGCAGGGCGCGACGGCGCTCGGCGTCATGGTGCACGACATCGGCACCGGGGCCACGAAGGAGTGGACGTTCGACACGTTCAGCATGTCACCCGCCGACGTGCCGACGGAGCTCGTTTTCGGAAAGACGGGCGGTGTGCGCGGCGCGTTGGTGGAGGGTGGTCGCTACCTCACCACGGAGCGCTACGTGGCCGGGAGTTTTCGACTGACGACGGGGATCCCGGGATTCCGCATCGCGCAGCGATTCGGCACGACGTACCGGGTGGACGCCGGTCTCGAGCCGCGCTTCCTGTTCCGCGCGCCCGAGGAGCTGGGCATCACGCATCCGACGATCCGCACGGGTGTGTTCGGTGCGTTCCTGACGCGGTTCTGGGATTTCTAGGCGCGGGCGCGCGAAGCGCGCCCGCGCCGTTCGTCGGTTGACGGTTTCTCGGTAGACGGCCGACCTCGGGACGCGGGAGCTGCCCGAGGCCGGCCGCGAACCGTCAACCACAAAACTGACGAACCTTCATTTCGCCAGACGCACTCTCACATGCGACACGGCACCCGACCGGCGATGCCGGTGCGGGTGCCGTGTCGATCCAGAGAATCGGTCCGTCGGCTGCGACCCCGTCGAGGACCCTCGTCCAATAACCGATCCCTGGATCT
>Ga0070669_100003324_pt1 | contig 11557 bp, 12 predicted proteins | sample KBSS53metaG_FD_64680 | JGI IMG/M metagenome (GOLD analysis project Ga0070669, IMG submission 64680) | Switchgrass rhizosphere microbial communities from Kellogg Biological Station, Michigan, USA - KBS S5-3 metaG | ecosystem: Host-associated > Plants > Roots > Rhizosphere > Soil ... | reverse complement strand
CTTGCTGCTGATGCCGTAGAACCACTTGGGCGAGCCGAGCTTGTGAAACCAGGTCCAGTTCATACTGTTTCCATCACGGGTGCCGCTCATCGGTGTGAGCAGTCTCAGGGTCTTTGCTGGTTAAATTTCAACCAGACCTCATTATTCGCCGACGCTGATCTTCAGGCCAGCCGCTATTGCAAAAGGTGTCAGGGTTATCGCCAGGGCGGTCAGGCTGCCAAGCCACAACAGATAACCAAGCGCCGGCATGCCCTGCAACGCCGCCTGCAAGGCGCCACTGCCCAGGATCAACACCGGGATGTACAACGGCAGAATCAGCAGCGCCAGCAACAGGCCTCCGCGTTTCAGACCGACTGTCAGCGCCGCGCCCACCGCGCCGAGCAAGCTCAGCACCGGTGTTCCCAGCAGCAACGAAAGCAGCAAAACCGGCAGACACGCAGCCGGCAACCCGAGCATCAACGCCAGTAACGGCGAGAGCAAAACCAGTGCCAGCCCGGAAAAAAGCCAGTGTGCCAGCACCTTGGCCAATACCAGAAGTGGCAGGGGGTGCGGCGAAAGGACCCACTGTTCAAGGGAGCCATCTTCGAAATCACTGCGGAAAAGCCCGTCCAGCGAGAGCAGGACCGACAACAGTGCCGCCATCCAGACTAACCCCGGGGACAAGTTTTGCAATACTTGAGTTTCCGGGCCGACGGCCAGCGGGAACAGCGCGATGACGATGGCGAAGAAAATCAGCGGATTGGCCAGCTCCGCCGGGCGGCGGAACAGCAGTCGGGATTCACGGGCAACCAGCAGGCCGAACACACTCATACCGCCCAATTCCCCAGATCGATGTCGCGATAACCGGCCGGCATCCGGCTCAGCGTATGGTGCGTGGTGAGCACCACCAGGCCGCCCCGTTCGCAGTGCCCGGCCAGGTGTTCTTCAAGCTGTGCCACGCCCTGCTTGTCCAGCGCAGTGAACGGTTCGTCGAGAATCCACAACGGCGGGCTGTCCAGATACAACCGCGCCAGTGCCACGCGGCGCTGCTGGCCGGCGGACAGACTGTGGCAGGGAACATCCTCGAAACCGCGCAATCCAACCGCCGCCAGGGCCTGCCAGATCGCGTCGCGTTCGGCGGGTTGATGCAGGGCGCAGAGCCAGGCGAGGTTTTCTTCCGGCGTGAGCAGATCCTTGATCCCGGCGGCATGGCCGATCCACAACAGGTTGCGCGCCAGCTCGCTGCGTTGCTCGCCCAGCGGCTTGCCGTTGAGCAGCACCTGACCGTCGGTCGGCTGCATCAGACCGGCCAGCAAACGCAGCAGGCTGGTCTTGCCGCTGCCGTTGGGGCCGCTGATCTGCACCATATCGCCACTGGCCAGTCTCAATTCGAGATTGTCGAAGAGCAGTCTGAGATCACGTTCACACGCGAGGGCAACGGTTTGCAGGACAGGACTGGTCAAGGGTTCACGGGCCTTATACGGTTCAAGTCGGCTCTGGCGCGGCCGTTAAAGAGTTGCAGCATAAATGCAATGACGGCTCAATCCAGAGAGCTGCGTCAAACAATTGCTATGTTTTTTGAACGAATGGAAGGACGGGCGGCATTATACATGGCGTCCCCCGCTCTCCCGAGTGCATTTTCCTCAGGTTGTGTCCGCGTATGACAGGCGAAATGAACATCCTCCCGCTCCCGCCCACCACCCCGGCGACCGTTCGCCCGCAAGTGGGTGAGCTGCTGAAGTTGCTGACGCCGGTCGACGGGCTGATTGCCGCCGGCCAGAGCGCCAAGGCCGAGGTGTTGTCACTCAAGCAGGCGGATCAGACCTTTCAGTTGCTGCTCAAGGTGACACTGGACAGCGGCCGTCAGACCACCGTGCAGGCGACCAGCAATCTGCCGCTGCCCCAGGGCACCAGTCTGGCGATCACCCAGCCGTCGGCGGGCAATCTGGCGATCACCGTGCAACAGGCCATCGCCAGCAGCGTCGCCACCCTCACCCGCATCGACACCGCGCAATTGCCGGTTGGCACGCTGCTGCAAGGCAAGGTGCTGACGGCTCAGGCCTTGCCGCAGGTGCCGGGGCAGCCGACCGTGTACCGCTCGATGGTCAGCCTGCTCAACACGGCGTTGAGCGGCAGCACACTGAGCATCGACAGCCCGCAACCGCTGCGCATCGGCACCCTGCTGTCGGCGCTGGTGCAGGACTCGCAGACCCTGAAGTTCCTGCCGCTGAGCAATCGCCAGGAACAACTGGCGGTCAGCCAGCAGCTGGTCAGCCAGCAAAGCCGTCAGGGCTCCCTCGACGGCTTGCTGAAAATGCTCCAGAGCCTGCCCCCCGCCACCGATCAGACGTCCCAGGATTTGCGCGCCGCCGTGGACAAACTGCTCGCCAACCTGCCAGATGTGCAGCAACTGAGCACTCCAAAGGGTCTGGCCCAGGCGCTGGCCAACAGCGGCGTGTTCCTTGAGACCAAACTGCTGACCGGGCAGAACCCGACGCTGGCCCCGGACATGAAAGCCGATCTGCTCAAGCTGATCGCCCAACTCACCCCCGGCCTGCCCGGCAACACCAACCTGAACGCGATCATCGCCGCCAACACCCTGGCTCAGGCATTGCCAAGCTTCGTGCGCAACGCCCTCGGCATGCTCGGTCAGGTCAGCGCGAAACCGGTGCCGAGCAGTTTCCCCCTGCCCGACCGGTTGCTGCAAAGTCTGGAGGGCGAAGGCGATCTGGAACATTTGCTGCGCCTCGCCGCAGCCGCCGTGTCGCGCCTGCAAAGTCATCAGCTGTCGAGCCTGGAGCAGACCGGCGTCACCGACGACGGTCGCCTGCTCAGCACGTGGCAACTGGAAATCCCGATGCGCAACCTGCAGGACATCGTGCCATTGCAGGTCAAGTTCCAGCGCGAGGAAGCGCCGGAGAAACAGCAAGCGAACGAGCAGCGCCGCGATGAGCGCGAGCCGAAACAACAACTGTGGCGCGTCGATCTGGCGTTCGACATGGAACCGCTGGGGCCGATGCAGATTCAGGCGCAATTGATCAGCGGCAGCCTGTCCAGCCAGTTGTGGGCCGAGCGGCCTTACACCGCGAGCCTGATCGAAAGCAACCTGACCGCACTGCGCCAGCGCCTGCTGGATTCCGGGCTGAACGTCGGCGACCTCGACTGCCACCTCGGCACCCCGCCGCAAGGCATCCAAACCCGCCTCGAACACCGCTGGGTCGACGAAACCGCATGAATGACACCACCGCTCCACGCCAGGCCATCGCCCTCAAATACGACGGCAGCCACGCCCCGACTCTTACCGCCAAGGGCGACGAAGAACTGGCCGAAGAAATCCTGCGGATCGCCCGCGACTGTGAAGTGCCGATCTACGAAAACGCCGAACTGGTGAAGTTGCTGGCGCGGATGGAACTGGGCGACAGCATCCCTGAAGAGCTGTACCGCACAATCGCCGAGATCATCGCGTTCGCCTGGAACCTCAAGGGCAAGTTCCCGGCCGGACACGACCCGGATGCACCAATGGTCGAGAAAGACATCACCGAGCGCGGCGACGATTACTGAGGTTTTAAAGACCCCTTCGCGAGCAAGCCCGCTCCCACATTTGTCCTCGATCCTATTGAAGGAATCCAGCCAAATGTGGGAGCGGGCTTGCTCGCGAATAGGCCATCAGCCTCAACGCAAAAATCAGTTCTTGTGCAGCTTGCGCATCAACTCCGCCTCAGCCTGGGTCAACCCGCAGGACTGGGTCAGCTCATCGACACTCGCGCCCATCCCCACCAGTTTCGCCGCCTGGGCGAATGACAGGCTGGAAGGATCGCGCTGTTCGAGCTGGGAGAGCTTGTCCGGGATCGGACCGACCACCGCGCGCAGTTCGTGCAGGGCTTCGCCCATGCGCACGTTGCCATTCTGGTAATCGTCGACACGCTTGGCCAAGTCCCTGATGCGCTGATCACGCAGCGCATCACCCTGGGCCTGTTGCGCAGCGATTACGCGCTGCGCCTTGATGTACGCCAGAAACATCGCCAGCGTGCCTGCCCAGAACAGGAACAGGACAATGACCGCTACCTCGAGAATCAATCAGATGTTCTCCAGTTCCGACCACTCTTCTTCGCTCATCATCTTGTCCAGCTCGACCAGGATCAGCAACTCGTTGTTCTTGTTGCACACGCCCTGGATGAACTTGGCCGACTCTTCGTTACCGACGTTCGGTGCGGTCTCGATTTCCGACTGACGCAGGTAAACCACTTCAGCCACGCTGTCGACCATGATGCCGACCACTTGTTTGTCGGCTTCGATGATGACGATACGGGTGTTGTCGCTGATCTCACCGCTCATCAGGCCGAAGCGCTGACGGGTATCGATCACGGTCACCACGTTGCCGCGCAGGTTGATGATGCCCAGCACGTAGCTTGGCGCGCCCGGAACCGGAGCGATCTCGGTGTAGCGCAGGACTTCCTGAACGCGCATCACGTTGATGCCGTAGGTTTCGTTGTCCAGCTTGAAGGTCACCCATTGCAGGATCGGATCTTCGGAACCCTTTGCCGCCGTAGCCTTGTCGTTCATACCCTAGCCCCTCGAAAAACCGCGCCTGGCGGTGTGTGTTTCGTTCGCCGGCATTTGAATACCGGTACATGTCTGTTATGTAAGTGTTATGTCGGTTTGTGGTTCGGCTTACTGCCGGACATGTGCCTTGCCCCACCGCTGGCGATCAACTCGGCCAGTGCGGAAACATCGAGCAAGGCGCACATGTGTTCAATCACCGTGCCGGCGAGCCATGGCCGCTGACCTCGGTGACTTCTCCATTTGATTTCATTCGGGTCCAGACGCAACGAGCGACTGACCTGATGCACCGCCAGGCCCCACTCGTAACCCTGCACCGAAATCACGTATTGCAGGCCCTGACGGAAATCGTCGCGATAGCGATCCGGCATGACCCAGCGTGCGGTGTCCAGCACTTTCAGGTTGCCGGCCTGGCTCGGCAGGATCCCGAGGAACCATTCCGGCTGACCGAACAGCGGCGTCAGCTCATGGCCGGCCAGCGAATAGATCGAGCCCAGACACACCAGCGGCACCGCCAGCGTCAGCCCGGCGACGTCGAACAGCAGGCATTCGAACGCTTCCGAAGCCCAGGCCGGACGGCCGTCGGTTTCCACCGGTGGCGGCGTATTGCTTGGCGGCAGATGCACTTCGACCAGCGGCGCAACCAGGGTTGGTTCGACCGGGGCTGGCGCAGGCGCTTCAGGTTCCGGCTCTGGTACTACGGGAGCCGGAGGCGTTTGCAGAAGTTGGGTTTGCAGCAGCGGTGCCAGGGTCGATACCACGCGCACCGGCTCAGGCTCTTTGATCAACGTCGCAGTTGCCTTCGCTACTACAGCGGCAGGCGCTGCAACCGGGGCCACCGGCCGGGCGGCTTTTTGCGCATCCCGGGCCTGCTCTTCGAGCACGGCAGCCTGGAATTCATCGAGCGCCGCAGCGGTCTCGACCACCTCGACCGGCGCTGCGATTTCCTGCTCGACCTCGTCCGTCACTTCCTGCAGCAAGCCGTCCAGATAGGACTGCAGCGCCAGTTGCGGCTTGGACGTCAGCTTGATCGGCCGATTCATGCTCAAGCCACCTGCGGAACGAGTTGCTGCGCCAGCAGATGCTTGAGCAGCGCGCGGTAAGCCAGCACGCCACGGCTCTTGCCGTCGAACTGCGAAGGGGTGACACCGGCACGACTGGCGTCGCGCAGACGGGTATCGACCGGGATGTAACCCTGCCAGATCTCGTCGGGGAATTTGTCGCGCAGCACACGCAAGGTGCCCATCGACGCCTGAGTGCGGCGGTCGAACAGGGTCGGTACGATGCTGAACGGCAGCGCCTGTTTGCGCGAGCGGTTGATCATCGCCAAGGTGTTGACCATGCGCTCCAGGCCTTTGACGGCCAGGTGCTCGGTCTGCACCGGGATCACCAGTTGCTGACTGGCGGCCAGCGCGTTGACCATCAGCACGCCGAGCAATGGCGGGCTGTCGATGATCGCGTAATCGAAGTCCTGCCACAGCTGCGCCAGACTCTTGGCGATCACCAGACCCAGGCCACTCTGCCCTGGCGACTGGCGCTCGAGGGTGGCCAGCGCGGTGCTCGACGGCAACAGGGAAATGCGTTCATCGCTGGTCGACAACAGCAGCTGGCCCGGCAGGCCTTGCGGCACGCCGCCCTTGTGCAGAAACAGGTCGTAGTTGCTGTGTTCCAGGCTGTCGGGGTCGTAACCGAAATAGCTGGTCATCGAGCCGTGCGGGTCGAGATCAACCACGACCACGCGCTTGCCCGCCTCTGCCAGCAAACCGGCTAAAGCGATGGAAGAAGTGGTTTTACCAACACCACCCTTTTGATTGGCGACTGCCCAGACTCTCATTCGGATCGTTCCTCCCGGCCGGGATACTCGGCCGAGACATGGTTCAGCGTATTAATGCGGGCGACGGAGAATTGACGGCACTCTCGCGTCCCGGCGTCTTGACCGGGGTCGGTGCAGTTTGTGTGCCAGCACGCTTCAACGCGGCATCCGGTTGCGCATGAGCGGTTCCGGTGCCGGTGAGGCTGCGGCGCACATCGAGATTGCGCGACACCACTAGCACCACACGACGGTTTTTCGCCCGGCCTTCAGCGGTGGCGTTGTTGGCCACCGGCTGGAATTCGCCGTAGCCCACCGAGGCCAGGCGGCCAGGATTCACACCCTGCATCGCCAGCATGCGCACGATGCTCGCCGAACGCGCCGAGGACAGCTCCCAGTTGGTCGGGTACTGCGCGGTGCGGATCGGTTGATCGTCGGTGAAGCCTTCGACGTGAATCGGGTTGTCGAACGGTTTGAGGATCGCCGCGACCTTGTCGATGATGTTGAACGCGATGTCGCTCGGCATCGCATCACCACTGCCGAACAACAGGCTGGAGTTGAGTTCGATCTCGACCCACAGCTCGTTGCCGCGCACGGTCATCTGGTTCGAGGAGATCAGGTCGCCGAACGCAGCGCTGATGTCATCGGCGATGCTTTTCAGCGGATCGCTGGCTCCGGCGATACCGGCATCGACCTGTTCGGCGTCCTTGACCAGCGGCTTGGCCGGGGTCACGGTCTTCGGTCGTTCTTCACCGATCGGAATCGGCTTGAGCGCGCGGTCGGAGTCGGTGAAGACCCCGATCAGCGCTTCGGAGATGATCTTGTATTTGCCTTCGTTGATCGACGAGATGGAGTACATCACCACGAAAAAGGCAAAGAGCAAGGTGATGAAGTCGGCGTAGGAAACCAGCCAGCGTTCATGGTTTACGTGCTCTTCATGCTGGCGACGACGTGCCATGAGGTCAGTCCCTTAATCCATGAAGCCCTGAAGCTTCAACTCGATGGAGCGTGGGTTTTCACCTTCAGCGATCGACAAAATACCTTCCAACAACATTTCGCGATAACGCGACTGTCGCAACGCGATTGACTTGAGCTTGGCGGCAACGGGCAACAGGATCAGGTTGGCACTGGCCACACCGTAGATGGTGGCGACGAACGCCACCGCAATCCCGTTACCCAGTTGCGACGGATCGGCCAGATTGCCCATCACGTGGATCAGGCCCATTACCGCACCGATGATGCCGATGGTCGGCGCGTAGCCGCCCATGCTTTCAAACACTTTGGCCGCTTCGACATCGCGGGCTTCCTGAGTGTAGAAATCCACTTCGAGGATGCTGCGGATCGCTTCCGGCTCGGCGCCGTCGACCAGCAGTTGCAGGCCCTTGCGCGAGTAGGCGTCGGGCTCGGCATCCGCCACGCCTTCCAGACCCAGCAGGCCTTCCTTGCGGGCGGTGAGGCTCCAGTTGACTACGCGGTCGATGCCGCCGGCCAGGTCCACCCGCGGCGGGAAAAAGATCCAGGCCAGAATCTGCATGGCGCGCTTGAACGCGCTCATCGGCGATTGCAGCAGCGCGGCACCGACGGTGCCACCGAGCACGATCAGCGCCGCCGGGCCATTGGCCAGCGCGCCGAGGTGACCACCTTCCAGGTAGTTGCCGCCGATGATGGCGACGAACGCCATGATGATCCCGATAAGGCTTAGAACATCCATCAGACGCATGCCTCGACGATGTGCTTGCCGATATCGTCCAGACTGTACACCGCGTCGGCGAGGTCAGCTTTGACGATGGCCATCGGCATGCCGTAGATCACGCAACTGGCTTCGTCCTGAGCCCAGACCGTGCTGCCGCCCTGCTTGAGCAGTCGTGCACCTTCACGGCCGTCGGCGCCCATGCCGGTCAGTACCACCGCCAGAACTTTGTCACTGTAGGATTTGGCTGCGGAACCGAAAGTGATGTCCACGCACGGCTTGTAGTTCAGACGTTCGTCGCCCGGCAGGATTTTCACCGCGCCACGGCCGTCGATCATCATCTGCTTGCCACCCGGTGCCAGCAGCGCCAGGCCCGGACGCAGGATGTCGCCATCCTCGGCTTCCTTGACGCTGATGCGGCACAGCTTGTCCAGACGCTCGGCGAAGGCCTTGGTGAAGGCCGCCGGCATGTGCTGGATCAGCACGATCGGCGCCGGGAAGCTGGCCGGCAACTGGGTCAGAACCCGTTGCAGCGCGACCGGGCCGCCGGTCGATGTACCGATGGCGACGAGTTTGTAGTTCTTGCGTTTCGGGGCCGGCGACGAAGCGCTGGCCGCTGGCGCGCGAGTCGGTGCCGGCGCAGGTGCCGGACGGGCCGGAGCGCTGCTGTGACTGCTGAAGCTCGACGGTGCAGGAGCAGCCGGCGCAGGCGTCGGTGCAGCGGCAGGCGCCGGCGCACTGTAGGCACTGAAACGACGGTTGCTGCGCGAGATGCTGTGAACCTTCTCGCACAGCAGTTGCTTGACCTTCTCCGGGTTGCGGGAGATGTCTTCGAAATTCTTCGGCAGGAAATCCACCGCGCCGGCATCCAGCGCATCCAGGGTCACCCGGGCGCCTTCGTGCGTCAGCGAGGAGAACATCAACACCGGCGTCGGGCAGCGCTGCATGATGTGCCGCACGGCCGTGATGCCATCCATCATCGGCATCTCGTAGTCCATGGTGATCACGTCCGGCTTGAGGGCCAGGGCCTGATCGATCGCCTCTTTACCGTTGGTTGCCGTGCCGACAACCTGGATGCTCGGATCCGCTGAAAGAATTTCCGAGACGCGGCGGCGGAAAAAACCCGAATCGTCCACCACCAGGACTTTGACTGCCATAAACACTCCATTAGGTGCGGCGGGACGTTGTCGCCCCGCCACCCCGGATTCAAATACGCCGTGCGGCGTAACGCTTGAGCATGCTCGGAACATCGAGAATCAGTGCAATGCGGCCGTCACCGGTGATGGTGGCGCCGGACATGCCCGGAGTTCCCTGGAGCATCTTGCCCAATGGCTTGATGACCACTTCTTCCTGGCCGACCAGTTGATCGACGACGAAGCCGATCCGCTGGGTGCCCACCGAAAGGATCACCACATGGCCTTCGCGCTGCTCTTCGTGAGCGGCGGAGCTGACCAGCCAGCGCTTGAGGTAGAACAATGGCAGCGCCTTGTCCCGCACGATCACCACTTCCTGACCATCCACCACGTTGGTGGTCGACAGGTCGAGGTGGAAGATTTCGTTGACGTTCACCAGCGGGAACGCGAACGCCTGATTGCCGAGCATCACCATCAGGGTCGGCATGATCGCCAGCGTCAGCGGCACCTTGATGACGATCTTCGAGCCCTGGCCCTTGGTCGAGTAGATGTTGATCGAACCGTTGAGCTGGGAAATCTTGGTCTTCACCACGTCCATGCCGACACCGCGGCCGGACACATCGGAGATCTCGGTCTTGGTCGAGAAACCCGGGGCGAAAATCAGGTTGTAGCACTCGGTGTCGCTCAGGCGATCGGCGGCATCCTTGTCCATCACACCGCGTTTCACGGCGATGGCACGCAGGACGTTCGGGTCCATGCCTTTGCCGTCGTCGGAGATCGACAGCAGGATGTGGTCGCCTTCCTGCTCGGCCGCCAGGATCACCTTGCCGCCACGGGCCTTGCCCGAGGCTTCGCGTTCTTCCGGCGACTCGATGCCGTGGTCGACCGCGTTGCGCACCAAGTGGACCAGGGGGTCGGCCAGGGCCTCGACGAGGTTCTTGTCGAGGTCGGTCTCTTCGCCCACCAGTTCCAGGTTGATCTCTTTCTTGAGCTGGCGTGCCAGGTCGCGAACCAGACGCGGGAAGCGGCCGAAGACTTTCTTGATCGGCTGCATCCGGGTCTTCATGACGGCGGTCTGCAAGTCGGCAGTGACCACGTCGAGGTTCGACACAGCCTTCTGCATCGACTCGTCGCCGCTGTTCAGGCCCAGACGCACCAGACGGTTACGTACCAGCACCAGCTCGCCGACCATGTTCATGATTTCGTCGAGACGCGCGGTATCAACGCGAACGGTGGTTTCGGCTTCGCTCGCCGGTTTTTCCGGTGGAGGGCTCGCCGGAGCACGGGCCGGAGCCGGTGCAGCAGCGGCGGCTGGCTTGGCCGGTTCAGCTTTCGGCTCAGGCGCTTTCGCAGCAGGTTTTGCCGCGGCGGCCGGGGCCTTCGCAGCAGGCGTTGCAACAGCCGAAGCATTGCCAGCAGTCACGACCGCACCGGTGGCGACGTCAGTGAATTTGCCTTTGCCATGCAGATCGTCGAGCAGCGATTCGAACTCGTGGTCGCTGATCAGATCGCTACCGGCCGCAGCGGCTGCCGGAGCAGCCGGCGCAGGCACCGAAGCAATCGCCGACTCCAGCGCATCGACGGCAAAGTTGCCCTTGCCGTGCAACTGATCGAGCAAGGCTTCGAATTCGTCGTCGGTAATATCCGAGCTGTCGCCCGCCGCCGGGGCAGCAGGTGCAGCGGCCGCCGGAGCTACGGCGTCGGCCGCGAACTGGCCTTTGCCATGCAACTGGTCGAGCAGCGACTCGAACTCGGCGTCGGTGATTTCATCGCTGGCCGCTTCGGTGGAAGCAGGCGCAGCGGCAGCCGCCGGGGCTTCGGCTTCGGCCTTGACGGCGTTCAGCGAGTCCAGCAACTGTTCAAATTCGTTATCGGTGATGTCGCCCGAATCGCCTTCGACGACCAGCTCTTCGATCATCTCGGCAACCGGCGAAGCCGGGGCTTCATCCGCCGATTGCGGTTCGGCCAGACGCGCCAGGGCAGCCAGCAGTTCCGGGGTGGCGGCGGTGATCGGGCTGCGATCGCGGACTTCGCTGAACATGCTGTTCACCGCGTCCAGCGCTTCGAGCACCACGTCCATCAGTTCTGCATCGACGCGTCGTTCACCCTTGCGCAGGATGTCGAACACGTTTTCGGCGATGTGACAGCACTCCACCAGCTCGTTGAGCTGAAGGAAGCCGGCGCCCCCTTTTACAGTGTGGAAACCGCGAAAAATTGCGTTGAGCAGATCTGCGTCATCCGGGCGGCTTTCCAGCTCGACCAGTTGTTCGGACAGTTGCTCAAGAATCTCGCCGGCCTCAACCAGGAAATCCTGAAGGATCTCTTCATCGGCGCCGAAGCTCATTAATGGGGTGCTCCTACAGGTCTAAAAACCCAAAAAACCTA
>Ga0070669_100003322_pt1 | contig 11562 bp, 11 predicted proteins | sample KBSS53metaG_FD_64680 | JGI IMG/M metagenome (GOLD analysis project Ga0070669, IMG submission 64680) | Switchgrass rhizosphere microbial communities from Kellogg Biological Station, Michigan, USA - KBS S5-3 metaG | ecosystem: Host-associated > Plants > Roots > Rhizosphere > Soil ... | reverse complement strand
CCTCCACCTGGGTCTATCCAACGCGGCTTCCGGATGGACGGCTCCATTTCCTTGCGGACAGCAATGCCGCCATCACCAAGGGGGTGGTCGCGCTGATCCTGTCCGCCGTGCAAGATCGATCGCCCGCGGAAGTGGCGGTGACCGATATCCGGGCATTGTTGGAACCATTCAATCTGACGCGCGAACTGTCGTCGAACCGAACGCAGGGCGTGCCGAACATGATTGCGCTGGTGCGCGAAACCGCTGCGAGGCTGGCTGCCGCATGAGCCAGGTTCCTGAAGAGGACGCCGCGACACGCGGCGGAGGGTTCGACCCGAAGCGATTTTTCGAGCTGGTGCGAAACGTCGGCCATGGCCGAGCTCTGGCGCTGGAATATCGCGATTCCGCGGACAACTGGATCGAACTGGCCCTGCCGTGGCGCGAGGAACTAGTCGGAATTCCCGAAGGCGGAATCCTCGCGTCAGGCGCAATCGTTAGCTTGCTCGATACCTGCGGAGGGGCATCGGTCTGGATGGCGTTGGGCCAGTTCCAGCCGCTCGTCACCATTGACCTGAGGCTCGATTATCTGCGGCCTTCGGCAAAGGGCAAGACGGTGATCGCACGGTGCGAATGCTACAAGCTGACGCGGCAAGTCGCATTCATCCGTGGCGTGGCGCACGACGGCGATCCGGACAGGCCCGTCGCGCAGGCGACCGGGACTTTCATGCTGAACCCTTAAGGTCCCTGCCCTAGAGCTTGGTTCCGGTCTTCCGTTCCTCGGACTTGCGAAGCACTTCATAGGCGGCCTGGATGGCGTGAAAGCGCATCGCCGCTTCCTTGTCACCCTTGTGCCGGTCGGGATGATGTTCCTTGGCCAGTCGCCGGTAGCTGGCCTTGACCGCCTTGAAGTCGGCGTCCGCCTCCAGTTCGAGCGTATCGAGCGCGCGCATTTCGTCGCGGCTCCGGCTGCCATCGCCCGGTCCGGCCCATTGGTAATGGGCACTCTGGCGATAGGCGTTGGCCCCGCTTTCCTCTTCCGCCGCGCGCTTGGCCGCTTCTTCGGCGGTCAGGCCGGCGAAATAATTCCAATTCTTGTTGTACTCGGCGGCGTGCGCTTCGCAGAACATCCAGCGTTCCCGGCTATTCGGCGCTTTGGGCGCAGGCCGGTCGCCCGCCTGGTTGCAGCCCTCCCGGTCGCATAGGCGCACTCGCGTCGCCGCGCGGCTCTTCGCGCCGTAAGGGCGCCAGCGGGGAAAGCCCCAGTCGTCGGATCGCGTCGGCTTGGCCATTCTCACTCTCTACGAAATTGCCAGGGGACCTGTAAGCCGGGTTCTGTACTCCCGAAGGAGCGGCGACCATTCCTCTAGGACGAAGGTTGCCCTCCGCCTCCAGCGACCAACCCGGGCGACTGGGCCGGAACAAAGCCCCAGAGCCAAAAGACTCTTCGCCGCCCCTATTCGGTCTTGCACCCGGTGGGGTTTACCGTGCCGCGACCGTTGCCGACCGCGCGGTGCGCTCTTGCCGCACCCTTTCGACCTTACCCGCCCAAAGGCAGGCGGTATGCTTTCTGTGGCACTTTCCCTCGGAAGGCGAACCCTCCGGCCGGGCGTTACCCGGCACCGTTGTTCCGTGGAGCCCGGACTTTCCTCGTTGAGCGTAAAGCTCACCGCGGCCGCCCGGTCCCCTGACAGGGAGGGGATATGGGCTATTGAGGCCGTGGCAGCAAGAGCGCGAGCAGCTTCGCCCGGCATTCGCCGTCGACGATTCCGTCGATAAGGTCTGGCCGGAATCGACGCTGGAATGCGATCACTGCCTTCTGCGTGTCCGTCACATCATAGCCGAATCGCTCCAGCGCCAGCAGGAAGCCGGCGTCGGTCCAATAGGGATCCATCAGGTCGCGCGTCGGGCTGGGCAGCGCCAACCGGCGCTTGGCCAGTGCTGCCCAGGGAAAGAGTTCCCCGGGATCTTCCTTGCGCGCCGGCGCGACGTCGCTGTGGCCGACGATATTGCCGCGGCCGATGCCGTGTCGTTCCTTGATGTCGGAAACCAGCGGGATGACCGAGGCGATCTGTTCGTCGGGGAATGGACGGTAGCCGAACTCGTGGCCGGGATTGACGATCTCAATGCCGACGCTGGCGCTGTTCACGTCGGTAATGCCACGCCAATAGCTTTTGCCGGCGTGCCAGGCTCGCTTTTCTTCATCGACCAATTGGAAGACTTCACCTTCTTCGCTGACCAGGTAGTGAGCCGAAACCTTGGCCTCGGGCGAGGTCAGCCGGTTCAATGCGCCCTCGGCATCGGGCATACCGGTGTAGTGCAAGACGATCATTGAGACCGGCAGCGCGCGCTCGTCGAAATTCGGCGAAGGGCGGCACGTCACGTCCATTCCGCCAATGGCGCACTAGCCGCGGGCTTCGTCAACCCCCGCGGGAGTTGTCGCTTGGGATCAGCGCGCCGCCGCCCGCCGATCGTCGCCGGACCGGCGGTTCTCTACCGCGCCAACGGGCCGGTAAAGACCGCGCGCTTCGGGGTCCGCCTCGAACTGCCGCGTCTGACCGATCACCGTCTCCCCTGCGCCAAGCATCAGCCAGCCATCCGGCTCCATCGCTCCGGCAATACGGTCGAAAATCAGGCCGCGGCGCTCGGCATTCAGGTAGAGCAGCACGTTGCGGCAAAGGACGATATCGAACAGCCCTGGATGAGGAGGCGGTTCGAGGAGGTTTTGAACCTGGAATCGAACCATCCGGCGTAGTGGCTCGACGGCCCGCCAACCATCGTCAGATTCCTCGAACCAGCGAATCATCTGGTTGATGCCGAGACCGCGCTGCACTTCGAATTGGCTGTAGACACCTTCGCGGGCCCGGCGCACGGCGCTTTCGCTGACGTCGGTACCAAGGATATCGATGGTCCATCCTGCCCAGCGCAGCGGATCCTCGGCGAACAACATTGCCAGCGAATAAGCCTCCTGCCCGGTCGAACATCCGGCAGACCAGATGCGAAGCCGCTTGGATTGGCGCCGCTGGATCAGCTTGGGCAATGTCGCCTTGCCGAGCAAATCGAAGGGAGTCCGATCACGAAAGAAATAGGTTTCGTTGTTCAGGAGGGCCTCGACCACCTCGGTCGCAAGGCTCGGTTCCCGGCCCATCACCAGGATGGTGATCAGCTCGTCGAGCGTGGGGATGCCCCGTTCGCGCAGCAGGGCCGCAAGGGCGGTTTCGATCCGCCAGCGGCGGCTCATCGTCAGTTGCTGGCCGGTGCGGGCTTCCAAAAGCCCAGCGAGGATCCGGCTGGAGCTATCGCTTACTTGCACGGATCCTCCTCGACCCGGGCTGCAACGCGCCGCGCCAGCTTGTCGGGCGGCAATACAGCGCAAGCCAGGCCCGCCTCGGTTACGGCGCGCGGCATACCCCAAATGGCCGAGCTGGCCTCGTCCTGGGCCATGACCGATCCGCCAGCTTCAACCAGCCGCTTGGCGCCTTCCGCGCCGTCGCGACCCATCCCGGTCAGGACCACGCCGAGCGCACCGCCGCCAACGACCGTTCCGGCGGATGCCAACATCGGGTCGACGGACGGCAGGCAGCCGCTTGCGACTTTGGTTTTCAGCAGGCGAGCGATCAGCTGGCCATTGACTTCGTCGACGACCAGGTGCGCTTCTCCCGGAGCAACGACGATGCGGTCGGGAAGGAGGCGCGTGCCATCCTCGGCAACAACCGCTTCGCGACCAGCGGCCACCGAAAGCTGACGCGCGAACACGGACATGAATGCCGGCGGCAAATGTTGCGTGACCAGGATCGGTACGCCAATTCGCTTCGGCAGGGCGCCGAAGAAGGTGGCAAGCGCGTGAATGCCGCCAGTCGAAGCGCCGACCGCCAGCAGTCGCAAGGGTTCAGTGCTCTGAGCCGGGAGCGGCCGATGCGAGACGGCCGATGGCGTCAACGGAATGGAACTGCGATCGGCGTAGCCAAGCTCGCGGAGCTTGCTTAGTAGAACTTCGGAGAAACGGCCATTGAACCGTCCCGTACCCGGCTTCGGCAGGGTATCGTGCGCACCGAGCGCCAAAGCGGCAATGGTTTCTTCCGCGCCGTCTTCGGCCAGCGAAGACACGATCAGAACCTTGGCACCCTTGGCGGCCTCGAGGATGCGTGGGATCGACTTCAACCCGCCAGCGCCTGGCATTTCCAAATCGAGCAGCACAATGTCGACCATCACCTGCCCGAGGGCCTCGATGGCGTCCTCCGCAGTGCCGGCTATCCCGGCAATCTCGAAATTGCCGTCGGCATCGATCATACGGCTGAGCACGGCACGCGCGACCATCGAATCGTCGACGATCATCAGCCGGATCGGCCGGCGAGCTTGTCGGCCGGATCCAGCCCGTTCGCTGGCCCGGGAGGTGGCGAGCGCCCCGCTCATGTCCAGAGCCTCAGGCGACGCCGACGAGTTGCAATTTGATGTGAAGCGTCTCGCGATCGAACGGCTTCATCACATATTCGTCCGCTCCGGCCTCAAGTGCCGCGCGGATATGCGCCATGTCGTTCTCAGTGGTGCAGAAGACGACCTTCGGCTGGTCGCTGTGACCACGCTGCCGGAGCAGCTTCAGAAACTCCATGCCGCTCATCACCGGCATATTCCAGTCGAGCAGGACCACGTCCGGCATCTTGGCCTCGCACCGGTCCAGCGCCTCGCGCCCGTCGCCAGCTTCCTCGACCTGGAAATCCAGCGTTTCGAGGATATGCCGTGCGACCTTGCGAATGACCTTGCTGTCGTCGACGATGAGGCAGGTTTTCATATTTCCAATTCCGTAAACTGTTGGCGCTGTCTCTAAGCGATAAGGGTAACGAACCTCTTAAGCTGCCCGGGCTTCAGTATTGGGCCCGGCAACCAGGGCGGCGATGTCGACCAGCAGCAACGGCCCCTCCTCGGTTTCGACCATCCCTTTGGACACCCGTTCCCAGCCATCTCCCATCGCGGCACGAATGGGCACCGGGTCCGACAGGGCCTCGACCACGTCTTCGACCGCATCAACCGTGAGCGCGTAATGATGGCCGTCCAGCTCAACCACGGCAGCTTCGTGAAGCTCCCCGTCGTTAAGCTCGGTCGTGCCAAGCTCGAGCGAGCGCTGGCAATCGATCACTGTCAGCACTCGGCTGCGCAAGGCAGAAAGGCCGGCCAGGTGGCTGGGCGCGCGCGGCACTGGGATTAACGCCTCGAGCTCGACGACGCTTTCGACTGCCGCCGCCGGCAAGGCGACACGGCTACCGGCGATGGAAACAATCAGCAGCAACTCGTTCATCAACGCCTCCCCGCGCTTGACGCCTTGAGGGCCATCAACAGCCCGGCGCGGTCGTAGCGGTAAATGCTGTCCTCGCCGTTGGCGGCGTCAGGATCGGTCTCGAGCCGGAGAATACGGCCGGCCTGTTCGGCCTCGATCGACTTGCCTTGCGAAACGATTGTCACGTCGGCAGCAAGCTCATCCTGCTCGCCGATCACGAGATATCCTGCCGCCTCGACGATCGGACGGAGCATATTCTGCATCCAGGCGTCATTTTCGGGCAGGCGGCAGACCAGTTGCGCCTGCGACCGGACCGAAGCGCCGAGATACTCGGCAAACAGCCAGTGAGCGTCGATCAGCTCGGCCGGTTCGCCGTCGATCAGGGTGACACCGCTGATCGCGCCGGGAACATCGGCGGGGATGACGTCGCGGTCGACGGTCATCAGGTCGATCACTTCGCGGAAAGCATAGCCAAGTTCATGGCAGCCATCGTTGAGCCGGAAAACGCGGATCTTGCCTTCGAGATTCTTCGGTTTGTCGACACCCGCAAGTGGCAGGATCGCCTCACCGAGTTGGACCCGAAGCTGCCCGGCGGTTTTCCGGATGGCTGCCGGTTCGACTTCTTCAATCCGGTCCACCACGCCGAGCCGGAGCGCCCGGCGCGCACCGTCGAGCCCACGGAACAGGAGCACCGGCACTTCATTCGAGTTGGCAACTACCGGCGCGTCGACCCCGCGACCGCCGCGTTCGATCGCCTCCAGCCTGACGCCGCCGACCTGCGCAAGTCCCGCCGGATCGAACAGCAGGATCGGGCTGCCGTCATCGGCCAGGGTAGTGCCGGCATAGAGTCCGGTCGCCATCACCGCCGGAGCGGCGGGCTTGACCACCAGCTCCTCATGATCATGAATCTTGTCGACGGCCAATGCGTAGACGTCACCGCCTGCCGGGCGGAGCACCACCAGCGTGCGGTCTTCGTCGGCCATCTGGTTGGGCAGTCCCAAAACGTCGGCCAGGGCGACTTCGGGGACGCGGCGGCCACGTATGGTCGCAACACCTGCGCCGCCGATCGTCTCGAGTGTCACACTGCTTCCGTTTGCGCGGACTATTTCCTCGATGGCCGAACGCGGAATGGCGAAATGCTGGGTTCCGATCGACACCGTCAGTGCCGGAATGATGGTCAATGTCAGCGGAACCCGAAGCGTCATCCGGGTGCCGGTGCCAGGCTTTGAATCGACCTCGACGACGCCGCCGATCCGCTCCACGTTGGAACGGACCACGTCCATGCCGACGCCACGGCCGGAAATGGCGGTGACCGCCTGCGCCGTTGAGAGTCCAGCCTCGAAAATCAGCGCCAGCTGCTCACCGCGGGTCATTTTCTGGGCGGCGTCGCGTTCAATTACCCCGTTTGCGACTGCCTTTTCGACCAGCTTGGAACCGTCGATGCCTTTGCCGTCATCGGCGATCTCAATCAGGATCTGATTGCCCGACTGACGCGCGGAAACCGCCAGCAAGCCGATTTCGCGCTTGCCCGCCTTGAGGCGTTCGGCCGGGGACTCGATGCCATGATCGACGGCGTTGCGGATAATATGGGTCAGCGGATCGCGGATCATTTCGATCATTTCGCGGTCAAGCTCGACATCACCGCCGTCGATATCGACCAGCACCTGCTTGCCGAGTTCGGCGGATAGGTCGCGGACCATGCGCGGCAGCGCGACGAACAGGTTTTCGATCCGTTGCATGCGGGTTCGCGTGATCGCGTCCCGCATTTCGGCGATGATCCCGGAGAGCCGCTCGAACGCGCCATCGACCGCAACCTCGCCCGGGGCCTCGCGCAGGCGGCGGGCGAGCTCGTTGCGGGCCAGCACCATATCCGAAACACCGGACATCACGCGGTCGAGAAGTTCTACCGACAGCCGGATGGTTCGAGGGGTGGATCCCCCCTTGGTCGCGCCATCCGCTGCCACTGTTGCGGCGACTTGGACGACCGGACCTTCGGCACCTGGGGCGAGCGCTTCGATCAGCTGCGAGTCGTCGCCGTCCGGAACGCCCTCGCCGGCGTCGATCGACGCAATCATCTCACCAATGCGGTCGATCACCGCCAATACGGCACTTACGAGTGCTGAGTCCGGCGTCCTGCGTCCCGCCCGGCAGTCGGCAAGCGCATCTTCGGCAGCGTGGCTAAGCGCCTCAAGCCGTGGGAAGTCGAAAAACCCGCAATTGCCCTTAACCGTGTGGACAAAGCGGAAGATGCTGTCGAGCCGGGCACGGTCGTCGGGGCTTGCCTCCCACGCGACAATTTCGCCGCCCAGCGCGTCGAGCATTTCCCGGCACTCGGCCACGAAATCGGCAATAAGGTCGTCCATCGGCGGCGGGGTCCCACGCAAATTGGTTGCTTGAACCCTCTATGCCGCCAAGGAGTTAACGCCGCGTTATCCCTGAGACTCAGGCTCGCGGCAGAGTGACGCCAATCATCAAAATCTGATCGGCCGGATCGCTGAGCTGAATAGTGCCCCCCGCTTCCGCAGCCAGGCTGTGCGCTAGCCATGCCCCCGCCGCCCTAGGCTCTACTTCGCCGCCCGCGTGACCATTGGCGATGGTCTCACGCAGTTTGGGATCGAGCAGGATTCTTTGCCCTTCGGCACGGATCACCATTTCAAGCCCGCCGTCGTGTCGTTCTGCGCCGACATCGAGCCGCCCGCCACGAACGAGCGAGTCACCGGCGATCATCGCCAGGTTGAGGAGCAATTTGATCGCCCCCTTGGGCAGCTTGTCGTCGGCTACCATCCACCCAAGCTCGGTGCGGCCGTCGGAGCCATAAAGTCCTTCCAGCGCGGCCTTGGCCTCGTGCGTATCGATTTCGTCGCCGAACCCGCCGCCCGCGCCGAACGCGAGACGGAAGAATTTGAGTTTATTGGCGCTGGCCCGGGCGCTTTCGGCGAGCAGTTCGAGACATTTCTCGCGCATTTCCGGATCTTGCTCGTCGGCAAGCAGCTCGATGCCATTGTTAAGCGCGCCCACCGGCGACATCAGGTCGTGACACAGACGCGAACATAACAGGCTCGCAAGTTCGATTGCGTTCATGCGCTGCTGATGCGCGAGACTCTAACCTGAGGCAAGTGTGCGGCGCACCATTGAAAGGAACGGCCGCCATTCCCAAATATTATTCACATGTCCGGGGGGGATGCCACGATCGAGATACAGCTGGATGCCAGCCATGCCGGCTGGCGGCTGGATCGGGCATTGGCCGCGCAGGTGCCGGCTCTCTCGCGCGAGAGATTGAAGGTACTCACCAAGGCCGGTGCGCTGACCCGCGCGGGCAAGGCCGTGCGCGATCCGGCGACAAAAGTTAAGGGTGACGAAAGCTTCGTCCTGGTCGTGCCCGCGCCCGAGCCGGCGCATAATGAGCCCCAGGAAATCCCGCTGCCGATCGTCTACGAGGACGATCATTTGCTGGTGGTGGACAAGCCTGCCGGTCTGGTGGTGCATCCGGCCGCTGGCAACCGCGACGGAACGCTGGTCAACGCGCTTCTTCACCATTGCGGCGGCTCGCTAAGCGGAATTGGCGGGGTGGCACGTCCGGGCATCGTCCACCGCATCGACAAGGACACGTCGGGGCTGCTGGTCGTCGCCAAGCATGACAAGGCACATGAGGGGCTCGCCAAACAGTTTGCCGACCATTCGATCGACCGGCGCTATTTGGCGATCGTATCCGGAGTTCCGCGGCAGGCCGAAGGATCTGTCGACGCGCCGCTGGCCAGATCGGCGCAGAACCGCAAGAAGATCGCGATCGTAGCCAAGGGCAAGCGCGCCGTGACCCATTGGAAACGGCTGGAACTGCTCAATGATGCAGCGCTTGTCGAATGCCGGCTGGAGACCGGCCGGACGCACCAGGTTCGCGTTCATATGGCTTCGATCGGCCATCCGCTGGTCGGCGACCCAGTCTACGGGCGCGGAAAATCCGCTCACAGAAAGTTGCTTAATCAATTGGACTTCAAGCGCCAGGCACTGCACGCAGCGCACCTGGGGTTTGTTCATCCCGTCACGAAGGGACGTTTGTCGTTTGACTCCGCCCTTCCGTCGGACATGCAGGAACTGTTCACCGCACTTGGTGTATAGGAATAATACAGCTAAGGGGCTTGCCCCTTGCTGAGGGAGTGAACGAAAACGATGGCAAATGGTGCTTCCAGGGTTGTGTCGATTCCTGCTTCGGGCGGGGAAGCCGGCCTCAACCGCTACCTCAGCGAGATCAAGAAGTTTCCGATCCTCGCTCCGGAAGAAGAATTTATGCTGGCAAAGCGGTGGCGCGAACATGGCGACACCGACGCCGCCGCGCGCCTGGTCAACTCCCACCTGCGCCTCGTCGCGAAGATCGCGATGGGATATCGCGGCTATGGCCTGCCGGTCAGCGAGCTGATCAGCGAAGGCAACATCGGCCTGATGCAGGGCGTCAAGAAGTTCGAGCCGGACCGCGGCTTTCGCCTCGCCACCTACGCCATGTGGTGGATTCGCGCTTCGATCCAGGAATTCATTCTGCGCAGCTGGAGCCTGGTCAAGATGGGCACCACCGCGGCTCAGAAGAAGCTGTTCTTCAACCTGCGCCGGATGAAGAACCAGATCGACGCCTTTGAAGAGGGCGATTTGAAGCCGGAAGCGGTTACCAAGATTGCAACCGACCTCGGAGTCACTGAGGAAGAAGTCGTCAGCATGAACCGCCGCATGGGCATGGGCGGCGACACCAGCCTCAATGCCCCGCTGCGCGACACCGAGGGCGAAGGCCAGTGGCAGGACTTCCTGGTGTCTGACGCGCCGCTGCAGGACGAGGTCATCGCCGACGATGAGGAACGTCGAGTGCGCCACGACTTGTTGGTCGAGGCGATGGACAGCCTCAACGATCGCGAAAAGCACATCCTGACCGAGCGGCGGCTCATCGATGATCCGAAGACTCTTGAAGACCTGTCGCAGGTTTATGGAGTTAGCCGCGAGCGCATTCGCCAGATCGAGGTGCGCGCGTTTGAAAAGCTTCAGGCCGCGCTCATTCGATTGGCCGGCGAGCAGCGGCTACTGCCAGCAGCCTAGTAGCACGGCGGGCCGCCTACTCGGCCCACCGACCCGCAATTCTAGGCACTTGCAATAATCCACAGAGAGTCCGACGCTCAAAGTTTGGAGAGCGCTGGCCGCTCGACATGCGACTCGGCGCCCCCGTCAACACGGAGGAAGGGAGAGTCGCATGCCTGGAGAATCCAAGGGCACGAGGGTTATCGCGCTGGTCGGGCCGGCCGGCGCGGGCAAGACTAGCTTGGCGGAGGCCTTACTCTTCGTCAGCAAGACCACCGACCGGCAGGGTTCAGTCGCCAACAAATCGAGTATCGGGGACAGCTGCGAGGAAGCCCGCTCGCGCGGCGGCTCGACCGAAACCAACCTCTACAATTTCTCTTATCTCGGCGACAAATATGCCATCGTCGATGCCCCCGGCTCGATCGGCTTTGCTGCCGACGGCAACCGCGGGGTGGCCATTGCCGATGTCGCCATTGTCGTGGTCGACCCCGACCCGGCTCGCGCCGCGCTGGCGGCGCCGGCATTGAGGATGCTCGACGAACTCGGCATTCCCCATCTCTTGTTCGTCAATCGCATCGACCAGGCGCATGGCCGAATCCGCGACCTCCTGACTGCCCTGCAACCGATGAGCGTATCGCCACTGATCGCTCGCCAAATCCCGATCCGCGAGGGCGAGAAGGTAACCGGCTTCGTCGATGTCGCGTTGGAGCGCGCCTATCATTACGCGCCAGGCAAGGAAGACGAGCCGATCGCCCTTCCCGACGAATTGGCCGAGCGCGAGGCCCAGGCACGGACGCAACTGCTTGAACAGCTCGCCGATCATGACGACACACTGCTCGAGCAACTGCTGATGGACCAGGTGCCGGAGCCCGGCACGATTTTCGCCGATTTGAAGCGGGAAACCGGCGACAATCTAGGCGTCTCGGTGCTGTTCGGCTCGGCCCAGAACGGCTGGGGCGTGGGCAGGCTGCTCAAGGCCCTCCGCCACGAGGCGCCGGGGCCGGAATCGACCGCAGCAAGGCTCGGGGTCGACGCCCCTGCCCTATACGCCTTCAAAATCTACCATGGCGGTTCGGTCGGGCGGCTGGCGCTGGCACGAGCGATTGGCGGCGCGGTTCACGAGAATACCGATTTCACCAGCAGCGGCGGCGAACATGGCCGCCTCGGCGCGCTATTCTCGGTGCAGGGCGACAAGACGACCAAGATCGCCGAGACCGCCAATGGCGACATCGTCGCGGTAGCCAAGGCCGATGCCGTCA
>Ga0070669_100003313_pt1 | contig 11576 bp, 8 predicted proteins | sample KBSS53metaG_FD_64680 | JGI IMG/M metagenome (GOLD analysis project Ga0070669, IMG submission 64680) | Switchgrass rhizosphere microbial communities from Kellogg Biological Station, Michigan, USA - KBS S5-3 metaG | ecosystem: Host-associated > Plants > Roots > Rhizosphere > Soil ... | reverse complement strand
ATTTGCCCTCATCCGTCACGTGGTAAAGCGTGCTTCCGGTTACAGCGCGGGTTGTGGCAAAGAAACTCTTGCCGTCTGCCGACCATGAGAGAGTCGATAACTCCGTCAGACCTTTCAGTGGAATATCGCGTGTCACATTCGTTGTAAGTTCGCGGATATGAATCGACGCGGACCGCCAACTGTACTCGGCATACGCGATTTGGGAACCATCAGGCGAAAGGTCCCAGGCCACTCCATCTGGACGCTCTGTCTTTATGCGAAAGATCTCCGTCTTGACTGTTCCCGGCACTGGAGAGAAAGAGTAGAACGTCACCTCGTCCGGGCCCGCTTCCGCTATCACGCAAGATGTGCCCGACCGGGACGGACATCGAAAAGCAGGTTGCCCTACCATTGTTGGCAGCACCACGCGATACGATGCTTGCGCAGAGCCGAGTAGGCCCTTGGCTTCCAGGACCAACTCGGGCAAGCCACCGCCGACTGGCCTTCTCATCAACCGAGCAATGTTCGCGTGCGTGCCTGAACGAGGCCAGGCAAAATACAAGATCCAACCTCTATCGGGGCTCAGCGCTGGAGCACGGTTATCATTTTGGTCGGTGACTACCGTTTCCGCATCAGTTGCATCGATGTGCTGGCGGAAGATATTCATGTTTCCCGTGCGATCCGATTGGAAGAATAATGTTTTGCTGTCGGCGCTCCATGCGCCGGGCCACTCTACACGATCATACGAACCAATACGGCGAGGATGAGATAGGGAGTTGTCATTGTCGGTTAATTCGCCGATCAGAATATTGCTTTGGTCGGTCTTCCTCGTTAGCGCTATAAGCTTGCCCTCTTGAGTAGCGTTCATGGTTAAGACAGCAAATCCCGCCCAATTTGTTAACCGGTGTGGTCTCGACACGGCTTTCATCTCTTGAGGATCTATATCAACCTGCCACAGGTTCGAGAACGGTTTGTCGGGAGCCTCCCACCGGTTCAACATCATTTTCTTGGCGGAGATCCAGCAGTAGCCACGCACGTCCGGATCCGTCAGAATCGTAACTGTGCGCCCGTCCTCCAGAAGGCGAGCTTCTAGAACAGGGGGACCGTGTTCCTCTGTCTTGCGAAGGTACGTTAGCCACCGACCATCGGGTGACCAAGCCAGATTCGACCAATTCGAAAGCCCAGCGTGCCCCGCAAATTGCGGATTGTGAGGAAGCTGGATCAAGCGCACTAGATTCTCGCCATTTGGTCCCATCTGCCAGAGCTCTTGGTCCTTCTCGAAAACAATGCGCGAACCATCAGGTGATAGTGTGGCTTCGCCAGTGTCGGCTTGAAGTTGCCGTAATCCGCTGCCGTCGATCGGCAGAGTCCATATTCCCGTAATACCGCTGCCTCCTGCACCATTAATTAGAAGTTTGGTTCCGCCCGGGAACCAGCTTAGGTTCGCTCATCGAAAGCATAAGTCTGGAGAAGTCGGTATGTCTTTGACCTCGCCAGTGTCGAGGGCTCGGACATGAACTCCGCGAAGGTCGGTATATGCGACCTCTTTACCTTCCCTTGAAATGGCTGCCATATACACGGAATCATTGACCGGATTTGAGGTTATCTGACGCTGGATGATGTTGGGGGCCTCATTGACAGAGTTCTTCGACAAGAATCTGCCTACGACACCAGCTATGCCCACGAGCAAAGCGAAAACCGCAACGGCCGCGCTCGTCATCCAAAGCTTGCTGCGCTGCTTGGCTCTCTGAAATTCGTTCAAATCGCGCAGCAAGTCTGAAGCAGATTGATAACGTGCGCTTCGTTCTTTTTGTAGAGCCTTGACAATTACTCCTTCCAAGCCGGCAGGCAGGCGCGGATTCAGTTTTCGCGGCGAAGCCGGTTCCTTACTGAGAACAGCTTCCCGGATCCGCTCGATGGTCTCTCCCGAAAACGGCGGTTGCCCGGTGGCCATCTCGTAGAGGACCGCACCAAAGCTGAAGATGTCCGAGCGCGCGTCCACAGGTTCTCCGCGGATCTGCTCCGGGGACATGTAGGGCGCAGTGCCCATGAGCGCGCCGGGAACGGTTAAGTCCTTCGAGTGTTCTGTCGCTGTGACTCCCTGACTGACGAGGTTCTCTGCGGTTGCTCCCGCCAGCTTAGCCAGACCAAAATCTAACAGCTTGGCCTCACCGCGTTGTGTGACGAACACGTTGGTCGGCGTAATATCTCGGTGCAAGACATCTTTGGCATGGGCCGCTTCGAGAGCTTCGGCGATCTGAATGCCTAACTCAAACACCGACTCGCAGGGCAGCGGTTTGCCCGAAATGCGATGCTTGAGCGTGCTTCCCTCGAGCACCTCCATCACCATAAACGGCCCTCGCTCGCATTCTCCGAAATCGTGGATAGTGCAAATGTGTGGATGATTGAGCGCCGACGCGGCTCGCGCCTCGCGCTGGAAGCGTTCGAGGGCCTGTGCGTCCCGGGCCACCTCCGCAGGGAGAAACTTCAGGGCCACATGTCGGCCAAGGCTGATATCCTTCGCTTCATAGACAACGCCCATTCCCCCGCCACCGAGTTTGTTGAGAATGCGGTAGTGCGAGATCTGCTGCCCAACCAGGGCGAGCTCCTCCGCTTTGTCCAGCTCGGCCTGATCCTGTGCCATGTGCCTGCGAACCATGTTTAATGCAGGCTCCCTCAGGAAGCTATCGGACTGGTTAGGTTCACTCAGCAGCGAAAGAATCTCGACACGCAGCTCCTCGTCGCCAGCGCACGCGCTGTCTACATAGGCTGGTCGCGATTCCGGCTCAAGCTCCAACGCGCATTCGAGAATCGGCCGAACTCTTTGCCATTGCTGCGGCGTCATGTGCGTGCCTCTCCTCGGCTCATTTCCCGCTGTAGCCAGAGACGGGCCGAAGACCAGCTCCGTTTTACAGTGGCTGGAGAAATACCCAAGAATTCCGACGTATCCTCGACCGTAAGTCCGCCAAAATAACGCAGCTCTACTATACGGCTCTGCTGAGAATCGAGCTTGGCGAGACGATCCAGAGCTTCGTTCAACGCCATCAAGTCAACGTCGTGACTTTGCGAACCAGCTTCGCAGATGCTGGGATCGAGAGACAGCCGTGTAACGCCGGCTCCCCGCTTGGCGGCGCGACGACTGCGCTCATAGTCCACCAGAATCCAGCGCATGAGCTGCGCAGCAATGCCGAGAAAATGCGCGCGATCTTTGATGTGGAGAGAATTTTGTTCCGCAAGCCTGAGAAAGGCCTCGTGGACCAACCCCCCCGTCTGCAGTGTGTGATTCGGTCGTTGATGCCGGAGTTGGTGTCGGGCTAGGCGCTGCAATTCATAATACACAAGGGAGAAAACCTCTTTGAGTGCCTCCCTATCCCCGTTTCCCCAGTCCAAAAGCAACTCACTGACGGGACAACCTGGCTCTGCGGTCATTTGCGGCCTCGCAGTTGTGAGAAGTTTGCCGAAGATACGAAACGTGATCCCCTCTGTCAACCGTTTTCATCTCGGTTTTCATAGCTGCTGATAGGTCCGAGTTAACAATCCTTTGAGGGAGCGCCACTCTCACCTGCTGGAAAACTTTCCATCTACCTGAGCCGCTTTGGTCCCGTTTTTCGATTGATAGGGTAGGAGGTTCTATCGCAAGGGTCTTTCTTGGGACAGTGCCTGATAGAGGATGGTCAGAAATCGCTTTGCTGAAACGGTCGAAGGGCTCCTCCGCATCTGCACGACCTCCTTACTGAAATCGAACTGAAAGGAAAACGACAATGCAAAACAGACTCCGAACTTCTTCACTTTGTATCCTACTACTCACCCTCATGTTCAGTTCACCCGTTGCCTCATCCGGCCGCGTTTTCGTTCAGCAACTTGGCGCTGCACCCAAAAACCTTGACCGTGTGATCGACACCTCCCTCGCGGTCGTCATTCCCGGAGTTCCACATAGCATCGCTATGACAAGCAGCCGCGACGGCAACAATGAAGTTTACGTGATGGATGCGAACGGCGACGGTCAAACCCGCGTCGCGACGCACCCGAGCAATGATCAGCGACCGGATATTTCGCCGGACGGGACGCAGATCGTCTTCTCGTCGAACCGTGATGGCAATTTTGAGATCTTCATTATGGATTCCGACGGCAACCATGTAAGACAGTTGACCAATACGACAGGCCCACTAGCCAACTCCTGGCCTCGGTGGTCGCCCGACGGCGAATGGATCGCGTTCCAATCCGGCATCCCCAACACAACCAACTTTCAGATCTATCGGATTCGGCCTGACGGCGCCTACCTGACACAAGTTACAACAGACTATCCAGGCCTCAACCAGTTTCCCGCGTGGTCACCTGACGGTACGAGGCTCGCCATTCGACGAGACAACGATATCTACTTGATCGACTCCACGGACGGATCCAATCCGGTTCGTCTTACGTTCCAGGGGACGGTAAATCAAATGGCTTCATGGTCGCCAGACGGAACGCAGCTCGCTTTCCTGAGCAATCGAGACGGCTATGCGTCGGTCTTCATTATGAATTCCGATGGAAGCGGCGACCAAGTTAACTTCACGCCCAGACCGTTAGGCTATCCGGGAACGTGGACGAGTCGAGCGCCAGCGTGGTCGCCAAACGGACAGTACATCTATTTTACCGCTCAGCGTTCCATCGAAACGGGGAATCTTAACGAGCAAATCTACGTTAAGCCCACCGGTGGAGGTGATGAAACACAACTCACATTTGCGGGTGCCAATTTTGAGGCGACCATTCGAAAAGTTTATGCACCAACCATCACCAGTGTGATGGCGACGCCAAACGTTTTGTGGCCCGCCAACAACAACATGGTGCCGGTCTCGTTGACCGTGGACGTGACTGACAACAGCGATCCTGCGCCCGTGTGCCAGATCACAGACGTGACGAGCAACGAAGCTGCCGCGGAAACAGCTTGGCAGATCACGGGTCCCCTGACGCTCGATCTTCGTGCACAGCGATTGGGAATGGGCACCGGACGCGTATACACCATTACGGTCACTTGCACGAACAGCTCGCAACTAAGCTCGAGCGCGAACGTAACCGTCAGAGTGCCGCATGATCAGAGACAATAGAGTCTTAGCCCGGAGGCGCGTCTTATCGCGGGTATGAGTAACGACACACAAGTCGCGCATGAAAAATTCGATATAGGTGATCAGTGTTGGTGGCAGGTCGTACATCGCAACACAATGTGCGGATTCAATTTTCTGGACTCCACGAGGACGACAATCGCCGCCGATGTGATCGAGTTTTGATTCAACCCGTTCGAAAAGAGTCTTTATACGAATAGACCTGATGTTGCGGATCGTTCCGCTAAGCGGGAACGAACAACAGTCACAATCGTCGAAGAGACAACTCACGATGATCAGAGACCAACGTGTCAAGTGGATAGGCGGCTTGGCGATAGCATTTTGCGCCACGGTAGTCATGGCCCAGTCCCTGGGAGACAGGGCGATCGAACCGTTGAGCGGCGAGAAGGCAGACTGCCCAGGCTGTCGCGTCACCGGCGAAGCCTGCTTTCTTGGCATCGATCCTGAGTTTATCGGATGCTCTTCTGGGTCAGTCTGTCCAGAGCGGTGATCGCTTGATTTGCGCGAATGATTTCAGCACCCAGTGGGTGAAAAGAGAACGACACCGCTGTGGTGAATAACTCGGTCGATGCTTGAAGCGAAATCATCGCACGTCGTGATGGTCGTCTTTTCGACACGCCATTCATGGCATTGATTTGCTTCGTAATCTAGAATGGGCGCTCGATCTTCAGAACAGCAGTAAGAATTGTCACTCTACCGCGCCTAACCGAAACATGGGGGTTCCTTCAGGTACACAACTAGGTCGATATGAAGTGCGTTCTTTACTCGGGGTGGGCGGGATGGGTGAGGTTTATCTCGCGCAAGACCTCCAGTTGCGCCGCCTTGTAGCACTCAAGCTTTTACCACCCCAATTTACGCGCGACGAAGAGCGGCTGCGCCGGTTCAAGCAAGAAGCGTTTGCCGCGTCTTCGCTGAACCATCCGAATATCTTCACGATTTTTGAAATTGGCCAACACGGTGATACCCACTTCATCGCCACTGAATACATCGACGGCCAATCGTTGCGCCAGCTCACAACTCAAGGGCCAATTCAGCTTGAACGAGTTCTAGACTGGGGAACCCAGATCGCCTCGGCTCTTGCGGCCGCACATGCCGCCGGAATCATTCACCGCGATATTAAGCCCGATAACATCATGGTTCGTCGGGATGGTTATGTGAAGGTGCTTGATTTTGGTCTGGCTAAGTTAAGTGAATACAAGAATCTTGCCAGCGATCCTGAAGCGGCAACCTTACAGGTTATTCAAACCGATCCAGGTAAGGTCATGGGCACAGCGAGTTACATGTCGCCCGAGCAGACCCGAGGCCTTCAACTCGATGAGCGCACCGACATCTGGAGCTTGGGAGTAATTCTGTATGAACTAATCGCCGGTCGACCTCCTTTCGAGGGCCTCAGTACCAGCGATGTGGTTGCTTCCATACTAAGAACTGACCCGGTTCCATTGCAGCGTTTCTCGCCAGACGTTCCCGCTGAACTGCACCGCATTGTTCGGAAGGCCTTACACAAGGATCCTGACGAGCGCTATCACCTGGCGAAAGAAATGGCTATCGACTTGAGGAACCTTCGTCGCGACCTTGAACTCAACGCCGAAATCGAGCGCTCGGTCCAACCTGTCGGTTCAGCTATTCGAAAGTCAGGCACTCCGAGCCGGACGCAGATGAATCTCTCACGGCCCGTTTTAGATACGGCACCTGTACCGCATCAGCGATCGACCGCAAGCGCTGAACCATTCCCGAAAGATCGACCGAAGTATTCAAACGCTTCAAAACTAGTTATAGGCGGTATGGTTCTCACACTCATTGTCGTAGCTTTCGTCGCCATAAATTATTGGATGAAGGGCACACGTTCAGTTGTGTCCATGCCCAACATGCGTATTACGCGACTTACAACTACTGGCAGGGTAGACCAAGCCGTCATCTCTCCTGACGGGAAATATATTGTGCATGCGGCCGCTGAAAATGGGCTTCAGAGTCTACGAGTGCGTCAGGTAAATACAAACAGCGACTTGGAAGTCGTGGCGCCTTCAGATGTGCGCTACGACAAACTCATTTTTTCACCTGATGGCGATTTCGTTTACTACGTGGCCACCGAGAACAATATCTCTTCAAATCTCTATGCGATTCCTGCCTTAGGTGGTAGTGCGAGAAAGTTAATCTCGAACGTAACGAGTGCCGTGACCTTGTCACCAGATGGGCAGAATGTTGCTTTCATACGCAACATGGCTGACGTCGGCGAGGACGTGGTGGTTGTTGCCGATGCAAATGGAAGCAACGAGCGAAAGATCGCTGCGCGTAAACTCCCGAACTTCTTTAGCTCGCTTACATGGTCACCAAAAGGGAATTCGCTTGTTTGTGCTGCAGGTAGTTTCGTACCTGCCTACAATACATATCTAGTCGAAATTGGACTTGATGATCCAAAAGAAAAACAGCTTGGCAGTCAAACTTGGGCGTCTATGGGTGAGATTGCCTGGGTTCCTGATTCTAGCGGGTTGGTCTGCACTGCTGCTGATCCTGACTCAGCTAGTCTCGATTCGCAACAACTTTGGTATGTTCGATACCCTGAAGGAGAAGTACATCGAATTACAAACGATCTGAACAACTATCATGGCGTCAGTGTTACATCGGACTCCAAGAGGTTGGTGACACTACAGTCAGCATCTAGTTGCAACCTCTGGGTGGCTAACAATTCTGATTGGAATCAGCCGACGCAAGTTACAACCGGTTCCAGACTTGATGGCCGTAATGGAGTTGCCTATATGACAGGTGAACGGGTCGTCTATTCCTCGACTGTGGGCGGCAATATGGATCTGTGGGTTATGAATCCCGATGGTAGCAACCAGCATCAGCTGACAGCCAATTCCCGCAACAATACTCAACCCGTCATAACGCGCGACGGACGTTACGTTATCTTTAGTTCTGACCGTTCGGGAACCGCTAACGTCTGGCGTGTGGACATTGACGGCACCAATCCGCGGCAGCTAACAAGTGGTAGTGGCGAAGCATATCCACACTGTACGCCCGATGGAAAATGGGTGGTCTACACATTATTGGGTGCTGGGAAGCCTACCATCTGGCGTGTGTCGATCGATGGCGGCGCACCGGAAAAGATTATCGACGGATACGCGACTAATCCGGTTGTTTCGCCTGACGGTAAATCAATAGCCTGTTCCTATCGAGAACAGCCGAACGCGCGGATGAAAATAGGTTTATTTAGCCTAAATGGCGGCCAGCCAATCCGTACTTTCGACACGGGAGCGATGTCCGTGTTTGATTCCGTCAACTCTTCGCTGCGGTGGACTCCGGATGGCCGGGCGTTAACGTATGTACTGACCGCAGGTGACGTTTCTAATTTGTGGAACCAGCCTATTTCAGGCGAACCTGCGAAACAACTGACCCGTTTTAAATCCAATCGAATATTTTCGTTTGATTGGTCACCTGACGGCCAACAAATGATCCTTAGCCGCGGTACCGTAACAAGTGATGTGGTGTTGCTCAGCAACTTTCGGTAATAGGTCTCAGCCCGATTTCTACGTTAAGGCGTTGAGTGCTGATCTAATATCCTCGTTCGTTGGTCTTTCCTGGTAGTTCAATTCAACTTTCATCCACGTAATGCGGCCCGTCTTGTCAATAACATAAACCGTGGGACGAGGAATGCCTTCAAACTTCTGGCCGTTATAGTCGGGATCTCGGATTCCAAATGCATCGATTACTCGATGTCCAGGATCGGATAAAATCTGGTAATCAATCTTACCTTTACCATCAGCGGCAATCTTTGCGGCAAATTCTCTACTTTGTGCTGGAGTGTCAACACTAATTGCCAGCAGATTGAAAGATTCGTTTGGTTTCTTCAGGAAGCGCAGCTCAGCTAACTGCTGAGCACAGTATGGTCACCAATTGCCTCGGTAGAAGGCGAGGACGGTTGGACCACTTCCGCGCAGTGCGGAGAGATTTACCTTTTGCCCGTTTTGATCTTCAAGTGTGAAATTCGGAGCCATCTCCCCGATCTTCACCGGTTCGTTTCGAGGCTGCAGTTCAGCGTCGAGTCCCGAATCGAGTTTTGAGTTCGAGCAGGACAATGCAATGAGAAAAAGTAACAATACGGCAGCAAGCTTTGTCTTCATATTAGGAACCGGACTCGAGACAAGAAGATTAAAAAAACCGTTCAGTGGGGTTTAAGGCATAGAGCGTATTACGAAAAAGCATGCGGCGCAAAGATATTATTTTGGAACTTGCGGTGGGGCGAAGCTTAGCCCAAGCCCGTGCACGCGTATTCAGCACACGACAAGCCATGTCCGATGTCTTCATCTTGTCCTATCTTTAGAACGTGTAATCTGTGCCATCGAAATGAACGTCTGTGCTGCGCGGCCGAGGTGTTTGTCTTTTCGATAGACGATCTTTAACTCGCGCCGAATATCAAGACCGCGAACGCTAACGGCGATCAGACTCTTAGCTTTCAACTCCGCCTCAACGGCAAACTTGGAAATGAATGCAACGCCAAGTCCGCTTTGGACTGCCTTCTTGACGGACTCGGGATTCTCCATTTCCATGACTGGCTGTACAGCGAGAGTGACTTTCTCTAAGTGACTGACAATCGTTGCGCGCGTGGCTGAACCTAGTTCGCGAAGGATGAACTTCTCTTTTCGAAGATCCTCTGCTTTGATGGATTTCTTTTTCGCCAAGGGATGCTTAGGGCCAACAACCAGGGCCAGTTGATCTGTTACCCAAGCGAGTACTTCCACTGCATCACCTACGAGATGACCGCCCACAAAACCAAAATCGAATTCGTTTCTGATGACACCTTCCTCAACTTGCTTCGTGTCTTTTATTCCCAGGTGTACTTCAATCTTGGGGTATCGCTCTTTGAAGCCTGCGATGATCTGCGGAATCAGATACATGCCCGGAGTGGTGCTCGCGCCAATTCTAAGGGAGCCGCGTTCCAATCCCTGTAATTCGTAAATGCGTTGTTTTGCATCCGCGACTGCGGTGATGACATGACGCGCGTCAGCTATTAGTAAGCGTCCCGCCTCAGTTAGAGCCACTCTCCTGCCGAGTTGCTCGAATAGCTTTACTCCAAGCTCCTCCTCGAGGTGTTTTACCCGTATTGAGACGCTTGGCTGACTGAGATTTACTTCGTCACCCGCTCGGGTGTAGCTCAAGTGTTTGGCAACACTCAGAAAGATTTCGAGGTCCCGAATCTCCATGCCCTTTTTTATGTATTGTAAATCACTATCGCAGCAATCGGAACAATTCATTTCTCTAATGGGTCGAATAGGTCTAGCATGGCCCACCTTAGGAGAACTTACATGACTTTTTAACGATCGTGTTCACCTGAAAAGCATTGAGAATATTCCTGCGGGCTGGCGGGCACGCGAGACGTACAAAATAGTCGGTCCTCACGAGTTCACTGAGGTCTTTGAACTGGCAGGACCAGGCAAAGATTTCGAAGTTTATAGTGAAGGCCATTTCAAACGAAAGAAATAATAGACAAGAAGGAAAGTAGAAACGATGAGCCAAGTTCAAATGGTTGATACTTTGCGGGAATGGCGTGAGTCGGCCCAGTACTGGGAAAGACACGCGCAGACTATTCGGACAATGTTTGCCCCCGTCACCCGCGCATTGATTGAAGACGCCGGCATCAGCGAGGGTGACAAGGTGTTAGACGTCGCGGGCGGGCCAGGCGAGCCCTCACTTACAATCGCGGAAGTGGTCGGTCCGGTTGGTTCAGTAACATGCACGGATGCCGTGGCGGAGATGGTAGCGGCCGCTCAAAGTGAGGCGCTGCGTCGAGGATTAAAAAACATTTCCTTCGAACAGTGTCTGGCCGATTCGTTGCCGTTCGAAGACGATTCTTTCGATGCGGCGGTTTGCCGGATGGGCGTAATGTTTTTTCCTGATCCACTACTCGGTCTACGCGAGATGCTCCGCGTGATCAAATCAGATGCCTCTCTATCGTTTGCCGTCTGGAGTGACAGTAACTTGAATCCCTATGCTTACATTGTTACCGACGTCATCTCGCGTCACATCCCGACGCCACCTGCCGATCCGGACGCGCCCAGTGCATTCAGGTACGCAGCGCCTGGCAAGCTTGCCCAAATACTTACAGACGCAGGAGCGACTCGAGTCCATGAACGATTGTTGAAGTTTCATATCGAAGCGCCAATTTCCCGTGATGAGTTTTGGGAGATGCGTTCCGGTACTTCGGGCACTTTGCGAGAGAAGCTAGATGCGATGCCAGGCGATATGCGTCTTGAAATTGCAAACGAAGTAAGAGAGGCAATTGCTGAGTTTTTTCCCAACGAGCGGATGAGCTTCCCAGCACAGATGCTGATCGTCACGGGAGATAAACCCAACTAAACAAACCGAAATGAAATCCCACCGATTCGCCTCTTTGGTTTTCTTCGGGTTGTTGCTGGCGAACTTTAGTTGCGCTCAGCCGAAAGACGTTGAGCAACTCCAGCCGACTACGCCACAGCTCATATGGAAGTACGACGCTGGCGG
>Ga0070669_100003309_pt1 | contig 11590 bp, 10 predicted proteins | sample KBSS53metaG_FD_64680 | JGI IMG/M metagenome (GOLD analysis project Ga0070669, IMG submission 64680) | Switchgrass rhizosphere microbial communities from Kellogg Biological Station, Michigan, USA - KBS S5-3 metaG | ecosystem: Host-associated > Plants > Roots > Rhizosphere > Soil ... | reverse complement strand
GGTATCGGGCTTGTGCGCGCAGCCTATTCATCGGGAAAACCGGCGTTCGGTGTTGGACCAGGAAATGTCCCGGTGTGCGTTGAACGAACTGCCGACGTGCCGAAGGCAGTTCAGGATATCTTGACGGGCAAGTGTTTCGACAACGGGACTATCTGTGCTTCGGAGCAAGCAGTGGTTTGCGATGCGCCGGTCGAACAGGCCGTGCGAGATCAATTTAAGGCCCAGGGCGCATACTTCCTTTCAGCGTCAGAAGCAGATCAACTCGGCAAAGTGGTAGCGACACCGCAGCGATCCCTCAATCCTGCGATTGTTGGTAAGTCAGTTGAAGTGATTGCCAAGATGGCGGGCCTGACTGTGCCGCCCGGAACGCGTTGTTTGCTGGCTGATGTTGGCGGCGTTGGTCGCGACTATCCACTGTCAATGGAGAAGCTGTCGCCGATCCTCGCATTTTATGTGGTTGATGGATTGGCGAAGTGTGCTGAACGAAGTCGCGAAATCCTTGGGTATGGAGGAATGGGCCATACTGCGGGCATTCACACTCGTTCACGTGAAGCTGCGGTTCGCTTTGGCGGCGAGATGCCGGCATCGAGAATTACAGTAAACACACCGACGACGCACGGAGCGATTGGTTTCTCAACCGCGTTGCCACCTTCAATGACGCTTGGATGTGGATCATGGGGCGGCAATGTTACTTCAGATAACGTTTCGCCATTGCACTTGATGGACATCAAGCGAGTTGCTTTTGAAACACGACCAGTAAAGAGTGCGAGACCTGCGGCTTCAGCGCAGCCGTCGACACGGGTTTCGACACCGGTGTCTGCTGAGACTGTGCGTCAACCTGCTGTTGCGGGCGGCAAGATCAATCGCGACGAGATCGCCGCGATTGTTGATAAATTTCTGGCAGGGAAGCGCGTCGATGAACCACCGACGCGATCGCCGTTACCGAAACCGGTTGAAGTAGAGGCTGGAAGTATGTACGCAGGTCCAGCACCTGAGTCTCCGCGAGCGGGAAACGGTGCGCAAAGGACTCCTGAGTCTGTGAAGCCGGTACGCGAAACGTCAACTAACGGTCGACAGGCGGTGGAGTTCGTAAGTGAAGATGATGTGCGTCGCGCAATTCAAAAAGGCGAGAAGATCTACATCAATGCGCGAACCATCATCACCCCCGCCGCGCGAGATTTAGGCGAGCCCGGGGAAGTCTTTGCTAAGGTGTGAGTTGTTCTTTGGAGTGCGGGGACTTGTCACCGCTTTTGTCGCCTGTTGTGGCGCAACCTAAACAAAGCGGTGACAAGTCCCCGCACTCCAAAGACCGAAGTCCAACAGAAATGTTTCTAGGAAGAGTAATCGGCACGGTTTGGTCTACCAAGAAGACGCCCGATCTTGAAGGCGTTAGATTCCTCGTCGTTCACCCCTATGATCTCGATAAAGAACCGACGCGAAATATCGTTGTTGTCGCCGACCGTCTGGGTGCGGGACCTGGTGAAATGGTGATGTGCGCGTTTGGCAAAGCGGCGCGTTCGGCGATTGGCAATCAAGACATGTCAATTGAAGCCGCAGTTGTTGGCATAGTCGACCGCGTTGATATTAATGAAACAGAGTCAGACGAGTTGCGCCAGGCGACACAGAGGTTGGCGCAGGACAATGGACGCAGGTAGTGAGTAGGAAGTTTATACTATACGACTTGATCACTAATTCTTTATTTAGATGGCCAATGAAGACCTGATCTATCGAATAACGCGAGCAGTCTACGGCCGTTTAGGCTCTACCACTGACGAAGCAACGGTGGAGCAGCTCGTGACAGACATCTACCGCGAGGTACAAGACACTCCCAGGCCAAGCCCAGGTTACTTTTCTGCCTCTTCCCTTCAAACATCACCTTCAGCCACACCTCCAGCAGAAGGATCTTCAGACAGAATGGTTATTTCTGTCTTCGGCCTCGATCATCCCGGCATCGTGGCGGGCGTTGCGCAGATTCTGGCAGCAGCGAATTGCAGCATCATCGACATTAATCAAACAGTAGTTCAGGCAAAATTTGCTATGGTTATTATTGTCGATACCACGCGCGCGGCTGAGAGTGCAGCGGAACTTAAGGAACGGCTACGAAGAGAAGGTGAAACGTTAGGTGTGCGGATCTACGCGCAAAGAGAAGATCTGTTTAATGCGATGCACCGGATTTAGTGCGTAGTACTTGGAAGTCTGTACTTAGTGTTTTGTCCTTTGTACAGTATTTTGAAAGAAACTGAATAAACGCACAAAGCACCAAGTACTAAGGACCAAGTACAAAGCTCAACAACGTATGTTCGAACCTGAAATAGACCGTCGCTGCATGAGTTGTGGCGCAAGCGTGCGCAAGCAGGCAGCGTTCTGTCCGCAGTGTGGCCAGATGTTGGACCAGCCCAACGAGGAACCCGACGAGAGCGATCAAACTGAAGCGGAAGTGATAGAAGCGCAGCAGGCAACGCATCTCTCGACGGACGACGGGGACCACGATAACCAGGAACAGGTCAACCACTCGTCAACAATTCAAGAAGCGGTGGCGGCCACCGAGCCGTTGATCGTTCAAAGACCTGAAGGTGACGGAACTGAACCGTCCGTAACCGCCGATGAAGCGTCGGGTTATAAGACCCAACCGCTGTTCGCCAATCGGACACTCGCGAATGCCAGCGTAGCTAGTCTCGCTGAATCGAAACTCAAACGGTCGTCTACTGACGCAGCAACTAAAAGCGATCAGCGAGTGTTAACCCGAGTCGATAGAATCCGGAAAGTCTCGAGTGTAATGATCGATCAGGCAGCCTACGATCCCAGCCTCCGTTTCCTGCTTGTCGCCGGGGCTCTGTTTGTTCTGTTTGTGATCTTAATGATCTTGAGCAAGGTACTTGGTTGATTTTTGATTTCAGATTTTTAATTGTTGATTGCATTCGTGTAGTTGATTGGCTGGTTAGTTATGGTCAATCAACAATCATCAATTAAAAGTCTAAAATCAAAAATGGAATACTCCCAAGCCGAAATCCTCCAAACTGTAGCGATGACGGAGATGGAGCACCTCGATGTGCGAACCGTCACGTTAGGGCTTAGTTTGCGTGATTGCAGTGGCGAATCTATATCCACGGTTGCTGAGAAGGCATCGCAAAAAATCCGCACTGTGGCTGCGCATCTAGTGGAAGTTGTCGATGAGATCGGCAACGAGATCGGAATCAAAATCGCCAACAAGCGAATTGCGATAACACCTGTTTCGATGATCACTGAAGGCGCGCGCGGTAATGTTATCGATCTCGCACGCGCTGTTGACGAGGCTGCTGCAGCCGTCGGCGTCGACTTCATTGGCGGTTACTCAGCGCTGGTCCAAAAGGGAGCCACAAATTCCGAGCGCGAATTTCTTGATTCGATTCCCGAAGCCCTTTCCGTTACGCAACGACTCTGCTCTTCAGTCAATGCGGCAACCACGCGAGCAGGCATAAACATGGATGCTGTGGCCCAGGTGGGGCGGATCATCAAGGACGCCGCCGAGCGGACACGTGATCAGGGCGGCATCGCGTGTGCGAAGTTTGTTTGTTTTGCGAACGCTGTAGAAGACAATCCTTTTATGGCCGGCGCGTTCCATGGTGTCGGCGAACCGGAAGCGGTGATCAATGTTGGCGTGTCGGGTCCAGGCGTGGTGCATCATGCTGTCAGACACGCGGCGCGGGACTTACCTCTGCAAGAGCTGGCCGAAAATATCAAGAAGCTGTCGTTCAAATTGGCCCGCGCCGGCGAACTGATCGGTCGAACAGCAGCGAAACGACTCGGTCTCCCGTTTGGCATTATCGATCTATCGCTCGCGCCGACTCCAGTTCCAGGCGACTCTGTTGCAAACATCATCGAAGCGATGGGCTTCGAGCGCGCGGGTACTCACGGAACAACGGCCGCACTCGCGCTTCTCACAGACGCAGTGAAGAAGGGCGGGGCAATGGCAAGTGGATCTGTCGGTGGGATGAGCGGCGCGTTCATTCCCGTGTCGGAAGACGCGGGCATGATCGATGCAACATTAGCCGGAGCGTTGTCGCTGGATAAGCTCGAGGCTTGGACCAGTGTCTGCTCTGTGGGTATCGACATGGTTGCCGTGCCGGGTTCAACTTCAGCGGAGACGATCGCGGCCATCATCGCTGATGAGATGGCCATCGGCGTGATGAATAACAAGACGACGGCTGTTCGCATCATTCCCGTTCCCGGAAGAGATGTCGGAGAGATTGTGGAGTTTGGCGGACTCCTGGGAAGCGCGCCTATAATGGCAGTGAACCGATTCTCATCTTCAGAGTTTATTCAAAGAGGCGGCAGGATTCCTGCGCCGATTCATTCATTGCGCAACTAAGAGCAGGTCCACCGATTTCCACAGATTAGCCTGATTAAGTTTAAAATGGGTGAGTTGAGCCATCGGGTTTCAAGCAGCATCGTGGAGCATTCAGATCGACTTAGCTGTTTTGGATCTAATCTGTGTAATCTGTGGACCTGCTTAGACGCTGAGAGGTAATCGAGATGCCAGAAGCACTTGGAATGGTTGAATGCAGAGGGCTCGTCGCGATGATCGAAGCGGCAGACGCAATGGTCAAAGCTGCGAACGTGCGCTTAGTTGGTTGGGAAAAGATCGATGCCGGTCTTGTTACGGCGATTGTCCGCGGCGATGTCGCAGCGGTTAAAAGCGCGGTCGATGCTGGTGCTGCTGCCGGGAGAAGAGTCGGTGAAGTGGTAGCAACTCACGTCATTCCGCAACCTCATGAGGATGTCGATATCGGGTTGCCCGTACTGCACACCGGTGAAACTACAAGAAAAAAGATCAGCGGTTCTGTTCGTAGGAAAGACTAAAAACTAATGGCACCCCTGACTGTAGGGGCGTCCCTCCGTGGGCGCCCCGATTTCCCAGATGACGCGGAAAAGAATGGGGCGCCCACGGAGGGACGCCCCTACAGATTAAGGCACCAGTAAAAGCCCAGACAGTTGCGCATTGTTACTGAAAGATCGATAGTCACTCTCTCCTTTCTTCTTGTCACGATAGTCCTTTCTTGTCTCACCATCTCGGCCCAACAACCATTCGTAACTGACGACGCAGACGTCACTCCAAAGAGAAAGTTCCATTTCGAATTCAGCAATGAATTTGATTGGCTCAACGCGAACGCATTTCCCTCGCTTAAACAAAGCACCGCGGACTTCGAGCTTGATTACGGATTAATCGAAGGTGTCGAAATTGGATTTGAGATCCCAGTCTTAACAATCTCAAATGATCGTGCAACGATACCAAGACGACCTTCGGGAATCGGTGACGCTAACCTCTCTCTCAAATACAACTTTCTTACTGAACAGGAAGGCAGGCACCGACCTGCATTAGCGATTTCTTTGAACCTTGAGTTGCCAACTGGTGATAAGAGTCGACTGCTGGGGTCAGGCCTCGCCGACTTCTACGTGAACGGCATTGTCCAGAAGAGCTTGAGCTCAAAGACCAAGGTTAGATTCAACGGAGGGGTCCTCTTTTCTGGCAATGAAACTACTGGCGTGCTCGGCATCAAAAGCCGCGGCACAGTATTTACTGGTGGAGGATCCGTCGTGAGAAAGTTTGGGCCAAAATTGGATTTGGGAGTTGAATTGGTAGGGGCAATTAGTACGAGCTTCGATCTCGGCAAGAGTCAATTGCAGACGATGGTGGGTGGAAACTATTCATTACGTGACAATATGACGTTCGATTTTGGAATTGTGGCCGGTAAGTACGTGGCTAGTCCGCGCGTCGGCATTCAAGTAGGCATTTCCCTGGATTGGTAGTCAGAGAGGAGTCTTCAGATGGTCCGAAAGAAGCGAAACAAGCGAAGCAAGCTCGGTCACCTTTTGGAACACCTCTCAATGAAGGCGACCCAGGCGACCGGCACGTCGATGGCTTTTATCCTTGCGCTGATGGTGATAGTTGTTTGGATTATCACCGGACCGATTTTTGGTTTTTCTGACACGTGGCAACTGGTCATAAACACGGGCACCACGATAGTGACATTCTTAATGGTGTTCCTGATTCAACGCGCACAGAATAAAGACGCATTGGCTATTCACCTGAAGTTGAACGAAATAGTTGCGGTACTGGAAGGCGCGAGTAACCGGTTGATCGACGTCGAAGATCTAACCGAAGACGAGATCAAGATATTGCACGAACACTTTAAGCGGCTTGCAAGGATGAGCAAGGAAGATCTATCTATTGGCCAAAGCCATTCAGTTGAAGAGGCAACGACACGGCATCAGAGAAAACACAAGCTGCACAAGCATCCAAAAACATCCGAATGACTCACGTTTACTGCAGCCGGCTTTCGAGCTTCGCGAATCTTGCCATCATGCTCTCGTAAATCCGATCTGTTTTCTCGTGTAGGTGCGCCACTTCAAGTTCCGCCTTGATGTTTACTTCGTACTCGATATCAGCGCGCACCTTGTCTTTCTGTGCCTGCCGGTTTTGACTGATAAGCACGAAGCACGCGAGAAAGATTGCTTCGAGTGAAACGATCATCGTTAGCAATCCAAAGGGAAAGGGATCAAAGGCTCGATCGCCGAGGATAAATCTGTTCAGTATTATCCAGACGATAAACCAGACCGAATGAGAGAGCAGAAAGGGCATGCTGCCGCTGAACCACGCCAACCAGTCGGAGATTCGATCGAGCACCCCCAACTTCTGCATGATCTCTTCATTGAGGTTTTTTGAAACGCGCGTGCGCAGGAGTTCGTCAGCTTTGCGGGTCAGGCTACTTAGAGCGGCCAGCATATGAAGCGCTGCTTCCGGCTTTTTTTGAAATAGTAAGACGAGATCGTCTCGGTCTAATACAAGGATGTCGCTATCCTGAAGCGCGACCGCTGTCGCCGTGCGTGGACCATAGTCGAGCATCGCCAGTTCGCCAAACATGTCTCCTGACGATGGAGTTGCCAGGACGATCTTTTGTCCGGCGGTGTCTTTAATAAATAGCTCAATTTCTCCCGACTCCACGATGAACAATGAATCACCAGGATCGCCGGCCTGGAACAGCGACTCTCCGGCGACGACGTGTGCCTCGTCGATGACTTTCGCGAGTTCTACGCGATCGTCGTCGTCGAGCAATTCGAACATTTTGATGTTGGCCAGTAACTGTGGATCACAAGGCATCTCGATACCTCAAGCAGGGGGTAGCGGAACGCGTCGCATTATAGTCCCAATCATTGCTCATATATCATTTGACATTTCTCATTTGTCATTTTGGAAAACCCCGCCGCAGATTCACGCAGATAAACGCAGATCAGAATCCAAAGAACAAGACGCTCGTTCGCTCTCGTTCGCGCGCGCCCTCTCTTTTCTCTAATCTGTGTTTATCTGCGAGAATCTGCGGCTTGTTTTCTCAATGACAAATGAGAAATGTCAGATGATATATGACCGATGTTCAGGGTTTTTTGGTTGCGCCGGTTGAGGGCAGCCTTACTGACGGAGTTCTTGGAGAAGTGGGACTCTCGCGGCGCGCGATGCGGCCATTTCTGGTTAACGCTATGCGCTTGTCAGATCCCGAAGGTTGGTCGACGGAAACTTTGATCGCTCGGAACGTTCCGTCAGGAGTTTTGTTGGTTGGGTTGTAGGCAACTATGTACTGCGTGCGCAGATCGCGAATGATCTCACCTGCGATCTGCGGTAGCTCAGTGATCGATTGCGGGAAGAACGCGCGGCCACCGGTCTCGGTCGCCAGCTTATTGATGAGACCCACAGCTTTTTCACGCGAGCTCTTGCGAATAAAGCCAGCCTCACTGTCGAGCTCGCTGACGAAACCAATCACGAATATTTGAACATCTTCTTCACGCAATCTCGCAAAGAGCTGCTCCTGTTTATAGAAGCTGTTTCGGTCTTCACCATCGGTGATGACTATCAGAGCCCTTCGACGCCGGTCGTTGACTTCTTCGCCTTTCCTGTATTCGGCAACATGTTCGGCTGATAGATAGACAGCATCGACTACCGAAGTTTGTCCGCCTTCGACATAGAGACCATCAATGCCATCAATCAACGCCTCTTTATTGGCAGTGAAGTCCTGAACCGTCTCGATCTTATCGCTGCTGATGAACCGCACGAGGAAAGTTTCATCGCCGGGTTTGTTCGCATTAATGATCGTCTTGCCGGCGTCAATAACGCTCGTTAACTGCGTACGGAGCGATCCGGAAGTATCCACTGCCAGTCCATAGCTGATCGGTACTTCTTCACGCGAAACAGTTTCAATAGGTTGAGCGACTCCGTCTTCAAACACATGAAACTCTTCTTGTCTCACGTTATTAATCGGCTTGTTGTTGCGGTCGATAACACGCACCTGAAGGTTCACCAGTTCGGTATTGAACTTCAGGATGTCGCCTGCTTCAATTACTGGTGGCGGTGTCGGTGTCGGCGTCGGTTTCAGTTTTGGTGGCGGTGGCGGCTCACCCAGAGTTGGTGCAATGCGATCGATTTGCTTCGGAGTTGGTGAAGCAGCGGGAGTTGGCGTCGACGTTGCTGCTGGTCTGGCCGGGGCAGGAGTTGTTTGCACCGGAGGCGCCGTGGGCGTGGGCCGCGGTGCCGCTGTTTGTGTGTTGCGCGGCCGGGACTCCTGAGAGCTGGCTGAGACCAGCACTGAACCGAGCACCAGCGCTGTCAGCACCACAAAGCTACTAATAAGGAGGAACCGTCGATTCCGATTTCTAATGTCTTTCACCGTCTGCATCTTAATTCGATAACCCTGGATGACGTTGCGATCAGTTCAGAACAGGAGCGAAGCGACTGTCTCCGCGCGGTGCAAAATCCTCAGGTGATAGCAGTCGCTTCGCTCCTGTTCTGAACTGCCCCAAAAGCATACCACTCAAACGAAACGCCCCGCGAACCCTTTCGGGACCGGAGCGCTATAAATTCCGACTCGCTTCAAACGCGCGAGCTGGGGCAAGCAGCGCGACCTCAACGGCCACCGTAGCGCACAGCTAAAAGATGCGTTCGGAAGGTTTTTGCGTTGCCGCCCTCAGCGAAATCGGACTCAGCGTACGCCTGGCGTGGCGTAATAACCTTCTTTTGTGCGCACAAACAGACGCGGCAGACCCCTGGGCGACGTGACTTTCACCTTTACCCGGTGCCATTTCCCGTCGTTAATGAACGTCTCGGGTTTGTAGCCAATCGAATATTGGTGTCGCAACTCGAGGGCGATCTGCTCGAAGATGTCGTCCATTTCAGCCGCCGAGCGCGGGAAGAACGCTTTGCCTCCAGAAACACCCGCCAACTCGTCGAGTATTCCTTGTCCTTCCATGCCCAAAGAGCTTCCAGCGTCGTTACCGCTGAGGATGCCAATGGCGTAAAGCGTGACGTCTGATTCCTTCAAAAGCTTCTGGAGTTCTTTGAAGGTGTAACGCGAGTTATTGTCCTGTCCGTCGCTGATCACCAGGAGAGCCCGTTTTTGATGAGCGCCGCGTTGGACTTTTTCGACTCCGAGGTAGCAAGCATCGTAAAGAGCCGTTTGACTCTTAGTTTCGACGAACGTGAGCTTATTTAGGACTGAAGTACCGTCGCGCGTCTTGTCGAGCAGTAGCTGAGCTCGCGAATTGAATGCAATCAAAAAATACTCGTCAGAGTCATGGCTGGTCTGAATAAACTTGCCCAGCGCATCGCGGGCCCGTTTGACTTTGTCGCCGCTCATCGAACCCGACACATCGAAGATAACACCCACAGACACCGGGGAATCGTCGTCACTGAAATAAGTAATATCGACCGGCTCCTTGTTGTCCATCACCGAAAAAGCACCCTTGCCTAGACCGGAGACGTACCGGCCATAAGTGTCTGTCACCGTCACCGTCAAAGTAATGAGGTCGGTGTTGGTGATAACGGAACGGTCTTTGTCATCCAACTCTATACCTAAACGCTGTTTTGGCGGGGGGCTGGGCGCGGCTGTGGCCGTAGTGCCATTACCGGCGGGTTTGTCAGTTGATCCTTTTTGCTGTTGGGTCGGGTCCTGGGCGCTAACGGCAAATGACAGAAAACTGCTGATGGCGAGCGCAGTAAAAGAAGCGAGTATAACTCTCGTCGCGTAACGGTTGGCTAAGTGCATTTCACCCCCGGCTTCGTCTCGTATTCAGTTTTTAGAACCGGTCAGGCAAGAAAGGGACCGTTAACACAGATGCTCCAAGGGGAAGGAGTGATGCCCGACACTTACTCTTTGAGCCTGAAATGGCTGCGGGGAGACGGCCGCGAGCGGTTTCAAATTGTCCGCGTTAACAGATGCCATTCTAGGACAGCCGCCTACATGGCGCAAGAACAATGAGGCTGACGTTGGACCGGATTTCGGGATTCCAGAAATTGGAGACGGAACTAACAAATGACCACTGTTCGGGATACATGAGTAATTGATGTTTTGTTCCTTGAATCAAACCTCGAACACACCAGCGGCTCGGTTTGCAACTTCCGCGCGGTTCGAGCGTGTCACTCTTTGGAGTGCGCCGACCTGTCGGCGCTTTTGCCGCTTTTGCCGATGTAGCACAGCAAAAGCGGCCAAAAGAAAAGGGTGGTGGACGAAAGAAAAACGGTGACTAAGAAAAGCGGCGATAGGTCGCCGCACTCCAAAGGCGATGCTATACTCGCGGTTCATTTCGGCGCCTTAATTCCAAACTATGGCTGAGTTTATCGTTAGATTAGGCACCCCCGCGGGCGAGGTTGTAACCCGCACGATCGAAGCTTCTGGTATTCACGAAGCACGCGCCAGACTTGAGCGCGAGGGCTTCCGCGTTTTCAATGTGACGCCGCCGACAACAACCGGCCTCACGGCGATAACGCGCTTTGGTCGTTCCGGCTCGCACCCGCGGGTTAAAGCCAACGACTTCCTTTTATTTAATCAGCAGCTCGCAGCGTTGGTTCGGGCCGGCATCCCCATTCTCCAGTCGATTTCGATGCTTCGGAAACGTGCCACTTCCTCCCGGTTGCGCGCTGTGCTCGGCGACGTGGAGGAAAAGATTCGTGGTGGGGCGGCCCTTTCAGAGGCATTCGCCTCTCAGGGACCGATTTTCCCGCGTATCTACACGGCGTCGATACTTGCGGGCGAACGCTCTGGAGCTCTAGATGAAGTGTTGCGGCGGTATGTCACTTACATGCGTCGCAACGTTGCGTTGCGCAGGAAGATTCGAGGCGCCCTCGCTTATCCAACATTTTTGCTGATCGCTTCGGCGGCGATGGTCACGTTCTTGACCGTTTACGTCGTGCCCAGGATGTCGGAATTGTTCTCCGGGTTTGGAAACGAACTGCCAACTATCACTCAAATTGTCGTCACGATTTCTCGCTGGTTATCGTCAAACGTGTTCTGGTTCGCTCCTTTGGTGGTTGGTGGTGCAATCCTTTTTTATCTTTGGTCACGTACTTCCAGTGGCAAGCTAACTGTCGACAGTTTTATTCTTAGAATCCCTCTGGCGGGAAATCTTGTCGTTCAATTATCTGTTGCCCAGGCCACAAGATCGCTGGCAACTCTTTTGGCCGGCGGCATCACCTTAGTCGAGTCGTGGGAGATTGCCTCAGAGTCAATCACTAACCTTGAACTTCGACGCCGCAGTTCGGCAATCCTGCCGATGATTCGGGAAGGCCGTT
>Ga0070669_100003308_pt1 | contig 11591 bp, 9 predicted proteins | sample KBSS53metaG_FD_64680 | JGI IMG/M metagenome (GOLD analysis project Ga0070669, IMG submission 64680) | Switchgrass rhizosphere microbial communities from Kellogg Biological Station, Michigan, USA - KBS S5-3 metaG | ecosystem: Host-associated > Plants > Roots > Rhizosphere > Soil ... | reverse complement strand
CGAACTCGTCGCATCCGGGTCCGGCGCAGATGTAGCGGGCGCTACCGGAGTGGAACCACTCGCGGGTCAGCCGGTTGCGGTCCAACGGGAACACCCCGTCGAGGAACGTGTCCCACTGCTGGATCGTGAGGGTCCGGTCCTTGCCATCGACCAGGCTGAGCTCGTTGTCCAAACCTGCATGTGAGGTGCCCGTTGTCGCGAAAAGGGCAGCGATTGCCGCGATCATCGCGATCAGCACCCGACTGATTGCCTTCATGTTCTCCCTAGCTATGTCGACGGTAATCCAGCGGTTCACCGTTGTTTTGTTCGGCACGTGACTCTAACGCTCAACCACACACCACGCATGAGATACGTGTGAGTGAAATTAGAAACCTCACATCGCGCTCTTACGTTTTGCTCATCGTTGACAGCAGAAACATAACGGGGCGGCATCCGCGCGGCAACGCACGCGCGTTGTCATCGTGAACGTGTCATGAGTTCTGCCGACGTTTGCTGGCGAGCATCGCGACCCGTCCGACATAGGTATTTCGTCGTCTGCCATCACTCCGACGCGGGTCCATCTCCGCATACCAGCCAGGGCGGCAGGATGTCACCCGCCTCACTGCATCCCCCACGCTCAGCCCGAAATCACAGCTCAGCCGTGGTGAGGCGGCACGTTCTCCCGCAACCAAGCCTCGCGTTCGGCCTCGTCTTCCGACGTATCTTCTGCGCGCTCGTCGCGCGTGGTCAACGGCAGAGAATCGCCGAAAAGCTCGTTAACTAGCTGCCGCGAAGGCCGGTCTGGATTTGTCATGAATACGCCTCAATGTGACGAAGATCACATTCCCGTTGTGATTGCTGTTCATCAGTAATTAACACGGCACAGCCAACCGACTCAGCCTTGATGAGACGAACGATTCCGCCGCCATGCCGCAGGCCGGGTTCGCTCGCCATTTTCAAGGACTCGAAGGTTAGATGTCCAAGCTGGATAGCTGGCCAATGATCTGGGTCGCGAGCGGACCGAGCGTCGCCATGCCGTCGCGCACGGCGGCCCGTGACCCAGCGATGTTGACCACCAACGTGCTTCCCGAGATGCCTGCCAGCCCGCGGGACAACCCTGCGTCCACGATCCCCGCAGACAGACCGGACGATCGGAGCGCCTCGGAGATGCCGAGCAGCTCGCGATCCAGGATCGTGATGGTCGCCTCTGGCGTCACGTCGCGTGGCGTGACTCCGGTGCCGCCGACCGAGATCACTAGGTCGACGCCTCCGATGACGGCGGTGTTCAACGCGTTGCGGATCTCGACCTCGTCCGCCGAGACGACGACGACCCCGTCGACGACGAACCCCGTTTCCCCGAGAAGCTCGGTGACCAACGGGCCGCTGTGATCTTCCTCGTCACCGTGCGCGGTGCGATCGTCGACGACGACCACGAGCGCACGACCGACCAACTCTCCCGGCTGTTCCATGGAAGCAACCGTATATGCCGCTAGGTAGAGAGGCCCAGCCGCTTTCGATGACGGGTCGACTTCCGACGAAGAAGCCACTTTCAGCCGCGGCCTGCCAGTCGTGATGCTCATTACTGTGCCGTTCCCAAGGTGACGTCGACGGTCTGCGGTTTCCCGGAACCGTCGAGGTAAGTCAGCTTCACTCGTTCTCCAGGCGCCCTCGACCTGACCGCGGCGGTGAGCGCTGCCGCACTGGTGATGGTCCTGTCGTCGATCTTGGTAACGACGACGTTGTTCGGCAGCCCTGCCGCGGCGGCAGGCCCGCCGCTAGTGACCTCGACGATCTTGGCACCGTCGAAGTCGCCAGGCCCGATCTGTACGCCGAGCGAGGCGTGCGTGGCCGTTCCGTTTTGTATCAATTCGTCGGCGATGCGCTTGGCCTGATCTACCGGGATGGCGAAGCCGAGTCCAATCGATCCGCTGGACGACGGATCGGAGACGCCGCCCGTGGTCGCAAGGGCAGAGTTGACCCCGACCAGCTCGCCGGCCATGTTGACGAGGGCGCCGCCCGAGTTGCCGGGGTTGATGGCCGCGTCGGTCTGAATGGCGTCGAGGATGGTGTTCTGATTCTGACCGTTCCCACCTGCGGCGACGGGCCGGTTGAGCGCGCTGATGATGCCCGTGGTCACCGTGCCCTCCAGTCCCAGTGGCGAACCGATCGCGACCACGTCCTGCCCCACCCGCAGGCTTGCCGAAGAACCGAGCGTGATGGGCGTCAGCCCGGAAGCGCCTTCGGCCTTCACCACGGCGATGTCGCTGCTGGGATCGGTGCCGACGATGCTGAACTTGGCCGTATTGCCGTCGGCAAAGGTCACCTTGGTCTGGGCACCACCTTCGCCGCCAGGCTTCTGGCCTGTCGCGACGACGTGATTGTTGGTGAGGATGAGGCCGTCGGCGCTCAGAATGATCCCCGAGCCCTCGGCGGTCTGACGACCCACGTCGGTTTCCAGCTTCACCACGCTCGGAACCACCTTGGCCGCGACCTGCTCGACCGAGCCCGCGGGGAGACTGGCTGCCGGTTGGGCAGGCGCCGATGCGGCGACCGTTTGCGTGACGGTCGGGCGGTCGGGCCGCAATACCGTCGCCACACCACCGCCTATGCCTGCGGCGATCAGGGCAATGGCGACACCGCCGACGATCAAGGCTCCCTTGCGAGAACGCCTCCGCTGGTTTGGCGTGACCGGTGGGGGTACGAAAGCGGGTGACGAAAGGGATTGCGGGGCACCGCGATACGGGTCTCGCGGACCGCGGTAGGCCGGCGGCTGCGTGGCGTAACGCCAGTCAGCGGGAGGCGCAGGGAATTGCGCAGTCCGCTGCGGACCGGGATACCCGGCCGGGGGCGGAGGGGCCGGCTGGCCGGCCGCGGGAGGAATGCCAGGGCCGCCGGGTCCACCCGGCCTCCCGCCCGGTGGTGGCGGCGGCACGTACCGCGGGGGGTTCGTCATTGCCTGTCGGTGCTCTTCCTACGAGTGGTGCGTGTCGTCTGTTACTTCGAGGTAGACCCGTCATTCGCTACAACGCGAGACGTTCCTCGACAGTGCCCCTTCGGACTGTGAATCCCGTTAGAGAACATTCGGGCGATCCCCACGCCGTTCCCCGTTACCTCTCTCATTCTCAGCCGTTGCGTCGACCTCGTCCACAGCTCGGCCCACGTGTGTCGGCCGCGTCTGCGTCGCGGTGCTCAGGGGCCTGCCAGGTAGTAGCACGTGGATGGATGCGCCAGGTGGATCGGCGCCCGGTGCCGTGTCTTCGATCCGAAGCGTGCCACCGTGTTTGAGCACGACCTGTTTGACGATTGCCAACCCAAGGCCGGAACCCGTCATCGCCCTTGCCGACGTGGAGCGATAAAACCGCTCGAACACGAGCCCGCGCTCCTCGGGAGGAATGCCAGGGCCCTGGTCGGCCACGACTAGCTCGGCAGACGTGGGGCTCACCTGTGTGAGCCTAACGATCACTCGACCGCCGGTCGGACTCCACTTGGCGGCGTTGTCGAGCAGGTTGAGCACGGCCCGCGACAAGCCCGCCACCTCGCCGAAGACCTGCCAGCCCGCGACGTCTGCGACGAAGTCGACGTCGTTGCGCCGCCTGCGAACGCGTTCGAGGCTGCGGTCCACCACCTCCGACATGTCAACGGGTTCCTGTGCGAGCACGGCGGCGTCGCCACGCGTCAGGTCGACCAAATCGCCTACCAGAGTGGACAATTCCTCGATCTGGCCGATGACGTCAGCCCGTAGGTCGGCCATCTCGTCCTCAGGAAGCGGCGGTGCACCAGGCGCCATCGATGCCATCAGCAACTCGACGTTGGTGCGCAGAGACGTCAACGGGGTGCGGAGCTCGTGGCCGGCGTCGGACACCAGACGCGTCTGACGCTCGCGAGACTCGTTGAGAGCTCGCAGCATCATGTTGAACGCTTCGGTGAGCCGTGCCAGCTCGTCGCTGCCGTGTACGGGAATCGGGCGTAGATCGTCGGTTCTCGCCACCCTCTCCGCGGCCTCGGTCAAGCGGGCCACGGGTCTCAGCCCGGTGCGCGCGACGGTACCGCCCGCGATGGCCGCGACCGCCATGCCCAGCCCACCGACGATCAGCAGGATCGTCCCCAACCGTTTCAAGATCTTCCCCGTCGGGGCCAGACTCTTGGAGATCAGCAGGGAACTGCCATTCGACAGGTGAACGGCGAGCACCCGCTGGTAGTTCACCGTGCGCAAGGACATCAGGAGCTCGCCTCGGACCACGGACTTCTCGGGCTCGCCGAGCGGAAGGGTCTGCCCCTCCTGGTTCGCGGTGTAGATCGACCGACCCGGGTTGACGAGCATCGCGTTCACGTCCGAGTAGGCGGATCCCTCGATCGCCTTGCCAGGATCAGCCCATAGCGACCCGCTCTCGATCAGAAGCCGCGCGCGGCTGTGCAATTGGCTGTCGATGTCCTTGTAGAGCGCGCTTGACACCACCACGTACACGGCCACGGCCATGAGAACGACCACCATCGCCACCATGGACATCGCAAGCAGCATCACCCGCCACCGCAGCGATACCGACGTGGCGCCGTTGTCGACGGGCAGCAGGGCGTCGGATGCGCGCCGCTCGCGTGATCGCCACCAGAATGGCGAACGCTGCGGGCGGGAGGAGCCGGAAACATCCGTTGCCATCAGGGTGGTGTCTCGCGCAGCACGTAACCCACCCCACGCACGGTGTGGATCAGTCGCGGTTCTCCCTCGGCCTCGGTTTTGCGGCGCAGGTAGCCGACGTACACCTCTAGCGCGTTGCCCGACGTCGGAAAGTCGAAGCCCCACACCTCTTCGAGGATGCGGCTGCGGGTCAGCACCCGGCGCGGGTTGGCGATCAACATCTCCAGCAAGGAGAACTCGGTCCGGGTCAGGCTGATGGGCCGGTCGCCGCGGATCACCTCGCGGGTCACGGGATCGAGGCTCAGGTCCGCGAAGGTGAGCGCGACCGATTCGGAACGGTCGTCGACGGTCCTGCGCCGAAGCAGCGCTCGCATGCGGGCGAGAAGCTCCTCGAGGGCGAAGGGCTTGGGTAGATAGTCATCGGCGCCCGCATCGAGACCGGCCACGCGTTCGGACACGGAATCGCGTGCCGTCAGGACGAGAATCGGCAGGTCATCACCGCTGCTACGGAGCTGGCGGCATACCTCGAGGCCGTCCAGCCTCGGCATCATCACGTCGAGAACCAAGGCGTCTGGACGGTTGGACGAGATCAGGCTGAGCGCCTCTAGCCCATCTTGGGCCAGTTCGACCGAGTACCCATTGAAGGAGAGTGAACGCCGTAGGGATTCGCGCACAGCGCGATCGTCGTCAACGACAAGAATGCGCACAGCCACAGTGTCGGCCCAGTGTCTGAGAGTGGCCTGAGAGGCGCGCCGCAGGCCGCCTTGATTTTCCGGTCGCCGCGCGCCTGTCCTTTGAGCGGTTAGCGGCGGTCGAGGTCGATCAGCCCGAGGCGCGCGGCCTTGAGCAGCCGACGCGGCACCTTGTGCTGCTGACCTGCGACGGTGACAGTGACCAGCCCGGTTGCCTCGGCCTTCCACTGCGCGCGTCGGCTACGCGTATTCGACCGCGACATTCTGCGCTTGGGCACAGCCATGGTGGAGCTCTCCTCTTGAGGTTCTTCTTGACGCCGCCGCACACCCGTACTCACGGGGCAACGGCAATTGCCAACCAGAATAGCCGCTGGCTGCGTAGCGTCCAAAAGTCGTGCGGGGTGCTTGACTCGGGACCGGTGGTACCGACTAACCTACCGGTTGGTTGAGACGCCCGCGGTAAGCCGCGAACCGTGCCGAGGGGAGAACGCGTGACCAACGCCCAACAGGCTGTGCGCATCGCCAATTGCTCGGGCTTCTACGGCGACCGCCATGCCGCGATGCGGGAGATGATCACGGGCGGTGAGATCGACTACGTCACCGGTGACTACCTGGCGGAGCTGACGATGTTGATCCTGGCCCGCGACCGCGCCAAGGCCCCCGACCGTGGCTACGCCAAGACCTTTCTGACCCAGTTAGAGGAATGTCTGGGGCTTGCGCTGGAGCGCGGCGTGAAGATCGTCAGCAATGCAGGCGGGCTCAACCCGGCCGGGTTGGCGGCGGCCGTGCGTGCGCTCGCCAATCGCCTCGGTCTCGACGTCGAGGTCGCCCACGTCGAGGGCGATGACCTGGTCGGCCGAGCAGGTGAGCTCGGGTTCGGCAGCCCACTGTCCGCCAACGCCTATCTCGGAGCGTGGGGCATCGTCGAATGCCTGACCGCCGGTGCCGACGTCGTCGTCACGGGACGCGTGACCGACGCCTCGGTCATCGTCGGCCCCGCCGCCGCACACTTCGGCTGGCAGCGCAGCGACTACGACGCCCTCGCAGGGGCCGTGGCTGCAGGCCACGTCATCGAGTGCGGCGTCCAGGCGACGGGCGGCAACTTCGCGTTCTTCACCGAAATCCCCGATCTCACCTACGCAGGCTTTCCGCTCGCCGAGATCAGCGCCGACGGATCGTCGGTCATCACCAAACATCCCGGCACCGGCGGACTGGTCAGCGTCGACACGGTCACGGCGCAACTGCTCTACGAGATCGGCGGGCCGCGCTACGCCAATCCGGACGTCACGTTGCGCGTCGACAGCCTCGCGCTGAGCGACGACGGACCCGATCGCGTGCGAATCAGCGGCGTGAGGGGTGAACCCCCTCCCCCGACGCTCAAGGTGTCACTCAACGGCATCGGCGGCTTCCGCAATTCGACCACGTTCGTGCTGACCGGGCTCGACGTCGACGCAAAGGCCGAACTCGTCCGCAGGCAACTCGAAGCCGCACTGACGGTCAAGCCCGCCGAACTGGAATGGACCCTGGCGCGCACCGATCATCCGGACGCCGACACCGAGGAAGCCGCGAGCGCGCTCCTTCACTGCGTGGTCCGCGACCCCGATCCGGTCAACGTCGGGCGTCAATTCTCTTCTGCGGCAGTCGAATTGGCGCTCGCTAGTTATCCTGGATTCACCGTCACGGCGCCGCCCGGCGAGGGTCAGGTGTACGGCGTGTTCACCCCGGGTTACGTCGACGCAGCAGAGGTTCCGCACGTCGCGGTGCTCGCCGACGGCAGCCGCGTGGACGTCGGCCCGGCCAGCGAGACCAAGGCTCTGGAGCCGGTCGGGCCGTTCGCACTGCCAGAACCGTTGCCGTTCGGCGAGACTCGACGCATTCCGCTCGGCCACATCGCGGGAGCCCGCAGCGGCGACAAGGGCGGCAACGCCAACGTCGGCGTGTGGGTGCGCACCAACGCGCAGTGGCGGTGGCTGGCTCACGCGCTGACCGTTGAGAAGTTGCGCGAACTCCTACCCGAGACAACCGATCTCGTCGTCAGCCGCCACCTGCTGCCAAACCTGCGGGCCGTAAACTTCGTCATCGAAGGCATCCTCGGCGCGGGCGTGGCCTATCAGGCCCGCTTCGACCCGCAGGCCAAGGGCCTCGGTGAATGGCTGCGCTCCCGTTTCATCGACGTCCCGGAGGAATTCGTATCGTGAGCATCTGGACCACACCCGAACGCGATGCGCTGCGAAAGACGGTGCGCGACTTCGCCGAACGGGAGATCCTGCCCTACGTCGACGAGTGGGAGAGCACCTGCGACCTGCCTCGGGAGCTGCACCGCAAGGCGGGCGAGGCAGGGCTGCTCGGTGCTGGCTTCCCCGAAGCGGTGGGCGGCGGAGGCGGCGACGGCGCCGACGCGGTGATCATCTGCGAGGAGCTGCACCAGGCGGGCGTGCCCGGCGGCGTCTTCGCCTCGCTCTTCACGTGCGGAATCGCGGTGCCGCACATGATCGCCTCGGGCGACGAGAGGCTGATCGACACCTACGTGCGGCCCACGCTTGCCGGCGAGAAGATCGGGTCGCTCGCCATCACCGAACCGGGCGGCGGCTCGGACGTCGGGCACCTGACCACCAAGGCAGTCCGAGACGGCGATCACTACGTCATCAACGGCGCCAAGACGTACATCACCTCCGGGGTGCGAGCCGATTACGTGGTCACCGCCGCGCGTACCGGCGGCCCCGGCGCGGCAGGGGTTTCGCTGATGGTCGTCGACAAGGGCACGCCAGGATTCGAAGTGACCCGCAAGCTCGACAAGATGGGTTGGCGTTCCTCGGACACCGCCGAGCTCTCCTACACCGACGTCCGGGTACCCGTGGAGAACCTCGTCGGCGTCGAGAACACCGGCTTCGCGCAAATCGCGGCGGCCTTCGTCTCCGAACGCGTCGGTCTCGCGGCCCAGGCCTACGCGAGCGGGCAACGCTGCCTGGACCTGACCGTCGCGTGGTGCCGTGCTCGGGAGACGTTCGGCAGGCCACTGATATCGCGGCAGTCGGTCCAGAACACGTTGTCGGACATGGCCCGTCGCATCGACGTGGCGAGGGTGTACACGCGCAACGTGGTCGAGCGCCAGCTCGCTGGCGAAACCAACCTGATCGCCGAGGTGTGCTTCGCCAAGAACACCGCGGTCGAGGCTGGCGAACACGCCGCCAACGCGGGCGTTCAGCTGTTCGGCGGCATGGGATACATGGCGGAGTCGGAGATCGAGCGGCAGTACCGCGACATGCGCATCATCGGCATCGGCGGCGGAACCACCGAAATCCTCACCGCGCTGGCGGCCAAGCTGCTGGGGTATAAGTCGTGACGACCCTGCGCTCCACCATCGATCCGCGGTCGGCCGCGTACACGGATGCGGCCGACGCAATGACCGCCAAGCTCGCCGAGTTGGAGGTCGAGTACGCCAAGGCGCTCGGCGGCGGCGGCGAGAAGTACGTGAAGCGACACCACGACCGCGGCAAGCTCACCGCGCGCGAACGGGTCGAGCTATTGGTCGACCCCGACTCACCGTTCCTCGAACTCAGCCCGCTCGCAGCGTGGGGCAGTGCCTTCGCCGTCGGGGCGAGCGTGGTGACGGGCATCGGCGTCGTCGAGGGCGTCGAGTGCATGGTCGTGGCGCACGACCCGACCGTGAAGGGCGGCACCACGAATCCGTGGACCTTCAAGAAGATGATGCGCGCCAATTTCATCGCGATGCAGAATCGGCTGCCGATGATCTCACTGGTCGAGTCGGGCGGGGCCGACCTGCCCACGCAGAAGGACATCTTCATTCCTGGCGGCCAGGGCTTCCGCGACCTGACCCGGCTGTCGGCGGCGGGCATCCCGACCATCGCGCTGGTCTTCGGCAACTCGACGGCGGGCGGCGCCTACATCCCCGGCATGTCCGACCACGTCGTGATGATCAAGGAGCGCTCCAAGGTATTCCTGGCAGGGCCGCCGCTCGTCAAGATGGCCACAGGCGAGGAGTCGGACGACGAGTCGTTGGGTGGAGCGGAGATGCACGCACGGGTCTCTGGTTTGGCCGACTACTTCGCGATCGACGAACTCGACGCCATTCGCATCGGGCGCAGGATCGTCGCGCGGTTGAACTGGCGCAAGCAGGGGCCCACCCCAAGGCCGGTCGTCGACCCGCTGTTCGACGCAGAGGAGCTTGCAGGCATCGTGCCCGCCGATCTCCGCATCCCCTTCGACCCGCGCGACGTCATCGCGCGAATCGTCGACGGCTCCGACTTCGACGAGTTCAAACCGCTGTACGGGAGCTCACTGGTGACCGGCTGGGCCACCTTGCACGGCTATCCGATCGGGATTCTTGCCAACCATCGCGGTGTGCTGTTCAGCGAGGAGTCGCAGAAGGCCACCCAGTTCATCCAGCTGGCCAACCGGTCCGACACCCCACTTCTCTTCCTGCACAACACGACCGGATACATGGTCGGCCGCAAGTACGAGGAGGGCGGAATGATCAAGCACGGCTCGATGATGATCAACGCCGTCTCCAATTCGACGGTCCCGCACATTTCACTGCTGATCGGGGCGTCCTACGGCGCAGGCCACTACGGCATGTGCGGACGCGCATACGACCCACGCTTCCTGTTCGCGTGGCCGAGCGCCAAGTCCGCGGTCATGGGCGGCGCCCAGCTAGCCGGCGTGCTCTCGATCGTGAGCCGCGCCGCCGCAGAGGCTCGTGGCCAGCAGGTCGACGAGGACGCCGACGCCGCTCTCCGCGCGGCAATCGAAGGCCAGATCGAGGCCGAGTCTCTGCCGATGGTGCTGTCGGGAATGCTCTACGACGACGGCGTCATCGACCCCCGCGATACTCGCACCGTGCTCGGAATGTGCTTGTCCGCCATCGCGAATGGCCCGATCAAGGGGACGTCGAACTTCGGCGTCTTCCGAATGTGAGGTTCTCGGTGATTTGTGCACCTTCGACCGCGGTGAGCGCGGGTTTGTGTGCGCAACTGGGGAAGGGAAGGCACGAATGATCACCCGAGTTCTGGTCGCCAACCGCGGGGAGATCGCCCGCCGCGTGTTCGTCACGTGCCGCCGCCTCGGCATCGGCACCGTCGCCGTCTACACCGAACCCGACGCCGCCGCGCCGCACGTCGCCGAGGCCGACCTACGAGTTCGGCTCGACGGCAACGGCGGCTACCTCGACGCGACGCAACTGATCGCCGCTGCTCGCGCTTCCGGGGCGGATGCCATCCATCCTGGCTACGGATTCCTCTCGGAGAACGCCGAATTCGCCGCAGCGGTCCAGCAGGCCGGCTTGACGTGGATCGGGCCTCCTGTCGCGGCCGTCCAGGCGATGGGCTCCAAGATCGAAGCCAAGAAGTTGATGGCCGCCGCCGGAGTCCCCGTCCTCGACGAACTCGACCCGGATACCGTCACCGCCGCCCAACTTCCCGTCCTCATCAAGGCCTCCGCGGGCGGGGGTGGGCGCGGCATGCGCGTCGTCACCGCCCTAACCGAGCTGCCCAACCAGGTCGAGGCCGCGCAACGCGAGGCACAGTCCGCGTTCGGTGATCCGACGGTCTTCTGCGAGCGCTACCTTGCGACGGGGCATCACGTCGAGGTTCAGGTGATGGCCGATTCACACGGCACGGTGTGGGCCGTCGGTGAGCGCGAGTGCTCGATACAGCGGCGCCACCAGAAGATCGTCGAGGAAGCGCCGTCGCCTCTGGTCGAGCGTACGGAAGGCATGCGCACCAAGCTGTTTGCGGCCGCGCGCCTAGCCGCAGAGGCGATCGGCTACACCGGCGCGGGCACGGTGGAGTTCATGGCCGACGATGCCGGAGACTTCTTCTTCCTCGAGATGAACACCCGCCTTCAGGTCGAGCATCCCGTCACCGAGGAGACCACCGGCCTTGACCTCGTCGAGCTCCAACTCGACGTCGCAGACGGTGGCGCCCTGACCGCGGAACCTCCTGTCGCACGCGGACATTCGATCGAGGTCCGTCTCTACGCCGAGAATCCCGCCAAGAATTGGCAGCCGCAGGCGGGACCGATCCACCACTTCGACGTACCAACGGCCCGCAGCGAATTCACGCTGCTGGAGCGAGCGGGAGTGCGGTTGGACTCCGGTGTGGTCGACGGCTCGGCCGTCTCGATCTTCTACGACCCGATGCTCGCCAAGGTCATCTCGTTCGCCCCGACACGAACGGCGGCAGCGGCGATCCTGGCCGACGCGCTGTCCAGGACCCGGTTACACGGCATCACGACCAATCGCGACCTTCTGGTCAACGTGTTGCGGCATC
>Ga0070669_100003307_pt1 | contig 11591 bp, 10 predicted proteins | sample KBSS53metaG_FD_64680 | JGI IMG/M metagenome (GOLD analysis project Ga0070669, IMG submission 64680) | Switchgrass rhizosphere microbial communities from Kellogg Biological Station, Michigan, USA - KBS S5-3 metaG | ecosystem: Host-associated > Plants > Roots > Rhizosphere > Soil ... | reverse complement strand
GCTCGACAGGGAGTGGGGCGGCAGTTTATCAGCTTGGGTAGGCGCGAACGGAGCAGTACGGTTACCAATCAGACATAGAAAATGCGGGGGTTACGAATTACCGATCAACCCGCGACATGCATGACCGCGATGCGGCTACCACCGCCGCGACGGCTGAGATCGCCGGCCATATCGGCCAAGGTAATAGTGGCGAGCTGGCGGTTGATTAGATCGGTAATGACTTGCCAGTTAGCGCGCATGCCGCAGCCGGCGGAGAGATTGCACTGATCGTCTTCATGCGTGCATTCGGTCAACCCGATCGGGCCTTCGATAGCGGCGATCAGTTCGGCGACCGAGATCCGATCCGGCTCACGGCTGAGTCGATAACCGCCTTTTAACCCGCGCCGCGAGCTGACGATTCCGCCATCGACCAGTTGGCGCAGTAGCTTGCGCACCGTCGCATCGGGTACGCCGGTCTGCTGCACGATCGCTTCGGTCGTCAGCTGATCGGGCGCAGCTGCGAGGCAATCGGCGATCAACAGACCGTAATCAGCGAGTTTTCCGACCTTCAGCATGAAGGGATAGCTCCGAATTCAGGCGGGGAGGCGACACTTCCTTCGGGACCGTCAGCGACAAGGATGTCGCTGACGAGCTACACGGATGTACTTGCCGCGTGTCCCGAAGGAAGTGTCGCCTTCGCGCCGAGTAATAGCACAGCGGCCAAAGAGTACACCAAATTGGTATTGATTTTAATACCCTACCAAATTAGTATTCTATTCCCTAGCCAACCTCCCATTTCCTTCGCCTGCTGTGCGGGAGATAGCCAATGTCCGAAGCCGCGAAAGCCGCCGAATCAGCCGCCACGCTCGACGAACTCGTCAAAAGTGAATACGAGCACGGCTTCTATACCGATATCGAAGAAGACCGCATCGCGCCCGGCCTCAGCGAAGACGTGGTGCGTCAGATTTCGGCGAAGAAGAACGAACCCGAATACATCCTCGAATGGCGTCTCGCCGCGTATCGCAAATGGCGCGAAATGCCGTTGCCGGATTGGGCGCAGCTGAATATCGCGCCGGTCGATTTCAACGCGATCACCTATTACTCGGCGCCGAAATCACTGGCGGATGGCCCGAAAAGCCTCGACGAAATCGACCCGGAACTGCTGCGCACTTACGAAAAACTCGGCATTCCATTACACGAACAGTTGATGCTGGCCGGCGTCGCGGTCGATGCGGTATTCGATTCGGTATCGGTGGGCACTACCTTCAAAGAAACGCTGGCTGCGGCTGGTGTGATTTTCTGCCCGATCTCGGAAGCCGTGCACCTGTACCCGGAGCTGATCAAGAAATACCTCGGCAGCGTCGTGCCGCAGGGCGACAACTTCTACGCGGCGCTGAACTCGGCGGTGTTTTCCGACGGATCGTTCGTCTACATCCCGGAAGGCGTGCATTGCCCGCTCGAACTGTCGACCTACTTCCGCATCAACGCGCAGAACACCGGCCAATTCGAACGCACATTGATCATCGCCGACAAGGGCGCGTATGTGTCGTATCTCGAAGGCTGCACCGCGCCGAAGCGCGATGAAAATCAATTGCATGCTGCCGTGGTCGAATTGATCACGCTCGATGATGCCGAAATCAAATATTCGACCGTGCAGAACTGGTACCCGGGCGACGAAAACGGCAAAGGCGGCATATACAACTTCGTCACCAAACGCGGCGCCTGCCTCGGCGCACGCTCGAAAATTTCGTGGACGCAAGTCGAAACGGGCTCGGCGATCACCTGGAAATATCCGAGCGTGATTTTGCGCGGCGACGACAGCGTCGGCGAATTTTATTCGGTCGCGCTGACTAAACACATGCAGCAGGCCGACACCGGCACCAAGATGATTCACATGGGCCGCAACACCAAAAGCTCGATCATCTCGAAAGGCATTTCCGCCGGCCGCAGTCAAAACACGTATCGCGGGCTGGTGCGCATCAATCCGCGCGCCGACAAAGCGCGCAACTACACGCAATGCGATTCACTGCTGATCGGTAATCAATGCGGTGCGCATACGTTTCCGTACATCGAATCGAAACAGCCGAGTGCGGTCATCGAGCACGAAGCGAGCACCTCGCGCATCAATGAAGAACAATTGTTCTATCTGCAAAGCCGCGGCATCAATGCCGAACAAGCGGTGGCGATGATCGTCAACGGTTTCTGCAAAGAAGTATTCGATCAATTGCCGATGGAATTTGCCGTCGAAGCGCAGAAATTATTGGAAATCAGTCTGGAAGGCAGCGTGGGTTAAATCCCCTCAATCCCCCTTCATTAAAGGGGGAAGTTAATTGACAGGAAATTTAAATGCTGAAAATCACCGATTTACACGCCGCCATCGACGGCAAGGAAATTCTGAAAGGCTTGAGCCTCGAAATTCCGACCGGCGAAGTGCACGCGATCATGGGCCCGAACGGCTCCGGCAAAAGTACGCTAACACGTGTACTCAGCGGCGATCCGCGTTATGAAGTATTGAGCGGCAGCGTTGAACTCGATGGCGAAAATTTATTGGCGAAGCCCGCTGAAGAGCGCGCGCGCGCCGGTTTATTTCTCAGCTATCAATATCCAGTCGCGGTGCCGGGCGTCAGCAATATTCAGTTTCTTAAAGCGGCGGTGAATGCGCGCCGCGAAGCGCTCGGAGAAGGCCCGCTCGATGCACTGCAATTGCTCGAACGCGCGCGCGAAGGCTTAAAGCACGTCAATCTCGACGACAGCTTTTTGCAGCGCGCGGTGAACGAAGGTTTTTCTGGCGGCGAAAAGAAACGCAATGAATTACTGCAGATGTGGCTGCTGCAACCAGTGTTGTGTCTGCTCGATGAAGCCGATTCCGGACTCGATATCGACGCACTGAAAGTCGTCGGCGATGTTGTCAACAACATGCGCGATCCACAGCGCAGCTTTTTGCTGATCACGCATTATCGTCGCTTGCTCGATCATATTCCGCCGGATCACGTGCATATTCTCTCCGCCGGCAAAATTGTTGCGAGCGGCGGTATCGAGCTCGCTGAAGAACTCGAACGCAGCGGATATCGCGGCATCGCCGCTTGAATCGAGTGCCGATGATGGGAACCGCAGTGAACGTACTCGAACAATACAGCGCATTAATTGATACGCGCCTGCACCAGCGCCGCGATCCTGCCTGGTTGCGGCAATTGCGTGAATCCGCGCTCGCCAACTTGCAAGCGCGTGGTCTGCCTAATAAGCGCTGGGAAAGCTGGCATTACAGCGCACTCGATTTTTGGCTGGCGCAATTCAGCGAGCAGCACAGCCTTGCGCCGATTACGCCGGATGAAACCGCGCCGCACGCGGCACTCGATATTCCCGACGGCCATCTGCTGCATTTCAATCACGGTTATTTGATCGATCAGCATTTGCAGCACGATGAGCGCGATGCATTCTCGCTGCTGCCGCTTGGCGAATTGAACCAACACGATCACGCGGAATTATTGGAATGGCTGCGCAGCGCGCAACACGCCGATCCGCTCGCCGATCTGGCCACCGCGCTCGCGCCGGAAAGCTGGGTGCTGGTGATCGAGCAAGGCACACGCGTCAAACATCCGATTGTGATTTCGCATCGCAACAGCCAGCCTGGCAGTCAGATCAGTCAGTTGATTGTGTGGGCGCGCGCGAATAGCGAGGCGACCGTCGTCGAGCATTTTTCGTCGAGCACGAACGATGTCGCACTGCACTGCGCACATATAGCGACGCGGCTCGATGCGAACAGCAAATTAACCTACGCGCGCATCAATCGCGATGGTGAGCAATCGCAGCATCTCGGCGTAGTCGAAAGTCACATCGGGCGCGATGCCCGTCTGCAATTGCAGGTGATGGAAAGCGCTAGCGCCGATCATTTGCGCAATCGCATTCGCAACGGCATTTATGTGCGACTCATCGAACCGAATGCGGAATTCATCGCACGCGGTGCATTCGCTGCCAGCGATCAGCAACACATCGACTATCACTTCACCGTCGAACATCTGAGCGATCACGGCCGCAGCGATATTCTGATGCAGGGCCTCGCCACTGATCGCAGTCGCGGTGTTGTCAACGGCCGCATTTATATCGCCGCCAACACGCGCTGCAATGACGGCCATTTCACCACGCACAATTTATTGCTGTCGGCGGATGCTGAAATCGATGCAAAACCTGAATTGGAAATTTACGCCGACGAAGTAAAGTGTGCGCACGGCGCCACCATCGGCCAGCTCGACGAAGAGCAATTGCTGTATCTGCGCTCGCGCGGCATCGATCGCGAACAGGCGATTGCATTGTTGACCGAAGGTTTTTTGAAAGCCGGTTTGCTCGACAGCGGCAATCACGCGTTGAACGAATTCTTCACCGAGCAATTGCTTGTCGCCTTACCGAGCAGCGGAGCGTAATCAATGAATGCATCGTCGCCCACTCTTGCATTCGATCCGGAATTGATTCGGCGCGATTTTCCGGTGCTCGATCAACAGGTTCATGGCCGCCCGCTGGTTTATCTCGATAATGCGGCGACAACGCATAAACCGCGCGCGGTCATCGAAGCGGTTGCACGGTATTACGAGCACGATAATTCGAACGTGCATCGCGGCGTACACACGCTGAGTCAGCGCGCGACCGATCAGATGGAAGCGACGCGTGACATCGTGCAGCGCTTCATCAATGCACCGGCGCGCGAGCAGGTGATTTTCACTAGCGGCACGACGGCATCGATTAATCTGGTTGCGCACGGTTTTGCGCGAGCGTTCCTGAAAGCCGGCGATGAGGTCCTGATCACCGGCATGGAGCACCACGCGAACATTGTGCCGTGGCAACTGGCATGCGAATTTTCCGGCGCGACGTTGAAAGTTGCGAATATCACCGACGCCGGCGAACTCGATCTCGACGATTTCAAAAACAAATTATCGCCGCGCACGAAAATCGCCGCGTTCGTGCACGTGTCGAACGCGCTCGGCACGATCAATCCGATCGAGCAAATGATCGCGCTCGCGAAAGCGGCCGGTGCAGCGGTACTGATCGATGGCGCGCAGGCGATTGCACACGTGCCGGTCGATGTGCAAAAACTCGATTGCGATTTTTATGTTTTTTCGGGTCACAAACTGTATGGGCCCACCGGCACCGGCGTGCTGTACGGCAAGCGTGAATGGCTCGACAAATTGCCGGTATATCAAACCGGCGGCGATATGATTCGCGAAGTCTCGTTCGAGCGCACTACGTTCGCGCCGATCCCGAGTAAATTCGAGGCGGGCACGCCGCATATCGCCGGCATTATCGGGCTTGGCGCGGCAATTAATTATTTGTCGAGTCTGCCATGGGCCGCTGTCGTCGAACACGAACACAGACTGCTTGCGTATGCGACCGAACGAGCGCAGCAGATTCCCGAATTGAAAATTTACGGCACCGCCGCCAATAAAGCCGCGGTATTGTCGTTCGTGATCGGCGATATTCATCCGCACGATATCGGTACGTTTCTCGATTTCGAAGGCGTCGCGGTGCGCGCCGGCCATCACTGTGCAATGCCGGTGATGCAGCGCTTCGATGTGCCCGCCACCGCGCGTGCATCGTTCGCGATTTACAACACACTTGCCGAAGTCGACCGGCTGATCGATGCAATCGAATCGGTGCGAAAAACTTTTGCATAGGGACGGTTTATGAACCCAGAACTACGCGCGCTGTATCAGGAAATGATTCTCGACCACGGTCGCCGACCGCGGCATTTCGGCGCGCCGGAAAAATTCACGCACAAATTGGAGGCGTTCAATCCGCTGTGCGGTGATCGGTTAACGCTGTACGCGACGATCGAAAACGACGAAGTGAAGAATATTCAGTTCGACGGCAAGGGTTGCGCGATTTCGGTCGCTTCGGCATCGATGATGTGCGAAGAAGTCGAAGGCAAATCGTGCACCCATGCCACCGATTTGTTTCATCATTTTCATCAGATGGTCACCGGGAAGGCGGATGCAGGAAAAATTGGACGCATGGAAATTCTCGCTGGCGTCAAAGATTTTCCGGCGCGGGTGAAATGTGCAACGCTGGCGTGGCACACGCTCGATCATATATTGAAGGGCGATTTCAATTCGGTTTCGACCGAATAACGGTGAGGTGATGCATGTCCGTTTCTACCTTTGAACAAGCACAGATTCTCGCGATCGAGCCCGAAGCCGTATCGCATTTGCACCGCTACTTGCAGAAATCACCACAGGCGATCGGCGTGCGCATCGGCGTGAAAGACAGCGGCTGCTCTGGTTACGCGTACGTGATGGAGCTGACTGAGCAGGTGCCGGAGAACCATATACGCATTGCTGCGAACGATGATGTCGCGCTGTATATCGATGTAAAAAGTATTCCGGCGTTATCTGGCAGCACTTTGCGGTTGGTGAAAGAGGGTCTCAATGAAACCATCAAATTCGATAATCCCAATGCGGGATCTTACTGCGGATGCGGCGAAAGCTTCACCGTTAATCCCGAAGTCGAAACCCAACTCGGCGCGTGAACGCGTTGCGCTGAATCGCGCCGTCACCGCACTGCGCGTACCGAGTGGTGAAATCGACCAGCTGCCCGCCAATGCCGAGGTCATCATCAGCCAGGCTCTCGGCGGCAGTTTTTCCGTCGAATATGAAGGCCGCCTGTATCGCATCGATGGCCTCGATGCCGACGCGCTCGGCAAACCCACACTCGAATTGAAATTCGATAATGCCGAACCCAGCATCATCAAACTCGAACACGTCGATAAAGTGTTACGCACGGTTTACGACCCGGAAATTCCCGTCAATATTCTCGACCTCGGTCTCGTCTACGCACGCCGCGTCGAAGGTAAAAATGTGTCGATCGATATGACGCTTACTGCACCCGCGTGCGGCATGGGCGATGTGTTGCGCGCCGAAGTCGCACGACGCTTGAAACAGGTGCCGAATGTCGAACACGTCGAAGTGAACCTGGTATTCAAGCCGCAATGGAATCGCAGCATGTTGTCCGAGGTTGCGAAATTAGAATTGGGAATGTTTTAATAAAAAAGAATTAGATAACCCAAAAAAAATATATAGGGAAATACGATGCTTTATTCTGCCCAAAATAAGTTCGCTCTCGTCCTTATCAATGCATTAATCCTAGCGGCCTGCGGAGGTGGTGGCGGCGGTGGCGGCTCAACTCCTGCGCCGCGCGGCAGTATGGCAATTGCTGAAGCCGATTCGGATCATGATGGCCTTATCGAAATTGCTAATCTCCAACAGCTTGATTGGATTCGAAACGATTTCACGGGCAAATCGCTGACCGACTTCGAGCACCAAGTTAATTCAAAAGGTTGCCCAAGTAGTGGATGTTTCGGCTATGAACTAACGGCCGACCTCGACTTTGACACGAACCAAGACGGTATCCTCGATAATAAAGATACTTATTACGACTACGATAAAGACGGCAGCAATACAGGATGGCGCCCGATACCAAATTTCAATGGTTCTTTCGAAGGCAACGGACACCGCATTCGAAATCTTTATATCGACCGCCCAAAAAATAATTTAGATGCCGGTTTGTTCGCGCAAATTTACATCGCCGCAGGCACGACCGCAAAAATCCAAAACATAATTTTTGATGGCCCGCTGCTGTCGGTAACCGGCAGATTGAGCGCCGGAACTCTCGCCGGTGTAATCAGTAATCAAGCCCAACTGACAATTAGTCACATCACCCAATCTGGCCAAGTCTTCGCAACGGGTTCTTCCATTGAGGACGGCGCTGTAGCAAGCTATTGGACTGCTGGGGGGATTGTTGGAGAAATCAATTCATCAAGCGGAAGTACCCTTATCATCGACTTCAACTCTGCGACATCAACCGTCCAGAGTACCACCGGCATGGCCGGTGGCCTCATCGCCCGCATATCAGCGTACGATGCCAATGAAGTCATATTTACAAATAACTCTGTCTTCTCTCATGTCATCGGCACCGGCAATGCGGCGGGAGGACTTGTTGGCTCAATGAATATATGGTCAGCGGCAATCAACACAGTCACCAATAACTCAAGTTCTGGCTTTGTGGCGGGGAGCTATGCTGGGGGCCTGACGGGCGGCCTATCTATTAGGCAGGGGACTTTCCAGAATAATTCCTCTACCGCTTCAGTTGTAGCTGATGGATTCGCAGGTGGCATTATCGGCGACCTATCAGGTAGCTCGACAATTATCTGGAATTCCCATGCATCCGGCTCCGTGCAAGGCACGACTGCAGGCGGGCTTCTTGGACACATGAGTTGCGACAACGGACTGTATGTCGAAGAAAGTTATGCAACCACCGACATTTTTTCGCCGTCCACCACATCTACATCCAGCGGTAGCATAACTGTCAACGGTGGCCCAGCCGGTGGCTTAATTGGTCAGATAGACGGCACCGCCGCCGGGAGCTGCGGAGTAAAGCGTAGCTACGCCTCCGGCAGCGTATTGGCCGGCATAGCTGCTGGAGGAATCATTGGATCCGTCCATTTGGATAACGCCAACAGCGCCATAGAGTTGTCCGATACATTTGCTGTTAATGTTGTGCATGCTGTGCTCTATGCTGGTGGTCTAATCGGTAAATCTCAAAACAACAATGGCGCATCTTTTAATGTAACGCGCAATTTAGCACTGGGAAGTGTCACCGCAGATTACGGACTCTCCGGACCGCAAGTAGCGGGACTCGTTTCCGTAGCTGGCAATAGCGATCAATACGCGTATAACCACTGGGCAACTGATACAACGGCAGTATCCACAAGCGTTTACATGACTGGAATGTCACTAATACAAATTGGAAATATTGGGGCCACTCGAAACTCTCTTGAGTGTCCAACCGCCTCAAGTAATTTCACCTGCGCTACAGGTGAACTATTTCACGATTGGAATACAAGCAATAACTCGCAAGGTCAGCCTGTTTGGGATTTTGGCTCCACCGCACAATTGCCTGGATTAAGGATTAATGGCTCAATCCATCGCCCAGTTTTCGACAATGTTTTTTACTCAGTTTTGGTAGAGCAAATCAATTAGCGAAGTCGGGCGACGCTTGAAACAAGTGCCGAATGTTGAACACGTCGAAGTGAACCTGGTGTTCAAGCCGCAGTGGAATCGCAGCATGTTGTCGGAAGTTGCGAAATTGGAATTGGGGATGTTTTGAATCGCGGACTGGTCACCCGGATCAAAGACTCAGCGACGGGATTCAAGGGGTTGTTCGTAACACATTCCATTCGTTGAAACTCCATCGCCTCGAAGCGAATATTCAACTCAGCATCAATAACGGGCATGCCACAACATGAATGGCGTCATTGAGAAAACAATTTATTGCCCCTATTGCGGCGAAGCTATCGAAGTTTTAATCGAGGCCGCCGACCACGATCAGGAATATATCGAAGACTGCCAAGTCTGCTGCAGACCGATTACATTCAATGTGAACTCTGCAATGGAAGGTGATTTAACGATATCGGTGCGCACCGAGGACGATAGTTACTAACGGAAAACTCGTGCTCGTTTAGAGCGGCGGATCAACCGCCGCTCTGAATTTCGGCCTTAGCGTACCTTCGCCATCACGTCATTCGCATACCACTGCATCTGTCCGATTTTTTCTTCGACGCTTTTATTATCCGGCTCACTTTTATACACGTCGCGAAACGCCACCATTACTTCATGCACGCCGATATCGCGCAGACGTTTAACGCCGTCAGCGCTGAAACCATCCGCACTGCCGGCATGAATTTCGAATGGCAGATGATCGCGCTGATATTCTTTGCGCAGCTCGTTGATGCGATCGATCATTTTTTTCAACGACTCAAGATCGCCACCCGCCGCTATCCAGCCGTCGCCTAAACGTGCGGCGCGTTTTAATGCCGGCTCGGCGTGTCCGCCCACTATTAGCGGCACTGGGTTTGCCGGTACGGGTGTTAATTTGAGTTCGGGAATATCGAAAATTTCGCCTTTGTAGCCGAAGTATTCGCCACTCATCAGGCCACGTACGATTTCGAGCATTTCATCCATGCGCTTGCCGCGTTTTTCCCACGGTATTTGCGACACGGTGAAATCTTCCGGCCACGGACTGATGCCGACGCCAAATTTGAAGCGATCGCCAATCATCGCCACAAGGCTGGTTAATTGTTTGGCGACGATTACCGGCTGGCGCACCGCGAGTTTCATCACCGAGGTACTGAAGCCGATTTTTTTTGTCTGGCCCGCCAGAAATGCAGTGAGAATAAATGCATCGATGAACGGTTCGCCGTCGAGGAATTCGCGCGAGCCGTCTTCGTTATACGGATAATTCGGATCGCCTTCCTTCGGGTAACAAATACTATCCGGCATCGTGATCGTATCGTAGCCGAGCTGTTCCGCTGCCAACGTTAACGGCAGATATTGTTCGGCAGGGCACATGCTGTGGTGATAAGCGAATCTCATGGCGATCTCCTCAAAGCGATTTGAAATAATTTGCGCGCAGGCGATTGATCATCCCGCGACAACCTAAAGCTGAATACCTTTTGCGAAAGTGTCGCAAGACTTCATCGAACCCGATTCCAAGCCGCGTCGAAACCAGCGCACGCGCTGCTCAGCAGTGCCGTGAGTAAATGTCTCCGGTACCGCATAGCCGCGCGCCTGCTTTTGCAACATATCGTCGCCAATCGCGGTGGCGGCACGCAGCGCTTCTTCGACGTCGCCGCTTTCCAGCACGTGCCGCGCGGTATCGGCGTGATTCGCCCATAGCCCGGCAAAACAATCGGCCTGTAATTCCACTCGCACCGATAGCGCATTCGCTTGCGCCTCGCTGAGACGTGCGCGCGCACGCTGCACCTTGTCGGCAATACCGAGCAGATTTTGCACGTGATGTCCCACTTCATGCGCAATCACATAAGCTTGCGCAAAATCACCGGGCGCTTGAAAACGGCTTTTCAATTGCTCGTAAAACGTCAGATCGATATAAACCTTCTGATCGGGCGGACAGTAGAACGGACCCATCGCTGTCTCGCCCATGCCGCATGCGGTCGGATAGCTGCCACTGAATAACACCAACTTCGGTTCGCGATATTGTTTACCACCGCTTTCAAAAATCGCATGCCATGTGGTTTCAGTATCCGCTAACACCATCGACACAAAACGCGCCTGTTCATCATTGGCAGGCGGTGCCGCAGCAGGCGTGGCATTCGGCGCCTGCTGCTGAAATTGATCGACGGTCTGCAATACCTCGCGTGGATCGAAACCGAAATACCACGCGGCCAATGCGATCACGATGGTGCCGATGCCGATATGGCCGCTACCGATACGACGGCCCGATTCGCCGCGGCGATCTTCGACATTGTCACTTTCGCGTCCATCTTCAAGGCGCATGTTTTATCTCCGCTGAATCGCTGACGAATTTACTTAGATAACACCGCTCGCATGCAACGTTGCCATCTCCACCGCATCGAGACCCAACAACTGCGAAAAGATTTCCACGTTGTGACTGCCCACCGCGGGCCCCGTCCAATCGGTACGGCCCGGCGTTGCGGTGAGGCGCGGCAACATGGCCGGAATTGTCAGCGGCCTGCCGTTGACCTGAAATTCTTCGAATAAACCGCGTGCATGAAAATGTGGATCCTCGAACATATCCGCAACGTTGTA
>Ga0070669_100003296_pt1 | contig 11604 bp, 8 predicted proteins | sample KBSS53metaG_FD_64680 | JGI IMG/M metagenome (GOLD analysis project Ga0070669, IMG submission 64680) | Switchgrass rhizosphere microbial communities from Kellogg Biological Station, Michigan, USA - KBS S5-3 metaG | ecosystem: Host-associated > Plants > Roots > Rhizosphere > Soil ... | reverse complement strand
GATCACACACAATACGCTGCTGGCGTGCGGATTGATGATTATGTTCCCAATGACTAGCGCAACCACGATCACACAAAGAAATGGGGTCAGAAAACCGATAAGCAGTGAAATCGAAATTAGCACTGCGCCAACCACGACCAGCAGGTTAGAGGCGTTATAGTTCGCCACGGCGATAATCAGAAAGGCCACTACGGAAACGCGCAGCAGCAACAAGGCCACACCCGGCCCACCTTGAGGAAACATGGAGAATAATCGTTGCACCCAGCCAGTGTAGTGCTCTCGCCAGCAAGCCAACAGCTACTTTTGGGCGATGCTTCAATAACTCTTTGGAGTGTAGTGTGCAGAATTGAAACTGAATGCGGACTGGGTCGGCAATGGCTGGGACTGCTTCGCCATTGTTATGATGTCAATCACAAACTAAGTGAAGGAATCCCCCAATGGGGGGATGCCTACGGCCTTACCTGCAAAGTAAATCAGCGTTGCCACAGGGATTCGATAGAGCCCCTTTCATGAAGCGAACGCGCTCGACAGCACAACTCAATATCGTTCCGGGCATGATGCTGATTTGCGTCATGCTAGCCTGTTGTTCGTCTGTGTGGGCACTGGATCCAGCGTTAGACGTGAGTCAGTACGCACATGAAGCGTGGAAGACTGACGACGGATTCACTAACAGCGAGATCACCTCGATCGCTCAAACCCCTGACGGTTATCTCTGGTTAGGCACTGAGCTTGGTTTATACCGGTTCGATGGTCTAAAGAACGTCCAATGGCATCCGCCAGCGGACCAGGAGCTTCCTTCGAATTGGATCATGAGTCTGCTCGCCGCACGCGACGGGACTTTATGGATTGGTACCTATAAAGGACTGGTGAGTTGGAAAAACGGCAAACTCGTACATTACTCACAACTGGCCGGGCTGTACATTTTCAAGATCCTCGAAGATCGAGAAGGAGCCGTGTGGGCCAGTGGGGTTTCGCCTAATAGTGGAAAGCTCTGCGCGATTGGCAGCGGCAACGTTCAGTGCTCGGGAGACGACGGCCCCCTTGGCCGCGGCGCCTTCGGTCTATATGAAGATAGCAAGGGCAATCTTTGGGCGGGAGTGAAGGATGGTGTTTGGCGATGGAAGCCTGGTCCACCGAAATTCTATCCCGTCTCCGGGGAGCTTAACGGCATACAGAGTTTCAGCGAAGATGGTGATGGCACACTCCTCATCGGCTCGAATGGTGCAGTCAACCGATTCGTTGAGGGAAAAACACAAAAGTATCCACTCCTGGGTTCCGTGCCTCAATTTCAGACAAGATCGATGATCCGCGATCGTCAAGGTGGAATGTGGATCGGAACAATAGACCGCGGCCTTGTACATATACATAACGGAAGAGTAGATACGTTTACTGTATCCGATGGCCTTTCAGGTCAATTCGTGAACACCTTATTTGAGGATCGTGAAGGCAACATTTGGGTTGTCACCACGAACGGCCTGGATCGATTTCACGACTCTGCGGTTACGACCTATCACATTAATCAAGGTCTAGCGAGCGACGCTGTCAATTCCGTTCTTGCAGCCAGCGACGGAACTGTTTGGCTGGCAACTCATAGAGGTTTGAATCAATGGACTAACTCACAGATCAAGACAGTTGTAGTCACGGTCGGTAAATCCAACCGCTTTATTCCAGACTCTCTCTTTCAGGACCGGAGCGGTCGAATCTGGATTTCTACACCGTTCCAGGTTGGATACCTCGACAATAATCACTTTGTTTCGCTTATTGATGTTCCCGGAGCGGTAACCGGCATGGCCCAGGACACGGCCGGGAATTTGTGGATCGCCAATGAGCATGCCGGAGGCCTGTTTCAGGTGTTTCAGGACAGACTGGTCCAACAAATCTCCTGGTCCAGCCTCGGGCATGCCGATCATGCCAGCGTTCTGGCCGCTGACGCGTTACATGGTGGACTGTGGATCGGTTTTTTTCTGGGTGGCGTCGCCTACCTCAAAGACGGTCGCGTTCAAGCTTCATACGGAGCCCGGGAAGGATTGGCTCCAGGTCGTGTGAGTGACTTTCTGCAAGATGGAGACGGCACGCTTTGGATTGGTACCGAAGGCGGACTGAGCCGTTTGAGAGGTGGTCGTTTCACCACTCTGACGGGCAAGAACGGTTTACCGTGCGATGCTGTTCATTGGCTAAAGGAAGACCGATCGCAGGCGTTCTGGCTCTACACTCCCTGCGGTCTGGTGCGCATCGCCCGCGCTGAGTTGGAGGGTTTGGCCACCGCAGTTGATCAGAATCTAAGTACGAACCGAAGCATCGCGGCTGCGATTTTTAAAAGTTCTGATGGGGTTAAGAGTATGGCGACGGGCAACCACTTCAACCCGCCGGTTGCCCAGTCAACCAATGGCAGATTTTGGTTCGTCGCTCTCGATGGGGTGAGTACCATCGATCCAGCGCACATTCCGACCAACAATCTCCCACCTCCGGTGCAGATTGAACAACTCGTCGTCGACCACAAGGTTTATGAGGCGACGTCGAATGCACGTTTGGGCCTGCCGCCGTTGATACGCGATCTACAAATCGAGTACACGGCGCTCAGTCTCGTCTCACCTGAGAAAATACTCTTTCGCTACATGCTGGAAGGTCGCGATCTGGTTTGGCAAGACGCCGGCAATCGGCGCCAGGCTTTCTATACCGATCTTCCACCGGGCAACTACCGCTTCCGTGTGACGGCTTGTAACAACAGCGGCGTCTGGAATGAAGCCGGCACATTCATAGACTTCTCAATTGCCCCGGCCTATTACCAGACCACGTGGTTTCGGGTGTTGTTTGTTGCCGGTGTTTTATTACTGCTCGCGGCGCTCTATCAACTGCGTGTACGACAGGTAGCGGGGCAAGTGCGAGCACGATTGGAGGAACGAGTTGAAGAACGCGAGCGGATTGCCCGCGACTTGCACGACACGTTGTTACAGAGTGTACAGGGATTGATTCTGAGCGTTGATGCCGCCGCTCAACAAATACCTCCCGACCAACCAGCTCATCGGGACCTCGAAAAGACACTCGATCGAGCCGACGAGGTGGTGGCCGAAGCAAGGGACCGCGTCCGGGATTTGCGGAGCAGCTCGGTACCATTCGGGGGCTTCGTGGCGGCATTCCAGGAGGTTGTGGAAGAGATTTCCAATGGCCGAGACACAACGTTCAAAACGGTCGTGGAGGGCAACGTGCGGAAATTGCACCCGGTGATTCAAGAAGAAGCATACCGCATCGGGCGCGAGGCGCTCATCAATGCGCTTACACATTCCGAAGGTCATCATGTTGAAGTGGAGATTGCTTACGATTCTCGGCAGTTCCGGCTGCGAGTTCGAGACGATGGGCGAGGCTTCGATCCCGGCATTCTCAATGAAGGCGGGCGCCCGAACCACTGGGGTCTGCCAGGAATGCGTGAGCGCGCGGAACGGATTGGCGGGGAATTGAAGATTTGGAGCGGTCATCAAACCGGAACCGAAGTCGAGCTGTTGGTTCCGGGTGCAACTGCTTATCAAACCGATCGCTCAAGAATGAAAAACTCCTGGATTCGACGTCTGCTCGGAAGAGACAGATCACTTTAGATTGTACAGATCGGAACGAGCGACAGTCTCTAGATCTCTATGATGCCGCGCTTCAATGCAATGGTGACGGCGTGCGTGCGGTCGTTGGCGGCAAGTTTAGCGAGAATGATCTTCATATGAGTCTTCACGGTTTGTTCTGAAATGTTGAGATGATCAGCAATTATCTTATTCGAATTTCCGGCCGCTACTTCTCGCAGGACTTCTATCTCACGCTCGGTTAAGGCATCGTCAATGTGGTGCTCCGCCATTTCCCGGGCGATCTCGGGAGGGATACGTTTCTTGCCGCCATGCACACTCCGAATCGTCTCCACCAGTTCTTTGCGGAGCATGTTCTTAAGTAAATATCCAAAGGCTCCGGCTTTGAATGCTCGCGCTGCCTGGGCATCACCGCTGTAGGTAGTCAACACGATAATACGGGCGTCTGGAAAATCCTTTCGTATGGCCGTGATCGCCTCGATCCCACTCATTGCCGGCATCTGCAAATCCATGAGAGTTATGTCCGGCCGGTGAGCACGAAATTGCTCAACTCCTTCTTTCCCATCATTGGCTTCTGCTACGAGGAGCATGTCTGGTTGACGCGCAATGGAGGCAGCGATACCTTCTCGCAGCATCGGATGATCATCTACGGTAAGAATTCGGATTGAACTTTTGGCGCTCATGACTGGTGCCGATTGATGGCCGAAGAACTTGTTCAGGAGTCTACTACGAATCAGTCAAAAGAGTTAGCAGCGGGTTGTCATCCACATCGTTGGCGCCACTATGAAGTGGAAGCAACCCGCCTGCTTGTTCTTGACATGATCTAGTCACGCTCGAATTCGAAATCAAATCCAAAGTATTTCGGCAGGTCATCGCCGCCGTTTCCTGTCCCCATGACAACTTCGTTTGCTTCACCGATCAATGTGATCTCGGGAGCTTCGTATTGGTTTTGCATTGGCTTTTCCTCCTTTCTTTGTTGATTTATAAACTCAATTTTTTTACTGGCTCGCTCAGGCCGCTCGTCGCAGTTGGCCCAACCTGGCATCCTCTCGACTGCGTAACCACAATTCGAGCAGGATGATCTGTCGCAACTGGTATTCGTTGCACTCGAGCCCGCGGCTAAAGCGTTCCAACCGTGTGCGTACACTCGTGTGATCTATGACGCCTCGGTCCACCAGATGGAGCTGTTTTGCATCAAGCAGCAGGCGTGCTAGTTGCGGCAACGCTTCCTGCCAGGGATCACTGAATGATCCTTTAGAGCGTCGATCGCGCAGCTTCCTGGGCCATAGATCCGCGAAGGCTGAGCGCATTAGTCTGCGAGGTTCTCCTGGCCGGCACAGAATCTCCGCTGGTACGGACATGAGAAACTCGACCAATGGCCGGTGGCCAAATGGATGTGTGTAGTCGAGGTGCTGTAAGGGCTCAGGCGCTTGCAGTGTGCGCGTTTCAAGCGTCAACGACAGGTTGTAGAAATATTTTCGACGTTCGGGTGGCGCCTGCATCCACGTATTCGAGAAGAGACTGACTGGTTCCGAGAGCCCTGTCCGCTGACAAAAGTCAGAGAGAAGAGAAGTTTCAACGTTCCGGGGCGCATACGAGCCGTCAGCCGTCGCATAGAGCGCAGCCGGCGCCAACATTGGCGGGAGCGCCGCTTGAAACGCGCGCCAAAGAACGTCGTAGATAGGCCGCCGCAGGATCTTGCTCCAGGCAAGTGCTTCTACCCACGCCCGGCCAATCCGCAAGCGACGCAGCGAGCCGGCGACTTGCAAGCTGTCGTCGAACCAGTTGCCGGTGACTAGATCGCCGTTCTGTCCGGTCAGAATGGTCCTGGCACCGAGTCGCTGCGCAGTGGCCGCAACCGACACACGCAGGGGCTGAGCCGGTTCGGGCATCGCGTCACCTACTTGCGCTTCGGTGATCAGCGGAACATCGTGCGTGGAAATGTGAACTCCAGCAATTCCGCAATGCGACTCAACGTCACGAATGAACGGCTCGTCGAGTGAGTTGCGCCAGACGAAACTCACACTGTCAAGGCGCGGCGTGTTGACAGCACCGCTTCGCTTCAGATGATTCGCCATGCAAACGACTGATGACGAATCGAGACCACCGCTGAGCTCGACCAGAACTGGCGATTCCGTTTGCAAACGCACGGCTACCGCTTCTCGAAACAGGGCGCGAAGTTGCTCTTCGTACTGATGTTCGCCCCGGTAGCGAATCACATCGCTAAGCGGCAATTCCCAGAATCGACGAATGCTTGTTTTATCTGCTGACACGCAGACCGCGTGACCGGGAGGCACGGAGTAGATGCCTTTGTACGGCGTGTGGTTCGGGTACCCGCCGAAACTCAGGAAGCCGGCAATATACTGCTCATCGAGATCAGAAATCCTGGTCGCTTCCACCAGCGACTGTAACCGGCTGGACCACGACACGTGTCCGGCGTGGATGTGGTAATAGAGTGGACGCACCCCCGCGAAGTCGCTGGCCAGCACTGTCATGCGGTTAACACGATCGCGGATGACGAGACTCCAGTCGCCGATCAGGTGGACCAGTCCTTCGCTGCCCCAACGCTCGTAAACTGCACACGCGATCACCTCGTTGCTCGTGTCGCTTCGCAGCGAATCTCCCAACCGCAGCAGCAAATCGTCGCGATTATCAAGACGGCCATCCCAGTGAAGGACTTCGGTTCGAATGTCGTAAACACTTCGCTGATTCATTTTCGTCACCTCCACTAAATCACGTGCAACGGCTTTAATCGTTTCTGGTAAGCCGGCGAGCCATACACCACACGTCCATCTACCTCCACCCACGCGTGCGAGAAGAACGGCGACGGGCGGTAACCAATCACGAGCCGAGCCACAATCCCATACCTTCTCAGCAAGCGGACGGTACAGACGGCTCGTTGCAGACAAAGCACCGGCTTCCAATAGAAACAGGTTGCGAGTAACACCGCGTCACAAATCACCTGTTCGTGATCGCTCGGCGGTGTCGTTATTGACGGCGCGCGCAACTGCTGTAAGATGCGCCCCGATCCACACAACGCGAGGATCGTTTCGTAGCGTGCGAGCTCGTAAAGTGCACGGACCACGAGCCACAATCGTTTGCCGCTGTTCATGACGCTCTCTCCCTCTGGATCAAGGCATGGCGTTGTAACTGGGCCACGAAGTTAAAGGTGTGTTCGCGTGCGGTGTTCAGTGCTATTTGATACTCACCACAGATCTGATGCGCGATCACATCCACGGATAATTTCTGTTCTACACCGCGCCATATACTTGCGCCCGTCTTGTTGGACCTGAACAAACGTCCCTGGCCGGTGTGCAAGATCACTACGCCACCATCGTGAAAAGACGCAGCCGCTTCCGGAGTCGTCATGAAAGTAAGATTGCTGATTTCGTTGCTCATACCCTGTTGTTCCTCCGCATCCAATTCGTGCTTCAAACACGCACAGGATATAGTTAGAGTGAGCGTGGCGTAATACCAATTAGTACTAGATATTTGCAGGATTTACTGGAGAGAGTCTTCTGCGGGATTGATAGATGAAGAACTGGATTTTCTACAGGACCAACAGTCAAAGGCACAAGCAGTTCTAATCAGGTACGTTGTTTGAATGCTCTGCCTGGTCCTTACTCTGGCGAGATTTATGATCGTTGGTCTCTGTCATTGAAATACTTAGCGCATTGAGAGCCGCTTGTCCTTCCTGTGTTGCCTGCCCGAGCCAGCTTGATAGCCTCTCCAAAGTGAGTCGCATGTGAACGGCATCATCGGATCTTTCCAAAGCCTCATCCGCGACAAACTTGCTGCCCTGGACCGTCTGGAGGATTGTGTCTTGAAGCTCGCGGGCGACTCGAGTTCGTTCGGACCATCGCTCGTCACAACGGACGCGAATAGCTCTCGCGACCATTCGCACACGTAAGTGGCACGCCACACACATCACTGCGAAGACAAAGATGGCGCATAGGAGGCCAAACCATATCGTCTGATTCCATGAAGGGTTGAGAATAAAGATAAAAAAGCAGATGTAAGGAATTTCCCACATTGAGTTATCAATCCCAATAGTATTGCAACCAACTAAAGTGAGGGGCAACGACCATTAGGAGTTGACCCTGCGATTCGGTATGACGTTACCGAAGGCGCAGTACTTTCGAAAACACCAAAACGGGAGTTTTTGTCCTGTACTTTTCTACAGCTTTTCCAAACTGACTTGCTCGAGTCCGAAGAAGGTCTTGATTCTTTCAAATCGTGTGACGCTCGCTTTTCGAAAGATGATGTTTCCCGGAACAACGAGTGTCATCACCGTGCCGGAGCTCGGAGAACTGTTGAGGGTGAACTGGCTTCTGATGCGGTCGGCTCGTTCTCGCATTCCCCGGAGACCGAAATGCCCGTCCCTGCCTTTTGTCAGGACGTCCGGTTCCATTCCTATTCCATTGTCGCTCACGCGCAGAGTAAGGTCCTGGGCGTAGGTCAGTACGATCTCCAGTTTGCTGGCCGCGGAATGCTCGCAGGCATTGCGGATCGATTCGAATCCGATCCGATAGATTTCATCGCGAGCGATCGGGTGCATGTCCCGCTTGTCACCGATCACCGAAAAACTGACCCCAATAGCGCTATCGGTCACACAGTCTTCCATCGCCCTCTGCAGACTCGCAGCCAGGTCGTTCGTCTCCTCAGTCGAGGTGCGCAGAGACCTGAGTGCGGCCCGCCCTTCCTGCGTTGCTTGTCCCAACCAGCCTGACAGTTGTTCCATGGCGCGACGCATGCCGGCGGAATCATTTGATCGTGACAAAGCGTGATCCGCAACGAGCTTGCTGCCCTGGACAGTCTGGAGAAGTGTGTCGTGAAGCTCGCGTGCGATGCGAACGCGCTCGGCCAATCGCTCGTCGAATCTAACACTGATAGCTCTGGCAATCTGCCCCACCCGCAGGTGGTAGACCACCCAAACAACGAGCCCGCCACACGCAATACACAGAAAAAGAAACCAGTAGGTCTGATAGAAAGCCGGAGGGACAATGAACGTGAGAGATGTTCCCGCGTCATTCCACACCCCGTCGTTATTCGCCGCTATGACAGAGAACCGATAAGCACCGGGCTTCAGTTTCGCAAAGTGAGCTTCGCGACGACCGCCTACGTCTTGCCAACTGCTCTCAGCTCCTTCAAGGCGATAGCGGAAACGAACTTTCTCAGGCACGGCGAGACTGTAGGCCGTGTACTGGATCTCGAGATCCTGTGTTAATGCAGGCAACTTCAACAGCGAATCCGTCTGGTAAGCCTTGCCGTCAGCGATCACTCTCATTATTTGAACCGGTGGCGGAAGGGGATTGCTGATGAGGCGCATAGGATTGAAGACTTGCACTGCGCCCTTCTCGATCGCCCACCACAATCGTCCATCAATGGACCTGGTAACGCATGCGCCAAAAGGCCCCCGGCCCGCTTGAACACCGTCAGCAGAGTCGAGCAAGCGAAGCTGAAAGTGGCCATGAGGATCTTTCAACCATAGGTCAACTTCCGCTCGCGAGAATTGAACTAAACCACACGGACCCTTTAACCACAGCGTATCGTTGTCGTCTTTGACCACACTATCGAGGTCGTCACAGGGAAGTCCATTCGCGCTATCGAAAACGGTCAGGCGGCCGGCTTTATATAAAGTAAGCCCCTTATTTGTTGTTGCCCAAAGTCCGCGCGAGTCCAGAAACATGTTTCTGATCGCGGCTGAAAACTTATCTGAGTGTGATTCAAAGCTTCCATTCCGGAACAGGCTCAGACCAGGAGATGTAAATCCAAGCCAAATGCCGCCCGCTGGATCCGCAACCATCGAAACAATCTGATTCCCAGTTTGCTTGAGCGGGAATGTCTGGATGACTTGATTATTACGAACACCGACCAGCGTACATTCACGATCAGTTGTCGAAAACCAAAGTGTGCCGTCGACATCCTCAGCAAACGCGCGCACTGCACCAGTAGCACCACAGCCTTTCGGCATCTCGACGGGGTGGAACCGATCGTGCTCGCGCCATGCGACACCGGTGCCCACTCCTACCCAAAGAAGCTGCCGCGAATCTTCGAATAAACCACTTATACCTGCGTGCGGCAAACCGTTGCTGCCCGGTACATAGGATGTGAAGCGTCCGTCTTTTATCTGAACAAGTGACGTTCTTGAACCGCTCCTGCTTACCCAAACGCTGCCATCGCTTGAAGCCAGGATTGCCTGGGCTTCATCCACCGGCAAGCCCTCACGGGGAGTGAGCGAAACTACCTTCATGTCGCGGAATCGATCGAGGCCGGCGTTCGTTGCCACCCAAACGCTTCCTTCTCGATCTTCAAGGATGCTGTATACACTTTCACCGGAGAAACCGTCAGCACGCGTGAAGCGGTCCGTTCTTCCATTGACCAGTCTTATCAGTCCCTGCTTTCCGTCACCAATCCAAAGACTGTTTTCTCTATCAAGAACCAAGGCCGGCGATTGCAGCTTTAGATCTTCCAATTTGTAGCTTTGCCAACGACCGGAATTTAGTCGCCAGAGCCCGCCTGGACCACCATCAACCCAGAGGTCGCCATTGGAATCTCCAGACAACGACCACACTCCAAATTTTTCAGTCGGCGCAGCTTGACCGGGAATCTCGTAACAATTAGAGCCGGCTTCTTGCCAACGGCAAACTGCACCCGCTCCTCCCACCCATATGTTGCCGGATCGATCCTCGGCCAGTGAGCCAACGTAAAGTAAGTTGTCCGGCGCGTTGAAACATTTGAATTGAGCTTCGGCAAAACGGCACAAAGGTGGCAGCTTACCCAGATCCCGGGTATGTCCCGACCAGACAGCGCCATTCCGATCCTCCACGAGGGCTACGAAACGACCATACTCTGCGTAAACCGTGAGCTGGTTATCCTTCCAGCGAGCAAGTCCCTTGTTGGTGCCTATCCACAAACTGCCATCAGTTGTTCCGAGCAGGTTATAGACCCGGTTATCCGGCAGCGGTGTACTGTCCGGCGGCTTCCATGGCACAAACCGCACGCCGTCGAATTGGAGTAAGCCGCTCTCGCTTCCAATCCACAATCGACCATCTTTGGTCTGTGCGACTGCGAGTGGTGGGGATGAGAAGTAACCATCTCGAACGTGCCAGGCGGTATGGCCATACTGCGATAGCTGGATGTTTGGATCGAGGGCGCAAACAGAAGGGGCGATGAAGAATAGAAGGGAAGCGACCGAAAGCGACCTGGCAATCACCTTACACTTTTGCACAATAAAATATAGATGGTCCATTTTACCGACTACGCTCCAATCAGGACGTCTCGGTGAGGACATCAAACCTGAAGCAACCCGCGCCGGACCGCGATGGTTACTGCATGGGTCCGATCATTGGCGCTCAGTTTGGAGACAATGTTCTTAATGTGGAAATTGACGGTCGTTTCGGCGATTTCCAATCGATAGGCGATTTGCTTGTTGCGATAGCCGTCGTGAATGAATCGCAGCACCTCCAGCTCGCGAGTTGTCAGCTCCTCTTCGCCAAGATGTTCAGCGATGCACGCTGCTACCTCTGGTGAGATAATTCTTCTTCCGGCATGAACTGATCGGATCACCTCGAGCAATTCCTCCTTCGGCATGCTTTTAAGGACATAGGCCGAAGCTCCAGCTTTCAATGCTCGCTGGATCTCACCGTCACAGTCTGAAGTTGTAAGCATGATGATCCGGGCGTTGGGAAACTCGCGGCGGATAGCGATGAGCATGTCGATGCCGTTAGCACCGGGAAGGCGAAGATCCATTAAGGTGATGTCGGGACAGAAACGACGAAATTCCTCGATGGCCTCAACCGCATTCGATGCCTGCGCGACCAGATGCATGTCGTCTTGTGATTCGATGATTGCGCTTAGTCCAAAACGGAAAACCGGATGGTCCTCAACGCTCAGGATCGTCATAGGCGGGCTCGGAGCATCCGGTGGCCCAATCGCGTCGTCGAGTTCATTGACAGGAATATGTAGATTCATAGTTTTTATGCGTTCGAAGGATTCACTCCTCGGTGGGGGAATTCGCTTACTCTCTGGTAATCCA
>Ga0070669_100003294_pt1 | contig 11607 bp, 10 predicted proteins | sample KBSS53metaG_FD_64680 | JGI IMG/M metagenome (GOLD analysis project Ga0070669, IMG submission 64680) | Switchgrass rhizosphere microbial communities from Kellogg Biological Station, Michigan, USA - KBS S5-3 metaG | ecosystem: Host-associated > Plants > Roots > Rhizosphere > Soil ... | reverse complement strand
TGCCCGCGCGAACGCCTCGGCGATCTCGAGCGCGAGCACGCTGCCGCTGCCGTCGTCGTCGGCGCCGTTGAAGATCGAATCGAGCCTCACGCCGCCATGCGCTCGGTGCAGGCTGTCGAGAATGGCGCGGATCTTCGTCCACTGATCGGCCGTCACGTCCCGCGGCGGTGGATCGTCGGCGCCGCGAACGCGCACGACCTGGTTGAACGCGCGAATGGAGTCGTGGTCGACGGGCGGCCCCATGCCGACGTGATCGTGGTGGGAACCGATCGCGACGAACGTGTTGCGCAGCGCCGGATCGCTGCCACGAACGATCCCGACGACATTGTACGCGGGCGCTTCCGTCGGTGCGTCGATGAAACCGGCGCTCCCGCTCAACGTTGCTCCGGACGTCCCCACCGTGAGCTGGTCGAAGGGCGTCGCGAACATCGCCGACGCGGCGGCACGTGTGACGGCGATGACGGTCAGTGGCGACACGCCGCTGGCGCCCGTCGAATCCCAGTACGTCTCGCGTCGAACGCGATATGCGGGCGGGGCGCCGAAGTCGAGCGTCGCTAGCACGACGGCGCGCGCGCCCGCATAACGACGCAGGTTGTCGCGCTGCCAGAACACGAATGCCGGCGCAGCGAAGACGACGACCCTGTCGCGCACGAGATCCGGCGCGATCGTCGAATCGCCGACCTTGCCACCATACACAATCGGCACGTTCTCGCCGCGGAACCCGCCACCGAACGGCTGACCGCCGAGCGCGAGAGCGAAGCCGATCTTCGGCACGACGAGGTAATCGGTGCCCCATCGCAGCGTCGTCCCGCCGACCCGCAGCACTGCGGCGGTGTCGGGTGTGCGTGCGACCCACGGGATCTGCTGCAGGTAGGTGCCGTTGTCCCCAGCAGGCCCGAGCCCGAGCCGTTTGAGCTCGCCCGCGATGTACGTCGCTGACCGAAGCCCGCCGCGCCGCCCGGTGTCGCGGCCCTCCATGGAATCATCGGCGATGATGTAGGTCCGCGTCTTCACGTCCTCGACGGTAATGTCGGCCGTCGTGGGGCGCGGCACGTGCGTGCGCGGCAGGTCGCGCGAGCCCTGTGCGAACGCGGCGGACGCGAGGCACAGGCTCGCGACGAGTGTGAGAGCGGCGGCTTGCAGTGGCGGCATGAATTCCAGGACTGGTGGGACCAATGGTATCCGTCATTCCCGGGCGCTTGAACGTTCCTGCGCACACGAGGATCGCTCGCTTCAGTCCGGCTCCGCCAGCCGCGCGTGACGCAACGCTTCCACGAGGGCCGCTGCTCGCCATCCGCGCCGGATGACGGAAAGCGAAGAACGCTGCTTGCTGCTTGCCGGTGCTGCGTCCTGCTTTGTGCCCCCTCGGGAAGCCTCCGAGGGTTCGACAAGCTGCATGCAGCTCCAGCAAGCAGTAAGCAGCGCAACGCGGTGTTTGAGCGATCCGACGTTCGTCACGGCCAGGCGCAGTTCGTCCCCGCCAGCCTCGCCGAGCAAACCATCCATTGGCGATGGCTGTCGGAGATCGTATATAACGCCACCTTATGCCGACTCCCCGCCAGCTTCCCCCGCTGTCGCACCTTCAGTTCCTCGCGCTCGGTGTCATCCTGTCGACCGAGGAGCCCGGGCGTGTCATCCGCGATGTCGTTGCCGACTACGGTGTGCGGCGTACTGGTGCCGCGTTCTACCAGCTGATGGCGCGGCTCGAGCGCGATGGGCTCCTCGAGGGCTGGTACGAGGCCATCGTCGTCGGCGACCAGGCCGTCCGCGAGCGGCGGTATCGCATCACCGCCAGCGGCACGCGCGCGTGGCGTCAGACGCGGGCGTTCTACGAGACCGTCGCCGCCGCCGCTGCGCAGGGGCGCCTCGCCAATGCCTGACCCCCGTCTCGGACGTGTCTTCGCATCGCTGTTGCCCGACCGCATCGCCTCCGATGCGTTCGAGCCCGCGTGGGAGGACCTGCGGATCGCCTACCTCATCCGTCGGCAGCGCGCCGAAACGTCGTTAGGCAGGGCGCCGCTTTACGCCGCCTACGTATTCCTTGCGGTCGTCGTGTTCCTCGACTGCTGGCGCCTCGCGCTCGCTGCGGTGTTCCGCTCCCCGCCAGCGGAGCGGCGCCACGCCGATCCCATCCTCGCCGAACCGAAGCAGACGGAGCGACTCCACATGGTTCTCTATCTCATCCGTCACGCGTTCCGTCAGCTCGTGCGCGAGCCCGCGTTCACCGTCGCGGCGCTGTTGACGCTCGCGCTCGGCGTCGGTGCCAACGTCGCCGTGTTCGCCGTCGTCGACGCCGTGCTCCTGCGCCCGCTGCCGTATCCGGACGCCGACCAGCTCGTGATCCTGAACCATCGCGACAAGCGCACCGGCCTCACGAAGGAGTTCATTGCCATCGGCGACTACGTGGATCTCGTCAGCCGGCAGGGCGCGTTCGAGTCCCTCGCCGCGTATGGCCGAGGCCAGACGTCGATCATCGATCGGGACGATCCCTATCGTGTCGACTTGCTTGGGGCGGCACCGGGGCTGCTGGAAATGCTTCGTGTTCGTCCCGTGCTCGGTCGCACGTTCCAGCCCGAAGACGCTCGCGAGGGTGCGCCGAAGGTGATCATGCTCGGGTATGAGACGTGGAAGAATCGCTACGGCGGCGACGCGTCCATCATCGGCCGGGTAATCCGGCTGGAGCAGTCGGAGCGGCAGGTCGTCGGCGTCGCGCCGCAAGGCTTCACGTTTCCCCCGACCGCCACGACGGACGTCATCCTGCCGCTGACCTTGCCGACGGTCGCGCCCGCCCAGCGCCGGAACGGGTGGACGTTCGCGCTCGCGCGACTCAGGCCCGGCAAGACGGTGGACGACGCCGCGACGAACCTGTCGTCGATCTCGCGTCAGCTCGAGAGCGAATACCCGCAGAGCAATCTGGCGTCGGAGTATTACCCGCTCGAGCTGCGGACGTCGCTCGCCGGTAACACGAAGCCCGCGCTCGTGCTCCTCCTCGCCGCGGTCGGCGTTGTCCTGCTCATCGCGTGCGCGAACGTCGCGAACCTGCTGCTCGCGCGGTCCCTCGGGCGTCGCCGAGAGATGTCCGTTCGGCTCGCGTTAGGTGCCGGCAGCGGACGGCTCGCCGCGCAGCTGCTCACCGAGAGTCTCGTCCTCGCGCTCGTGGCGGGCGCGGGCGGCGTGCTGATGGCGTACTGGGGCGCGCACGCACTCGTCGCGCTGTTGCCGCAGTCGGGCAACGTGCCGGGCTTGAGCGACGTTCGCATCAACGGCAGCGTGCTGGCGTTCACCCTCGGTATCATCGTGCTGACGACGCTCGTGTTCGGACTCGTCGCGGCGCTCACGGTTCGCTCCGAGAAGGCCGTCGGTGTCCTGAACGCGTCGCGCGGGACGAGCATGGGCGCAAAGGCGCGGCGGGCGACGTCCACGCTCGTCGTCGCCGAGGTCGCGCTTGCGATCGTGCTGCTCGTCGGTGCGGGGCTGATCCTGCGCAGCTTCGCCGGCCTGCTCGCGGTCGATCCGGGATTCCGCACGCAGAACGTAATGACGATGAGCCTGCAGCTGCCTGGCAATCGCTATCGTGAGCTCGGTGCGCGCGACGCGTTCTACCGTCGCGCTTTCGCGGAGCTGAGAGGCGTGCCCGGCGTGCAGGAGATCGGGGTGGCGGCCGTCACGCCGCTCACGGGCAACAACTGGACGGCGCCGTTCGAGCGACCGGAGCAGCCGGTGCCGGCCGGCGAGCGTCCCCCCGAAGTGGGGTGGCAGCTGGCCTCGAACGGATACTTCAAGGCGCTGCAGATCCCACTCGTCTCGGGTCGCCTGTTCGACGAACGCGACGCACAGAACTCCCCGCCCGTCGTGATCATCAGTGAAGCGATTCAGAAGCGCTTCTTCCCGAACGAGAGCGCCGTCGGCAAGCAGGTCAAGCAGGGCGATCAGACGCTGGAGATCGTGGGCGTGGTCGGCAACATTCGGCGCGCGGGACTCCGCGACGAGCCGCGGGCGGACATGTACTTCCCGTTCGAGCGCAACCTCCCCGGGCAGACGACATTGTTCGTGCGAACCGCGACAGACCCGGAGAAGTCCCTGCCGGCCCTCAAGTCGGCTATCGCGCGCATCGAGCCTAACGCGTTCGTGGCCGAGGCGCAGACGCTGTCGCACGTCGCGAGCGAGTCCGAGCGCATCACGCGGGTAGTGCTGTGGCTGCTCGGCGTGTTCGCGGTGACGTCGCTCGCGCTGGCCGCGATCGGTATCTACGGCGTCATGTCGTACGCGGTGCGGCAGCGCACGCGTGAGATCGGCACGCGCATCGCGCTCGGTGCCACGCGTCGGAACATCCTCTGGCTGGTGCTGCAGCAGGGCGCGGTGATCGCCGCCGTCGGGACGGTCGTCGGACTCGGCACGGGCCTGGCGACGACGCGCTTCCTGTCGTCGATCATGTACGGCGTCTCGGGGACGGACCCGTTGACGCTGACGGGCGCGGTCGTGCTGCTCGTGATCACGATCATGCTCGCGTGCTATGTGCCGGCGCGCCGGGCGGCGTCAGTGGATCCGGCGAAGACATTGGCCGAGCAATAAGTAATTGGGGTCAGACTCGACTTTCATCGTTCTGTTGCAGGGGCCGGATTCAGCGATCCGGCCGGCATCAGCGACGAACGATAAATCGATCGGACGGATTGAACCGATTTGACGGATTGCTCCAGGGAGCGTGACGGGCCGACGCGCAACGAGCCGGGATGAAAGGGGGGAACACCCTCGGGACGCCAAATCAACTCCCGGGGGTGTTCCCCTTTTCATTCGGCTCGTAGCGGCTCCGTTCTTTCGGGTCCGTCGCAGCGATCCGCCTAATCCGCTCCATCCGCCCAATCGTCTTCTCCCTTCGTCGCTGATGCGTAGGAGACAGATCGATGAAAATCCAGTCTGACCCCCAATGCCTTAGTATTGGCCGCCTAACGTTGGCTTAGTGCCGCCTGCATGGCCATGACCTCCGCCGCGGAGTCGACGTCAAATTCCAGGTCCCTGAGGAGCCCGTCGTCCAGGCGGTACAGCCAGGCATGCACGGTCACCTGCTGGCCGCGGGCCCACGCGTCCTGCACGATCGTCGTCTCGCAGACGTGCACCGCCTGTTCCAGCACGTTCAGCTCGCACAGGCGGTCCTCCCGGTCCTGTTCCGCCAGCACATCCAGCTCGGTGGCGTGCTTCTGCCGAACGTCCTGGACGTGTCGCAGCCAGTTGTCGATCAGGCCGAGCTTCGCGCTCGTGAGCGCCGCGCGCACACCGCCGCAGCCATAATGGCCGCACACGATGATGTCCTTCACGCGAAGCACGTCGACCGCGTACTGCAGGACCGACAGGCAGTTGAGGTCCGTGTGCACCACCACGTTCGCGACGTTGCGATGCACGAACAGCTCGCCCGGGGGCAGATCCACGATCTCGTTTGCCGGCACGCGACTGTCCGAGCAGCCGATCCACAGGTAGGTCGGTGCCTGCTGCGCCGTGAGTCGCGTGAAGAAATCGGGCTCCTCACGCGTGCGGTCCGCTGCCCATCGTCGGTTGTTGGCGAACAGCGCGGAGAGCTTGGGCAACGCGATCGTCCTCGAGTCCAGGGCCGCCGAGCGTCGGTGCTCGGTGGCCGGAATCTAACCGCTCGACGTCAGCGCTTCGCGTCCGCCACGTAGCCGGTGAAGAGCAGGGTCCCCGTACGCTCGTCGCGGATCGCGAAGAAGAACGGACGGTCCACCACGAACGGGATCGGTGGTGGGCCAGCGGAGACCGCGACGACCTCGAACGAGAGGAGCGTGACCGCGGCCGCCTCCGTCCCCTCCTCGTTCACGTCGATGAATGCGTTCTGCGTGGCCTCGTCGATCCGGACGCGCGTGCAGTAGCCGCCGATCACTCCCTGTGATATCGGCGGACACGGTGGCGGACGATGGGGGCTCGGCCTGAGCAGTCCACCGAAATCCGCGCGGGCCGAATCGAACATGATCCCCATGCCGATCGCGGTCAGCGGCGGCACGAGATCGGTGCGCTGCTCCACGTGGAACCGAGGCAGGGCGAGCGACACGTCGTACCGTTCGGTCCGAGGGCTCGGCGTCGGCCAGCCATATCGCTCGAGCGAATCTACAACGGCCGCCGCGGGCATGCCCGCGGCGGGCAAGACGACGTACATCGCTGTCAGGCCAGTGCGATAGGGAAGGCGCACGACCTGATACCCGTGCTCACGACGATACCCGAGCTTCCCGCCGCCGTGCATCAGGGGAACCTTCGGTCGATCGCCTCGGGCCGTCGTGAAGTGCGCGTCTTTCGTCAGCTTGGTCTCGAACGGCGTGAGCCAGCTGCCCTTGAGGTAGACGGCATTCGTGAGCACCGCCTTAACGCTGTCGGCGAATGGCTTGTCGCGAATGCGCTGGATGCGGCCGCGAGTCGCGCTGTCGGCCCACGCGTTGAGCGTGTTGCCGATCGTCTTCGCGTGCAGCGGGATGGTTCGAATCGACGCGTCGTAGTAGTCGCGCGCCCAGCTGGTGAGCTCTGGCTGCAGCGTCTCCGATGTATCCACCCAGAACGCGTTGGCGACCGAGAGCGTCAGATCCTTGCGGTCGACGAGTGAGCGGTTGAACCGGCGTGTGCGATTGGCCAGCTCTTTCTGATCGAGCCTGCCGAGACCGAGCCCCCGTGCCATGATGATCGTCGTCGAGTCCTTCGACGCAGCCATGGCAAGCGCGAGCGCCTGCCCGGCGCTGAACGGTGAGAGCACGCGATTCGAGTCGGGCGCCTTGCGAACCGATGCCGCGAGCAGACGTGTGCCGAACGAGGCGTAGTCGAACGCGAGGCTGGTGTCGAGGGTGACCCGACCGATCGCGACACTGTCAATGGCGCCAGCAGCCGCCGCCCTGGCGATGTCTTCGGGCGTCCGTCCAAGGAATACGGCCGGCTGCGGCTTGAGCGTCGGATGCCACTCGACGTGCTGACCGTCGCTCAGGACGAAGGTCGTATCGATGTGGCTCAGGCCGATGCGCCGCAGCTGCACCCGGACGGGACCGGCCGGCAGGTTCGTGATTGCAAACCGGCCGAGCGAATCGCCGATCACCGCACGGCCAAGCGAGATGACCGAGAACTGCGGCCACTGCACTGGCGCGCCGGCCTCGTTGCGCACCTCGCCGCTGATCCGTGCCGTACCGGTCGACCGATCCGATTGTGCGCGCGCGACTGCGGGGAACACGAAGATCGTCAGGGTCGCGACGATGGCGATCCCGGGGATGCGAACAAGAGCTGGTTGCATAGGCGTGCTCGCGAAGGGGATACGGAGGAGACGTCCGGCGTCGTGTCGTCTGCACACCGGAGTACACCGCAATCGCCCGAAGTGCGCCCCAGGCGGGTACTGCTCGAACGCACCGCGGAAGTGAGCTGCTCCGTGCGGGGGCCCGTCAGCTCAGGGCGCGCGTCCTAACGAGATGCGAACAACCTGACGCGCCCAGCGCGCCGGTCGCTTCTCGCCTGGCACGATGAGACGGTACGGACCCTCGGCAGCAGGGAGCGCGCGGCCGTCCTTGGCATCGGCGACGATCACGACGCGGTCCGTGAACCGGGAGTCCAGCTCCGCGATCGAGAACAGTACGCGATAGCCATCCGTCGCCTCGACGGTGACGAACGTCGCGAGCGACCGCCCGCGGAGCGAGTCACCGAGCGGCGCGCCGACGAGCGCCAGGAGATCCGTGAGCGCGACACCGGAGTACCGGCCACTGACCTCGTGGGCGCTCACGGTCGTGTCGTGCCGCGGCAGGCGCGCGAGGTCCGCGCTGGATACAGCGCGTTCGCGACCATCTAGTCCGCGGACCGTGAGCGTCGCCGGAGCGGACGCCGCACCGGCCTGCGCGCGGACGATGCCTAACGGTGCGACGACGGTCAGGGCCGCGAGCAGCAGCGCCCGTCGATGAGTCACAGGACTGTCACGTCTTGCACGAACGGACGTACCGATCCGCGCGGACCTCGCTCGCTTCCTCGCCGGATGTGATGCCGAGCGCGATGTGGACCGCCTCATGCTCCATGCTCCAGAGCACATCGTCGACGGTGCGCACGCCGACGTTCAGCGAGTCGATCTCGCGCGCGAGCGTCATGTCGCCGTTCGGCTTGGCTTCCCCGGAGGCGAGATTCGACCCGACGCGCCACATGAAGGGCCGGATGATGATCCGCCCGCTGCGGTACGATGTCTCGAGGACGGTGCCGTAGCGGGAGCAGGTGCCACCACGGGCCTTGAGGTCAGCGATGCGGGTCTCCACGGCGCGCGTGACGTCCGCCGGCATCGGGATGGCGTCGCAGTCGGTGCAGGGAAGATCGCCAGCACCGGCGAAGTTCGCGTTCGCCGCGAGGCCACCAAGCGACGGCTGCGGAACCGAAATGGATGAGACCGACGCGGTACCGCCTGCTGACGTGCAGGCGGCCGAGACGGCGAGAGCGGAGACGGAAAGCAGCGATCGAAGTGACAGCATCAGGAACGGCAGGTGGTCAGTGACAGGTCTCAGAATCGATACGACGCTGCAGCCGCGCGCGCAACGTATCGAAGGGCCGGCTCGCCAGCGCAGACATCAACGACGAAGCGTGAACCCGATTCGACGGAAATAGCGGATCGGAGCGGATTGATCCACCAAGAAATGGATTGACGATGCAGACGAATCCGAAGCTCCTAGGTTCCCGGCATGGCACAGCGGACACTCATCCATGAAGAACTGACCCGGTCGGTGATTGGTGCATTCTACGAGGTGTACAACACGCTTGGTTTCGGTTTCAAGGAACACATCTACAGCCTGGCTCTCGAGCGTGAGCTGCGGAGCCGAGGGCATCGAGTCGGGCGCGAAGTCTCGGTGATCGTGTTCTACAAAGGCGATGAACTGGGCCGCCAGAGAATTGACCTGATCGTGGACGAAACCCTGGTCGTGGAGATCAAGTCCACCTTTGATCTGCGCCACGGCGCCCGAGACCAAGTGCACAATTATCTCCACGCAACCCGTCTGGAGGTCGGGCTTCTGCTCCACTTCGGTCCGCGGCCAAAATTCTATCGAGTCATTTCCACCAACGGCTATGACGTATCCGCCGAATCCGCTGTTTCCGCCCAATCCGGTAACACTTAGTCGTTGATGCCTGCCCTGCGCACCACCGCCCAGCCATGCGAGCCGGCCGATCTGAACACAGCATCGATCACTTCCATGTTCGCGATCGCATTCTCCAGCGACACCGGCACCGAGCCGACACCCCGCACCGCCTCCGAGAAGCGATCTACCTGTAGCGTGTACTGATCCGCGGCCGCTATCTCCATCGGCACCGCGTTCCGGCCGCCAAGTTGCGAGCCGTCATCCAGGAAGATCCGGCTCGGCTGATCCGGCGGCGCGTTGAACGGGATCTCCACCTCGATCCGTCCTCGCTCGCCATACAGGTGCACGCGCTGGTGGGGCACGAGCTGCCCCGCGCAGCTGAACGTCGCCTGGCCGGCCGGGAAGCGCAGCAGCGCCGACGTTAGGCGGTCGATTCCCAGGTCCGGGTCACGGTCGATCATCGCTGTGACCGCGGTCGGCTCGGCACCGAACATCCATCGCGCGATGAAGATCGGATAGCAGCCAATGTCCATCAGCGCCCCGCCACCCCACTCGGCGCGACTCCGAATGTCGGTCGGATCTCGACGGAAATAGCTGAAGTGCCCCGTGATGAGTCGCAGCACGCCGATGCGGCCGTCGGCGATGAGGCGCTCCACCAGGTTCCACTGCGGATGCGTTCGAACCATGAACCCCTCGGCGATCTGCACGCCGTTCGTGTCGCGCTCGGTGAGGAGCGTGCGGGCCTCGTCCGCGGAGAGCGCGATCGGCTTCTCGCACAGCACGTGTTTGCCCGCGCGCGCCGCGCGAACGGACCACGGGACGTGCATGTGGTTAGGCAGGGGATTGTACACCGCCTCGACATCGCCATCGGCGAGCAGCTCGTCGTAGGAGCCGTACGCTCGTGGAATGCCGAGTCGTTCCGCTGCCGCCCTGGCGTTGCCCAGATCTCGCGACGCGATGGCGACCGGGACCGCGAGCCGGCTCGCCCGCATCGCCGGGATGACCCTGTTGATTGCAATGTTGGCGGCGCCGAGGATGCCCCAGCGCACCGGTTGCGTGGCTGTCACTGGGTCGTGGAGCTCGCGCGGAGATCACGCTCTACGCGGGAATCGCGTCGGGAATCGGAAAGGTGCCCGTGAGGGCTCACAGCCGGAGGGTTGAGTCATCCGGAAATTGCCTTCCGGCAGCCGTCGGCGCGAGTGACGCGGACCCTGTCATTCCGAGCGGAGGCGCGAAGCGCCGGAGGCGAGGAATCGCCGTCATCCCGGTAGAGGGTCTGGCTTCCCGGTCGGGACGATTGCGATTCCTCGCCGCCGCGGGCTGGCGCCCGCTCCGTTCGGAATGACCTAAACGCCGAGTCGATACCCCGCGCGCCGCACGGTCACAATGTATTTCGGGGCCTGCGGATCATCACCGAGACGCTCGCGCAGCGCCGCCAGATGCGTCTCCACCGTGCGACTCTCCGTGCCGGCCGCGTATCCCCACACTTCGCGCAACAGATCGGCGCGTGAGACCACGCGCCCGCGATGGCGAACGAGCGCGGCCAACAGGTCGAACTCCTTGGGCCGCAGCGGGATCTCGTCCGGCCCCCGCCGCACCATGCGCGCGCCGAAGTCGATCGTCAAATCGCCCACGCGGGCCTCGGGGCGTGGTTGAGAGCCGGTGGCGCTGGCGCGCTTGAGCAGCGCACGCACGCGCGCGAGGATCTCGAGCAGTCCGCACGGTTTGACCACGTAGTCATCGGCACCGAGCCCGAAGCCGCGCAGCTTCTCTTCCTCCGTACCGAGCGCCGTCATGATGAGCACCGGGATGTCGCGGCCTTCGTCGCGGAGCCGCTGCAGCACCGTGAAACCGCTCATGGTCGGCAGCATGAGGTCGAGGATCATGAGATCGGGCCTCGACGTCCTCGCGAGCTCGAGCCCTTCGAGTCCTGTCGCCGCAACAGTGACTTCATATCCCTCGCGCTCGAGGTTCGCGCGAAGCGTAGCCGCGTAGTCGCGGTTGTCCTCGACCAGCAGGATGCTGCTCACGCGTCGCTCTGCCTCACGCGACTACCGATGCCGTCGCGATCGGTTCGGTGACCGTCGCCGCCCGCAGTGCGATGACGGCGCGCGCGCCGCGGCTCGGAGCATCCTCCAGCCACACGCGACCGCCGCACGCCTCGGCGATCTGCCTGACGACGGCGAGCCCAAGCCCCGTGCCGGTCCGCTCGGACACCTGATCGTGGGCCAGCCGCGTGTACGGCTCGAAGAGCGTCGAGCGCTCGGCGGCCGGAATGCCGGGGCCCTCGTCATCGACGTAGAGATGCACCATTGCACCACGCTGCTCCGCACCGAGCCGGACGCGCTGGCGTGGTGCGCCGTACTTGAGGGCATTGTCGACGAGATTCACGAGCGCCTGCCTGACGAGTCGGCCGTCGGCCATTACCGTGAGCGCTGGGCCGGCAACGATCTCGAGCGTCTGTCCCGCATCGTCGACGGCGAGGCGCACGGCCTCGGTGACCTCGACGAGCATCTCGGTAACGGGC
>Ga0070669_100003292_pt1 | contig 11610 bp, 11 predicted proteins | sample KBSS53metaG_FD_64680 | JGI IMG/M metagenome (GOLD analysis project Ga0070669, IMG submission 64680) | Switchgrass rhizosphere microbial communities from Kellogg Biological Station, Michigan, USA - KBS S5-3 metaG | ecosystem: Host-associated > Plants > Roots > Rhizosphere > Soil ... | reverse complement strand
CGAGCTTCGCGAGCTGATGCGGGCGTTGAAATCACGTTTTTCCAGATCGCCTGAAGAGTGTGCAATGCCCGCGCTCTGTCGGGTTCACTTGACTGAAGCTCTGATTTTTTGAGTTCCGAACCGTAGATAGCAAGAATTGACCACTGCGCTCCGCCTGAGCTGATCGGATCCGGATGAATAAGTCGCACACCGGGCTTGGCCAGGTCAGAAAAATCGCGGATACCTTTTGGATTTCCCTTGCGGACCAAAATGATGAATGGTGTCTTATTGATGATTCCTTTTTGTGGGTAGGTGTGCCAGTCAGTCGTGGTAAAGCCGCCGCTCTTCAACCGTTGCGCGTCGCGCTCGATCGACAGAATGGCAACGTGAGAAGGTGCACCCTGCAGAATCTGGTTAGTCACTGTCTCTGAACCGGCGAACGACGACGTGAACGAGACATCCTGTCCGTGATCTTTTTTCCACTTTGCGGAGAAGCCAGGATAGATCGCCTTCTCTAACGACTCCTTCATGATCGAGAAACCGTAAACGGTGATGTTGGTGCCACCAGTTTCGCTGGGCGGCTTAGGCAAGCAGCCGATCAAAAGCAGACTTAGAACCAGCCCGACGATAGCGAGGAATGTAAAGCGGGGAGATGTAGTATGCCGCAAGAGGAATTAACCTCCTTATTCGCGCCGAGTACGAACCGGCGGCCTTCAACAATCGCTTACTTGCGGGGGTGTGATCCGTCTATACCATAGGGTGAGGCTTTGTGGGAAGAAGTTAATCATTGGTCATATGTCATTGGACATTTCTGATTTGTCAGTTGAAGAGGATCAGCCGCAGATTTTCGCAGATATGCGACAGATCTAACCTGCAAGCGTTAAGAGATCTCTTCATCTGGTTTTAGATCCGTGTGTACCTGCGAAAATCTGTGGCTGCTCCTCTTCAAATGACAAATGAGAAATGTCCAATGACATATGACCAATGATTTCTTTTTTGCTCTGAGGTTCTGTAGTACTATCGACCCCGCGGTGAGCCCCTCCCTGATACCTAACGCCGCCTAAGGAATGAAAGGTATGTGTTCCCTCGCCCGGAGTGTGGCCACGCTGCTCGTCCTGCATTCGCTTGTCTCCTCATCAATACTTGCACAAACAGCACAAACCCGACCGAGGCGAACCCAGCCTGAGTCACAGCCCCAGTGGGTTCCACCTCCAACGCCTTCATCACCGATTCAACTACCGACGACCAGTCTTATTGCGGGACCGGAACCAACGATAAGAGTTGCACTGAACACAAGCGTGCGTTCAGCAGTGATTTCGACGACAGGTAAGTTGATGAATGCGAGTGGCAAAGCGAGCGTTGTCGCGCTCGACAGTTCCAGAGTTCGCGTCGAGGCGCGTCAACTTTCTCCCATGCCGCCAAGCGCAATCGCCGAATCTCTTTATCGCGTGACTATTAATGGCGAGGAGACGAGGGAGCGAGCAGAGGAGATTGAACAGGAGATTCAAAAGGCAACGGGGGAAGAAGCCCACGAAGTACCCGATCAGAAAACAAATACCTGGAGTGTTGTCGTAGACAAGGCGCGGTCGCGCGAGGAAGCCGAAGAACTTAGAGCAACACTTGAAACGCTCGGGATAGACGCGGAAGTATCGCGAGTGGACAACTCTAATCGGCCATTGCCAGAGAACGACGACTCACGATCAAACAATTCTCCCGTTCGTCTCACTGCAAAGCCGGGCTTTCCCTCGCGCGAGGTAGTCGCGTTGTCGCCTTCTTCCTCCGGCCCTCTTTTTCGTTCGAGCGCGCCGGTAGTTTTCGCTTCCGACGACGAAAGCAATGCGCCCGTGCGTTACAACGACAAACCGTTTCGCGGTCGGATTGAAGTTTTCGCAAATCTTAGTGGCACGCTCACCGTCGTCAACGAACTCGGACTTGAAGATTATGTTCGTGGCGTCGTCGCCAACGAACTTTCTCCTGGAGGCTATCCGGCGATCGAAGCGTTGAAAGCCCAGGCAGTTGCGGCGCGAACATACGCATTGAAGAACCGTGGCCAATTTATGGCCCAGGGCTTCGACATTCTTCCAACCACGCGATCGCAGGTGTATCGAGGACTGACCTCGGAAGTTGCTTTATCAAATCGTGCTGTTGAAGAGACACGCGGAATGGTTGCGACGTTCGAAGGTGAACCAATCAACGCGCTCTACACTTCGACTTGTGGCGGTCGCACAGAAAGCGCTGAGAACATCTTCAATCACGCTGTTCCCTACTTGCGTGGACATGAATGCGCAGCGGAAGGAATGGCGGCGCTGTCTGCCTTCACGATCAGGACCGCGCGCAACATTGATTTACGCGAGGACGGTAACGTCGTATTCGCCCGTGATCTGAGTCTGCTGGCCGTTCACGGTTTTCCATTAATGCCACAAAAGATCACTGACGACTGGTTGTCAGCTCCTGCAAGTGTTGGTGAGGTGCGAAGCTGGCTAGTTACAGTTGGACAGCTCTCCAAACAATCTTTGCCGCCACTCGGCGATGATCTGAATCTTCCCGGAGGCTTTTCCTCCGCACTCACACTCGCGACGTTTGGTGAGAGTCGAGCGAGCACACTCTTCAACGACGCGGATGTCGCTTATCTCCTCGCAGTGCGCGATGCAGATCGGATACCAACACCGAATCGAGCCGATGTTGCATTGCTGCTGCGTGATGGTTATCTGTCGGTTTACCCTGACGCGACTTTGCGCCCTCAAGAACCTTTGTCACGTGGACGAGTCGTGCATGCGATGGCTCGCATCTTGGAAAACAAAAATCTTCTCCAGCTCCAAAAAGGAAACGCGCGGCCAACAGTTGATGGTCAGTTAATCCTTCGTTCCAATCGTGGCAAAGACCAGCCATGGAAAGTCAATTCAGATGTCTTCCTGTTTCGCCAGTTGGGCGACAATCCTTACCCCGTCCAGATGGTTTCGATCGTTGGTGGTGAGCCGGTCTTGTTTCACATTACCAACGGACAAGTGGACTATCTGGAAGTGAAACCGGCGCCAAACGGTGCCGCGGCCGACCGCTTCTCGCCGTTTTCAAACTGGTCGAAAGAGATGTCGCTGGGACAAGTACAAGCTCGTCTATCACGCGCAGCTTCAGGAATTGGTCCCATTCAGAATCTCCGAGTGCTTTCGCGTGGAGTATCAAGGCGCGCCACTGATTTAGAGATTGTTGGAACGAATGGCACGGCGCACGTTCGCGGAGGTCGGATCCGTTCAGCGCTCGGTTTGCGCGAACAGCTATTCGTGATCGATCGACGCACGGACGACAACGGAAGAGTTACTGGATTCGTCTTCACTGGTCGCGGCTGGGGGCACGGCGTGGGAATGTGCCAGGTCGGAGCCTACGGACTCGCGAAACAAGGATTCAGCTTTGAACAAATTCTCAAGACCTACTACGCAGGAATAGAAATCACCCGTCTTTATTAGTTCAATTGTTCGCAGAGGAGATTAACGATCAGTGTCCTATCAACCTGGCGATCCTTTTGTACCGCCACCACCCCCTCCCTCCCCCGGCAACAGTTTTTATTCACCCGAAGTACTCGCACAAAAGACCGCGTACGTTGCTGCTGAAGCACGCACAGCGCTGATTCTCAGCATCGTCGGCCTGTTTTGTTTCGGGTTCATTCTGGGCATTCTCGCATTTCGCAAAGCGAATGACGTGCTACAGACAATCGAAATCTATGAAGTTGGGCACGACAAAAAAGGTATAGCGACGACGGCAAAGGTCCTTGGCATCATCGACATCGTTGTTTGGGTCATTGGCCTGGTAGCCAGAATTGCTTTGAGGTAGAGCTTTGCTCACAAGTTCTGAGGGGCGGTCCACCATAACCGCCCATGATGCTCGCATGAGATCTGCCGACGATGCATTTCACTCGTAATCAAATCATTGGCGGAATCATAGTGCTCGCACTGCTCTGGGCAGTCATTCTTTTTCGCGTGCTATCCTCTGGCACGTGAGCGACACGAAGTCTTCACCTGTAATCGCGATTGTTGGGCCAACCGCATCCGGTAAAAGTACGCTCGCAATTGAAGTCGCCCTCGCCCTCAACTGTGAAATCATTAATTGCGACTCAGTGCAGGTCTATCGCGACGTTGAGGTCGCCACGGCAAAGGTTCCACCCTCAGAACAAAAGGGTGTTCCGCATCATCTGATTGGCTTCGTCCCACCAGAAGTGAATTACACCGCTGTTGAATGGGCCGCTGAGGCGACGTCGAAAATCAATGAGATCGAATCTCGAAGTCGAGTTCCAATGCTCGTGGGAGGCACAGGCTTTTATCTGCGTGCGCTGCGAAGGCCGTTCTTTATCAGCCCGAAGACAGACGTAGAACTGCGACGTCGAATTAACGCGATGCGTGAAAGGCACGGGCCAGAGTACCTGCACCGCGTACTTCGACGCATAGATTCAACCGGAGCCGAACAACTTCACCCCCGCGATTGGCCGCGGGTTCAGCGAGCAATCGAAGTTTACCTGCAAACCGGCGCGTCTATCTTTGCGCAACGCGAAGAACGCCCTGAACCCCATGAAAGCTCGCACCGGCTTCGAATCATTGCTCTCAATCCTCCTCGGAATGCGCTTTATGAACGCATTAATCAGCGGACAGAAGAGCATTTCAGGGCAGGACTCGTAGACGAGGTTAAGACCCTGCTGCAACGTGGTGTTCCGCCTGAATCGAATGCCCTTGGCGCGCATGGTTACCGGCGCGTCGTGGAATATCTGGAGGGTCGTCGCACAATTGAGAGTGCCATTGAGCAGACTAAGCTTGACGTTCGTCACTACGCCAAACGGCAACTCACCTGGTTCCGAAGAGAGGAAGGAGTTAAGTGGGTCGAGGCATTTGGAGACGAAACCGACACGATTAGCAACGTCCTGGGGTTATTAAGACCCTAGTTCGGCCTCAAATAATCATCTTTCTGTGACATCTTGACCAATCTCTTGTAAGTGACTCAGGGGTGATGTACTCTGAGCACCAAACCACCATTTTTCATTCTGTTTTTAGGACTTCAGTTATGTCAGACGGCAAGCAGGCTCCTCAGAATATTCAGGATGCCTTTCTTAACACTGTGCGCCGAGAAAAGACGACCGTGGTGGTCTATCTGTTAAATGGGGCAAAGTTAACGGGCCGGATTCGCAGCTTTGACAAGTTTTCAGTTCTGTTGGAGTCAGGGTCCCAGGAACAACTGATTTTCAAGCACGCCATTTCGACGATCTCTCAAACGCGCAGAGCAACCGGGGAACTTCACCCGCACCCGTCTGATGCACAAACGCGAGAAAATCGTCCAGTTGCACCCTCGCCTGAGGCGTGACATTCGTTTACACTCTCGCCCGTGTTGGGAACCTTTATTACCTTCGAAGGTATCGACGGCAGCGGTAAATCTACTCAATTAAGATTGTTGGCCCAGTACCTGCGCTCACAGGGTTGCGAGTTGCTTCTCAGTCGCGAACCAGGAGGCACTCCTGTTGGGCTGCGTCTACGAGCGGCTTTGCTCGACGTGCAGGGCGAGGTCGATCCGCTAACCGAACTGTTAGTCTTTGCGGCTGATCGCGCTCAGCATGTGCGCAAAGTCATTCGTCCCGCGCTCGAGAAGGGCGCCGTGTTCATCTCGGATCGTTACGCAGACGCCACTCGCGCTTACCAGGGCGCAGGTCGAGGTTTTTCACCTGAACTCATTTCGGAAATAATCGAGTTGGCGACAGAAGGACTGGCACCGGACCTAACTCTGCTATTCGATGTTGCAATAGAAGAGTCAATGACACGAACAACTCGACGCGGCACCAAGAACAGACGTGACCGTCTGGATACCGAAAAGGCCGACTTTCATTCGCGAGTTAGAGAAGAGTATTTGCGAATCGCTCGTGAGGAACCCGAACGTGTGAAAGTTATTGATACGACGGGCACCATCGAGGAAACGCAGGAAAGGCTGCGCGAGATCGTTGTTCCGTTTCTACAGAGCCGCGATCAACTAACGAATCGTTTGGTGAATAGCCGGCAGTACAAACTCAAGCGAGGACATTGTTAAGCATGTTCGAAAACATTGCCGGCAACGAAAGAGTCAAAGAAGTATTGAAGCGAATACTCGATGCTGGGCGCCTGCCCGGGGCACTCCTATTCGTCGGCGAGGAAGGCATTGGAAAGAAACTGTTCGCGCTTGAAGTTGCGAAGGCCCTGAACTGTCGCACCCCCACAGCCGATGGACCGTGTGGAACTTGCTCAGCATGCAAGCGAATCCCTCGACTTAACTTTCCGACCAGTACGGACATCGACGACTGGAAACGGGTTCTTTGGACGGACCATCCTGACGTAGGCATCGTGGTCGCCCCAAAGCGGGTTCTGTATGTCGATCAGATGCGGGATATTGAGCTCGAAGCAAACTATCGCCCGTTTGAAGGCAAGGCCCGAGTATTCCTCATTGATGAAGCCGACAAACTGCACGGCCCTTCGGCGAACGCGTTGTTGAAGATACTGGAAGAGCCGCCTCCAACATCGCACATCATTTTAATTACGTCGCGTCCCGCCCTGTTATTGGAAACGATTCGTTCACGCTGTCAGATGATCCGCTTCTCGCCATTAACGCCTGCGGAGATCGAAAAGTATCTGTCACAGAACAAACTCGCTGACCGCAGCTCAGCCGGTTTGCTTGCGCGCGTTGCGAATGGAAGTATTGGCCGAGCACTCTCAGGCGACTTGGAAACCTTCAAAGAACAACGCCGGGCAATGCTTACCGTTTTGAAGGCCCTGGCAGGAAAACCTGATGAGGCCCAACTATTAAAGGCCGCGGAACAACTCAACGAAGCACAGTACAAGGAAGAGTTTGAACAGCGCCTCGACGTACTCGAAACGTTGATCAGAGACGCATGGATGCTGTCACTGGATGGTACGCGCGACCAAATGGTGAATGAGGATGCGTTTGATGAACTGAATGATATCAGCCGACAAATCAATCCTCAGCGGGCTGCCGACTGGATACTGCAAGTAGAAGACTTGCGGGAACAACTAGCAGTTAATCTCAACCGCAAAATCGCCACGGACGGGCTTTTCATGGGAATGGCGTCACCCGTCGCGCCGCCTCGAAGGTACATACCCCCGCGCTGATTAACTTAAGGCCTGAGATCCACAACAGCGCAACCCACCATGAAAGTTTCAACAGACAGGATCATCAGTCCTCAATCTCACTGAAATAATTCAAGCTCAGATGAATGCAGTCAGGAAGGGCGGTTTACCCCCGCTCAAGATACCAATTCACTCAACGTTGAATACCTATGAGTCTTGAGCGGGGGTAAACCGCCCTTCCTGACTGCATTTATCTGAGATTGAGTTATTTCAGTGAATCGTTGAGTGCTGATGATTTTTGTACGTTGCAGCCTGGGATGGGGCTCGAGTGTGATGGATCTTGAGCGGTGACTTTCAAAAGTTCTACTACTTGATGGATACCAACTCAGGCGAAGTGATTGGTTTGGCTGACTTGCCCTCGGCGAGAAGCTTTTCGGTTTCCATGACAAACGCTTCGACGATGTTTTCACCCGCGACTTTGCGCATCGGGACACCATCTTTGAATATCATGCCCACGCCACGTCCGAACGTGATGCCGAGTTGAGAATCGTGTGCCTCGCCTGGTCCATTAACGGCGCATCCCATGATCGAGAGATGAAGTGGTTCCTCAATGTGGGCCAACCTGCGTTCTATCTCTTCTACAATCCCCACGAAATTATCCACGTCGAGACGGCCACATGTCGGACAGGCAACAACAGTCACACCGCGAGTGCGCAGGCCCAGCGACTTCACAATCTCCCACGCGACGCGTACTTCATCTTGCGGTTCAGCAGCGAGTGAAACGCGAATCGTGTCGCCAATACCTTCGTGCAGCAGAATGCCCAGCCCGATAGACGATTTAATTGTTCCGCTGAATGACGTGCCGGCTTCGGTTACACCGAGGTGAAATGGGTAATCGACTTTCTCAGCCAACAAACGGTAGGCAGCAACCGTTCGGTGAACATCAGACGCTTTCAGCGAAATGATGATCTCTGTGAAGTCGAGGTCTTCGAGGATTCGAATGTGTCGCAAAGCTGATTCAACCATCGCCTCAGGCGTAGCCGTACCGTACTTCTGCAACAGATCCTTTTCAAGGGAACCGCCGTTTACTCCAATTCGAATCGGCACGTGCTGCGCCTGCGCCGCTCGTACTACCTGAACAATTCTTTCATGGGCGCCGATGTTACCTGGATTCAAACGAAGCTTATCGATTCCAGCCTCGAGCGCCAGCAATGCCAGTTTGTAATGAAAATGAATATCGGCGACGAGCGGTACATCAGGCACGCGCTTGCGAATCTCTTTGAGCGCGATCGCCGCGTCGTTATCAGGCACCGCAAGCCGCACCACTTCGCAGCCTGCACGCACCATCTCTTCGATTTGAGCGACCGTGGCGTCGACATCAGCTGTGTCAGTCTTTGTCATCGACTGAATCACAACTGGAGCACCGCCACCGATCTGCAGATGTTTGACTTGAACAGGTTTTGATTTACGCACGGTCGGTTATTTAGCTGGCTGTGTGGCCGGCGGCTTCTGCTCTTCCGAAGCCCGACTAAATGACTTCAGAACGTCGTTAGTGATTACGAAAACCATCAGCAAAAGGACCATAACAAAACCAACTTGTTGAATACGTTCCCTCACCGCCGTGGATATTGAAACACCAATCGGAGCCAGCAGGCCTTCGATCAAAAGCAAAAAGATAGCACCGCCATCAAGCACCGGGATTGGCAGCAAGTTGAAGATGCCCAGGTTCAAGCTGAGAAACCCCAACATACCAAATACGCCGTCCCAACCAAGTCGTTCGACTGATTTTTGCGCTGCCTGGTAAATACCGATGGGGCCGGACAACGTGTTACGCACTGAACGCTTGCCGGTAAATACCTGTCCAAGCGCTTTGCCTGTAAGACGGATGATCTGAATGTTTGATTGATAGGCGTAATTCGCAGCAGTTCCGATTCCCGCTTTGTGGAGTGGGAACTGCTCACGAAGATTGATTCCCAACAAACCACCGTTTATGCGTCGAGTTCCTGTGGTTAGCTGTACCGGATTACCCTGCCGCTCGACTGTGAGGTGAATTGGTTCATTCGCGTGTGATCGGATGTATTCAGTAACCTGGGCTGAGCTCTTCACAGTTTGATCGCCAACGCTGACAACCCGATCACCGGGTTGGACTCCTGCCTCCGCGGCGGGTGAGCTCGGCATAATTCCCTCAACAACAACGGGTAACCCACCGTAATCCGGGATGAAGTCGAGTGTTCCCGCTGTCTCACCATTTTCAGTTCTGACAGTTGGTTTGATGGTTAGCGCTGTCCGTTCGCCGTTGCGTTCGATAACAACCGGTAGTGATTGGCCAGGAGACAACAGTGCATCGCCACTAATGACGTCCCAGCTCGGATTCTCAGTGCCATTGAATGAAACGATTCGATCTCCAGGCTGCAAGCCTGCTTCTTTCGCAGCGCCAGCAGGAGCAACGTAACTCACCACCGGCGACGGTGTTGCGGGGACGCCATAAATCAGCGCAGCCGCGAACGGAATTGCCAGTGCCGTAAGGACGTTCATAACGGGACCGGCGAGAGCGACCATGATTCGTTGATAACGCGGTCGCAGGTTGAACATTTCGTTGGGAGGAATGTCGGTTGCACCTTGACCTTCTAACGGCGCATTTGATTCATCACCTCCGAGTTTGACGTAGCCACCGAGCGGGATCGCCGAGACGCGGTAGTCAGTATGTCCCCACTTTTTGCCGAACAGGCGAGGTCCGAAGCCTACGGAGAATGTTTCGACTCGAATTCCCAGAAGCTTGGCGACAATGAAGTGTCCAAACTCGTGCAAAATAACTGCGGAACCCAATATGAATATAAAGGCCAGTGGAACAATGAAATAGTTCATTCGCGAAACTCTTCTCCTGATATTTCAATTCGTAACGGCTGTTTGGACACATATCGTCGCTTCAGCGTTGCAAAAGCGAGTTTACGCGTCGGTTTCAGATGCGTCAAACAAGTTGATCAAACGAGTGGGGAGACAAGTCAGAACGGGAGCGAAGCGACCGATGTCACCCACGGAATCGACATCGAGAGTTAAATCGGTCGCTTCGCTCCCGTTCTGACTTGTCTTTGGAGGCGGTTACTTACTTTGGCACTGTGGATGTCGTGAGTTTGTCGATCTCGGCGAGCGCAGTTGACCTGGCTGCTCGATCAGCAGCCAGCACCGTTTCGATATCGCGCACCGGTTCATTGATGTGACTATCCATGACGGCTTCGATTACCTGCGGAATCTCTGGCAGACTCAATCGACCATCAATAAATGCATGCACTGCTTCTTCGTTGGCTGCATTCATCGTTGCGGGGAGTGTGCCCCCCGCTTCAAGCGCGCGATAAGCCAGTCCAATACACGGAAATCGATCCAGGTCCGGTACTTCAAAGTGCAACGCTGACACTGCGGCCAGATCCAAAGGCGGAAGCTCGCATTCATGTCTCTCGGGGTACGTCAGGGCATACTGAATTGCATGACGCATGTCAGTTACACCCATCTGCGCAATCACCGACCCGTCAACCATCTCGATCATTGAATGCACCACTGATTCCGGGTGCACCAGAATACCTATCTCGTGAGGACCGAATCCGAACAGCCAGTGGGCCTCAATCACCTCGAGCCCTTTGTTCATGAGGGTCGCAGAGTCGATGGTGATCTTTGCCCCCATGTTCCAGGTTGGATGTCGCATCGCTTCCTCAACGGTTGCGTTTCTTATCTCCGTTTTGTTCTTTGTGCGAAAGGGTCCGCCCGATGCGGTCAGCACGATTCGTCGAACTTCGTCGCGCCTTTGTCCGCGCAGGCACTGATGCAGCGCATTGTGTTCTGAATCGACAGGCAAAAGTTCCGCTCCGGATTTGCGAGCTGCGGCAGTCATTAGTTCGCCTGCCATGACAAGAGTTTCTTTGTTTGCTAACGCGACACGCTTGCCGCACTCCAATGCTCGCAGTGTCGGAACGAAGCCAACTGCGCCGACCGTTGCCGAGATAACGCAGTCAGCTTGATCGTTAGTTGCAACTTCAACAAGCCCTTCAGTTCCCACGACGATGCGGGGCAAGTCAATGTCTCGCTCGAACAACAATGCGCGTAAGTCATGCGCTGCCGAATCACTGTCGACCGACACGAGTTCCGGTAAGTGGGTCGCCACCTGGTCGGCAAGTCTCTCGACGTTACTTCCTGCGCCGAGTGCGACAACTCGAAATCGCTCGTCACCCAACGATTCAATGACACGTAACGAGTTGCACCCGATTGAGCCGGTTGAGCCGAGAATAGCAACGCCTTTTGGCTTCATAACAATTATTCAGTACCGTGCGCGGTAGCGGACGGGCAAGGCTCAAGTGACGATACTAGACGTTGGCCGTCCGCTATCGCGCACGGTACTGAATACACTCTTCTTGCTTCGTAGGGGTCAAGCAGATTCACGGTTTCGCCATGGTCATTAACATACGACGCTGAACTGACGCGCCAATCACGACCGCGGTAGTACTCGAGGTTAACAGAAGCATGAACTGTTTTATGCGCTCCAATTACTTTTAGATTA
>Ga0070669_100003290_pt1 | contig 11611 bp, 7 predicted proteins | sample KBSS53metaG_FD_64680 | JGI IMG/M metagenome (GOLD analysis project Ga0070669, IMG submission 64680) | Switchgrass rhizosphere microbial communities from Kellogg Biological Station, Michigan, USA - KBS S5-3 metaG | ecosystem: Host-associated > Plants > Roots > Rhizosphere > Soil ... | reverse complement strand
ATCCGAGTCCACTGGGATCGCTGTGATTGATTGGATCGTTTGCGCAGTAGGCGTAAAGGTTCAAGGTCTGCGGGCTCGACAATGAAGTCGCCTTCATTCCCTGAGGATCGATTTGCGTGAACCTGCCATGATACGGGTCGTAGTGACGGTTGACTGCATAATCGAGTTTGGTCGTCGTACTGCGATCATAGGAGGTAAATCTCCTGTTCGTGGCCCCGGTACTCTCCAGATCGAGCACAGTGCCGAACGGCAGGTGCGACTGCTCGAATGTGCTCGTGTTTTGTTGATTTGTTACGAGTCGAGTACTTAGCTTATCCGGATGGTGATAATCGACATTCTCACCACCGCTGCCATTCGGAGTTAGAGTTGAAAGCAAGCGCCCACCAAGATAGATATAGCTCTTCGCCCAGCTGGGCAGAGTGGCGGCGCCAATCTCTGTATACTCCGCGGAAACCGAGCCTTCACCGACATAATAAGTTCGCTGTCCCTGGCCTCCACCCAGTGACGGTTCAGTGCTGATTAGTCGCTGAGCATCGTGGCCATAGGTGTAGCTGGTCCGCACCGTGACCTTGTCATCGGCGAGGATTCTCGTTAAGCGATTGTCAGCATCATACTGGTACGCCTGCCAGGTGTTTCCGGGACTCTGCGCTCGAACCTGATTGCCAACCGCATCGTACGTCCAGCCCGCGGTGGTAACCCGATTATTAGTATCGTTGAAGGTAAGTTGCCCGAGACCGTCCATAGGGACAGTCGCACCACCCGGCGGCGCGTACGGACTAATCCCGTTGGATTTAATACTGAACTCCGGACACAAATCGAATGCCAGGCGTATATTGCTTCTGCCATTCACAGGCACCAGACTAGTCCAAAAGTCCCAACCACCCTGATCCGGTTCACGAAATAGATACGTCTTGTACAAGTCGTAAACAAAATCGTGATCGGAACGATTACGATTGGCGTACTCAGTCGAATTGAAGATTGTTCCGCCGAGGCTCTGCATCGCCGTAAGTAATTGCGACTGGCCCTGGGCGTACGCTGTTTGCAAAGTACTGAGCCAGTTATTCAGCTCAGTAGAGTTTGGCTGGCGATTCAGACCCCACTGGTAGAAGTTGCGGATATATTGCTCCGCATTGTAGGAGTAAGCGCCCGCCTTATTGCCGTAGCGATCGTAGTCATAACGCTGGGCCCAGATGACGTTTTGTCCTCCGGTGGCCCGCTTCAGCCGGCCGACCGCATCGTATTCATAACCGTGATCCTTGCTATGGTCCAGGTTATTAAGAAGCGAAACCAACTGGCCCGTTCTCTTGCCGTTCGTCCCAGCATAGTTGTAAGTGTAATTGAGAAGCGTCGTCGAGGCGCCACGAACCACAGTCTGGGTATCGAGCAGTCCGGTTTGTGAATCAAAACCATAGTTCTCTGTGATCTGGTTAGCACCGGATAATCCAACCTTCATTTGCGTTGTCTGGCTCGCGGCGTTGTAGACAAAATTCGACGCGTGGCTTTGCCCATCAACAGTCAGGCTGGTTGTCCTCCCGGCCACGTCGAAATCGCTATGCACCAACTTTCGCGGTGCTGAGCCGTTGCCATATTCGGCGGGATAACGAGTCTCGATAACTCGATCCATGCCGTCATAGATGAAGTCTGTAACAAACGGATAGGAAGGACGGCTGGTTAGAGTCAGCGTCTTCGAATCGACCAGACCCTGACTGGTAAAGGTGTAACTACATGTGCTGACACCCGCAGTCGTGATGGTGCTGATCGATGTGATGTTCTTCGTTTCCGAACCACTCGACTTTGTGCGGTACTGGTAAGTAACAGTAGGCGCATCGAGGACCCTCAAGTAGTAATCGGGATGATTGGTCGCCAGACCGTGATTTGGATCCAGGTTGGTGTCGTAGGAAATTGACTGCAAGCGGCCCAATGGATCGGGCGTCGTACCGTCGCCGGGATCACTGTGACCGGCAGAGTTGAAGTACCACAAGTTTGTTTTCACTCCACGTGCGTCGAGCACTTGAACAACGTTGGAGTTGATGTCATAGCGGAACCAGTTGCTCCAGAGCGCGCCGGAACCGCCGACACCCACAAACGTGCCTGAATTGTTAATTGCAGCCGAAGTTTCAGCCATCTTTTGGGCCACGACTCGATTAAGCGAATCGTATTTCAAAGAACGGGTTTGGTTACCCTGGGTTATGCCTGTCAGATTTCCAGCGGTGTCGTAACTGTATGTGGTTGCCATACCGTTAGTAGCAACGGAACCGCTGCCATTCGGATCCGGCTCAACCACTTCCGCCAGTTTCTGCTGTGCGTTATTTCGACCCCAACGCTCACGCCCCCAGGCATCGACTATGCGAATGGTTTCACCTGCGGCAGATGAGGCGGCGCTGGGCCGCGTGCTTTCGTTATAGAAAACCTGCATGGTGCTGGTATCCGCCGCTTGCCTTGTAATTGGGCGGCTGAGCGCATCATAGGTAGTCGTAACCCAACGAATGGTATCGCCGCTGCGATAAGGCAGGCTCTGCTGTGAAATGCGGCCCGAGGTGTCGTAAACCGTATCAACGATGTCCCAGACACTGCCAGCGCCCAGTGCCTTTTCCTGACGCACTTTCCCCTGGCCATCTAAGATCCTGACGTTTTGCTCAGTCACAGTGCTATGTGTCGGATGAGCTCCAAGGTAAGTCGTATGAGTGACGCTCAATCCGGCGTCGTCATAAACGTAATCAGTGTGTGCTCCACCGCCGGCGAAACTCACCGACGTCGGTCGCAATGAGGCCGCGTCGTAAGAACTCTGCGACACCCGGCCGTTTGCATCGGTAGTACTCAGACTAACACTGGTGTTGAAGTCAAAAGTCTCGCTCGTCGTTATCTGGTTTAGAGGATCTGACGACGATCCGCTGGTCGTGGACAATGGATAACCATACTGAGTACTGAGCGTGTAGTTATAAGACTTCGTCTGACAGCACGAAGCTGAGCTGGTCACAAGGTTACCGGTGACGTCATACCGTCGCTGCTCTGTAATGGCGCCGGTGAGATTTGCCGCATCAGCATAAGTCGTTACCGTTGTAACGTTGCCGCGGTAGTCGGTGGAAGGATCGAAAACCGGAATACCCGGGCACCATTCCGTGCAGACCCACGAATCAGTGTAGTAATCCCATTGCCAGTTACAGCAGTCGCAACATATTTCGTCGGTGTTGTAAGGATCGTACGAGGCTGCGTGCTGAGTGGCGTTGGGTGTCGCCGTCAGAGTTTGTCCATCATACTGGTAAACGGTTCGAGACACTCTTGTAGTGCCATCTCCGGCGAACACGTCAACAGTTGTGGGCAGGTTAAAGATGTGACGGTTGTGGTAATTCGAGCTGTTTTCGTAATCGTTGCGGGTCACGCGCATCTGTGCGCCGTTGTAATCGTAATTGCGCGTCTCCGTAACCTGGTTGAAATAACCGGTGTAACTGAACTCAGTGGCAATGGTCTGACTGCGTTCGTTAGTCGCTTCCATGCGAACAGGTCGCGGCGCGCTGTAGTAGCCCTGCTCCCAGGTTGTGCTGCTGCCCTGAAGAAATGTGCCTGACGAACTTCTGGTCTCATCCTGATAGACCAGACCATCTTTAAACTGACCGGGAGCATTGTAGGAATACTGAATGCTCTTGGTCAGGTTGGGCATTGTTACTTCAACCTTGCGTGAAGGAACTGTGGGTTGGGCAGGATTGGTAGCGTTCTCCTGTACCAAAAAGCTTGTTACCGCCTGGTCCGTATTCGTGCCATCGCGAGTCCATGTCTCAGTCAGGGTTGTATAAGTGGGAGCGTCTGTGAGGCTGTAGTTGGGGGTGAGCGGATAGTTATAAACCTCTTTCCGGTTCAGCTGCCCGGAAGAGGAAAAGTAACCCTGCTCCGTCAGCGTGCTGGCAGAGAAAACCATATTTCTCATTTCCATCACCTTCGCCAACATGCCGTAAGACGAATAGGAGTCGGAATCGTTAAACCAGTAGCCGGTGTTGGTGCCGGGATAGAAGATGGCATCGATCACCCACGGATAGGAGTTGGAGACTCGGGGCGTGAGTCCGGACCAGCCGTGGCTGAGAGCCAACTGTTTGTAATGCAAGCGCACGAGCGTGCGAGTGCCGCCGCCAAGACCGGGCGCGGTTATGGCGGTGAGCAGGTTGTAATAGTCGTAATGAAAGTTGATGACTCTGCCTTGCGAGTCGCAGATCGCAGAGATCTTTGGACCCTGGTTGCCAACGTAACTGATCGTGATCAGGTTGCCGTTCGGATCCGTGATCATGGTCGGATAGGCAATGCCGGTAGCGAGGCTGTAGGCCCAATACTGAATCTTGGTTCCGTTCGCCAACGTGGCATCTGCGTTGAGGACCACGCCGTTGGTATTCGTGGCGGCTGTGTAATCGATAAAGGATCCATCTGTTGTATGTCCGGTGAAGTAGGTTCCCCAACTGTAGTTATAGATTGTTCCGGTGTAGGAACGGCGAGTGCCATCTGCTTCGACAATCATCGCGCCGCCGTTCGTTCCCATTCCTACAACCCGGCCGAAGCCGATTGACCAGCCCGGAGCGGGCCAATCTTTATCGTTGTCGAAACCGATCTGCGATCCTGCTTTGCTCCACACGCGGGAGTTGTAAGTGAGACCCAGCGAGACGTCGAGACCGCGGCTCGGCAAAGCTAGAACCGGCGCGGTGAACTGAAAATTGCCCTTTCCCACCCCACCATCAGGTCCCGCTCCCAATCCTCCTGGATTCCCGCGCTGGTTACCCGGATCGTCTGCGTACCAGTAGTTTGTGTTGTCCCAACCATCGCCCGGTGGAAGCGGCATTGGGGCAGAGGCCGGTGCGTTTTTCGCCGCTGACCGACTCGAGTGCGCGCGTTGCATACGCGTTCGCCGCTCGGAGTTCGCGCCTTGCGTGCGCTTCATTAGTTTTGCCTGATCATTATTCGGCCCGGGAGAGGCTTCCGTTGGCAAATCCCTACTCGAAACTTTGCGGCTACTGCGCGGTTTCTCTTTCAAATTGCGTGCGGAACCAGGAAGAACTGTTACGGTCACCTGTGCAGATCTTCCAGCGACGTTGGCTTCAATAGTGAATGTGCCCGGCGTGATCGCCTCGAACACACCTTCTTTGGTTATTTTGCATGGGGGTTTTCCGGTCTTCTGCACTCGCCACTTTGTTTTGAGCCCACTCACGGAATCACCGTTGGAATCAAAACCGACGGCGACAAACAAGACTTTATCGCTGACCGAAACAGTGACATCACCTGGGTATACTTCTACTTTGGCCACGCGCGCATCGCGCTCTTCCTGGCTCTCTTGTGGTTTTGGACGAGCGTTTTGACCGTTCAGCATCATCCACAGATCGGTAATCGCATTCGAAGCGCGAAGCCAGAATGCTAGATCAGCTTTCCATTGGGTTGAGAGTTGAACAATCGTGCGTGGTCCTGCGGGAGTTGTTGTCGCAAGCAGCGAAATGACGAGAACGATACTGACAACGCGAGCGCCAAGTTCACGAGGGGAATTGCCTTTTACGATTTTGCGAAGGGAGTTGAAAGGATAGACGAGTATTCGAGAGAAGGTAAGGGTACGCAGCATTGGACAGACTCCTTTAGTGGGATAAAACCTCTGCCAGCGCTAGTTAAAACTGTAGCCGTAAGAGGTGTAAGTTGTACTGTTCAGCGGATGATCGCTGTTGCTAAGCGTTCTGAGCCACTACTTTGGTGTATTGGGGAGCGGGTAAATTCGAAAAAGCCGCCGTTAAGGTCCGCTCGCAGGGGTTGGGCCATGCGACTACGTGCAAGTTTATGGGCTGAGACTTTACCGCTAGATCACAGATCCGTCAATAGCAATATTTTGCTGATCGTTGGACCGATGGACCATTAGACGACGTGGATTAGGAAAGGTTCCTGAAATATTTTTCGATCGATCGAGCGCGAATTGCTCAGAAACAGACAGGCGTTCATCGCTCAATGAAGTTATATTGGATCACGCCGGTCACTTCTACAGGCTTGTCGCCGAGCAGTGTTGGTGAAAAAACAGAATTCTTTGCTGCTTCGACGGATGCGGCGAAAAGCAAAGGATGACCACTGATAGCTCTGGCCGCTATCACTTTCCCTTCTTTGTCTATTTGTACTCTCACCAACACTGTGCCTGAAGCGTGAGCCTTCCTTGCAATAGCCGGATAACCTGGCGTGACCAGCATCAGTGCCCGCCCGTTTAAGACCTTGAGGGAGCCGCTCGACTGATGAGGAAATAATTGTTCTTCAATTGCAAAGTCGGCTCGAGCGCGAGCTTCGTCGCCTTTTCGAGAAAAAGCAAGACCTCGATTGGCGTGAGCGTTCTTCAGTAACGGGTCAAACTGGAGGGCCTTATCGAAATCAGCAATGGCGCTGTCAAAGTCGAGTTTACCTGCGTAAGCAACGCCTCGATGGTTGTAGGCGTTGGCTCCTTCCGGATCTAATTGGATGGCTTTAGTGAAGTCTGCGATCGCACGGTCGTTGTCGTCTTGCAGAATATAAGTTCTGCCGCGATCGATGTAAGCAGCTCCAAGTCTAAAATTCTCAAACCACGGACGTGGATCGCGTTGGATTTCTGCAGTTGATGGATCTTTTTCTGTTTTGGCAGAAGCTTTGCTCTGCTCGGCACTTCTCTCAGCCTCTAATTGGATCGCCTTGTCGAAGTCCGCCAACGCCCGCGCGAATTCGCCTCTTTGGGAATGAAGGCGGCCCCGACGAATGTATGCGATGATTTTTTGCGGGTTCTGTTTTATGGCCTGGTCGAAGTTGTCCAGCGCCATGTCATAGTTTTTAAGTACAACATACGCTACACCTTTCGCATAGAATTCAAAGTCGTCGCTTGGGTTCTGCAGGTACGTCACTGCGTTTTCAGCGAAGACCTTGGCTTGCTCTGTTTGTCCGTTGGCAGCACTTAACTCGCACATCACTGCGAAGTACATTCCCATCTTCGCGTTTTGGTCATACTCGTTGGCCTCGCGCGGTTTCCTCTGCGATTCGTTTGACTGATTCGAGGTTGCGTTAATTGCCGTCGATTGGGCCCATTCAGTTGGGGGCAGGGCAAGGATAAGTAACAGTGTAAGTGAGGCTGTAGTCAAAACAATTCTGACTCTCATATTAAGCTCGCGTCGCCGTAAAAGGGCCTTCTAACTTCGACGTCTTCGTTCCGATAATCCACCAGGGAGCTATCTGCATCAAGAATCATTTGCTCCTCGTCCGAAAGTTGCTCGTACGGGATGCCGTCGCTCTTCCTGAACTCAACCTCTCGCTTAAGGAGGAATGTCTCATTATCGAGCCACCCAGTGCACTCCGTCAGTTCAGGACCCTTCCCAATTTTTTTGTACGGCAGTACGTCGGGAGTGCGAAAATCGTAAAACGCCAGCTCGTAGGGGCAGGCCCACAAGCAGCCATCGACCGCAAGAACCAGCTTATCGGGCGATGGGTAAACCGCTGCCCAACAGAAAGCGTTGCCTATATATCCTTCTTCGGGGAAATACGCTTTGTATTTCCCTTCCGTAAGGTTCACAACTGAATAACCCTGGTAATCTTCGCCGAGGAGGAGGTATTCATTGCCGTTAGGATGGTCAACCCAGGCGTGCCAAAAGTGTCCGATGTTGCGCTTCACGTCGGCGAGAACTTTCCTGTCTGCGAGTCGCCTGACGATCCCTCTCGAATATTCCCAGCAGACTTCGCCGGGCACGCCGTGGTGTGAGATGCAGAGCTGATACAGGCCCGAAGGAGAGACATATTCCTGATCCTCTCCCTCGAGCCTCGAATATCTGGAGAAGACCTCCTCGATTGCCCTTCGCTTTTCGGTATACCGATTATCCATACGGTCCAGCTTGAGCGGCTCCGCCCGCGCGACTACGAACAGAAGTGCGCCGACGAGATTAACAGCTACCAGCGCAAGACAGCCACTCAATAAGTATTCATTTTGCCTCCCTATAACGCATCGCCCGGCCTCCGGTGTGCATCTAAGCGCCGACTTACCGATTGAACGTCTCTTAAAGGAGACTCACACCATGAAAAAAGACAAGTTAGGACCAGCGGCTCTTTTCGGCTTTGTGCTGATAGCGGTCCTCGCCGCATTCGTTTTTAGTGCCCAATCATCGCCTATTACAGAAGAGGCCAGAACGCTGCGACTGATCGCGCCTTACCGTACCTGGGGTAAAGCAAACGTGCAGCCGATTGTCGTGTCCGCTGAAGAGATGGCGGCCTTTGGTTGAAGCGCGATTGTTGCTGACATCGGTGATGTCAGTAAACGAGCTCAGCCAAAGCAGGACCAGCAGAACAACCTTCATCAAACGATTTTTGGGGCCGTCTATTTGAATGACTTCGCCCGCAGCGCCCTTACGCAAAGCAAACCGTTGATTTATCCGGAAGGTGCGATGATCGTGCGAGAAAAGCTTGAAACCGAAGCGGGTTCGCCGGAACTCCTGACCGCTATGATCAAGCGAAAGAAGGGGTTCAATCCAGCGGCAAACGATTGGGAGTTTCTGGTCGTTAGCGGAGATGCCACAAAGATCACGAAACGTGAAAAGACGGGGGCTTGCCAGAGTTGCCACCAGTCAGTGAGTGCGAAAGACTTCGTTTTCGATAGCTACCTGCCGGTGAGTACGGCTGTTTTGCCGGGAATGAGCGATTGGCAACATGGTGGACCAGCAAAGCTTCAGTTCGATCTGCCCGAGTTCCTCGTAAAGCAGCCAAAACACATTGTTCGGTTCTGATGAGTTTGAATTATGTGAGAACAGTTGCAGAGCGTAAGCGAGTTGGGGTGGTCTATCAAGCGCAGGGCCAGGAAAGGAACGCGACCGGCTTTTCACTTGTATGTAAGAGTGTACAAAGATCTGGCAACTCGCGTGAATGCTATGCGAGTCTGTTCGTCTGTAAATTCCAAGTTGCCGTGTGCGCCTGACACAACGATCCTCCGGATCTGGTATTTGTGAGTATCCGTGGGATCGTCGTGTCCGCTGTAGTGATTCATCGTCGCAACGCGGAACGCTTGGCCGGGCATCAACTGCGCTGTGACCGAGCGACCCGCTTCATCAAGCTGAAATTGAGTGGGAGTCCATTCCTGACCGTCTTCATTCAATTTAGAAGCGGCAATCACACCCGGCGCTGTAGGCGGATAAAATGGCCCCGGGAAGTCCTTCACTTCGTAACGAATCATGATGGCCGTGTCCGATTCATTAACGATGACGAAATCCGTCGCGTACGAGCAAGCGTCGAGTAAAAGAATCGAACCAAGCAGCGCCATTGAGATGACACGTCTCATACTTACCTCATTTAACCGCTATCGGTTCGGGCGCATTTGCTCACAGACTGGTTACAAATTCGGCTGTCCTCTGCCGTGTTTCTTTGGTAATGCGTCTCATTATTTTTGGCCAGGTATTGGGCAGTTGGCAATTGGTACGAAGTTGATGGGTACTTGTAAGTATTGCAGAGCGTGAGTTGGAGCAGAGGGGGGTCGAACCCCTGACCTCCGCATTGCGAATTAGACAACCGGCAGATCGTTAAGTATTTGCCCTTTCGAAAGTTGCAGCCACCAAGGAAAATCAAGGGTTTTGCAGTTCTTTCCCGTTTCTTCCTATCGCCTCACTGTGTTGTGCTGAGAATTCTGTCCACAAATTGGCCACAAATTTTTGGACTCTATGGAAGTCAAGGAAGCTTATAAGAGACGAACTCGCTGCGACTTGATCTCGTATGTTGCCAACGAAAGCGAGGTGATGGTTTTGACCAAACTTTTGATCCAGCCTGTGGCTCAATGTCTTGCCGAGCAGCTAGCGCACCGTGGTAGTCCCGGACAGGCGATAATTAAGTAGGGAATCCGGGAGCCTCCATTCACGAGGTTTAGCAACACAGCAAGGGGAAGCCCTTGTCCCGAAAAGTAGGCGGACAGAAAGAACTACTAACAAATGCTAGCAAGCCCCGCCAAGTATTGGCGGGGCTTTTTTCTGAGAAAGCGGCCAACAAATTCGCAGACAATTAGCGAAGTAAAAGCCGAATTGAACTGCTCGTGCAGGAACGTTAGTACCGTATAAAGATGCAAACGGACCAGGTACAGGAACACGGAGACTGTAGTCCGCGTTAATCTTCTTCTTCTTCCAATTCCAATAAGTCTTTTATTGGATTGAGAATTGATTTGTCGCTTTGACGAGCGGTCGTTACCCAAGTGTCGAAAATGGGTTTCCAGTGCTGGTCTGTACGCAAGAAAATAAGATCGGAATCGCGGTCCGCCATCTCTACGCACCAGATTTGCTCGGATGTAAGATTCAAACGCTCGGCTGGCTCTCCGGATATCTCGAACGGTTGAGAATAAATTTCGTTTAATTCATCTATGGCTCTTTGGGCTTGAGTATCTGCATCGTCTGACTTACGTGGGGTTTTACTTATCTCCTTCCAAGCGTTTAGGATCTTCTCGGAGTTGTCCTCCGCCTCGCAAAGAAGGGCTCTGGCGTGACTTACAGGTTCCAATTTAGGTTCGACCATGTACTGGGCCTTAAGCGAGTGACAACAAGCCATATTGTAATGCTTGATCAAGCTGGTCAGCTTATCGCGGTCCTCTACTTTTCTTAAATGTTTCATTGCAATGTCAAGCGCCCTCGAAGCCGTGAGATAAAGGCTCTCAGGTTTAGTCTTGGCCTGTTGATCCTTTTTCATCAAATCGAGCGCTTCTAACCGCAGGTCGTAAGAAAGACGAATCCAACAGTGACCCCGCCGGTAGTTGCAATACTCTAGTAGTTCTTTGCTTCGATTATGCTCGCGCAGTTCCTCTGCGAGGTCTTTATATATCGTGGCTGCATAATAGAATCGTTTGTTTTCATAGGCGTGCTGGGCTCTGTTGAGCCGCGCCAACAGGTCTTCGAATTCCTTCTTTGGATTTATGCTGATCCCCAGCAGGATGCTCTCCCGGATATCAGGTTCCTGCGATCCATAATATCGAAGCAGCTTTTCGATGACCTCAGCGTAGGTTATTTGACCACTGGCAGCAGCGCCTTCGAGCGTCGCTTTGGCTGCCGGACTTATGCGAACGAGAACACTCTTGGCTTGTGGATCGCTCCCCTTAGACGTTTCCTTTGCGTCCACTCGCATTGATGAATCTAAGTTATCGACAGCCATAAGTTTTCAATCCGCCTAGTTAGCTAAGGAGTTGATGTGGAGAAGCAAGATCGCAGCAAGGGGTTGAACGCTAGCAACAAAATCATAGTTGCTTTCAAGCAGAGTGTTGCGTCTCAGGTTATTCCATTCTCTCCCGATCAAGTCAATGACGTGAAACAGGAACAGTAAAATACCGGCGAGTTCGATTAGTGTGAGCAGAATCCAGTTGAGGAATGCTTGGCTAGTCGTAGCGCGGTTATTTTCCCCAAACATGATTTGGACCTCCTTCGAAGTGTTTCCTAAGTAGATCTTCTACTTGCAGGGCTCCACCCTACACTCGAATGTTGTCACGAGTCTGGATGTTGTCACGCGTCTGGATGTTGTCACGCGTCTGGATGTTGTCACGAGCGAGGGTCTGGATGTTGTCGCGCGTCTGGATGTTGTCACGCGTCTGGATGTTGTCACGAGCGAGGGTCTGGATGTTGTCGCGCGTCTGGATGTTGTCACG
>Ga0070669_100003286_pt1 | contig 11619 bp, 10 predicted proteins | sample KBSS53metaG_FD_64680 | JGI IMG/M metagenome (GOLD analysis project Ga0070669, IMG submission 64680) | Switchgrass rhizosphere microbial communities from Kellogg Biological Station, Michigan, USA - KBS S5-3 metaG | ecosystem: Host-associated > Plants > Roots > Rhizosphere > Soil ... | reverse complement strand
GCTCAGCCCCTGCTCGCGCTCCAGCAGCAGCTGGACGTAGAGCGCAGCGGGCGATAGTGCATTGTTGATGTCGTGCGCGATCCCGCTCGCGAGCTGACCAAGCGCGCGAAGACGCTCATGCTGCAGCATGCTCTTCTGCGTGCTGCGGATGTCTTCGTATGCACGCTCCAACGACGAGTACAACTCTGCCTGTTGAGTTGCAAGCGCGAGGTGCTCGCTGAGTTGACGCAGAAACTCGCAGTCACTGCTGGTGAACTGTTCGGGCTTGCGTGACGCTGCAATCAGCACACCGAACACGAAGCTTTCGATAGCGATCGGCGCCAAAACAGCGCTATTCAGCCCGGCGCTCGCAAGGCGCTGCGCGAATGGCGACTCGACGCGCGCGAGGCTGGGTTCATATACGACTGCGCCGCGGATGCAGCGGGCCAAGCCGTCCTCCGCCACGTCGATGCCCGCGTCCGCGAGCATTCCAAGCTGCCTTGCTGTGCGCAGGCCGCGCTCGCCGACGCAGCTCACCCGCAGGATGGATTTGTCCGCATTGGCCAAGCAGACGCAAGCGAGGTCGGCTCCCAGGTGATCCTCCAGGCTGCGCACGACGATTTGCAGAATGCTGTGCGCGTCGAGCCGGTTGCCGATGGCGCGCGTCGTGCGATCCAGCAGGTCGAGGCGCTCGAGTTGCGTGCGCATCTTGATCTCTGCGAACTTGTAGTCCTCGATGTCCGTGTTCGAGCCGAACCATTTGACGACCTGACCGCGGCTGTCCAGCAAGGGGATGGCCCGAGTCTTGAACCAGCGGTACACGCCGTCGTGCCGCCTCAGCCGGAATTCGACGTCGTACGCGCTCTTGCCGATGACCGCGAGAGCCCACTCACGCTCGACACTTGCACGATCTTCCGGATGCACATGGTCTGCCCAGCCAGCGCCGAGTTGCTCTGCAACGGGCCGGCCGGTGTATTCGACCCATTGACGGCTGAGGTAATCGCACCAGCCATCCGGCCGGCACGTCCACACCAGATTCGGCAGCGACTCAGCGAGAGTACGCAGCCGTTCTTCACTGGTCCGCAACTCGACTTCCGCGGCCTTGCGCTCGGAGATGTCGCGGATGAAGCCGCTGAAGTATTCGCTGTCCGCGGAGTGGAAGCGCGTGATCGAGAGCTCGACGGGAAATTCGCTGCCATCGCGGCGGATCGCGATCAGCTCCAGTCTCCTGCCAAGGACTGTCGCGCCGCGGGTTCCGAGCAAAGCGCGCAATCCTCGCTGCGACTCGCGATAGCGCGGTGGGATGACGAGATCTGCCGCTTCGCGCCCGAGCGCCTCGGCTCGTTTCCATCCGAAGACGATCTCGGCTTGCGGATTCCACTCCGTGATCACGCCGTGCTGGTCGATTGCGATGACGGCATCCAGCGCCGTGTCGATGATCAGCTGAGTGCGCTGGGCGCTGTCTTGCAATCGTTCGCGCACCACCCGCCGCTGCAAGCCGACGAAACAGATCATCAGGCCGATCGCCGCGAACAGCAGCAGCTGCGCCAGCACACCGGCACTCTCTATCTGCAAGGAATAGATCGGCTCGAGGAAGAAGTAGAGATGAAATAGCGTGCACAGAGCCAGGCACAGCAGCGCCGGCCCGCGGCCGCAGAACAGCGCGCTCAGCAGAACGGCGGCGAGCAGTGCCTGATACGAAGCGAACGATTGATTGGCCGCTGGATCGAGCATCGCAATGAAGGCTTGGAGGCCGGCCTGCATTGCCGTGCCCGCGAGCGCGAGTAGCACAGCGAGGACGTAGCGGGGGATCGTGCCGCCGCTGGGAGAGAAACGCGCTGTGGAGAGGTTCTCCGACACGGTTCCGTCGTTGTCGCGTTGTGGTGAGTTCTGAGGATTCCGTGCTCGGAGGGAGCTTGAGCCAGTCGTGAGGACGGTGCACTTGCGGCATTTACGGGGGGATCAAGCGGTAACGCGTATGCCGCGACGCGACGGTGGTCCTGCGCACCGGATAACATGCGCCATCCGTAGCCGTTCGGTGGGACACCGATGGAAATCTTTCAGGGGCTGCTGCTGCTGTTGGTCGGCGCTGTTTGTTTGACTGCTATCGCACGCCGGATCAACGTGCCTTACCCGTCGCTACTGGCTCTGGGCGGTGTCGCGCTTGCCCTGCTGCCCACTGCGCCGAAGTTGGACGTCGATCCCGAGCTCATGCTTGCGTTGTTCGTGGCGCCGGTGCTGCTCGACGCCGCTTACGACACATCCGTGCGCGACCTTCGCGCGAACTGGATTCCGATCACCTGCCTCGTGATCGCCGCGGTCGGTGTCACGACGGCTGCAGTCGCATGGACGGCGCATGCGTTGGTGCCGGGCATGTCCTGGGCGGCTGCCATCGCGCTCGGCGCGATCGTGGCGCCGCCTGACGCCGCGGCGGCCAGCGCGATTCTGAGACAACTGCGATTGCCGTACCGCCTGCTCGTAATACTTCAAGACGAGAGCCTGCTGAACGATGCAAGCGCGCTGTTGATCTATCGAATCGCCGTGGTCGCAGTTGTATCGGGTGGATTGGATTTCGCTACGGTCGTGCCGCTGTCGTTGCTGGCGCTCGTCGGGAGTGTGATCGCGGGATATCTGCTTGCGCGCTTGTCACTGCGGTACTTTCAGCGCGTCACGGATGTGCCGAGCTCGATCGTCGTGCAGTTCGCGACCACCTTCGGCGTGTGGATCCTCGCCGAGCATCTGAGCTTGTCCGCGATCGTGACGGTCGTCGTCTACGGGATCACAGTGGCACGCGACGCTCCGCGGCTGATCCCGGCGCGCAATCGCCTGCCGTCCTATGCGGTGTGGGATCTCGCAGTGTTTGTGCTGAACGTCCTTGCGTTCGTGCTGATTGGCTTGCAGCTGCGTCCGATTCTCGGTGCGCTCGCGCCTGAACAGCGCGTCGAGTATTTCCAGGTTGCCGCCATTGTGTTGGGCATTTGTATCGCTGCTCGATTCGTGTGGGTGTTCAGCTATGCGGCGGTCGCGCGGCTGAAACTGCGTTGGTTTGGCGCGGGCGGATGGCCGGGTACAGCCAAGCCAACTGCGCGAGGTTCGCTCGTCGTGAGCTGGTGCGGCATGCGTGGGATCGTCACGCTGGCTGCCTCGTACGCATTGCCTACCGACTTCCCCCATCGCGATCTCATCGTGCTGACTGCGTTCTGCGTCGTCGTCGGGACCTTGGTATTGCAAGGCATGACGCTGCGACCGCTGATTCTTCTGCTGAATCTGCACGACGACGACCCGGTCAATCGTGAGGTCCGCATGGCCTGCGACCGTGTCGTGCGCGCCGGCTTGCAGACGCTCGATGGAGATGAATCGCAGGAGGCGCAGGTCATTCGCCGGGAGCTGGAGTCACAGCTCACGGAGCTCGATGATGAGAGCAAGGACGTCAACGAGCTTGATCAGTACAGCTCGCTACGCGCGCGAATCGTGGCTGCGCAACGTCATGCGTTGTTGGAGATGCGGTCGAAGGATGAGATTGGAGATGACGCGTTTCACCAGATCGAAGCGCAGTTGGATGTGGCGGAGGTGAATGCGTTGGGGGCGGAGTATCCGTGATATCCGGAAAGTGCTCGGCAAATCCACATTGTCGCGTTTGTTGAATCGTGGCTAAGTTCGAACCCCGAACGCACAAGTGGGAGAAGCCCATGACACGGTCTCACCTCCTGTCGGCATTTCTGGTGGTTCCCTGGCTCGCCTCGTCGTCGATCGCGCTCGCGAGCGACGGCCCGTCAGATGTGAACGGCGAGTACCCTGCGGTAGGCGCCTATTATGAATACTTCGTGTTGCTGCCTTCGGACGGACCGCCCGAGGTGACGTTCGCGGAAGAGTCGTGCACCGGGACGCTGGTCTCTGAGAAGGTCATCCTCACTGCCGCGCATTGCACGGCGTTCAACTATATCGACGATATCGGTATTGCCGGCTATTACGATCAGGCGTGGGTGACGTTCGACGTAGTGGCGACCGCGAACGATTTCCGCTGCTTCCTGCGCGACCAGGCTGTTCCGCATTCGGAATTCCTGACGGGAGAGCTCGCGTGCAACGATGCGGCGAGGACAAGTCCATTCCCGGTGTTCCGCGCGGCCGCGATCACAGGGCGCAACAACGGTGTGCCAACTGCGCACGGTCTCACGCATCCGGACTACGTGCGTGCGGTGCTGAAGAACGACGGCACTGCGAAGGCGGAGGATTTTAACCTGCAGAATGCGCCTGACATGGGCACGCTGATTCTCCTCGAGCCGGTCACCGATATCACACCGCTCCCACTGCGAGCGCCTGGCGAGCTCAACACGATCGCCGGTCTCGTCGGAACGCCGGCGGTCAGCGTTGGCTATGGGCTCAACTGGACGAAGATCACGGGGCAGCAGCCGACACGAGGGCTCGGTCCACTCACTTTCGGTGGCGACAGCGGCGTCAAGCGAATCGCACGCGTCGGGCCCATCCAGTCGCTGCACAAGAACGCACTGTGGCCGCGGCAGAGCCCACAGAAGGGCGATGACTCCGTGTGCTACGGAGATTCGGGCTCACCGTTGTTTCTCGAGCGGAATGGACAGGTGGAGCAGATTGTTTCGGGTGTGCTGTCTGGGTGGGCACTGTGGTGTCAGGGATCGAAGGATCCGTACTTCCGTGTGGATCAGGCGACCGCGCACGAGTTTCTGCAGTGTGTGATCGAGAATCAGGACGACGTGGCGCGGGCGTGCAGGGAGTGTTCGGCGGAGAATGCGCTTGGGCTTTGCGATTAGCGTGAGGTCCGCGGCGCTTCTCGATTAGGAATTCGGACGATAAGTCGCAGGAGGCGCAGGTAATACGCGGGGAGCTGGAGTCGCAGCTCACGGGGCTCGATGATGAGAGCAAGGATGTGAACGAGCTAGATCAGTAGAGCTCGCTACGCGCGCGCATCGTCGCTGCGCAACGTCAGGCGTTGTTGGAGATGCGGTCGAAGGATGAGATCGGGGATGACGCGTTTCACCAGATCGAAGCGCAGTTGGATGTGGCGGAGGTGAATGCGTTTGGGGGTGGAGTATCCGTGAGCGGGACGCGCAGGTTCAAATCAACCTGTGGCTATGCAAGGTGTTCTGACAGCCCGAATCCTCGACCCTATCCCCCGCCTTGAACACGATCTCCTCGATCATCGGCCTGATCCGCACTGAGTCCAGGTTCCTCCACACTCTTGTTGACGAGCCTCGCCGCCGCGTGTGCCGCCTGCGCGTAGTTGATCGCATCGTCACCTTCCGCATACAGCAGCACTTCGTACAAGCATGTGAGCACGCCATGCGCCTGCAGCAGCTGCTCGCGCTGTGCTTCGATAGCTCGCTCGATGCGAGTAACGGGTTTGCGGTTGGAGACTTTGTGATCACCCGCAGCCGGCGACGTTTCCGCGGAAACGTGCGTGGGGTCCGAATTGCGGTCCGGTGGGACCTTCGACGTATCATCCGCGCCGCTTCCGGTTTCGCTCCTTGGGTGAATCACTCGCCAGAAGTGCGGGAGAGTTCTGGCGAGCACGCGTGCTCGATCGAGCACGGCGCAAATCGTACCGCACGCCGCCGCTGCTGTATAGATGCACAGTTCATGTCGAGCGCTGAGTTTCTCGGCGATTTCGCAAGATATTCGCGGACGCTCGCGTCACTCGAGCATGCACACTCAGTCGCGAGTGCTCGCGGCGTGCGATGGACAGCGATAGGATGCAGTGATGAACGCCATTCACGATCACCCGCGACGCCACTCGATCACCGTAACTGAATACGTCCGGATGGGCGAAGCTCACGTGTTCGCGCACGACGCTCGACTTGAGCTCATGGAAGGGGACATCGTCGAGATGGTGCCTATCGGCAGCGCACACGCAGCCGTCGTGTACAGGCTTGACACGCTACTCCGCAAGGTGGTGCGAGGAGCGATGGTTTTCCTGCAAAGCCCGCTTGTGCTGGGCGAACGATCAGCGCCGCAACCGGATGTGATGTTGCTACGGCCGCGTGAGGATGAATATTACAACGCGCTTCCAGTCGCGGCGGACGCGCTGCTCGTGGTGGAAGTTGCGGATGCGACTCTCAAGTACGACCTTGAGGTCAAGCGGCCGCTCTACGCGCGGACCGGAGTTGCGGAACTTTGGATCGTTGACATCAACCGACGTGAGCTGCACGTGTTTCGCGAACCGGAGCAGGACTATACCGTCCACCGCGTTCTTACGGTGAGCGACAACACTGTCGTTGCGGCGCTGCGCGATGTCGGTTTCGCAGTTGTGGCCTTGTTCCCTGATCTGTGACGAGTGCCGTACTCACTTCCGCTGCAACAGCTGATCCACCCGATCCCTATACGACCTGCTCAGCTTGATCTCCTGCCCATCATCCAACGTCAAAAAATACTCCCCATTCGTATGCGGCCTCAACCTCCGCACTCTCTGAATATTCACAATCGTCGACCGATGCACGCGCTGAAAGACCTTCGGATCCAATATCGCCTCCAGCGACTTCATCGTCTCCCTCAAAACGTAAGTGCGTCCATCCGCATGCACGCACATGTAATCGCCCGCCGCGTCGATCCAATCGATCCGCGACACATCTAATCTCACCGTCCCGTGATCATCGCGAATCGGCAGCACCTCCGGATACGCCGGCCCAACCGCTGCGTCGAGCTGCCTCTGAATCTCCTCACTATCCAACGCCGCGCTGCCCTTCGTCGCAGCAATCAACTCCATCAACTTATCCCGCTGCGCAACCGCCGACTTCTGCCTCCAAAAACTCCTGACTCTCTCCAGCGCCTGCGCGAATCTCGTGTCGTTGATCGGCTTCAGCAAATAATCCAGCGCCTGCGCCTCGAACGCATCCAGCGCAAACCGATCGTACGCCGTCACGAACACAATCATCGGCATCGACTCATGCGGCAAGCGCGCGAGCACATCGAACCCCGACATGCCCGGCATCTGAATATCCAAAAACATCAAGTCCGGCTTCTCGCGCACGACGGCTTCGAGTGCTTCGCGCCCGTTCTCGCAATGCCCAACGATCTGAACATCTGGATGCGCGGCGAGCCGGATTTCTATGCCGCGACGTGCGAGCTCTTCATCGTCGACGATGATCGCTCGGATCGGCCTGTCACTCATGCTATCCCCGTTCGACTTCGACTAGCTCACGCGGCCAGCTGCGCAGCGCTCTCCGCCGGAAACGACAGCGCCACTCGCAAGCCCGGCTCGGTATTGTGAACCTGCACCGTACCGCGCTCGCCATACAGCACCTGCAACCGCTCGCACGTATTGCGGATGCCAACACCCCGGCCATTGGTCAGCCGCGCCGAATTCACCATGCCCGGCCCGTCGTCCGACACCTCGAGCTGCAGCATCCCGCCCGTCACGTGACCGCCGATGCGAATCTTTCCTCCTTGTTCCCGCGGCGACACCGCGTACTTGATCGCATTCTCGATCAGCGGTTGCAGCAGCAGGCTCGGCATCAGGATCGTGCTCGCGTTGGCGTCGATCGCAAACTCGATCGTCAGGCGCGAGCCGAAGCGCAGCTTCTCGATTTCGAGGTACAGGTTCAGCGCGTCGACCTCCTGCGCCACCGTCACCTTCTTCATCGGATCCTGGTCGAGCGTGTAGCGCAGGAACTCTGACAGCCCGGTCACTGCAGAGTTCGCAACCGTATTTCGATTGTCGAGAATCAGCGTCGAGATCGCGTTCAGCGTGTTGAACAGGAAATGCGGATTGAGCTGATAGCGCAGCATCTTGAGTTGCGCCTCCTGCGCCAGCGCCGCGTGACGCAGCGTCGCTTCCCGCTGCTGCTGCATCGACTCATAGTAGTGGAAGCCGAAGTACAGCCCCATCCAGCACACCATTAGATATGTAGAGCTGACGGTGCCGCCGAAGTAGTCGACCCAGCCACTCATGTGCTCGCTGTCTTCCGGGAACAGTGCCACGTAGGCGAGATTCACCGGAATGCGCCAAAGCAGCGCTGTGGCGTAAGCACCGAGCAAACCCAGACCGATCATCACGCCAGGCGGTTTGGTCCACAACCAACGGCACCAATAGCGCAGCCAGGCACTGATCACGAAACCAGTCACCGAAGCGATGAAGATGACTTTGGTGTACGCGATCGCCTTGCCGTACAGCAGCGCGCCCGCGTATTGCACGAACCCGTAGGCGATCCAGCCCATCAGGTGCAGGGACCAGAACGTCAGGTTTCTGTTTTTGTTGAGTTGCATGAAGGTCATGCCCCGCACTCTAAGCAAGGGTGGCGGCAAGGTACAACAATTCGTCGCGCAACCGGCACGCTTCGTCGCAGGGTTTGCGTTATGTGCTCCGCGGGCTTTCCCTGCGACATCTGTCCGCGGGTGCATCGTTTGCGGGAACGTCGAGCCGATGACTACACGCGACGAAGCGACGGAGCACTACGCGCGTGTCTCGTTCAAACAGAACTGTCCGCTGCAACCATGATCGATGCAGCGGTATCACAACCAGGCTCGCAGGAGCTTTGCAGTTCAAGTTCGAGGAGACACGACATGTTGATGCATCAATCGCGCTCCGCGCCGGTGCGCGTGATCGGAACGGCGCTCGTGATCGCTACGGCTTCGATGATCGCAACCATTGCGTCGGCGAAGGAGCATGATGGCCGGGTCAGCACCGTGGTTCGCTATGGAGATCTCGACCTCTCGCAGTCGACAGATGTAGCGCGCCTGTACCGGCGGCTGAAGTTTGCGTCGGAGAAGGTTTGCTACCTCACCGACGACTACCACAACATGCGCCTGAAGCAGGTGCAGGCGGATTGCATGCAGGGAGCGTTGAACAGAGCGGTGGAGCGCGTGAATGAGCCGAAGCTTACGCAGCTGCATGCGGCGGAGCCGAGGATTCGGGTGGCCGGTAAGGAAGTGGAGTCGGGCTGAAGCCCGACCTACAGCGTCATTCCACTCGCTCTGTGGGCTGTTTCGGTTGGCCGAGGCGCGACTCGCGTAGCGTGATGTAGATGGTGGAGGCCATGACGATGCCGGCGCCGAGCATCGTCATGGTGTTGGGGATGTCGCTGAACAAGGCGTAGCCGAGGATCACGGCGAACACCAGGCGCGTGTAGTCGATCGGCGCCATCGCGGCCGCGTCGCCCTCGGACATACCGTTGATGTAGCACGCTTGCGTGATCGTGCCGAGCACGCCCATTGCACACAGTAGTACGAAGTCACGCAGATTCGGCCATCGCCACGAGAACATCGCCGGCGGGATCGCGAGTACGAAGCCGAGTACCGCAGACCACGCCATCAACGTCAGCGTCGAGTGGTCGCGTGTCATGAATTTCATGCCCGTGACCGTGAACGCAAACAGCAGCGACGATGCGAGCGCGGCAGCCGCGGGCCATCCAGCGTCACCCTGCGCCTGCGGTTGCAACATCAGCAGCGCGCCGAAAAAACCAACCACCGTCGCCGCCACGCGCCGCGGCCCGACGCGTTCCTTGAGCACGAACGCCGCGAGCGGCACGAGCCACAAGGTGCGCGTGAACGACAACGCATTCGCATCCGCGAGCGGCAACTTCTGATAAGCGTAGAACGCCAGGATCATTCCCACTGTGCCCGCGCCCGAGCGAAACAGCAGGATCCCCAGCCGCGTCGTGCGAAACACTCCGCGTGGATTCGGCAGGATCACTGGCAGCAGCACGATCAGCCCGGCGAACTGTCGATAGAAAGTCTGCAGCGCCGGCGAATAATCTTCGCCGAGAAACTTGATCAGCATCGTCATCACGGTGAACGTGATGGCGGACGCCAGCATCCACAACGCGCCGCGCGCGTTGCGAGGCAATCTTCGATAGGCGGCGGCGTAGCGGGGCGTAGTCAAAACCGCATCGGCCCGAACAGGCCGAGCAGCCCGATGATGATCAGGTAGATCGCGACGATGTAGTTCAGCAGCCGCGGCACGATCAGGATCAGAATGCCGGCGATCAGCGAGACGAGGGGACCGATGCTCATGTTGAGGCTCATGACGTGGACTCCGTGGAAGTGACAGCTGCGCTACGCGGCCTTTCCTTCAAAGGTTCCGCGCCAGGCGAGCTTGCAGCCACTTCGAGACGTCGAGCACTTCTTCCATGCAGACCTGGTGCTCCATCGGATAGCTCTGCCATTCGACCTGGTAACCCAGGCCCATCAACAAGTCGCGCGACGCCTTGCCGAGTGTCGCCGGCACCATCTGGTCGCGCAGGCCGTGACACATCAGGATCGGCACATCCTTATTGGCCGGCGCGGCTTCCGCAGCGACCGTGTCGTTCAGCGGTAGATAAGTAGACAGCGCCATAACGCCGCCAAGGCGCTTCGGATACCGCAGCGAAGCTTGCAGCGCGATCGCGCCACCTTGTGAGAACCCGGCGATCACGATGCGCTCAGTAGCGACGCCGCGCGTGTTCTGCTGCTCGATGTAGTCATTGACCACAGCTGCCGATTCTCGAATCCCTTCGCCATCTTCCTTCCGGTCCGGCCCGAGACTCGTGATGTCGTACCACGCGCGCATCACGAACCCATTATTGATAGTGACCGGCCGAGGCCGTGCGTGCGGGAAGATGAAGCGCACCGACATCGTCGGTGGCAAACGCAGCTCGTCTACGATCGGCACGAAGTCGTAGCCGTCCGCACCGAGACCGTGCAACCAGATTACTGCTGCGTCAGCCGTCGACGCGGGCTCGAGAACGACGCTCTCTTCTGATTCGTGGGTTGTGTAGGGCATGCCTCATCTTACATCGGCCAGCGTTTCCGCCACCGCTGAGCCGAGCTCGGCGAGGTCAAAAGGTTTGCGAAGCAGGCGTGCGGTGCCGAGCGCGGCTTCGACCGCGGCGCTGTCCGCATAGCCGGAAACCATCAGCACCTTGATGCCCGGCTGACGTTCCTGAGCCATGCGCGCCGCTTCGGCACCATTCATTCCCGGCATGGCGAAATCGACGACCAGCAAGTCGAACCGCTCGCGCTCCATCGTCGCAAGTGCCTGGGCGCCGCTCTCCGCTTCCGTCACGTGGTACTGCAGACTTCGCAGGCTGTCCGACATGAAACGCCGCACCAGCTTGTCGTCGTCAACGACGAGGACGCGCCTCTGTTCGCGCGACTGCGCACCAGGCACAGTCGTCGGTAGCTGCGCAGCGACATCGGTCTTCACGACGGGCGGCGCGCCCGCCGGCAGCATCATGCTCACTGTCGTGCCGCGCCCCGGCTCACTATCAATCGTCAGCGTGCCGCCTGATTCCCTGGCCACCGCGTACACCTGCGAAAGACCAAGACCGGTACCCTGACCCGTGGGCTTGGTCGTGTAGAACGGCTCGATGGCACGCGACCGCACTTCGTCTGTCATACCCACGCCGGTATCGGTAACCGCGAGCTCGACGTGCGGCAGACCGCTCTCAGCGGCCTGCACCTGCCTGGCATTTAGGGTCAGCGTCCCGCCCTCCGGCATCGCATCGCGAGCATTCACTGCGAGATTGAGCAGCGCGAGCTCGAGCTGATTCGCGTCGCTCACGACAAAGCGCGCGTCTTCATCGATGCGCACATCGACACGCACCGACGGACCCACCGACTGCGCCAGCAGCCCGCTCATCCCGCCGAGCAACTGCGCGAGGTCGACCGCACCGACATTCATGCGCTGGCTGCGCG
>Ga0070669_100003285_pt1 | contig 11619 bp, 9 predicted proteins | sample KBSS53metaG_FD_64680 | JGI IMG/M metagenome (GOLD analysis project Ga0070669, IMG submission 64680) | Switchgrass rhizosphere microbial communities from Kellogg Biological Station, Michigan, USA - KBS S5-3 metaG | ecosystem: Host-associated > Plants > Roots > Rhizosphere > Soil ... | reverse complement strand
CGGCCATGAAGGCGCTCGCCGCGCTCGATACGGACGGCGCTCCCTGGTTCGAGATCTACGCGAAACGCGACGAACACTGACGAGCAGTCGGGTGAGTCAGGGGACGCTCGCCCTCACCGCCCGGAGCGTATCGGCGACCCAACGCGCGGCTTTCGCGACCGCCTCGCCGGGCAGGAAGTGCCCGGCGTCCCACCAGTGAATCTCCTTCGGCTCCCGCGCTGCCGCATACAATCGCTCCGCCTGTACGGGCAGGATCGTCCGATCCCGCCGCCCGTGCACCATGAGCAACGGCCGGCCGTCGAGCGCCCTGACTCCGCGCATCGGATCGGCGACCGCGCGAATGAGCGGCGCGAACGGAAAGTCCGGGAGATCACCGCCGGCCGCGAGTACAACCGCACTCGGCCCACGATCCCGCTCCACGAGCGCCAGCGCGAGGTAGGCGCCGAGTGAGTAGCCGATGACCGCGAGACGGGTGCGATCGATCTCACGCCTCGCGGAGAGGAAGCGCACGGCGAGTTGAGCTTCGTCGATCGCCGTGCGCCACCGCGCGGCCAGCTCGAAGGGGTCGCGCACCGACCGGAGCTCGAACGGATCCGCGCGGTCGCCGTGCAGCGGCAGGTCGATCGACAGGCTCGCGATGCCCAGCGGCAGCAGAGCCTCGCCAACGAAGTCCGCCATGTCTTCCTTCCGCGACCGATACCCGTGGAGCAGGAGCGCGGCTGGTGCAGGCTCCGTCGCGGCCGGCAACCTGAGCAGGGCCGGCACCGGGGACGTTGCCGTCGGCCCGTCGTCGGTCCGGAACGTGAGCGACACCGCTCGACCACCGACCGCCGACTGCTCGTCCAGGATTCGCTGCGTAATGCGCTTCGCCACGGCGCCTAACGGGGCGTCACCGCGTCACCGCGGCTTCAGTGCGACGTCGCCCTTGAAGCTCCGAACGACCACGCGTGTGTCGCCGGTGCCTGACGAGAACCCGAGCTCCATCCCTCGACCCTCTCGGCCCGCGATCGGCCGGCTCGAGGTCACGCCGTTCTCGATGGTCCCGGTAACCGTGGCGGCGTCCAGCTCGAGATTGGGCCTGGGCGGCAATCGAAGCTCGATGCGTCCGCTGTGCGTGGTGAGGTCGAGCGATCCCTTGTATCCCACGTCGCCCTGGTACACGACGTTGCCGGTCACCGTCTCGAATTTGCCGCGCTCGTAGCGGCCGTCGCTCACGCGAACTGTCCCGCTTACGGTCGAAAGACCGGCGTCCTCGCTCCCTCCCCGGACATCGATGTCTCCCGTCGCCGTCTTCACCCGAAGCCATGCCGCCCCACCCGTGACACGGACCGCCCCGTCCATGGATTCGATGTTGAGCTCACGCGGTGCGCTCGACACCGTGACCGAGCCGCCGACGATGTTCAGGTCCAACCCGCCGGTCACCCCGGACACCTCAATGTCCGCGCTTCCACTCTTGGCCCAGACGCGGGCCCGGGCCGGAACCCGTACCTCGAGGGTCGCGCCCGTGGGATAGTTGTCGCCCGGGGCTTCGATGAAGAATTTGGCGCCGCGGCCCAGCGCCGTCCCGCCGGCGACCCCACCGTCGAACCGCCAGCCCTTCGGCATGGTGCCGGTGATGACGAGCGAGTCACGGTCCCACCCGACGACGCGAAGTGACGTGATCGCGCCCGCCAGACGGATGGATGCATCGCCAGCAATCGCCGCACGCCGTTCGATGGCGACTCTCGTTGGCTTCGCTGCGTCGCCTTTCTGCGCGCCCGCGACGGGAGCACCGACAAGGGCCAGGGCGGCGCCTGGGAGCACCGCCCGCATCATCCGGAGCAGCGCGAGCCTTGGCTGTGGACCGTTGTGGCGGTCGTTCTCGAGGGTCATGGCGTTTGGATTCGCGATCAGATCCGGGAACTGAGCTCCGACGTACGTCGAAGGAGGTCCAACTTACGCTGGTAGCTCGCGGACAGCAGATCCACGAGCGTCCGGTTGTTCGGGTCGGCCAGAAGCGCCTCGCGGGCCTCGGCGATCGCGGAATCGACCACGGCGAGACTGCGATCGACAGTGCGAACGGTCTCCGGATTCAGATGGGCACGTTGGGCGTCGACAGCATCGCGAAGCTCCTGGATTGTCTGCATGTATTGACCTTCGGCAGCGCGGAAGCTGGCCGGTAGCGTGGGCGGCACTCCAAGCTCGAGGCGTGTCGTCCCACTGTCCGGCTGATTCTGCCCGACCGTGGTCACCGGGCTCGATCGAAGCACGATAACCGTGGTTGCCGAGGACAGTGCCACCAAAACGACGGCGGCGGCCGCAAGCCAGGCGGGCCGCTGCCACCGTGACCCCGTGGCGCGAGTGAGTGCAGCCGAGGACGTCGTCGGGAGCACGACACCTTTGCGATTGTCTATCGATGCCTTCAGATCCGCCCACAGATCGTCGTCCGGGAGCACGGACCTGGGCAACGCTCCCGTGGCCGCCATGAGCGCGCGCAACGATGCCAGCTCGGTCGAGCACTCCGGGCAACCGCTCAAGTGTTTGTCGATAGACGACATAACTGCACGATCGAGCGTGCCATCCACGTAGTCGTTCAACAACGCGAAGTCCGGGTGCTCCGGGTGCTCCGGATGCTCACTCATCGGGACAGTGCCTCCATCAATAGCTTCCTGGCCCGGTGCAGCTGGGCCCTCGATGTTCCTTCTGCCGATCCGGTCATACGAGAGATCTCTTCGTGCCGGTACCCTTCCATGTCGTGGAGCACGAAGACGGTTCGTGCTCCAGGCGGGAGCTTGCCGATGGCTCGCTCGAGGTCGATGCGAGACTCTGTATCCACCGGGAGCGTGATCCCGGTCGATCTCGGAGCATCGCGACGGTCCGGTTCATCGCTTTCTTCGGACGTCGCGCCCTCATCCTCCGCCAGGACCACTCGCGCCCGCAGCCGTCGCTCAGTCCTGGCGTCGATGAGCACCTCGTTCACCGCAATCCGATGCAGCCAGGATGACAGTTGCGAGTCGCCACGAAAGGAGCCGAGTCGGTCCCAGGCCCGCACGAAGACGGTCTGGGTCAACTCGCGCGCCCGCTGCGCATCCGCGGTCATCCGGAGGCAGAGGGCGTAGACCCGGCCGACTTCGCGGCGGTATAGCTGCTCGAACGCGGCGACGTCGCCCGCCTGAGCGCGCTCGACCATCCGCGCATCCGCCGCGCGGTCGAAACCGTCGTTCGCTGGTGGGACCGCGGTCATCGGTTCGAGCGAGCGCTTCCGGGCAAGGTTTGTCGGCATTCCACCGTCTAGGATGCCGGTCGCGACGGCATTGCTTGAACGCCCCAAGGCGGAAGGCAATGGAATCCCGTCGCGGTCGGTCTCGCAATCCTCTCGGTTGGAACGGCCTTCCTGCCATCCCGAGCGATCCTGGCGGCGAACAAAGGATTGTAGCGAATTGGACGCGACTGACGGGCAACTGCTTCCGTTCGGCGGCCGAGTTTGGGAGTTTGTCAGTCCTCCCGTTTCGGACTGTCCCGATGAACACTCGGATGCGCCGCCTGTCAACGCGGTTGCGGCTGGCCCGTGCACTGGCGGCATTGGCCGCGTGCCAGCCGGCCCCGCAGACGACGGCCGATGCCGCCAACGAGCTGAATCAGCGGCCGCGCCTGCCCACCGGGGCACACCTCGACCCGGTCGCCCGCGGATTCCCCGTCGGGTCCATGCCGCTAGCCATGGCACTCGCGCCCGGGGGAAAGGAGGTCGTCGTGCTGCTCAACGGCTGGCGCGAGCAGGGTATTCAGGTGCTGGAGCGGCGTACAGGGCGGGTCACGCAGACGGTGCTGCAGCCCGCCGCGTTCCTCGGTCTCACATTCTCGCCCGATGGCCGCTCGCTGTTCGTGTCGGGTGGGAACCAGGACGTCGTATACCGATACGACTGGAGCGACGGCTGGGCGACGCTCGCGGACAGCATCGCGCTGGCGGTGAAGCAGCCGAACCGCTCCGGGCGATCGTACCCGGCCGGCCTGGCGTTGTCGCGCGATGGCACTACGCTGTACGTCGCGGAGAACCTGTTCGACTCGCTCGCGGTGGTGGACGTCGCATCGAAGCGCATCGTCCAGCGATTCGCGACCGAGCGCTACCCGTACGGGGTTGCCGTTACGCCGGACGGACGCGTCTTCGTGTCCGCCTGGGGCGGCAACACGATCTCCATGTTCCGGCCGAACGGCGGTGGCACGTTGCAGGACGACGGGCGTCTGCGAGTCTCGCGGCATCCGTCGGCCCTGGCGCTGTCCGCCGACGGATCACGGCTGTTCGTAGCGTCTGGCAGCACGGACAGGGTCGCGGTCGTCGACACTCGGGCGAGGCGGGTCATCGCCGAGTTGCGCGATCCGCCGCCTGCCGGGCCTCGAGAGGGGAGCACGCCGAACGCGCTCGCGCTCGACGCCACCGGGACCCGCCTCTTCGTGGCGGAAGCCGACAACAACGCGATCGGCATCTTCGATCTGTCGGCGGCCACGTCCGGAGTTCCGTCCGCGTCGGGCAGTGACAGTCTCACGGGCCGCGTTCCGGTCGAGTGGTATCCGACCGCTGTCATCGCTGCCGGAGACACTTTGCTGGTCGCGAACGGAAAGGGCCGTGCGACGGCGCCCAATCGCGAGTACCCGCACCCCGGCACCGGTGTCCACACCAGCCGCCCACTCACGTACACGCTCGGACAGCTGAGCGGTTCGGTGCTCGCCGCTTCGGTGGCGCGCGTACGCGGCACCGAGCTGGCGAGCCTCAGCCAGCGCGTCGAGCGGGCGAACGGATGGCGTGACGTCAAGCGCGACGCGACGTATCCGCCGTTCGAGCATGTCGTGTACATCATCAAGGAGAACCGCACCTACGACCAGGTGTTCGGCGACCTCTCCGAGGGCGACGGCGATACATCGCTGGTGTTCTTCCCGCGCGCCAACTCTCCGAACCACCATGCGATGGCCGAACGTTTCGGCCTGTTCGACCGCTTCTTCGTGAATGCGGAGGTGAGCCCCGACGGCCACAACTGGTCGATGGCGGCATACACCACGGATTACCTGCAGAAAACGGTGCCGTCGAACTACTCCAGCCGCGGCCGGACGTACGACTGGGAGGGCACGAATCGCGGTCGCGTGCCGTCGGAGGAGAATGCGGAGGACGCGTCGGAGCCGGCGAACGGCTACCTGTGGGATCTCATCCAGCGGAAGGGATTGACGTTCCGCAACTATGGCGAGTTCGTGATCCCGAGCGGTGTGAACCCTAACGCCACGATGCCGTCGGGGTATCGCGGCGTGAAGCCGTTCCTCGCGGCGAACACCCACCGCGACTTCCCGCCGTTCGACATGGACATCACCGACCAGCGGCGCGCCGACATCTGGCTGGCCGAGTTTCAGGACTACGTCCGACGCGGCACGCTGCCATCGCTCATGATTGTCAGGCTGCCTAACGACCATACGTCGGGCGCGCAGGCTGGCGCGCCGACGCCGCAGGCCTATATGGCGGACAACGACCTCGCGCTCGGCCGCATTGTCGAGGCGATTTCCAGGTCGCCGTTCTGGAGGAACACGCTCATCGCGGTGCTCGAGGATGACGCGCAGAACGGTCCCGATCACGTCGATTCCCACCGATCGGTGCTGCTCATGATCTCGGCGTACTCCCGGAGCGGCACGGTGCATCGGTTCGCGAACACGACAGACGTGCTCGCGACGATCGAGGAAGTGCTGAAGCTGGACGCGCTGTCACAGTTCGACCACTACGGCCGGCCGCTGCGCGAGATCTGGACGACCGAGCCGGACCTCCGGCCGTATGCGGCGATCGTGCCCGCGGTATCCGTCAATGACCGCAATCCGGCATCGGGCCGGGACGCGCGCGAATCCGCGAAGCTCGACCTCGAGTTCGAGGACGTGGCGGATGAGGCGTTGTTCAACCGCATCCTCTGGCGCACGATCAAGGGAGCGAACGTTCCCTACCCCGGTTCGAGTCGCATGTCGGCGCTCGAATGGAAACGCGGCTGGTGACGACCGACTGACGTAGGGGGAGGCGCGGTGGCATACGATGCCGGGCTGGTGGAACGGGTCGCGGATGCGCTCGCGGGAATCGGGGAGCGTGGCGTCCGCCAGAAGAACGTCTTCGGCGGACGCGGGTTCCTGCTCGGGAAAACGACGTTCGTGATCGTCTGGAACGAGGGTCTGCTCGTGAAGACGCCCCCGGATGAGTACCAGGCGCTGTTGACGCAGCCGGGCATCGAACCATTCGCGCCGGGCGACGAACGCCCGATGGGTACGTGGGTGATCGTGCCGTCCGATGCGGTGGCGGATGACCCGGAGCTCGCGGAGTGGGTGCGCCGCGGACTGCGAGGCATTCGCCGCTAGTCGTTAGGCTCGTGGCCGAGGGGCGGGCGCACGATCGTGGTGCCGGCGCGTGGCACCGCGATCACGGCGTACACGAGGAGCGGACCGAGATGACCGTGCCCGCTTCGCCGGTCCCGCTCGCCCGATCGAGCTCCTCGGCCGTGCCGCGCATCACTTGTCCCGCTGGTCCGGTCAATTGAATGCGCGCGAGGCGGCTCCCGTAGGTCCACTCGAGCTCGATGCCGTCGGTGCCGACCGGGCGCCACAGCCCGTTAGGCATCGCCCCGGTGCGGGCCAGGTCGCGCGCGCGATACCACACGCCGTCCGCATTCGACGGGACGATTTCCTGATCGAGCGCGAGACGGCGCGGCGTCTGACGGAAGCTGGTGCGCGCCTGCTGCGACGTGGGGGTGATGGTCATCTCGTAGCATCCGACCGCGTTCGACTGCGCGGCGGTGACTGCTGCTCCGGGGGCGGCCTCTGCCGGCACGGGTCGGGGCGTCGGTGCCGAAGCGGCAGCCCCGTCGCGGCGCTGACGCTGCGCGGTTGCGGATGATGTGACTACGGCCTGATTGAGCGACGTCGTGGCCGGTTTCAGCACGATGTCCGCCGTCGCCGTCTGACCCGTCGCGACGACGACGTCACGGCTCACGGGCTCGAAGCCGATGCGACGCACCGTCAGCTTCTGCGTCCCTGGCTGAACGCCGGCCAGCACGAACTGCCCATCCCCGGTCGTCGCCATGCCGATGGACGTGCCGGTGATCGTCACACTCGCGTCGGCGAGGCCCGTGTTCCCGTCAGTGACGCGCCCGCGAATGGTGCCGGTCATCGCTGCAGCGGACGCAGCATCGCGCCCCTCGACCGACTGCCTCGCCGAACCGCGAAATACCTGAACAGCCATGGTATCCGGGCGCGGCTGCGGGACCACAGGTGGCGGTGTTGCGGGCGCGGGTACGCCGGCGGCGTTCGCGGCAGCGACCTGTCGTCTCGCGGAATCCTGGAACGATCGGGTGGACGGGTCCTTCGCGAGCCGCGATGGTGCGTCGGCCAATGTCACTCGTTCCTCGGTCTTGGCAGCGCGTTTGGCGTCGGCGGCCACCGCCGACGGCGCCTTGGCTCCGGCCACGTCGACAGCCTTACGCGAGAATGCGTCGGCACGCTCCGGCTGGCGCTCGCGAAGACCTGACTGGTCCGCTTCGGCCCGAGCGGTCGAGCCCACCGACCGCTCATCGGCTGGCTTTGCCCGCTGCTGCACCTCGTTCGCCGCGCTCGCCACGCCTAACGCCGGCGACGGCGGCGCGGCCGGCGGCGCAGACACGACAGGGCCGGCGACGGTGGATGCCGCGGAGTCGGCGACGGCGGCCTGACGCAGGGCCACGTCGACACCGCCTCCCTCGTCGGAACGCTGCCTCCCGGCTCGAGTGAGCGCAAACGTCCCGACCGCCACAACGATCGTCGCCGCCGCCGCGAGCGAGGGTGCGCTGAACCATCGCCGCGGCGCGCGCTGATCGACTCGACGGGCGGCTGCAGCACGCGACGCCAGATCGATCACGGCGTCAGGTGCGGCGCTGGCCACTGCAGACATCACGTCGGCCGCCGTTGGCACCGCCTGGGCGCCGGTCAGTGGCTGCTTCGGCGAAACGTCGCGCGGCACGTCGTCCAGCGACATGAGAATGCGCGACGAGGCTGCGATGAACCCGCGCGCCTCCGCCACCGCGTCGGCACAGGGCCGGCACGCGGCGACGTGCGCTTCGGCGGCCGCTGCCTCGTCCAGAGGCAACTGCCCGTCGAGCCACGCGTGGATCGTTCCCTCGTCAAGATGCTGCATGTCCCTCCCCTCCTCCTGCGGCGCCGCGCCGGTGGTCGGCCTGCATCGCCTCGTAGACTAAAGCGAGTCGACGGCGAGCGCGCGCGAGCGTCGTTCCAATGGAGCCCACCGAAAGTCCGAGGGCGTCCGCGATCTCGTTATAGTCGAGCCCTTCCTCGCGCATGAGCAGCGCCAGTCGGTCGCGCTCGGCGAGTGAATCCACCGCCTTTCGTGCGAGCGCCGCGTCCTGCGCTCGCTCGAGCGACGACGGCTCGGGCTCCTCCATCTCCCTCGCCCGCTCTTCGTCGGCGAGGATCGCCAGGTGCCGCCGCCGCCGCTCGTCCTTGCGCGCTTCATCGCGCACGAGGTTCGTCGCCACGGCAAACAGCCACGACCGCTCGCTCGAGAGCGAGTCCTGCCGGAGGGCGCGCAGGAAGGTTTCCTGCGCGACCTCTTCGGCCCAATCTCGGTCGCCGAGGCGCCGGGTCAGGTACCGCACGAGAGCCGTGTTGTAGGTACGGAACAATCGCTCGACGTCTTCGTCCTTCACGGTTTCACCAGGTCTCTTCCCCCGCGATTGGGCGGCGCTGGTCTGTGCCTGCTCACCAGCCCGCCTCGATCGCGGCCATATCCCGCGCGCCGAGCGTTTCAGCGCCATCGCTCGCGAGGGCAATCGCCACCGATCGTCCGGCAACGACGACCCCAGGCGTTCCACTCGCGCCCATCAGCGTGAACGGTGCGCGCAGATCGTCCAGGCGTTCCAGCAGCGCGAAATACGCCGCCGAGTACGGCTTCACGCGAACGGTTCGCATGGTCTTCGCATAGCGCGCGTCGGTCCAGGCGCCGTCGATCAATGCGAACGTGCGTGCACCGACGCGACGAACGGATCCGCTCGCGTAATCTGCGCCGACGGAGTCGACCGCCGACAGGGTGGTTGCGGCACGCTGTGCTGCCGCGGTCTTGGCGCGCTGGAAATCCTGTTCGCGCTTGCCCTCCGCGGGCGAGGGCGCAGGGGTCGCTCTTGTCGAGTCGGCGTAGACGACACCGCTCGCATCCCGCGCAGACCGATTGCGCGTTTCGTTGATCGGCGCGCTCGAGGCCGCCTTTGCACCCGTCACGACGACCTGGTCGAGCGAAGCCGGCGCCGAGCCGAGCTGTCGTCGCAGCGGCTCCTGCATTCCCGGTTCGAGCACCAGATACGACGAGAGCTCCGTCGGAATCCCGTAGCGCGTGCCGAGCTCGCGCAGCTCATCATCGAGCTCCGGCGATGCGCCGTTGCGGCGTCGCTCCGCCGACAGCCAGCCGGCGCGCTGCGCGGCCCACAGGCGGGCGACGAAGCTGTTGCGCCGCTCGCGGTCGGGAAACCTCACCTGCTCCGTCCACGTGACGGGGCCGGTCGCGGTGCGGCCCTCGACGATGATCCGTCCGTCGCCGTTCCCTGCATAACGCGCGAACAGGACGAGGTCCTGGCCCGCGAAGATGTCCGCGGGCAGCGACGGGTGCAGCTTCGTGAGCCGCACACCTTCAGCACGGACGCGAACGTCGGTCACGATCGGACTCGTAATGCGCGTCGCGACGAGCGCCACCGAGCGTTCGACCGACTCATCGGGCCGGACGAACTGCGCGGTGCCGCGGCCGTCGACGGCCAGCTGCTCGACGAGCGTGGCGTTGACGTCGGCGCCGACGCCGAAGGTGAAGACGCGCGCACGTCCCCGGAGCCTGGCCGCGAGCGCAGCGATGCGCTCCGCGTTCCGCTCGCCGACCGTCGGTTCGCCATCGGTGACGAAGAAGACGATCGGAATGCGGTCATCGTTGCCCGGCGTGTCCAGCGCTTCCTCGAGCGCGCCGGAGATGTTCGTGGACCCTTCCGGGCGCAGATCGTCGAGGTACCGGGTCGCCTCGTCAATGTTGCGACGGGTCGCGGGCGTGAAGCCGGAGCCGAACGTGCGGACGTCGGTCGAGAAGTCGATGATGCGGAAGCGGTCCTGCGCGCCGAGCGACGCGAGCATCTGACGGCCGGCGGCGCGTGCCTGTTCCATCTTCTGCCCCCGCATGGAGCCCGACACGTCGACGACGAACGTCAGATCGCGCGGCGTCGCGCGGGCCGCGATGGCGGGAGGCGTGACGGTGATGAGCGCAAACCCGTCCTCGCGGCCCGGCGCGAACGGCAGCATCGCGACCGACGCGGCGGACGTCCTGCGCAGCGGCAGCAGGATGGTGACCTGCGGCGCGTCGCCTAACGCCGACACCTCCCGCCGCGCACCACGATCGCTGACGCGGAGCTCGTGTGTGGGCGAGTACGGCCGACCGTAGTCGTCTCGGGCGTTGTAGACGAGCGTGAACAGGTTCCCGGACTCGTCACGCTCCTGGGCCATGCGATCGGTCGGCCTCGCGTCTCCTTCAATCACGCGACCGTCGCGCGGCACCGGGAGCGGGACCGGTCGTGGACGCGGAATCGGGAACGGCTGCGCCCGCGGTCCGCTCCCACGCAGATACTCGACGCGAACCGCGCTGCCCTCACGCTCCGCGACGGACTGAAAGCGCACGACGACGCGCTTCTCCTCGCCGGGCTGGATGGGAAAGATGCGGGTGCGCAGCATGCCACGTCCCATGTACTCGACGAGCGCCGGGTCGCGGTTGCGCCTAACGATGTCCTCGTAGATCTGCCGAGCGCGCTCGGCGGGCATGGTCTCGCCGGAGACGAGCTCGCCGTCGATCTCGAGCTCGAGCGCCTCGAACGCGGCGCCGGCGGGCATGGGGAAGATGTAATCCGCCTCCCCAATCATTCCGCCGCGGTTCCGGAATGTCTCGGTGATCTGATACCGGAGCACCCGGTCAGCCAGTTCGACACGGACCTGGCTCGACGTGCGCTGGATCACACCAGCGATCGGAACCGGGCACCGGTTTTCGGGGCAGGGGCGAGGGATGATCGTCCCCTGCGCCCGGCTAACGACGGGGGTTACGAGGAGCAGTAAGACGGCAAGTGACGGGACACGCATGACAGATCCTGGTGAGGTCTGCATGGGAGACGTCCGGCTCGGCTCCGCTTGCACACACGCGGGCCATCAACTGCCGCTGGTTACTGTTAGCTGGAACTGGTTGCTGCAGGGTGAACCGCCTCGGGACGTTTCGATGATGGAAACTCGAGCGAGCGCGCCTATCGTCTGTCATGACCGACGATCAAGAGTTCAAGGCCTGGCTCGCCAGCGTGCCACCCGATATTACGACCGATACAATCTGGCGCATGTCGGCCTACCGTTACTCGCTTTTTCTGTCGTTCTGTGCGCAGGAAGACCTGCGCTGGATCCTGAGCACCGGGCGACACGCGCTCACGCTGACCAGCTCCTGCGCGCGGTGGGTGGTATCAGTGCCAATATCGACGAGGGCTACAGTCGTTCGAGCGGAAAGGAGCGGGCGCACTTCTACGAGTACGCACTCGGCTCGGCGCGCGAATCGCGTGGGTGGTACTACAAGTGCTCCGT
>Ga0070669_100003280_pt1 | contig 11622 bp, 11 predicted proteins | sample KBSS53metaG_FD_64680 | JGI IMG/M metagenome (GOLD analysis project Ga0070669, IMG submission 64680) | Switchgrass rhizosphere microbial communities from Kellogg Biological Station, Michigan, USA - KBS S5-3 metaG | ecosystem: Host-associated > Plants > Roots > Rhizosphere > Soil ... | reverse complement strand
CGGTCGAGATGCCAGCACGCGAGTACCAGCTTTTGCGGCATTTCATAGAGAACCGCGAGGCCACTCTCACCCGTGATGATCTTCTCAACAAGGTCTGGGGTTATGATTCGCTTACCGTAACGCGCACCATCGACGTTCACGTGGGCTTGCTGCGCCAGAAACTCGAGCCCAATCCCAGGCACCCGCAGTACCTAGTTACGGTGCATGGACTAGGTTACAAGTTTGTTGGGTGATGCCTGAGGTTCCTTTTGGGCGAGATAAACCGCCGCACCGATTCCTGCGCCAAAGAAGAGCCCGTAAACGAGTCCCCAGAACAGCATTCCCACACGTCCACGAATTGTGGAGTGAAGCATCCCGCCAAGAAAGTAACCCGCGGCATTGAGCAGAAAGACTAAGCGGAATATCTGGAAGAGATCGCGATACGACTTGATTCTGAACGTAGCAGCAATGCCCGCGGTGAAAAACAGGCAACCAAGAATGGCCCCGAACCACTCACCGGCGCGTCCGCCCTCGGCCATATAACCGGCGTACCAGCCAATGACGTATCCAAAAAAGGAAAGCGCGAAGGCTGGAAGAAAGCGTACCAGCCGACGCGGCCCGCGGAGCAGGGGGCTGAGAAGAATTCCCCCGAGTACAACAAACATCGCGCCCCACGCGAAGTACGATCCAACTTCGCCGAGGTTCATGTACATCCAGTTCTCGCCGAAGGCTACGGTGGAAAAGACAACCAGGCTGGCAAATGTAAAACCCAGACTGCCGATGAGCATTGAACTGCGGATAGAAAGAGCACGATCATGCTTTATCGTCATAATTGTTCTCTTCTTCGCGCCCTCGCGTCTTCGTGTGAAGTCTTACTTTATCTTCTTGGCCTCATTGTCTCCGCCCTGGTGGAGAATGAGGTGTGTAACAGCGCCACTTGGATCCTTGACGAAGGTGATCCTCGCATCAACTCCTTTGAGGAAAAACTTGGTTTCTGATTCCGGCAAAATCTCAATTGGCGACTGGCTCGAAGCCTGAACCATCAAATGGTCTCCATCTCTCGTAACCTTAAGAATGACATTTGAAGTAACTTCGTACTCGCCTACATACTTGTCATAGATTGCGGGATCCACCTTGGCGACGGGTGGCCGGACAGGTTCGTCTTTCTCACCAAGAAGTCGCGCTGCCATTGCTCTTCCAACAGCCCCTGGTGATGGTTCGCCAAAGTCAGAGTTCCGCAGAACTACGTACGTAATGTTCTCGTTGGGAAAGCGGGCGATGATGGTACTGAAGCCGTTGATGCCTCCACCGTGACTGATCAGTTTGCGATTAAAGAGTGTCGAGATGCCCAATCCGTAACCATAATTATTCTTGACCGGAGTAGTCATCAGGTCGAAAGTTTTCTTTGTTACAACCTTGCCGCCAAACAAAGCCTCGTTCCACAAAAACAGGTCTTCAACAGTCGAATAAAGAGAGCCCGCGGCGTAAGGCTGAGACATATCGATAAAGGCTGAATTGACCAGCCCATCAGTGTTGCGCGAATAGCCGGTAGCTCGATTTGGAAGGATCGTCGCAAAGTGATCATAACCCGTGTTCGTGAGCTTGAAGGGAGTAAAGATATTCTTCTGCAGGAATGCTTCGTAGGTCTCGTGTGAGACTTTTTCGATGATCATGCCCAGCACGAAATAACCCGAATTGCTGTAATTCCACTTTTCGCCCGGTGCAAATTCGAGAGGTTTATTTACGAAACGCGCAAGCATGCTCTGTGGTGTTTCCAGCATGTTCATACGCGTCATGTAATCCGGCATGCTGGTAAAACTGGGTACTCCGCCAGTGTGGCTAAGCAGATGATGAATAGTCACATCTTTCCATGCCGCTGGACAGCCATCAATGTATTTACAGATCGAGTCCTGAATGTTGAGCTGGCCTCGCTCATGAAGAATGAGGATCCCAGCAGCCGTAAACTGTTTGGTAATCGATCCCAGTCGAAATTTGGTCTGTGCCGTATTGAGAACATTCAGCTCGCGATTGGCGGGACCATAGCCGGCTGCGAACAGAATCTTGCCGTTCTGCGAAAGCAATACTGATCCTGAAAAGCCGTTCTTTGTCAGCTCGGTCAGGTACTGATCCAGTTGTGCGTTAAGGGGTGTTCCATTCTGCGCGACAGCCTGAAATGTGGCGAAGAACAGGATTATTATCAGGAGGCTTTGACTCCATAGGGTTGATCGGGTTTTACTCACGAGCGGCTCCTTTCTTAAATCGACCGCTATTCTACATGTTCCAGCGAGAGTTACCATGTTGAGACGTGACTTTCTCCAATCAGGCGTCCAGAGCATGTCGGCTTTTCTGGCTGCAGTCCTCATCCCTCAGGCAGCCCGCGCTGCGCTTGAATTTCGCGACATCAAGATCACTGCCGTCGATGTCTTTCCTCTGAAAGGCAGCTCGATCTTCGTCCTCGTGCGCACCAATGAAGGCATAACTGGATACGGCGAGTGCAGTCCGATGAATGTTCGCGTCATCACCTCGATGTTGAAAGACTCACTGGTGCCGATTGTCATTGGTAAGAACCCGCTCGATATCGGCCGACTCTGGGACGAAATGTTTCATCGCACGTACAAACTTGGTGTTATGGGAGCTCAGCCGGAGGCTATCTCAGGAATCGACATTGCTCTTTGGGACATCCTCGGAAAAGTGAGTGGCCTGCCAATCTGGCAGCTTCTCGGCGGCAAGCGCAAGGATACCGTGAGGATGTACTCGAGTATCGGCGAAGGAGCGAGAGCTGAAGTAAAGGAACAGGTCGCCAGGGCGGTAACGAGTGTTCAGCAGGGCTACACGGCTTTGAAGATGCGAATGGACTGGAGTTCGCGCAGTGTCGATGTCAATCCCAAAAAAGACTGGGACATCGTCAGCTCCGTGCGGCGTGAAGTGGGAGATAAAATCGATCTTCAATACGATGCCAACAATGGTTTCTCGGTGAGTACTGCAATCCGCGTTGGCCGTCGATTTCAGGATGAGCTGAATGTGATCCATTACGAAGAACCAATCGCACAGAACAACTACAGTGGCTATGCTGAGGTGTGTGCGGCGCTTGATATGGCTGTTGCTGCTGGCGAACACGAATACACGCGCTGGCAGTTTCGTGATCTCATTGAAATCGCAAAAGTCGACATCCTACAACCTGACCTGGTCAAGTGCGCCGGCCTCTCAGAAGCGCTCCATATTGCAACGCTTGCCCAAACACACAATAAGTTCCTTGTGCCGCATCAGACGCAGCCTACTATCGGGCACACCGTGAATCTTCACTACATCGCATCGGTCGATAACTCATCACGCGCGCAGGAGTACAATTACGGCCCTGAAAAAGCCGAGCAGCTCTGGCGATTGTTCAAACAGAACTACGCACCAAAGAACGGATACTGTGCAGTTCCGGATGGCCCCGGCCTTGGTCTTGAAATGGATGAAGCCGCAATGCGCGCGATGGTTCTATGAATTCGAAGTTGACAAGATTGATACATTTGGTCGCTCCAAACGCTCGCCCCAATCAAACCTGCGAGGCTTGCAAGGAAAGTTTCCATTGCGGAGCCTCAATCCAAGGCTGCTGGTGCACTCAAATTAAGGTGAGCGCAGATGCGAGAGCCGAGATGCGCCAACTCTACAAGGATTGTATTTGCGAAGACTGCCTGAAGGGCTTCGGACAAAGGAGAGGCAAAGATGTCGAAACAGGATGACTATTCGCCTGAAGAATGGCAGAGCATTACGTCAGCTCCGGTGATGGCCGGTCTTCTGATCTCACTCTCTGACGTCAGCGGGCCAGTTGGTATGACTAAAGAAGCCATTGCGGTGGCCAAAGCAGTTACGGATTCCGCGTCTCAAACCGGCACCGAGCTTCTGGCTGCAATTGCAATAACCTGGAAAACGCAGGTTACGAAGCCTAACTTTCCTGAACTTCCTCGGGATACTCCCGACGCGGCTCGCAACGCAGCACTCGAACTCTGCAAGAAGGCTGCTGACATAGTCAGCCAGAAGTCACCAACCGAAGCTGATGAATATAAGAAATGGCTCGTTTCTCTTGCGAGAAAGGCAGCGGAAGCCGCAAAGGAGGGTGGGTTCCTGGGATTTGGGGGAAAGCTCGTCAGCGATGCAGAAACCGCTGCGATTAACAGCCTCGCGTCGGCCCTTGGCGTGAGCGAAAAAGGTTCGTAGTACCCCTTTAGGCGGTCTTCAGATCATTCCGGCTAAAGCCGGTACTACCAACTATGACTAAACTCTTTTCGATCATGTGGCTGGCGTGCGCACTCGCATTGCCAGTCAGTCCATCTCGATGTTTCCAATCCGCAGCAGCGGCCGCAGGCTTCCACCATCTGCACCTCAACTCAGTAGACCCATCCAAAGCAATCGCCTTCTACACGAGCACATTCGATGTGACGCGCCGGACATCGCTGGCGGGCTTTGATGCAGTTAAAAGCGAAAGTATGTACCTGCTTTTCAACCGAGTGGCCCGTGCTCCGGACGCGTCACTTGACAGTCCGATCTGGCACTTTGGATGGGGTAGTACAGCAATGGAAGCCGATTACGAAAGACTCTCTGCGAAGGGCGTTTCGTTTGCCACTCCGCTTACAAAGCTCGGTTCAAGTCTGTTGTTTGCATATATGAAAGCTCCAGACGGAGTCCTTGTTGAGATCAATACATCAGCCAGCAGAGCTTTCATTCACGCTCATCTCTTCAGCGATGCACCTATCTGCGCTGCGCGGTGGTATCAGAAGCATCTCGGTGCGGCATCACGCGTCGTTCAGGAAGGCGCTTGTGAAGTCCCATTTGCGCCGCCTAGCGAGCCTCTGGGCGTCATCCGCTCACCATCCGCGACTGTGCGCTTCGGAGACATCAGCCTGATCATTTATCCAAAGCAGAAGCAGACACCTCTGGTAAGTCCGCGAGGCCGGGCAGTTGATCATATCGCCTTGAGCTATCCGGATATATCTGTCGAACTTGCTCGACTAAAACAGGAAGGGATCAAGGTGCTTGAAGAGATTCGGCCCTTTGGCAAGGAGGGCGGGCGCTCAGCAATGATCGAAGGACCTGATCATATTGCCATCGAGCTTGTGGAGGTGAAGTAGAGGCCATAGGTAGGGTTTAGACGTCAGGTTCCTTCTTTGCGATACCACGGACTTCCGAGGTTCTGCCACGGACCGCCATCCACTGAAATCTGCATCTGCACACGATAGTTTGCCGGTGAGAGCATCAATGTCTTTCCCTTGAGCCTGATTGTCTTTCCATTCTTAACAATGGGAGACGCTTCCCAGAAGATCGTGTAATACCCTCCCAGATCTCCACCGACGGGACCCGTTTTCGCCGTAGACATCCCGAGGGAATCCACCTCGTAACGAGTTACTGTGCGCTCTTTTTTGTTGTGGCTGATTATTGCGCGCGCTTCGAATGGACCTTCGGGAGATTCGCCTGTGATGACACTCTCATAGGCGTTTCCATTGAATATCTTCTTGTAGGTTTCCTTGCCCTTGAACTTGCCTCCGGGGCCAAGCGGCGTTTCAGGAGTAGTCCAATCGAAGGTCCAAGTGCCGAGGAAATAATCCAGATTCGGTTCTGGCATTGGATCGCCCGGATTGGTCGGACGCCCCGGCTGTTGCTGCTGAAATAGAAAGAGCAGGAGAAAGAGAACTATCATGAATGGTTAGGTTTGCCCCCTCGCTTCTTACTTCTTGCCTCTCTGCTTCCCTGCCTCCCGGCCTCCCTGCTTCCTACTTGCTGGCCGTAGACGCAGGAGCCTTTCTCAGGTCCATCCGGTCAACAGTGTATTCAAGCCACGGAATGAACATTTCATCCCAGCTCTGTTCGCTCCAATACACTTCTTTGTCCGGAGCCGGGTTGTAGCGGTTTTTAATCGAATTGTCGTAGTGCGCGACAGAGACGATCTTGCTTCCTCCCGGAATCTTCAAAGGCTGGCTGAGCTCATAATGCAACTGCCAGTTGAAATCAAAGCGAGGAACATCGAGCAGTATCTGTTCGCGGCCATCAGGATAAATGAGCGTGTACCTGATGTCCTTGCCTCGCAGATGCATGTGAGGCGCAAAGGCATAAAGCGTGATGTCTTCCTTGACGTTCATCTGACCTGAGATTTCCCAGTTATCGACGTTTGGTGGAATGTTTGGAATCCTTCCTCGGATCTTCACTTCCTTCCCGTCGATCATTCGCGTCTCAGCGAGTTCTTTGCCGCTAACAAAAACCGCATCCGTCGCACCCTTGGTCAACACTTCGTGGTGAACTGGTTTTTTGGCGAACCAAAATCCAAGCCTCGATCGATCTTTCTCTGCACGCCCGCTTGGCTGGTAATGCATATTGAATTGAATGTACCAGCCTGGATTTACCTTCTTTGCCGTTCCTTCATAGTGACGCTCAAAACCCTTACCCGGCGCCTGTCCAACAAGCTTGAAGGCACCGGCACGACTGAAGGAATCCTGACTCTGAAAAACTTCCCGCCCTCCCGTTTCACTCAAACCTCCAGTGCTTCGAGCTGAAGTCGCTCCGGTTCCCGCTGCCACCGATCCATCAGCGCGCACAGCGCGACCATTCACGATCTTTGTGCCTTCAGGAAGTTGAACCACGTTCGCGATTGAGTGATGAACTACAGCAGGATTGCCCGGTCGCAGTTCAACTGCTTCCACCCAACGCGCTTCGTTGAATGGAACAGGAACATAGAAATTCTGCATCGGGATTTCGCCCTCTGCAGGAACTTCATAGTCAACGGGCATCTCCACGATCACGTCCGGCTCGCCAAACGTCCACCCGCGGGCATATTGCGGCATTGGAGGCAGGTCGGCGTCATCGCCTTTTGGCGCTCCCGCATCAACCCAGGCCACAATCGTTGCCATTTCAGACTGAGATAGCCTTCGATCGTTGGCGAACTTGAGCGTTGACTTCTCCGGGTTTGCAAACCAGGGAGGCATTTCCTTCGTCAGTACCTGTTCGCGGATCGATTTGCTCCACGGTCGCACCTCTGCATACGACGTCAACGGCATCGGGGCGACCTCACCCTGGCGATGACAATTCGCGCACTTCGTGAAGATGATCGATGCTACGTCTTTAGTAAAAGTCGGCGCATACGCTGACGCGTTTTGCGTCCCTATGCTTCCGCTCACATAAAGCACAGCCGGAATCAACAAGAAACTTGCAATCAGTAAAGCATGCGAACGTCTCATCTCGTCCCCTTTCACCTCGATGCAGCCTGCGGATTGTTCTTGCGCAAGTCCTGCTTGTCGATCGTGTAGTCGAGATAGCCAATCATCATTTCTTCCCAGGTTTGCGGGCCCCACCTGACCGTAGTCGTCGGATCGGGGTTGAACTTGTTAGCTGAGGAATTATCGTAATGTGCCACGCACTCGAGCTTGCTTCCCTTCGGTACCTTGATCGGCTCCTTGAAGAAGTAGGTCATCTGCCAGCCAAAATCCCAACGAGGAACACTAAGAAGGATTTTCCGTGTTCCATCGGGATATATCAGCGTGTACATAAAGTCTTTACCGCGCTGGTGCATATGCGGATGGAGGCTGTCGACGTGGCTGTCTTCCTTGAATGCGAATGAAGACGTAACTTCGTAGTTCGTTGCTCCGGGCGGAATCTCGAGGTTGCGGCCGACCGCGCCTGCAGTGATCATCCTCTTCTCAACCGGCTCGCGCGAGAAGATCAATCCAACGCTCGAACGATCAGTGCCTGCAACTCCGTTGGTCGTGTAATGCACCTGGAAGATCAGCGAAGAACCTTTTTTGACAAGTTTCGCATGACCGGGTTTCAGGATCAGCGGAGCCTCGCCGGGCGCCCAGCCAACAAGCCTTCCGTCAGCATCGCCTTCGCGCGCTGCCGCCTGCTGAGTTGCCGATTGCTGGCGCAGCTCCTCTCGTCTCTCAGGTGTCAGTTGACCTGCCGGTGGAATGCCCCCGGTCTGATCGGGATTTCTAACGTCTACGATGATGTGATGAACAAGCTGGCGATTCCCCTGTCGGATCTCAGCAAACTGCACGTACCTGTCTTCAGTAAAGTTCGTCGGAACCACGAAAAACTTGTAGGGGATCACACCGTCCGCTGGGACATTAAAGACCTCAGGCATTGAAAGAACTACATCGGGTTTGCCGATGATCCATCCTTCAGTGAATTTCGGGTTGGGTTGAAGGTCCGCAGCGTCGCCTTCTTTGGCACCCCCATCGACCCAGGCAGTAATAGTGTCGATGTCCTTCTGTGAGAGCGTGCAGTCATTTTCGAACTGGCCATATTTTGGATCCGCAAACCACGGCGGCATTCGCCGAGATGCGACAACCTCACGGATTGCTTTCGCCCATGGTCGAACTTCCTTGAAGCTCGTCAGCGACATAGGCGCAACTTCGCCCGCGCGATGGCACGCCATGCAGTTCTTCTGCATGATCGGAGCGACGTCTTTTGTAAACGTAACCGCAGCAGTTGAGCGACTGAGCGCCGAGCCAATGCTAAGCCACGTCACGATCATCAGAAGGCTGAATGCGAGAGCAGTCTTTCGTTTCATATAGCAAGTTTCCCTTTTCTATTGCGTCTTACCACCAAGGCTCCTCACAAACGTTACGACCTGCCAGATTTCCTTTTCAGATAGCTTTTCCTTGTAGGCTTCCATATCAGGCGACGTTCCGTCCCGTATGGCAACAAAGATTTCTCCGTCCGTCGAGCCGTGATCCCACTTGTCATCCGTAAGATTCGAGGGCGTTCCGCCTGCCAGCGCCATCGATCCATCGCCTTTGCCCTGAGGACCGTGACACGACGCGCAGTATCTGGTGAAGAGCTTCTTTCCAGCTTCCACCGCGTCGCGGTCACTGGCCAGCGGGTTTTTCAAGCTTCGAGCTTCCTGGCTCGCACCAATCGTCGCGCCCGTGACAACAAGCACCACAATCAAAAGAATTCTATTCCTGAGAGACATTGAAATTCTCTGTCAGATACTCGAAGTGCGACTGGTGAAGATGAACGAACAAATCGTGCACCAGGTTTACGATCTTGTTGACACCGTAATCGTAGTCACTGCGCTTAACCTTGAGCGCCAGTGAAACGCTGCCATTTCGACGTGTGAGAGCGACTTCAGCACGTTTGCTGTCGATACGACGATGTTGCGGGAGCTCATCGCTTTTGCGTTCATCCAGAAACGCCTTGACGTCTTTGTAGAGATGCGAATTAGCTTCGACATTCGGAAGCAGATCTCTGAATCGCATCGTCTTTTTTGCAGTATCGAACCGAAATCTCATGGGCCGTTCCGTCAGCCACGTGAACACGAATTCGCTGTCGCTTTTGACACTCAATCCGCGAAACACGCCACGAGACGCATATGCCTCAAGTGATGCTCTTACGGCTTTTGTTCCTGACGTTGTCTTCATCAATGAAAATACGACATGCAACCCGGCTCAACTTTGCCGAGGAAGCCAGGGGCAAACTGCTCCCTTATCCAGAATTCCTTTCGAGCCTGGCAGTTGATCACCGCCGGTCTGCTTTCCTTGAGGGCCACTGCGTAGGCGCGCTCGAGTGCCGGGCGAAACTCACCAGGCTTCGTAACATATTCAGGATGCGCACCGAGTGCCTCACCCAGCTTGTCATAACGAACATTTTCCTGGAAGAGGTGAGGCGCGAGCGTCGCGGCGTTGCCTCGGTTGCCGGTCCACGTTCCCCAGGCATTGTTGTTGTAAACGATCACCACGACAGGCAGGCGATACTTTGAAAGGGTCTCCACTTCCATCGCCGTATAACCAAAGCCAGCATCACCGGTGATGCAAATTACGGGATGTCCCTGATACGCTTTTTGCGGACCAGCGCCGAGCCTGACAGCAGCAGCCACACCCACTGAGTAGCCCACATCGGGACCGATAGCTCCATACTGGTAAGCGCCATTCAAAATCTGTCCGGGCCGATACCCCCGCAACCATCGCCTCGTGTAACGGGCGATGCCATAGCCTCCGGAAACTACTGTAGTCTGTTCCTTCGGCAATTTTCCGCGATAAAGGAAATCGGATAGTTCCTTGGCGATTACTGCCGGGTGCACGGCGTCCGCGTATCCCAGACCCGTTTTGTAATAGCCCTCACACTCGTCTTCGAACTTCTTCCGTGCCGCTCCAATCTCTCCGATCCACGCTTCGTGCTTCATTGCCGGCATCGCTTCAGCCAGCGCCTCGAGGGCAGCCTTTTCGCAGCTGATGATGCCGATGTCGATTGGAAGATTGCGCCCCATGTCCTCTGCGCACGGATCGATCCTGATGTATTTCGCGTCTGGACCGAATGCGAATTCGCCGACAGTTGGCATGCAGTACTGGCCTACAAGAAGGACTACGTCAGCGCTGGCGAGCGCCGAAGGCGACGCATTTGCAGATAGTGGGCTCTCATCTGAGATCTGCCCCTTCATCGCGCCTGATTCGACTACAGGAATTTGCGTCTTTTCAGCAAACTTCTTTAGCGCGTCCCACGCGCGCGCGTAGAAAACGCCGTTACTCGAAACGATGATTGGTCGCTGCGCAGCCTTGAGCAATTCGACGGCTGCCTTCAGGTCCTTGGGTGATGGATGAGGCTTGGATTCAGTGCGGTATCTTGACCGGTCATAAAAGTAAGCCAGATCACCGGCTGTCTTGAACTGAGCGCGATAGACTTCGCTCGGAAAATCGATATGTACCGGACGCGGAACGCCTGAGCGTAATTGTCGGAATGCGTATGCAGCGTATTCGTGCACTCGTCCAGGTGTAATCAATCGTTTTCCGTATTTTTTGAGACCTTCCGTAGTTGGTTGCTGATGTCCAAGCTGGATTCCAGCCTCGGTATCCTCGGTGAAGACCGACATGTTGCTGGCAAGTACCAGCACGGGCGAGCGCGCAGCATTGGCCGTCGCGATCGCACAAATCATGTTTGTAAAGCCGGGGCCTTCCGTTCCCGATGCGGCAGTGACCTCACCGGTGACTCGCGAAAATGCGTCCGCGGCATGGCACATTGAGCCTTCGTTCCGGCCCGCAAAAGTGGGAATTCCTTCGAGCGCGATGGCATTGACGACGTTGTAGTTTCCAGGACAGCAAAAGAGTGCTGCGAGGCCTTCCTCTTTGCAGACTCTTGCAAAAACTTGAGCTCCCGTCATCGGGAACTCAGCCTTGACTGCCGTCACCGAAACCGCTTTTGCAAACTCGTCAGGAATCCTTATCTGATGATTCCCCGCCTCGTCTGCCAGTGTGCCTGCGGAAACGGGAGTTCGAACCAGTGCTGCGGCTGCAGTGGCACTGACCATTGCGTTTGAAATAAAACTGCGGCGAGAGACATCCGGTGGAGTCTTTCCGGGAGTTTTGCGCGCCATCACTCCTCCAGGGCTTGGATATTTTTACGGCTTCTGAAGACCCAACTTTATACGTGACCTACCGAGCGGTAGGTCACGCCAAAGAATAACATAAGTTAGAGCAGGAGCAAGGCTAATCCCCGCAAGAGCCAAAAATCGTTTTCACTCGAAGAGGCAGAGACTCCAAAGAAAACCCCAGCGATTACGCCTGGGAACCAGCCTTTTTTTAACAGTAAGAACCGTGTTACAAATTGTCTGTACTCGCGCGCACGTAACACAAAGAATTGTTCTCAAGGAGAAATCATAATGCTTAGACGGGCCCT
>Ga0070669_100003279_pt1 | contig 11624 bp, 8 predicted proteins | sample KBSS53metaG_FD_64680 | JGI IMG/M metagenome (GOLD analysis project Ga0070669, IMG submission 64680) | Switchgrass rhizosphere microbial communities from Kellogg Biological Station, Michigan, USA - KBS S5-3 metaG | ecosystem: Host-associated > Plants > Roots > Rhizosphere > Soil ... | reverse complement strand
CCTTGCGATAGGAATTTCTCGGCTGCCTTTATGACCTTAGCTTTTTCGAAAGCCATCAAGGGTATTATGTATCACTGAATATGGGAGCGGAGTCAAACGCGGGTTGGTGTAAGACACGGGAGTTGGCTGCGGTTGTTATTGCCGGCGCCTCCTGGGAAAAACGCCGGGAGCTACGCTAACACGCGTAAATATGACTGTCAACGCACTTGATTTTGCATCGCCACCGCGAAGCTCTATTCACCCAGGGTAGCCGCGCAACGCGGCAACCCTGGACTAAGTTACGTAACCGCTTTCGCGGTTTTGAGACCTAAATACTGACGATTACAACATACCTTGGCCCACTCCGAACTAAACCAACCCCCGAACTTGCTTTCAATCCGCGAACACTGGGCCGGACGCGCCCAAACCGTCGCCACGCTCGGTTTCATTCTCTACGCTGCCTTCGCGCCCCATTCGATTGCCGCCGCGGAAATTTCACTCGCGATTGTCGGGGCTGGCTGGCTATTGAGGACCATCTTCAGCGGCAAGACAGGGTTTCGTCGCACGCCGTTTGATGTAGCCATCTGGCTGTTTTTCCTGTGGACCGTGGCCTCGTCCTTTCTCTCCGAAGAGCCGCGGATCAGCATCGCCAAGATTCAGTCGACCTGCGTCGTCTTCCTTTTCTATCTCACTTACGCGATTGTCACCCGGCGAACGGCAATCATTTTAGTCGCCGTGATGATCACGTCAGGCGCCGTGGGAACGATCTACAGCATCTACGACGTAGCTCGCGGCCGCGGCGTCCTGGTCGAGTCGGTTACGAAAGATAGCCCGTTTCAAGCCCTCGGTATTCAGCCCGGTGACGCAGTCTGGCGCATTCAGGGGCAACGAATTTATTCGATTGCAGATATCGATGGAGCGATTTGTAAATCAGCTCCGCAAACTGAACTCAGCGTCAGCCTGATCTCGATGGGCGAACACATCGAACGTCACGGCTTGATCGTGACCGATGCAATCCGGCAGCGCCCCTCGCCTTCGGGAATTGTTGGTAGTCGATCGACGCACCGTTTTCGCGCCTCAGGTTGGACGCGTCACTACGAAACGTATTCCGAGATTCTTCAGGTCATCGCTCAACTCGCCCTCGGCCTCGCGCTCGCGAATTACAAGAACCACCGGCTCAACCTTCGCTTTAAGCTGGCTGCCGTAGCTTTCGTCTTACTCGCGCTCGGCATCGCGCTCACCGCCATGCGAACTGTCTTAGTCGCCCTAGTGATTGGCGTTCTGTTAATGGTGGCCCGCGCGTTAGGTACCCGAGCCAAAGCACTCGCGCTCGCGGGCGTCGTTTTGTTGCTCAGCGTTGGCGCGTTCATTGTTTACCAAACGCGCGCGCACGATGCGTTGTCGCTGCGCGATCCGAGCTCGTCGTTGCGCGTTCAGGTCGCGCGCGTGGGGCTCTCGCGGATGATGATTCATCCGTTATTCGGACACGGCATGGACGCGATGCATGTGCATTGGCAGGAGTGGGGCTTCCCTGGGACCGACATGCTGCACCTGCATTCGACGCCGCTGCAACTCGCGTTTGATCGCGGCCTGCCGGCGCTTGGCCTTTGGCTTTGGATCATGTGGATTTTCTGGCGCACCGCCTCGCGAGGTGAACGCGCGCTGCGCGATTCCAGCGAATCCAATCGCTACGGTGTGTTGCTGGGCGCGACTGGAGCAGTCGCCGGATTTTTCGCGAGTTCACTGGTCAACTACAATTTCGGCGACGGCGAAGTGGCCCTCGTGTTCTGGTGGTTGATGGGAATCGTGGTGGTGCTGACGGATCAGAAGACAAAACCAAACGAATCTTAGAACTCTCTGTGCTACCTCTGTGTCCTCTGTGTCTCTGTGGTGAGTATTTCCGAAGCAGATTCACCACAAAGACACAAAGAGCACAAAGGTGGCACAGAGTAAAAAATCGAAATCAAGAACCGAACTGAAATGAACCCTCGACAATACTTCAGACTCATCTCGCTCGGGCTGGTTCTGATGCTGACTTCCAGCTCATTCGCTGGCTCTCAGTCCTCGCAACAGCGCGCGCGCAAGCGACCGCTGCGCAAGCCTGACGTCATCTATTATCCAACGCCTACCGAGACGGTGGCCGAGATGCTGCGCATGGCGAAGCTCAAAAAGGGGGACGTGCTCTACGATCTCGGCAGCGGCGATGGCCGAATTCCAATTGCAGCGGCGAAGGAGTATGGCATTCGCGCGGTGGGTATTGAGATCGATCCGAAGCTGGTCATGGAAGCGGAAGAGAACGCGCGGCAGGCGGGCGTCTCTCATCTGGTGCGCTTCCGCAATGAAGACATGTTTCACATCGACATCAGCGAAGCGACGGTGGTCACGCTTTACCTGTCAGAAAAGTTGAACGTGCTGTTGCGCCCAAAACTGCTAAGTGAACTACGTCCCGGCTCGCGCATCCTGTCTCACGATTTTCGCATGGGCGACTGGAAGCCTGAGGAGACCGTGCGCGTTCCGTGGGGCAAGCTTTATCGCACTGTCTATCTCTGGACGGTGCCTGCCAAACGACATCGCCGTTAACAGGTGCATTCGACTCGGCGCCGGGCGACAAAACCTTGACTGGCGAACGCGTCGGGTTTAGAGTGCGCCCGGCTAAAATTATCGCACCTGGGCAATCAACGACGGCTAATCATTAGTCCGGATCGATTTGCCGCCAGCATCCCCAAATTGCTGGTTCCTCTTGAGTCCGATTCTCTCGCCTCTCACCAGAACCAGCCTGGCTCTAACTCACCCTTATAGAAAGAGAGAACCCGTCATGAACGAAGAGAAAAAACTCCCCACGGAAAAGGAGAAAGAACTCGTCTCGAAGAACCATCGGTCGCCAGGATGGGGCCGCGACCTACTTCTGGTGCTTCTCGGTGCCGTGCTTGGACTTGTATTTACCGTCAGTTGGGAGTGGGTCGAGAAGTGGCGCCTAATAAAGGCGGAAGAAGAACGACTTCCCGAAATGCTGTTGGCCGATGCCCAGACCAGGCGCAGTCGGTTCACAGAAAGTGATTTGGCGCTGGCGGTTGAAACATACAACAAGGCGCTGCTTCACATCCCTAAGCAGGAGTCGTCTGGCCACGATCAGCAACATCAGCTTCTGGCTCGAGCCTATTCCGGACTTAGCCGGACCTACTCAGACTGGGCCACTTTGAGAATTCGCCGTGGCTTATCCAGTGATTTTTCTGAGCGCGCCCAGGGTTATGCGTTAAAGGCTGTCACCACCGATCCGGAATTGGCCGAGTCGGAAATTGCGCTCGCTTATACTTATGACTCTTCCGAGGCCCAACAGCCGCTCCGGGCCGCTACGCAAGCCAAGGTAAATGAACTCCTCTTCAAGGGAACTGACAACCTCGACACTCAATATCTTGCCTGGGTGTCGAAAGCTAACGACAAAGCCCGATCTTTTACCGACAACCTGCATGCGGAGTCCATTCCAGACTTGCGCATTCTGCTGGATGTAGCCCTCGATTACGCTGCTCGAGCAGCGCACGCGCAGGCTCAAGAGAAGCAAAAGCTGATCGGGCGCAGCGAGGAATTTCTCACCCGGGCTGAGTCCATCAGTCAGAATAACCCGTTGGTATTGTTCGTACGCGGCTACCTTTCAGGGGCCAAGGGACAGAACACAGAAGCTCGCGAGTACTACCAAAAAGCGATTATTCAGGAGACTGCTTTTCCGCTGGCGCGGCATAATCTCGGATTCACATATGTTCTGGATCGAGACTTTCGCCAGGCAAGGAAGCAATTTAAAGATGCAGTCGAAACCGAAGGAGCACCGACGGTCCGGTTGAAGATTTGGTTAGACAGTTTCGGTGAGGCTTCATTAGAGCTGGGGGATAACGACAGGGCCTGTCAGGCCTGGGAACAGGCCGCTTCACTACCGCCTGGCAACGAGAATCCGATGACTTTGATGAGGCGTGCAATGTGCGCTTATATTGCCGGCCACGGAGACGTTGCGATGACTGAGTTTCGTCGCTCGATTCAATCAGGAAAGGGACAAGGATTTGATCCCACCAATCCGTCCTGGCTGGATGAACAGAGTGCGGGGCCAAAAGTAAGGGAAATTGTTAAGGGCCTGAATCAAATGGCAAGTAAAGTTATGCTGGCTAGTGACAATTAAATTACGTCGGCGAAGTTTCGGCGGCTCTTGGCAAACCACCAATAGCCGAACACAAAAACCAGCACCGCCAGAATTGTGAAGTAAAGGAGACTGGGCCAGTCGGGCGCCAGGCCTTCGAGGAAGATGCGTCGATAGCTGCGCACCAGCGAGGTGAAAGGATTTAGATTGATGAAGGGCCGGTAACGCTCCGGCACGATCGATTCCGGATAAATAATCGGCGTCAGATACATCCAGGCCATCAACACGAGGGTGATGCCCTGGGGGATGTCGCGCAGAAACACGCCCAGCGATGCAACCAGCCAGGCGGCGCCGAGCGTGAAGATCAGTTGCGGTATAAGCAACACCGGCAGCCAGAGGATGGTGAGATGAAGCTGCTGTTGGACGATAACGGCAGCGACGATCAACGCGAGCGAGCCAAACATCTGGTTGGCAAGCGCCGACAGCGCCTGGGCCACCGGCAAGGTTTCGAGAGGAAACATTACTCGCTTCACCAGATTGGCATGGGTAACGATAGTGGTTGACGAAGTCTGTAGAGTTTCCTGAAACATGGTCCACGGCAGCAGCCCGCAGAAAAGGTAGAGCGCATAATCCCAGGGCGTGCCGCGCGAGCCGAAACGAGCGTTGAAAATTCCGGCGAAAATAAAAGTGAAGATCGCAATCATTACCACCGGCGTGATGATGGCCCAGACAATGCCGAGCACGGAACCTTTGTAACGCGCCACCAGTTCGCGCCTGGCAAGCGACAGAATCAACTCCAGCCGGCCAGGAAGCTGCCAGAGCGGTTGCCAGACGGCGCGTCGTGCTGTTTGAGCGGAAATCATGGAAGACGGTGAATAGTAAATCGTGAATCGTGAATAGTCTTGAATTTTTAGTCTGAACTTGGAACCTTGTGCTTTGAGCTTTGAGCTTTGTGCTTTGTGCTTTGAACTTTGGTTCTTACAGTAGCGTGCCAGTAACCAAGTACAAAGCTCAAAGCACCAAGTTCAAAATTCTTTTCAAACCTTGCCAAACCCGCGCCAACTATTCTTATTATGCCAACCGATGACGACATCCTCAGCATTGACGTCGCGCCACCAACCCTCAAAATCTTCACGCCGGATGTAGTGTGAAGTGGGCGCCACCAGATGATCGAAAACGATCGTGTGTTGTTCCTGCCAGCCGAAGTGAGAAATCGCGCTGAGGTAGTCGTTATAAAAAAGGTGACGCGCCAGGCCCGAGCCGCCATTGCGATTGAGCGGTCCGTAAACAAGTTTCGTCGCCAGGTAGACGAGCGCGGTGGGAAGCTTCGACAGGTGCAGCAGCGCGCGGCGGTTAATTCGGGAACTAAACTTCTCCCGCAAGGGATCAATCAGACCGGTGATCCAACCGTTGTTCTCAGCTCCGTAAACCCACGCTGAGATATGTCCACCCGGTTTTACTTTAGAAGCAAGCGAACGAAAACCGGCGCGCGGATCGGGCAGGTGATGCAGCACGCCGATCGAAAATGCGTAGTCAAAAGAGCGCGCAAACGGCAGCTGATAGATGTCGGCCTGAACGATGTGTGCGTTTGGTAAATCACGAGTAGCAGCAAAAGCAGTTTCTACCGCATCGCTCAAATCCACGCCAATCACTTCTCGCGCGCCCCAATTCGCGGCCAGTTGCGTGTGGCGTCCCTTGCCGCAGCCGCCTTCCAACACCAGCTTGCCGGCAAAAAAGTCCCGCGTCACCGGAGCGAGCCAGCCCAGGAATTGATCCGCGTAACGTGCGTCGGCTTGAACAAAGTGTTGCCACTGCCAACCAAAGTTTTCAGCGGTGGCGGCTTTGTCTGGTGCTACTGTTTCCGGGCGCGCAAAGCGAGGAACACCGCGAATGATGGGAGACGTTTGAGCGCAGGAAGCACACGCGAGTTGGCCTTCAAGAATTTCGCTATCATCGGAACGCTCGACTGATGACAATTGAATTGCGCCTGCACATGCGGGACAGATCAGGTAGTCGAGTAACTTCCGCTTCACGGAATCAATGTAAGTCAGGCAACAACAGCTTACAAGATGGGAAGGAGGATAACTGTAGGGGCGGACCCGCGTGTCCGCCCAGGGCGCACACACAGTGCGCCCCTACATTTCAGACACGAGGACGCACGGAGGTGGGCTAGTTTTCAGGATTGATGGTCAAGCCGCCGACGAGGTAGGCAAGCTCACCGGAGTTTGCTTGCAGCCGAAGCGTGTAGTCACCCGCGGGAGCATTCTCTGCAACTGTCACTTCGAGACTAACCACCGGTGTGGAGTTGTAAAACTGTTCGAGCGTCAGGCTGGCGGGATCGACAGTGATGAACGGCGAATTGAAAACAAAACCGGTACCGGGTATCTGATCAACGCCTTCGCCGCCCACGAACAACTTAATCTTTTTTCCGGGTTCAACCGGCACCGGCACGGTCGAGAGTTCAGCATTGGCCCCGATGAAGCGAGGATTCAGCGCCGGCCGCGAAGTTTGCGGCGGCACCAGGACATACATCAATTGAACTGACTTATCGGCAAGCACACGCAAGCGGCTGCGCATTTCCACGCTGCGAAAAGGACGCTCACGCGCCGCGCGCCGCACCGATGCTTCGCCATCGGACGTCTCCACATACTCAACCATCGCGCGATAGCTGCCCGGAGGAATACTATTGAGACTGAACTTTCCGCTGCTTCCAGTCAGACTACTCGCCACCACACGTCCCGTTTCCACGTCCTCGATCCAAACGTGCGCCGCGTTCGCCGGTTTCAAGTTCCCATCGACGTTGTCCAGTATCCGTCCCTCAACCGATCCCGTTTTTTCAACGCTGCCGTAAAGGCTGCGAACCGCCGCTTGATCGGCGTCGCTTAAGGTTCGTTCGGTAGTCGCAGGCAATCCGTAGGTTCCGTTGAGTGCCTGCGTCGCCTGCATGGTCGCGCCGATGACGTGCGAATGCTCGAGGCCGAGGAAATGTCCAATCTCGTGTGCGAGGGTCGATTCCAGATCGTAAGTGCCGGGGCTGCCATCGGTGGAAAACTGAAGCGCCGCGCCGCTCGAAGAATAAGGATAGGGATTGAGTACGATGTCGGCTTCGCTGATCTCTCCGCTGTCCTGATCATAGAAGACACGAGTACGGGCGGTCGTGTTGCCCTCGGCGAAGAGTCCGACGTTGTCCCCCGTGGGAGCGATGGTGATGAGACTTACGCCGTCGCCTTTCCCAACCGGACTGATCGATTGCAGAGCGGATTGAACTTCAATGAACCTGATATTGGTTACGCGAGACCACGCAGCTAGCGCACGGTGCACGGCACCGAGCACGTCGCTTTGCGATTTGATAGCCGGTGAGGAATAGCTGAGCGATGTAGAAAGAGAAACTTGAATCGTCTTCGACGGCCACTTTACAGTCCGCTCGGGCGCGCCGGGCGCTTCGGCGAGGGGATCAAACGATGAAGGCAAACCGGACACAACAAAAGCCAGTATCGCCATTAACGCCAGAATCGGATTTGGACGTCGCATCGTGAGTGCGGATTGTTGAAAGTTTTGGGGAGAGCGGGCGCGTTCGAGAACGCACGCTGCACAGGACCGGAGGAGCCTTCAAAAAGTATAAGGCTCCTGTCGGGGCATAGTATCACTTCCCTGTTTATTTGACGCCAAAAAAAGAAACCCCGTAACTGCGTACGGGGTTGAGCAGGGCAGAAGCCCGACCGTCAGGGAGGGCATGGCGGAAGCCCGACCGTCAGGGAGGGCCTTGGATTGAGACATAGCAAGCCCTCGCTGACGGTCGCTTCTGCAACGCTAGGGAGTGATGGTCACAGTCGGCGCCGTATCAGCCGCACGGCTCGTATACGCGACACCATTCTTGGTGACAGTGACAATTAGTTTGTAGTCAATGGGTGCGGCTCCTCCGAGCGAGGAGGGCAGGGTCACATAAACAAGATCGAAGCCAAACATCTTCGGATTGAATCTCACCGCATCCGGAACGACATCGGTCGTCGTAGTACCGTTAACAAAAGAAACTTTCGTTTCCGTAGTTAAAGCGAAGCGCGCGCCCGTTAACCAGATCTCGAGTTTGGTGGGCACCTGGGCTCCGGAGACAGTTGTCGTAATCGGAAATGGTCCGGGAATGCAGCCTGAGCCTATCGTGGTTACGTTGCAGACCGTCGCAATGCCGCCGGGACCTTCTACTGACGAAAAGATGTCAGGTTGAGAAGGCACGATAAGCACATAGCCGCGGTAAACCGTGCCCGTGGCCCGATTGTTAACGACGACTGTAGCGACGCCCGGTGTTAAGCCAATCGGCGCGACGAATTTAATACCTTCAGCCGGTGAATCGCCGACAAAATAAAGTCCGGCAGCAGCGCCGTTCAACGAAACTGAAACGCCGTTGAGTTCAATTGGAAGCACTGGCCGTCGCGCCGTTTCCGATCCGCCGACAGCTGTTTTATCTGACGGTGCTAAACCAACCGTGGATCGAACGTAGCTCAGTTCGCCGGGCGCGAGTCCCGCTGGTTCTCCCGGACTCGGACTTGGCGTGGGCGTCGGACTGGCTGTCGGCGCAGCGCTCGCAAACGGTCCGCGATTCGTAGCGCCGGTAAAGAACGATAACGCTGCGGTGGCTTCGGTCGTCACGGGCGGGGTCAACAGATAGTAGAGCTCGCTCGAGCCATCGTTTGGCGTGTTGCCGCCGCCAAGCTCAACGCCTGCCAGGGTGAACGTGATTCGTCTGATCGTGTTGCTTGCAATTGGTCTGAGGCCGAGAACTACGGAGAAGATTGGATTCTTCGTCAGACGGGTAAAAGTGATTGACGAAGTAGTTCCCGGAACCTGAGTCGCGAAAATCTGGTTGGGCTTGAAGTCTCCCGAGGGCACCGGATTCAAGCCGGTGGTGTCCTGGTCTCCGACGAGCGTGCCATCTGGTTTGAAGTTCAGTGTAGACGCAAAGACGAGCGAACGCGGCGCGAGTGCTGAATCGTAGTCCGAGAACATTGGGAAGTGGACCACATCACCCGGTTCAACAGTCGCTCGGAAACCGATGCGGGTCGCGCCGTTGTTGGTCGCCGCGCTGGCGGGAACGTCGGAAACAAACATCGCCAGAAAACTGGTATTGGTAGCGGCGTTTGCAGTCGGGTCTTCAGCGCGCGACTCATAAGTAACAAGCTTGCCGTTGCGACTAAGACGACGTCCCGGACTGAGCAAGTTCAAAGTTAATCCGGAGTTCGTCGTGCCCGCGGCTTCCGACTTGGTCTTTGTTATCTGGCGAATATTAGTCAGGCCCGTTCCCGAAAAGTCGGCAACGTAGATCTCTGGATTTTTGTCGTCGTTAGCTGACGCAAGATTTGCGCGCGAAAGAAACGCGACAGTTCCACCATCGGCGGATAACGACGGACTCTGCTGCAAAGTATCGCTGATGCCCGCAACCGTATCCTGCGTATTTGTTGCCTGCGCAAACGTGAGCGTGCCGGTGGCGAAACCACCCGACGTGCGACAGAAGAAAAGTTCGGGATTGGCGTCAGCGTTGCCAACCGCGGTCACCAGGTTACGCGTTGAAATGAAAGCGATCGTGTTTCCGTCGTCGCTGATTGTTGCTTCACGATTGTCGTCGATGACATCCGGGAGTGTGACAGTCGCGTGCAGCGCCCGGCTCGGGGTTGTATCTGTAATCTGGCGAAAGGTGCCGCCGTCTAAAGGTATGAGCGGCACTTCATCGCCGGCGGTCAGATCGAATGTGTCGTCAACGGCCGGTAGTTGATAGATCCAAATTTCCTGATTGGCGTTGGCGGTAAGCGCGGTGCTGTCTGTGCCGTCGAAGTTTGCCGGGTTGGGCGCGTTGGAACTAAAGACGATCGTATAAATTCGCTTGCCCGCGACGAGCGCCGGCTCGAGTGTCAACATCGGACGATTGTTGCTGATCTCGATCTTGACCTGGCTAAGATCCGGCGGCGTTGGCGAAGGCGATGGCGTAGGACTGGCGCTGGGAGTTGGTGTTGGCGTCGGCGTTGGTGTTGGACTCGCGGGCACCTTTTGGACGTTCTTCGTATTCGTTATTTGGAAGATGCGTCGTTGCGCATAGTCAAGCAGAAAGATTTCGCGATTGCCGTCTTCGTTGTTTCGCGCGTTTGGATTTGCAGTTCCATCCGGATTCTTCGAAGCGATTTTCTCGGTGGCTACGTCGCCGTTCGACTCAAACACGACAAAGCGCCCGTTGGCGCTGATGTCGTTGGCAAACGAATAGAAGCCTGCCGGACTTGATGTCACTTGGGTAACAAATGGATCGGGCGTGGCGCTCGCCGTTTGTGCCTGCGCATAAGAAACCGCGCTAAAGATCAACATAAGCGCGGCAATAGCGCATTGAGAGCGAAAAACTGGCTTCACTGAAATCCTCCGAGATAAAGACGCAGATAAGAGCAGATTAGATGCCCTCGGGGAGCGAGCAGCAGCATGTAACGGCGAATAAAGAAATTCCAGACGAGACCCACCGCTAAAAAGAACCGACATTTTACGCATAGGGTATGTGAACCGCAAGCGGCCATAAGGTTGAGACAATTAAAGATCGAGCCACAGATGAAACCGGGATTAGCGCGCCTGTAATTGGTAACAAATTTCTTGACAGCATCTTTGGTCAAGCATAGAGTTTGCCCACCCCCATAGCATAATCAGGCTCAACTGAACCGCCTTTGATTTACCAGGCACAGGTTTTGGTTCAGCCGACCCGACCGAAGCAAACATTACAAACGACGCTTACCGGCGAGGATTATGAGACCGGCATCGCGGTTTAAAAATCACGATGCCACCAGATAGCTTTCCGCAGTCAGAACTACTCAAATCGACAAATAGCCAGAAGGAGACTCAAATGTTGCGTTTGACTTCGAGACGAGTGCAAGCTCGAAAACTCGTCAGTTTATCTCTAAGCTTTTTTCTCTACCTGTGTATGCTGCCGATACTTCCCGGGCAGCCGTCAGGCGTAAAAGCCGCGGATGATCCCCAGGATCCGACGGCTCCGAATATTCCAGTGATTGCGCCGGGATCCGCTTACCGGCAAACAAACCTCGTCTCGGATTCCGCGGGTGTGGCTCCCGTCATCGACCCACTGCTGGTTAACCCATGGGGCATCTCGATGACGGCGAGCAGTCCCTTCTGGGTAGCCAACAACGGTAGCAGCACGTCAACACTTTATCGTGGCGATGTGGCCAGCTCACCCTTTGTTAAGAATGCGAGTCCTTCGGCAGTAACCATCCCCGGCCAATTGCCGACGGGCACAGTCGCCAACCCGGTCTCGACCGAGTTCGTTCTCCCAGGCCCCTGTGCCAGCGCGCCATGCGGGGCGAACTTCCTTTTCGCCTCGGAAACCGGAAATATCGTGGGTTGGGATCCGAACGCGCCCACAGCCGGATCGACTACGGGCGTCATCGCCGCCAGCCATCCCGGCCATGTCTACAAAGGCCTCGCCTACGCCAACAACGGCGTGGCCAACTTCATTTACGCTGCCGACTTCGCGAACGGCCATATT
>Ga0070669_100003270_pt1 | contig 11648 bp, 7 predicted proteins | sample KBSS53metaG_FD_64680 | JGI IMG/M metagenome (GOLD analysis project Ga0070669, IMG submission 64680) | Switchgrass rhizosphere microbial communities from Kellogg Biological Station, Michigan, USA - KBS S5-3 metaG | ecosystem: Host-associated > Plants > Roots > Rhizosphere > Soil ... | reverse complement strand
AGCGGCGTGATCGCCCCGCCGATCGCGCGGTTGAACGCCGGGACGTCTCGTTCCATCAGCGTCTTGTAGTCGGCCTTGGCAGCGTTGAGATCCTTCTCGATGTTCTCGAGCATCCCGACCGACGTATCCGTGGGCGCGAAATCGGCGCCGCCGGCCACGTCGCCGGCGCCGGGCCCGACTTCGCCGTTCAGCCAGATCAGGTTCATGTAGACGCGATACGCCTGTTGGAAGTATTTGTCGTCGCTCGTCATCTGCGCCGGCTCGAGAAGGCGCGCTTCGAGATCGAACAGCTTCTTGTCCATCTCGCTCACCTGCTTGAGCAGCGCCGCTTTGCTGGCGTCGTTCCTGTACGCCTTCTGCACGTCCTCGAGCTGTTTGCGCATCACCTCGATCGCGTTGACCATGTCCGCAGCGGCGCTGATGTCGTCGCGCAACCGCAATTGGAGCTTGACCGACAGATCGAGATCGGCAACCGACGAAGGGATCTTCGGATCTCTCAGAATCTCGATCGGCTGCGTGTAGGACTGCCCGTCCACCGTGAGCTTGACCGTGTACTTCCCGGGGACGACGATCGGACCGACCTGCGCCGGCTCGAGACCCCAGTGCGTGACCGGACGCGTATCCTGCCCGCGGAAGCGCGGTTCCTCCCAGATGTGCGGGTTCTCGGGCGGTGTCGTCCGCAGCGCGATCAACCGGGGCGCTTCATACCGCAGATCCCACGACACGCGGTTCAGTCCCACTCGCGGCGTCGTCCGCAGATCGCGTACCAGCTTGCCGTCGGCGTCCAGCACCTGCAGCTGCACCGGACCGCGCGGCACCGACTTCAGCGAGTAGTTGATCAGCGCGCGCCCGCGTTGGGTCCAACGATAGCTGGCGCGCGGCGTATAGAGATGCGCGGCGGCCTCTGTCGTCGCCGGCGTGTTCTGCTCGAGCGGCGTGATGTCGTCGAGCACGTAGAGGCCGCGTCCATAAGTCGCCACGACGACGTCGTGAAACTGCTTCTGGACGACGACCCAGCTGACCGGCGCGCGCGGCAGGCCGGCCGACACTTCCGTCCAGTGGGCACCATCGTCCGTCGAATAGTAGAAGGCGTGCCCGGTGCCGGCGAAGAGCATCCCCTGTTTGTTGGGATTCTCGGCCACCGCTTTGACGTAGGACAGCGGATGCGCATTCGGCAGATCGCCGTTCACCCGCTTCCAGGTCGCGCCGTAGTCGGTCGTCTTGAAGATGTACGGCTCGCGACTGTCCATCAGATGCGCGTCGACGGCCACGTACGCCGTGCCGCCGTTGAAGTGGGACGGCTCGATTTTCGACACCACGCCCCACGCCGGCATGCCGGTGACGTTCTTCGACACATCGTTCCACTTCGCGCCGCCATCCCTCGTGTACCAGATCTTGCCGTCGTTGGTGCCGGCCCAGATCAGCCCCTTCTCGACCTCCGAGGTGGCGATCGCGAATATCACCTCCGGCGCGAACTGACCGAGGTTGTCGCCGACAATGCCGCCGGACGAGACGATGCGAGTGGGATCCTGGGTCGACAGATCGGGACTGATCACCTGCCAGCTCTGACCGCCATTGGTCGTTTTGAAGATGACGTTGCAGCCGTAATAGACGTTGTTGTGATCGAATGGATCGATCGCGAGCGGCGCCGTCCAATGACAGCGGTATTTCGAGTCCTGCGGCGGCGAATCGAGCGTGATCAGATGCGACGCCACCGACCGCGCGATCTTCGTCCGATGGTCGTAGCGGGTCACCTTGTTGCCATAGCACGTGGACCAGACGATGTTGGGATCCGCCGGATCGGGGACCGTGAATCCAGACTCACAGCCGCCCAGGCCGTGGTCCCACGTGTTGCCCGATCCGTTGTATCCAGCGCCGGCGTTTTCCGCCGCGACCATCGATCCGCGCATCGTGCCGTCGTCCTGCATGTTGCTGTAAACGTAGTACGGCACCTGGTTGTCGACGGTCACGTGATACATCTGGCCGATTGGCAGTTGCACGCGCTGCGTGCTGCGGCCGTGCTGTGTGGTCAGCGTGATGCCGGCGTCGTGCGTGATCGCGAACCGATCCGGATCCTTCGGGTCCCACCAGATGTCGTGGTTGTCGCCGCCCCAGTTGACGCTGCGGAACGTCTGACCACCATCGACCGACTGAAAGAACGAGCTGTTGGAGACGAGGATCTCGTCCTCGTTGCCGGGCGACACCGCGAGATGGATGTAATAACCGGCGCGGCCGATCAGCTCGCGCGACCAGTTGACGACGCGCCAGCTGGCGCCGCCATCGTCCGATCGCCAGACCGATCCCTGGTCGGCGGTCTGGATCAGCGCATAGACCCGATTCGAATCGGTCGGCGCGACGGCGACGTCGATCTTGCCGAGCGGCGCGCGCGGCAGCCCCGCGGCGTCGATCTTCGTCCACTTCCCGCCGCCGTCGCGCGACACGTAGAGGCCGCTGCCGGGCCCGCCGCTCAACATCGCCCACGGGTGCATCTCGACCTGCCACGTCCCGGCGAACAGCGTGCGCGGGTTCTTCGCATCCATCGACAGCCCCGAGCAGCCAGTGTTCTCGTCGACGAACAACACCCGCTCCCAATGCTGTCCGCCATCCGTGGTCCGGAAGACGCCGCGCTCCTGCTGGGGCGCCGTGATGCGGCCGATCGCGCACGCGAACACGATGTCCGGATTCGTCGGGTGCACGAGGATGCGGCCGATACGGCCGGTCTCGTTCAGACCGGAGTGCGTCCAGGTCTTGCCGGCGTCGATCGACTTGTAGATGCCGTCGCCGATGACGTCGCTGTCGCGGATGGCCCACGCCTCGCCCGTTCCCGCCCACACCACGTTCGGGTCCGACGGCGCGACGGCGAGCGCGCCGATCGCGGCGACCGGCATGGAATCGGACACTGGTGCCCAGCGAATGCCGCCATCGGTGGTCTTCCAGACGCCGCCTGACGCGGCGCCGGCGTAGTAGATCGACGGGTCGCCGGGAATGCCGGCAATCGACGCCACGCGGTTGCCGACAACAGGACCGAGGAAGCGGAACGACAGCGCGTCGGCCGCCGCGGCTGGGCCGCCGCGGCGCTGGGCGGACACGTCGATCGCGAAAACGAGCGCGATAGTACTAACGACAAATACGAGCGACTTCATGACGTGAGTATTGTACGCGGGTGCCGTAACGTGCAGCGCGGCCCTTTCCCCCCGTCGCGCAACCCGGTGCGAGCTACGGCGAGGCTCGCCGGAAGCGCAAGGCGCGAAGGCGGCAGGACCGCGATGGGCCGCGACCGTTAAAGGGGTCGCGCTACTCGGACCGCAGCGCCAGCGACGGGTCGACGCTCGCCGCGCGTCGGGCCGGAAGGCCGCACGCCGCGAGGGCGACGACGAAGAGGATGGCCGTCGAAACGGCGAGACTCACCACATCGAACCCGCTGATATTGAACAACAGACTCGCGAGGACGCGCGCGGTGGCCGCGGCGGCGACCAAGCCGATCGCCGCGCCGGCAGCAAACAGCACGACGCCCCGGCGCATGACGAGACCCACAATCTCCGACCGACGTGCGCCGAGCGCCAGGCGTATGCCGAACTCTCGACGCCGCTGTCCGACCGTGTACGCAATCACCCCGTAGACGCCGATGCTCGCGAGCACTACGGCGATCACAGCGAACGATCCAAGCAGCACTGTCTGCAGCCACCGCTGCGCCACGGATCGATCGACGACGGCCTCGAGGGTGCGCGCGTCGTAGACCGGTTGCTCCGGATCGACGGCTCGGATGGCAGCGACGAGCGACCCGCCTATCAGGGCGGGATCGGTTCGCGTGCGAACGGCGAGCGCCATCCGGTCCTGCGTGCGCTGTTTGTACGGGAAATACAGCTGCGGGCGGGTGTCCTCGTCCAGTCGATCGTGCCGGATGTGACCGGCGACGCCCACGATCGTGAGCCACGGCAGGTTCATCACCGGAATCCGGACGCGCCGGCCGATGGGATTGCCCAGCGTCCCCACCACCTTCGCGAGCCGTTCGTCGATGATCGCCACCTGCGGGGACGCCTCCGTGTCGGTGTCGGCGAAGGTCCGCCCGCTGAGGATGGGAATCTCGAGCGTGCGGAAGTAATCGGGCGTGACGGACCGGTAGTCTACGTTGCCGAGAACAGTGGCCTTGGGATCGATGCCCTCGAGTTCGATGCCACCCGTCTGCGTGCCGCCGGCGAGCGGCAGCCGGTTGACCAGTCCCACGGACTCGACTTCAGGCAGCGCTCGCACCTGCTCGAGGATGCGATCGCCGAACGCTGCCACATCGCGATCGCGCGGGTACTTGCTGCGCGGAATCGCGAGGTGCAGGCTGTAGACACGCTCGGGATTGAATCCCGGACGCACCTGCCGCAACTCGCCGAAGCTGCGTGTCAGCAACGCGGCGCCAATGACCAGCCACATCGTCGCGGCAATCTGCGCGACCACCAGCAGGTCGCGCACTCGCGACCGCTCGCGCGGCCCGGTGTTACCGCGTGACAGGTCGGACACCGACGCGCTCAATCCGCCGCGCGATGCTTCGAGCGCGGGCCAGACGCCGACGAATATGGCAATCGTCGCGAGCGTGACCGCGGTGCCAACCAGGACCGGCAGGTGCAGGCCGATGTTCTCGACACGCGGGACACCGGTCGGCAGCAGCGGCACGAGCGCGGCAATCACCCACGCGGCACCCAGCAATCCGAGCGCGCCACCAATGACGAGCATCGGCACCAGCTCGCCGACCGACTGCAGGATCAGCCGCGCTCTCGCCGCGCCGAGCGCCGCTCGCACGGCAAGTTCGCGCTGCCGCATCAGCGCTCGCGCCACAATCAGATTGGCCAGGTTGGCGCATCCGATGAGGAGGATCGCAGCGACTGCGGCGAGCAGAATGTACAGCGAGGTTTTCACCGTCGAGACGGTGTCGTCCAGCATCGGCACCACTTCGGCGCCGATCCCCTCGTTTTCTTTCGGGTGTTCGCGCTCGATCTGCGCGGAGAGCACGGTCATCTCGGACTGCGCCTGGACCAGCGAAACGCCGGGCTTCAGACGCGCCACCGCGAGATACGAATAGTTCATGCGATTGACGAGCTCGGCCGGATCGAACGTCAGCGGCGTGTAGATCTGGAATTCGCGTGTCGGGAACGCGAAATCCGGGCGCATCACTCCGACGACGGTGTACGGTTCGCCGTTCAACGAAATGGTGCGCCCGACGATTCCGGGATCGGCCCCGAACCGCCGGACCCACAGCGGGTAGGTGAGCAGAGCGACGTGCTCGTGGCCAATCTCGTCTTCGTCCTCGGTGAAGGTGCGGCCGACGAACGGCGTGACGCCCAGCACCGGAAAGAGATTCGACGAGACGCGCGATCCGTTCAGCCGCTCGGGTTCTCCCTGTCCCGTGAGATTGAAGTTCGCGACCGCCCGCAGCGCGGCGATGTCTTCGAACACATGGTTGCGCGCCTTCCAGTCGTAGACGTTGGCCATGCCGACGTTGGCGCGCGGCAGCCCGCGTTTGATCGCGGTGGACCAGAGGTTCACGAGTCGATCGGGATCGCGATACGGCAACGGCCGCAGGACCACGCCGTAGACGACGCTGAACATCGCCGTCGTGGCGCCGATGCCGAGCGCGATCGTCAGGATCGCCGCAGCGGCAAATCCCGGCGTCCGCCGCATGAGGCGCGCGCCGTAGCGGATGTCCTGCCATCCGTTGCGGAACCACGTCACGCCACGCGCATCGCGCGATGCCTCCGTCAGCTGCGTCACGGGACCGAATTCGCGCCGCGCTGCGTCGCGGGCCGCATCAGGCGTCAGGCCGCGGGCGATGTACTCGGCCACGAGATGATCGAGGTGGCTGCGCATCTCGTCGCTCAGCTCACGATCGGCGACGTCTCCGCGCACCAGCGCGCGAAGGCGCATCAGCAGCATCTGCGCGATTCGCATATAGCTAGCCCCCAGCCCCGAGTCCCCGCCTCCGCTCGCCGTGATCCTTCGCCAGCTTCGGCGAGGCAGGCTCTGTCACCGTCGACCCCAATTCTCTACACCGTTCTGACAACGAGCGTGACGGCGGCCGCCAGCCGTTCCCACGCGGCCGCTTCCCTCTCGAGCTGACGCCGTCCGGCGCGTGTGAGCTGGTAGTACTTCGCGCGGCGGTTCTGCTCCGAGACGCCCCACTTCGCCTTGATCCAGCCCTGGTATTCGAGCCGCTGCAGCGCCGGATAGAGCGATCCCTGCTGCACCAGCAGCACGTCGTTCGACAGCTGCCGGATGCGCCCGGCAATCGCCCAACCGTGCATCGGCTCGAGGGCGAGCGATTTGAGAATCAGCAGGTCGAGCGTGCCCTGAACGAGATCGATCGGCTTCATGACTATGATTATCTACACGAGCTGCTGTAGATAATCAAGGGGACGGAGGACCGCGGCGGAAAGTTCCCGCAGCCCCTCGGGATCACGGACTGGGGATAAGGGTTGGCTCCGCCTGGGGACTAATCCCTACTCCCTAATCCCCAATCCCTCACGTGAACAGGTTCTTGACGACGAACCAGACGTTCGCAGGTCGCTCCGCGAGCCGGCGCATGTACCACGGAAACCAGTAGTCGCCGTACGCAATCAGCACGCGCAGCGGGCGGCCGGCGGCGACCAGGCGTTGTTGAAGCGGCCGCTGAATGCCGTACAGCATCGCGTACGCGTACGCCGTCCGCGGCACCTGATGCCCGTCGATGAACGTGGTGAGGCGATCGGCCAATTTCGGATCGTGCGTGGCGATGTGCAGCAAGCCCCCCGCACCCCGCGCATCGTCGGCGAGCAGCCGGCACGCCAGCGTGTAGAAGTTCTCGTCGACGTCCGCTTTCTTCGGGTACGCCACGGACGGCGGCTCGAGATACGCGCCCTTCACCAGGCGAATCGCCGCCCCCAGCGGCACCAGCGATTCGACGTCCGCGGCCGTGCGATAGAGATACGCCTGCAGCGCGATGCCGACGCGCGGCGACACCGCGCGCGCGCGCCGGAACAAGTCGAGCGTCGGATCGACATACGGCGAGCTCTCCATGTCGATCCAGACGAGATTGTTGCGCGCGTCCGCGCGTTCGATGAGCCGCAGCAGATTCTTGAAACACAGCTCCTTGTCGAGATCGAGACCAAGCTGCGTCGGTTTGACCGAGATCTGCGCGTTGAGACCGGCGCCCTGGACCTTGTCGAGCACGTCGAGATAGTGAACCGTGACGGCTTCCGCTTCCGTCATGCTGGTGACGTTCTCGCCGAGCTTGGTGAGAATCGTGTCGATGCCCCGCGCCTGCTGCGCCGCGGCGGCAGCCAGCGCGTCTTCGAGCCGCTCGCCGGGCATGAACGTCGACACGGACCGTCGAACGAACGCCGTTTTCGTCGCGCGCTCGCGCAGCCACGCATTGGTGGACATCGCAAGGAGAGCTTTACGGGCAATCGACATAGTGAATTGATGATTGCGAATTGCTGATTGCTGATTTATTGCTGAATGAATCCCCAATCGGCAATTAGCAATCAGCAATCAGCAATTAGCAATTAGCAATTCGCAATTCGCATTTATAAGAGTCCCTTGATGAGACCGCCGTCAACCTGCACCGACGCGCCCGTGATGTACGACGCGGCGTCGGACAGCAGAAAGGCACCGACGCGGCCAAACTCGTCGGGCGTGCCATAGCGGCCGGCGGGAACGGTCGCGGCGGACCGTGCGGCCTGTTCGTCGACGGTAATCCCCGCCTTTCCAGCGTTGATCTCGTCGAGGTGACGGAGGCGGTCGGTCGCAATGCGCCCCGGGATCAGCGTGTTAACGCGAATTTTGTCGGCCGCCAGCTCGACGGACAGCGTCTTGGCCAGCGACGTCACGCCGGACCGCAACACGTTCGACAACGCGAGGTACGGCACCGGCTCCTTCACCGAAGACGAGGTGCCGATCAGAATCGCGCCACCGCCGCGGGCCCGCATCGACGGGACGACGAGCCGCACGCTGCGGATCACGCTCATGAGCAGGAGATCGAACGCCGACTGCCAGGCCGCGTCGTCGAAACCGAGGGCGGTGCCCGCCGGCGGACCGCCGGTATTTGCGAACAGCAGGTCGACGCCGCCGAACTCCTTCACCGTCGTGGCGTGCCACTGCGCGATGGCGTCGGCGGCGCTCAGATCGGCGGCCACCGCGACCGTGCGGCCGCCGGTGTCGCGCGCGACGGTGACGGCGGCGCGACGAATCGCGTCGCCGTCGCGCGACGCCATCGACACGGCGGCGCCTTCCGCCGCCAGCGCCCGTGCCACGGCATACCCCAGCCCCTTGCTGGCGCCACCGACCATCGCGATCTTGTTTTTCAGTCCGAGGTCCATCGCCGAGGACGATCATGGTACACGAATTGAAGACCTGACTCGGCAGTGACTCTCCGCGTACGCGGGTCAGCGGTCGGACTGCTTCTCGTAGCCGGCACCATCTTCGTGCTGCGAGAAGGCGAACCGGTCTTCGCCCCGCTCCTCGTCAGCGTTCTTCTCGCGTATGCGCTGGAGCCGTTCGTCGCCGCCCTGATGCGTCTCCGCATGCCGCGTGTGCTGGCGGTCGTGGTCCTCTATCTCATCATCGCGGCAGCGGCGATCGGCCTGGCCCGCATCGCCCAGACGCAGGCCAACAGCTTCGTCGACGACCTCCCCGCCACGATTCGCGACCTTCGTACCACGCTGGCGAAAACGTCATCCGATTCGCCAGGCTGGCTTGAGCGCCTGCAGCGTGCGGCGGGCGAAGTGCAGGCGACCATCGACGCGACAGCGGCCCCTGTGGCAGCGGGCGTCAAACGAGTCAGCGCCGACCAGGGCCACTTCGACATCCGCGACACCGTGCTGAACGCCGGCCGGACGGCTGTCGCGATCGCCGGTCGCGTGTCGATCATCGCGCTGCTCACGTTCCTGTTGCTCGTCACGGGCGATTTCTACAAACGCAAGCTGGCCACGCTCGCGGGACGCCGGGAGGATCGCCAGCTGACCGTCGAGGTGATCCGGACAATCGACCGTCAGATCGAGCGCTACCTCGTCGCCCGAGTTCTGATCAGCGTGATCGTCGGGACCACCACCGGTCTTGGATTGTGGTGGGTGGGCCTCCAGCACGCCGCGGTGTGGGGTGTCCTGGCCGGTGTCCTCAACACGCTGCCGTTCCTCGGACCGACCGTCGCGGTCGCGCTCATCACCTGCGGCGCCTACCTGCAGTTTCACGACATCGAGTCCACCGCTGCCGCCGCTGGCGTGTCCACGCTGGTCGCCATGCTCGAGGGCAACCTGGTGTCGCCGTGGCTCACGGGGCGCGCCGGCGAGCTCAATACCCTGGCCGTCTTCGTGTCGGTGTTGTTCTGGGGATGGATGTGGGGTGCGTGGGGACTGCTGCTCGCCGTACCGATCATGGTGTCGATCAAAGCTGCAGCGGATCACATCGATCCGCTGCAGCCTGTCGGCGAGTTGCTCGGTCGTTGAGGGTTAGCCGTTCGCGGGCTTCACCGTGACGAAGACGTTGCTGCCCTGCCGGTTGATCAGAAGCAGTACCGGCCGGTCCGCATTGCGCTTGAGGGCGTTCCGCAGTTCCTCGACGCTTTTCACCGGTTGACGGTTCACCGATTCGATGACGTCGCCCGACTGGATGCCGGCATCGGCCGCGCGGCCGTCCGGATCGACGTTCTGCACGACCAGCCCTTCGGAGCTCTTCGTGCCGAGGCGCGAGGCCAATTCCGGTGTCAGCGGTGCGACCGACACGCCGAGCGCCGCCTTGTCGTTGCTGTCCGGATCGCCGTCGCCGCCGCGAGCCAGCTTCGAGGGATTCGTTTCCTCCAGCTTCACGCTGAGATGCTTCTCCGCGCCGTCACGGACGATCGTCAGATCCGCCGTGGTGCCGGGCGTTGTCGCCGCGACGCGATTGCGCAGGCTGTTGAAGTCCTGCACCGGCTGACCGTTGAACGACTCGATGACGTCGCCCTGCTTGACGCCCGCCTTGTCGGCCGCGCTGCCAGCGGTCACCGAGCTGACAATCGCGCCGCCGGCGTGCTTCAAGCCGAGGTTCTGCGCGATGTCGGACGTCACCTGTTGGACGGTCACGCCAAGCTGCGACCGCGTAACCTTCCCCTTGGTGCGCAGCTGCTCCATGACGCTCTTCGCCATGTTCACCGGAATCGAGAAGCCGATGCCGATGTTGCCGTCGGTGTTCGACAGGATCTGCGAGTTGATCCCGACCAGCTCGCCCTTCGTGCTGACGAGCGCTCCGCCCGAGTTGCCGTGGTTGATCGGCGCGTCGGTCTGCAGGAAGTCCTCGTAGCTGCCGTCGCCAGGGCCGGCGGTCGACCGTCCCTTGGCGCTGATGATCCCCATGGTGACGGTCTGGCCGATCCCCATCGGGTTGCCCACCGCCAGCACGACATCGCCGACCTGGACGTTGTCCGAGTTTCCGAGCGGAATCGCTTTGAAGTCCGAACCGGTCACCTTCAGTAGCGCCAGGTCGCTCGCCTTGTCCGTCCCGACGAGCTTCGCCGTCAGAGTACGGTTGTCAGTGAGATCGACCTTGATATCGTCCGCCCCCTCAACCACGTGGTTGTTCGTCAGGATGTAACCGTCGGTCGTCACCATGACGCCGGATCCGAGGCCGCGCTGCCGCGGCGCACGCTGCGGCATCTGCGGCCCGCGCGGACCCTGACGCGGGCCGAACTGGTCGCCGAAGAACCGGCGCAGCAGGTCTTCCTGATCGTCCGGATCGCCTTCAAAACCGGTGCGCGACACGCGCGCTTTCCCGGCCACGCGGACGGTCACGACCGCCGGGGCAGCAACGTTGACGATGTCGGCATAGGAATCGCGTCCGCCGGCAATCGCGTGAGTGATAGGTGTCGTGGTCGTGGCCGGAGCCACTTTCGAAGTCGACTGCGCGTCGGCGGCGAACCCGTGCCAGGCGGCGCCGGACACCAGGAGTGCGGCAGCGAAAACGGCGATTCCGGCGCGCGCCGCGCGCTGGCTGAGGTTGATGGGTGCGTTCATGAACATGGTCCTTTCGGAGGGATTGCTGTCGTCTATTCGATTAGACGGCAGCCCCCCTTACCGGGCCGTTTCAAGAACATTACAAACGTGAAAGGCGTCAGCCGAGCGACGGCCCGCGACAAAAGGCTCCCGGACGTCTTACTTCGTGGGGCATGCCCGACGAATGGTTGAGCCTGTCAGGTCAACGGTTTGGCGGGAATTTTGCGAGGCCGCCAGACGTGATCAAGCGGTCACTCGTTGGCAGGGCTGTCATGCTGGTCTTCGTCCTCACGCAGGTGGCGGACGGGCTGTTCACCTACTTCGGCATCAAGACGTTCGGCACGGCCATCGAAGGCAACCCGCTGGTCGCCTGGTATGTCGCCGCCTACGGCGCCGAGGTCGCGATCGTCGGCGCGAAGGGCCTGGCGCTGGCGTGCGGAACGGCGCTGCACCTGCGCGCGATGCACCGCACCATCGGTGCGCTGACGATCATCTATCTCACCGCGGCCGTCTGGCCGTGGTTCCAGATCTTCACCGGGGCAGTCGCACCGTAAACACCGCTCCGCGACCCGGTTCACTCTCCACACTCACCGTTCCGCCGTGCGCCTCGACCACGGCCTTGACGAGACTCAGGCCGAGTCCCAACCCACGCTCGGTCCGGCT
>Ga0070669_100003268_pt1 | contig 11651 bp, 9 predicted proteins | sample KBSS53metaG_FD_64680 | JGI IMG/M metagenome (GOLD analysis project Ga0070669, IMG submission 64680) | Switchgrass rhizosphere microbial communities from Kellogg Biological Station, Michigan, USA - KBS S5-3 metaG | ecosystem: Host-associated > Plants > Roots > Rhizosphere > Soil ... | reverse complement strand
CCCTCTTTGATCGCCATGCGCACATTCTAGCCGTCGGTGATTCTTGCGCGACCGGGTGGCCGCGAACGCACGAACGCACGAAACGAACGGGTTTTCGTGTGTTCGCGTGTTCGTGGCTGATGACCGCGGCGGTTGTTGCGGTCGCGTGCGCCCGCCCTGAACCACCGCCGCCGCCGCTGGTCCCGCAAGTCTCCGGGACACTCGACGTCGGGGTCTCCGCGCCGGTGCGGGTCGTGCGCGACACCTGGGGGATTCCGCACATCTACGCGCAGTCCGCCGACGATCTGTTTTTCGCCCAGGGATTCGTGCAGGCCCAGGATCGCCTGTTCCAGCTGGATCTGTGGCGGCGGTCGGTTCAGGGACGGCTCGCCGAAGTGCTGGGACCGAACTTCGCCGAGCGCGATTCGAGTACCCGCCGGATGCAATACCGCGGCGATCCCGACGCGGAGTGGGCGAGCTATGGCGCCGACACCAGGGCGATTGCGTCGGCGTTCGTGCGCGGCATCAACGCGTGGGTTGCGCGGGCGCGCGAGCGGCCGCCCGAGGAGTTCGTCGTCGCCGGCTGGCGACCCGAGGTCTGGTCGCCGGCCGATCTGCTGAACCGCACCGACGCCTTCGTCGACAGCGGCGATGCGATCGCCGAAATCGACCGCGCACGACTGAGCCCGGTGGTCGCGGACGCCATCCGGCGCGTCGGCACGCCGCCATTCTTTGCCGGGTTCGCCGCGCCGGGAACACGGCTCGATCACCCGTCACGCCGCTACTTCGTGCACCTGCACGCGCCGGGCTGGAACGTGATCGGCGCGACCGCGCCGTGGCTGCCGGGCGTGTCGATCGGGCATAACGAACAAATTGCCTGGGACAGTACCCCGGTGACCGTCGATACGCAGGATGTCTACGCCGACAAGGGCGCGCCCGTGACGGCCGTCTTCAACGACTCGCTCACCATCCGCGGCCGGAAGGAAGCGTTCGACTTCACCCACGAGTTCACGCGACACGGCGTGATCGTCGCCTCCGACACCGAGCACGATCTGGTCTACACCGTGCGATGGAGCGGTTTCGAAGCGGGTGGCGCGGCCGAGCTCGCCGCGCTGGCCCTGGACCGCGCGCAGTCGTGGCCCGAGTTTCGGCAGGCGCTCACGCGATGGAAGATGCCCGCCCGACGTTTCGACTACCGGGACGCCGAGGGCAACCGCGGCTTTCAAGTGGCGGCGCTGGTGCCCATCCGCCGCGGCTCGGAGTGGGTGGGATGGCGAACGCTCGACGAGCTGCCGCACGGCTACACCGCGGCCGCGCGCGGCGGACGCACGTCGTCCCGGCCCCAGGGCCCGCCGCGCAGCCCTGACGCCGCGGTACCGGTGGTCTTCGCGCACCCGCTGGGAATCACCGACGCGTTGCGCGAGCGCTTTCACGTCGGCCCGCTGACGCCGGCCGGCGATGCGCGCCCATTCCGTGTCGCCTTCGATGCCGCTGACTGGGACCGTTCGAGCGGGATGAACGCGCCGGGTCAATCGGGATCACCGGCCAGCCAACACCTCTCGGATCTCGCACGAGCTTGGGCGAAGGGCGAAGACGTGACGCTGCCGTTCAGCGACGCGGCGGTTCAAGCCCAGACCGAGTCCACGCTGACATTAGTGCCGAACCGGTCGCGGCCCTGAAAGGGCCGCGCTACGTAGACGCGGCGCGCTATCCGTCGTAGCGCGGTCCTTTTAGGGCCGCGATCGCTGACAACGGCGTTGTCACTTGGCCGTGTCGCTGTTGGTTTCGCGGCGGTGCTCGAGGAGCGCGGCGATCCGCTCGGCGGTTTTCGGTACCAGCTGATCGGACCCTCTCAGATCCGCGATCCGCTTGCCGTCGCTGAAGACGGTCACCGGCCCGTCCGCCGAGACGACGAACGCCAGCACGTCGGGGCAGTCGTAGGTGTGACGCGCGGCCGACGTGTGGCGCGTGCCCTTCATCGGCGGCACTGCCTCTTCGCTCGCTCTCTCCGACAACAGGATCACGTTCACCGCCAAGAGCTGTCCCCCGCGGCCGACGAGCATCGCGCCATCCCGGTATCGCGCCTGGTGCAGCACCAGCGGCTCGTGAGCGGCGTCGAGCACCGAGACCTTCATCGCTTCGACGCGGACCCCATCGTCGCGACGACGGCCGGCGGGCTGCTCGGCGTCGGTCAGCAGGTAGATGATCGTCGTGCCCACGCTGCCCGGGCTGATACGGTGATGACAGAGCTCGAGCAGACGTCGCACGACGGCGAGGTCCGCGGCCGGCACGACCTGCAGGATGTCCTCGGCCGCCTCGAACACGAGCGCCGTCGCCATCCAACGCCGGCCCTCGATCTTCGTCACCGAGCTGTTGGTGACGATTCGTACGATCCCCTTGTCGTCGTTGCAGATGATGACGCCGTCGATCCACATCGCCCGGGACGCGTAGTCCTGGTCCGTATCGATCCCTTCGGCGAGCAGCAGCAGGCGCAGCGGCTGCCCCTTGGCCGCCAGCACGAGACTGTGCCGGCCGTCGGCGAGGCTCTCGATCACGTCTTCCGACAGCGACGTGGTTTCGACGATTCGTCCCAGCCGCTCCAGTTGCGGCGTCTCGCGGCACACGATCGCGCCGTACGGACGGATGACCTGCTCGTGCACGGCGGGGTCGAGGCAGCGCGCCAGCTCGCGGGCGACTTCGCGCTCCAGGTTCCGGAGGTATCGCGGCGGGATCGACCCGCGCCGCTGCAACTCGCCCCACGCCAGCGACTCCGGTGTTTCCGGCTCTTTCGTCACCGGAGAAACCCGTTGATCGCGCGGGCGTCGCCGTCGTTCGGCGCCGGAGTCACGTTCAGCAGCGCGCAGAGAAAATCGTAGACGTGAACGTTCTCGAACGGTTCGGCGACGACGCCTTGCCGCACTCCAGGGCCGGCGGCGACGAACAGACCGTGCATGGATCGGAGCGCGGGATCGTAGCCGTGGGCGCCGCGCCGGGCCTCGGCGTCGGGCTTGCGTCGGGCTTCCTGTTCGCGCGTTGTCACCATCCACCCTTCGTCCGCGACGCCGATAATCGGCGCGATGTGCGGGTGATCGCGGTAGTGGTACCGGGCTGGAATCTCGTCGCGCTTGTAGAACGTCACGTGAGGCAGCTTGCCGCGCACGGCACGGACGATGGTGTCGATGCTCGACACGTCCTGCTCGCGACCCGGCGGCGGCGCCAGCTGAACCAGTTCGCCGGTGCTGATCACGTTCAGAGTTGACGGATCGATCGCCGCATCCAGAAACACCATCTGACTGTCGGTGTGCGGCGCCATGCCGTGATCGGAGACGACGACGATGTTGACGCGATCGGACAGGCCGAGGCGATCGATGCCGGTCACCAGTTGCCCCAGCGCGGCGTCCAGATGCGCGGCCGCCTCGCGTACTTCCGGTGAATCCGGTCCGTTCACATGGCCGATGTGATCGACCTCCTGGAAGTACAGGCTGACGAAGTTGGGCCGCTCGCCCTCCGGCAGCGACAGCCAGTCGAGGACGCGGCCGACGCGTTCGGCGTTCGGCAGGCCGCCGTCGAACGGCCACCAGCGCGTCGGTGACAGGCCGCCGATGGCCGCCTCGCTGCCCGGCCAGAACATCGACATCGCGCGGCGGCCCTGGCGAATCGCCGTCGCCCAGACTGGCTCGCCGCCCCACCAGGTGGAGTTACGAACTTCGTTCGACGACATCGAGAATTTCCGCGGCATCGACGGTGTCGCCATCGTGTTCGACACGATGCCGTGGTGTCCGGGGTACAGGCCGGTGACGATCGTGTAGTGGTTGGGAAACGTCAGCGATGGAAACGACGGAATGAGCTCTTTGGCGCGGACACCGCGTGCCGCGAGCGCTTTCAGATTCGGGACGTTGCCCCGATCGGTGTAGTCCCATCGCCATCCGTCGAACGAGATGAGGATGACGATCGGATCGCGGGTCTGCGCGTGCGGACCCGCGAGCGTCGCCATCACGGCGAGCGCAGCGATCAGAAGCGCGAGGCGACGGGTGGTCACTTCTTTGCCGCCGCGAGCCGCTCGAGCTCGTCGGTCCAGTTGAGGACGACGTTCAGCGTGGGAGCGTTCGACGTCTTGTCGTTCTTCGGGAACTTGATCACGAGGAAACGGCCATCCGGAGCCACGTCATAGGTGCGAGCGGTCGCCGTCGGCGTACTCGGTAACTCGAACAGGATCGCGGGGCTGCCGCTGTTGAACGTCGCGCCGGCTTGAACCGGCACAGCCACCAGCCGCAGCATTTCATCCAGGTAGAACAGCTCACGCCCGTTTCGCGCCCAGACGGGCCGCGACCCTCCGGCGCTCGAGATCTGCCAGCGCCCGGCGCCGACTGACGGGAAGGGATGCACGTAGATTTCGTCCCGCCCCGATTCGTTCGACTGGTACGCGATCCACTTGCCATCAGGCGACAAGTCGGCGTTGGTCTGGTTCGAGGGCTGCTGGACGAGCGGCGTGATCACGCGCTTGCCGTCCGTCGTGAGGATGGCGAGATCGACCGCGGTCTTGATGTTGGTATCCCGAATGACGAGCGACCGGCCGTCCGGGTTGAACGCCCAGGGGACCTGAGAATTGGTCTCCGGCGAGAGACGCTCGGCCACGCCGGTCCCATCGGCGGCCTGCCAGTACACACTCGCAGACCCTTGCCGGATCGTCGAGAATGCGATCCGCTTACCGTCCGCCGTCCACACTGGATTCTCGTCCAGCCCCGGATTGAACGTGAATCGGGAGAGCGTCTGTTTCGCCGTATCCCAAATCCAGATGTCGTTGTCCTGGTCGCGGAGGTCCAGCGCAACACGTTGTCCGTCCGGCGACACTCGGACGTGTGTGTAGGCTCGCGGCGGCGCCGGAATGGCTTCTTCATGACCCTGGCGGTCGCGCCACGCGATCGTCATCGCGGGCGTCTGCACCGTCCCCCGAATGTAAGCCAGCGTTCCGTCGCGCGAGACGGCGAAATCCGCCGCACCAGTAGACTTCGTGACCACCTGCTGAAGCACCGGCACAGGATTGCCGGAGACGGCGAGACGGCTGGAATCGAACACCAGGGCGTGGAGTGTTCCGCTGGAGCCATAGATCAGATGCCTGCCGGAGACGCGTCCGTGTACGCCGCCGCGTGCGATCAGGAGTCTGGCTCCCGTTTTCAGATCGAGCGCCACGATACTCGAATCGTCGACGTTTCCTCCGCCGGACAGCATCGTCAACATCAGGACGTTGCGCTCGGGGATGAACTCCGGGAAGACGAGTCCTTGTTCACCCTTCGCTCGATCGGCCACTGCGAGATCCGTGACCTCGCCACCCTGAGCCGGCACCCGGCGAAGCAAACCGCCGCCCTGCGTCGCAAATACGATGGTGTCGTCAGCGCCCCAGCTGCCGCCGCGGTTGCCGGGGGAACAATTGGCGCAGACGGTGATCGGCGATCCACCCTGAACCGACACCTTTTTCAAGTCGGCGTCCTGGAAGTACGCAATCCAATGGCCGTCCGGAGAAAAGAACGGCCCGCGCACGTTCGCAACGTTCCCCAGGGGTACGGCATCGTCGCGATCGAGCTCGCGGACGTACAGCTGGAACTGTGTCGTGCCGGTCGTATAGGCGATACGCCGTCCGTCCTGGGAGATGGCGATGTCGGTGGCGAAGGGATCCACCGTCAACGCCAGGTCGCCACCAGGAGTGGCCTGCAGTCTCACGGTGCGTCGCGCGCTGGATTCCTGGCGGTTGAGCAATAGCACTGAGGCGACGAGCGTTGCGACGACTGCAATCGCCCATGGCAGCGCGCGCCGCCAGGCCGCGATCGGAGCGGGGAGTCGGGATTCCTGACTCGCGGGGTTGGTCAAGCTCGACGCCTCGTTCATCAGGAACCGGACCACGGAAATATCCGGAATCCGCGCCTTCCGATCCTTCTCGAGACAGCGCTTGACGATCGCCCGGACGTGAGGCGGCGTGTCAGCGGGCAATGCGCCCCAATCCGGCTCGGCACGCACAATCGCCGCGATCACCTCGGTGACGTCTTCGCCGTCGAATGCCCGCCTTCCCGCGAGCATTTCGAACAGCACGCAGCCGAACGCCCACACGTCGCATCGCTTGTCCGCGTCGCGTCCCTTCGCCTGTTCCGGCGCCATGTAGGTCGCGGTGCCGAGAATCATTCCGGCGAGCGTGCCGGCAAACGTCAGGGTCGGGGAGTGGCTCAGCCCGCCTGGTCCAGCGGGCGCGGCCGGGCTGCCGTCGTGTTTGGCGAGCCCGAAATCGAGCACCTTCACCTGACCGTCGGCGGTCAACATGATGTTGGCCGGTTTCAGATCGCGATGGACGATCCCTTTCTCGTGCGCGGCCTCGACGGCGTCGACGATCTGGCGGGCGATGCGCAGCGACTCGTGAACCCCGAAGCCCGCGCCCTTCGCCGCGTCGAGCTTCTGGGCGAGCGACTGGCCATCGACGAACTCGAGGACGATGTACGAGACGGCGCGTCCGTCCGGATCATTCCGCTCCTCGAGACCGAAGACTTGTGCGATGTGTGGATGGTTGAGCGCGGCCAGCAGCTGCGCCTCGCGCGCGAAGCGCGCTCCGCGCTCCGGATCGGCCACGAAGAGGTCGGGGAGGACCTTGATGGCGACGTCGCGATTGAGCTTCGTGTCGCGAGCGCGATAGACCTCGCCCATGCCTCCGGCCCCGAGCGCGCCGAGGATCTCGTACGGACCGAGGCGCGCGCCGGCGGTCAGCGACACGCGATCCCTAGCCCTCTCGACGGCCTGGCGCGGTCATCATGTAGGCGTGGAGCTCGCGATAGGCGCAGCGTTCGAGCTTCAGCGTGTCGAGCAGCAGTTCCAGGAATTCACGATCGCCGCGCAGCGAAGGAAAGATTTCGGCAACCTTCATCTTGAAATAGGCGAACGTCGGCCGATTGGATTCGTTTCCCGTGGCGCGGGTCGCCAGGTCGTCGAGCAGCGCGTGGCACGCTCGCGCCTGGGTCTCGGTCGCGCCGTACTGATCGAGGACGTTGGTCAGTGGTTTGGTCGTCGAGAGAATGCGCAGGATCAATTCCTGTAACGCTTCGACCTCGCGCAGTCGCGCGTCCAGATCGGCAAGGGTCACCGGTTTGTCATCAGTCATATGCAGTTGTCGCGGAGGCGCGATTATAGCCTGTAATTCCCGCTATCTCACGCGATGGCAGTGATAACAGCCGATGGACCGGCGGGCGCGGTTGAACTCGTAGGGCTTGGTGAAATCGTAGGCGGGACGATGAAGGAGGCGCGCCATGCCGGGGACGACCACTTCGCGCATGTAGGCGGCCTTTGACTGATTATCGGATTCTGCGATGTAGCCGTAGATCGCGTTCCGCATCTGCGCGTCCATGGTGGTGGTATACGTTTCCCAGCCGCGATCGCGCACTTCGGGCTGTGGGAGGGCGGCGACCGCCGGCATCAGCCAGCTTCGTCCCTCAGCCCCCTCTCCGTGGCACGTGCCGCACGTAATCCGGTCGGCGCCCCCCTTGAGCGGCCCGAGCGTCCGCCGCGCCCAGGGGAGGACCTCGCGCTCCATGAACGCGACGATGTCGGCCTCGCTTCGTTTCTCTCCGCCCGGCGCAATGGCATCGTCCGGCGCGTACGAGACGGCTGCGGTCGTGCCGTGCAGGCCGATCACGACACCGAAGATGGCGATGAGCACGGCGATGATGGAGCCGAGGGCCTGCCGGAGGTCGATTGCCGGCGAGCGCGGATTCCAGGCGAGCGCCGAGCGGGTCGCCTCGGCGTCGCGCGGCGCGCGCGGATCGCCGGCGAGCAGCTCGAGCAGTGCGGCCAGCTGCTGGCCTCTCCGGACCGAGACGAGCACGACCGGCGATCGCCGGCGGCTGTGAACGGCGAGGGTCGACGTGCCGAGAATTCGATCGAGCCGTGTCTCGGTGCGGCGCACGTCGGTGATGTCGTCGAGCGCGATCTCCTCCGCGTCATCGCGCTCGAGGCGCACCAGCCGGAAGTCCGTGAGGAGATAGCGTTCGCCCGCACACCAGCGGTCGGGCCGCCACGGCCGGCCCTGCCACAGCAAGCGCTCCCATTCAGGCAGCTGCACAGGTCCGATCTCCGAGCTGTCAGCTTGGGCTAGGCTCCAGTCGGTTTACTGAAGTTCACTTTCGGCACCCCCTTGACGTCGGGCGGCGCCTGGAAGAACGGGTATTCCTTGAAGCCGAACACTTTTGCGGTGAGGTTCGCCGGGAACTGCCGCCGTGACGTGTTGTATTCCTGGACGCGCTCGTTGTAGCGCATGCGTTCGGTGGCCAGCCGGTTCTCCGTCCCTGCGAGCTCGTCCATCAACCGGTTGAACTGCTCGTTGGCCTTGAGCTGCGGGTAGTTCTCCACGACCGCCAGCAGGCGGCCGAGCGCCGATGTTTGCTGATTGGCGGCCGCGATCGTCTCCTCGGGCGACTTCGCCGCCAGCAGCCGCGACCGCGCGTCGGCGATGTCTTTGTAGACGCTTTCCTCGTGCTGGGCGAATCCCTTGGTCGTCTCGACCAGGTTGGGGATCAGGTCGTTGCGGCGCTGCAGCTGATTCTCGACCTGCGCCCACTGCGCCTTGATCGCTTCTTCCTGACTCACGAACTTGTTGTACGAGCAGCCGGTCAGCGGAAGCGCCGCTAGCGCCACCGCAACGATCTGAACTGCCGTTCTGCGCGTCATGTTCATAAGCGTCCTAATCTTTTCAGTCAGTCCCTGGCAGGTTGCTCCGAGCCCCTAGCCCCGAGCCCCACAGGTTCTCTTCAAGTATGTTACCAACTCGCGCCCCCACCTCCGCCCCCGCTGCTCCCGCCGCCAAACCCACCAAAGCCGCCGCCAAATCCGCCGCCTCGACCGCTGAAGCCGCCGCCGCCCCAGCCGCCGCCGAACGGCCCGACGCCGCTCGACCAGCCGCCCGGACCGCCCCAGAATCGTCGGCGCCGCGAACCGCCGCCAATCCGGCTGACGATCAGCAGCACGATGAATCCCAGAATGAACAGCCAGATCGGAAAAGGCGTGCTGTCGCGCTGTCGCGCGGCCCGCGGAGCGCGGACGCCCTCCAAACTGACCCCGCGACCCTGTGCGATGCGGCCGACGATTCGCTCGGTGCCAAGCCGCAGGCCGTTGCCGTAGCGGCCGGCGGCAAACTCGGGCGCCATCACCTGGCGACTGGTTTCCCCGGCGAATCCGTCGGTGATCCACTGCTCCACGCCGTAGCCGACCTCGACCCTGACGCGCCGCTCCTTCATCGCGAGCAGAATCAGCACGCCGTTGTCCTTCGCCTTGTCGCCGATGCCGCGGCCGCGGTTCTCGAACATCTTGACGGCGTACTGGTCGACGCTGCCGTACGGCTCGACCGTCGGAACGGTCGCGACGACGACGACATCGCCGGTCTTCGCCTGAAGGGCGCGGATCATGCGATCGATCTCCGCCGCGCTCGCGCTGTCGACGACGTGGGCGAAATCGTTGACCGGTGCCGTCAGTTCCGGTAGCGGAGGATCGGCGGCCGATAGTGGAGCGCTCCAGACAAGAGCGGCGGCGGCCAGAACCGCGACGTGGCGCGCGAGCGCCGCCAGGGCTCCGTTCATCGCTTCGCCCAGCCGTCGACGTACGACACGAGCTTCTCGACGGCATCGAGGTAAGGCGCGAACAGACGTTCGGCATCGGCGGTCGGCAACTCGTGGTCGCCGGTCAGTTGCACGATGGCGGTAATGGCCCCTCCGGGGATGCCCAGCGTCCGTTCCGCGTGGCGGGCGGCCGCGCCGTCTTCGGATGGCTGACCTTCGAGTCGGGCGACGCTTCGCAGCAGCGCGGTAAACGCCGGCGCCGACTGGACGATGAGATCGGACAACGCGTCCGCGCGGCCATGTGTCTCGAGGTACTCCTCCCGGAGGTGCAGCAGGTGACTGCGAGCTTGTACTTCGCACGCGCGCCGGACGTCGGCCGGGTCGAGCCGCGAGGCGGCAAACGGATTCGCGCCGGAGACGACGACGTGATCGGCGAGGATTGCCCCGAACTCCAGCGGAAAGGCGTCGAGCGATCGATCGAACTCGTGCGCGGCGACGAGCAGCGGCGTGGCCAGGCCGCGCGCGTGCCATCCGGCGACGCGCCGCGAGCACGCGTGCAGGTCCTCGCGGGTCATCCGTTCGACTACGGCCAGCGTCCGCGTCGGTGCCTCGGCGTGGCCGTGCGCGTCGGGCTTCGCGTGTTCGCCGGATGCGGCGCCGTACACGATCAGCGACTGCAGTCGCGGGCCGAAGATCTCGCGCAGCTCGCGGTCGACGAGATGCACCGCGTCAGGAATGGCCATCTCGCTATTGTACGAAGCTTTCAGCTGATAGCCGATAGCTGATCGCTGATAGCTGAAAGTAGAATGCAGGCGATGCGATTGCGCGAGCTGAACATCGGTTGTTTCGGCGGCGGTACCGGACTGCCAAGTTTGCTCGGCGGCTTGAAGCGGAATCCCTGGCTTCGCCTGAACGCCGTCGTGACCATGTTCGACAGCGGCGGCAGTTCGGGGCAGTTGCGCGACGAGCTCGGCGTCCTGCCGCCGGGCGACATCCTGAAGTGCGCGCTCGCCCTGTCGCGCAACGCGCGCGAGGCGCGGCGCGTGCTGCTGGCTCGGCTCCCGACGCTCGAGCACGCGCGGCTCGGCGGCCACACCGGCGGCAACCTGCTGCTGTCGATGATGCAGAGTTACAGCGGCGATTTTCTGAACGCGATCGACGGGATGCGCGCCCTCCTCGGGTGCAAGGGACGCGTCTGGCCGGTGTCGGTGCAGCAGGCGTCGGTCTGCGCCGAGTACGGCGACGGCTCCGCGACCCGCGGCGAAGTCGAAGTCGACGCCGGGCAGAGTTCCGGGCAGTTCGTGCGGCGCATCTGGCTCGAGCCGCAGGTGTCGATACACCCGGCGGTGTCGGAGGCGGTGACCGAATTCGAGGCCGCGATCATCGGTCCCGGCAGCTTCTACACGAGCCTCATGCCGATTTTTCTGGTCAGCGGCGTACCGGAAGCGCTCGCTCAGGTGAAAGGACCGATCATTCTGATCGCGAACCTGCTGACCGAGGGGCGCGGCATGTTCGGGTTCACGGCCGCCGACGCCGTCACTCGCATCGAGGAGGCGATTGGCCGGAAGATCGACGTGGTGATCACCAACACCACGTGGCCCTCGCCGGCGGTTCTCGGCCGGTACGCCCTCGAGCACAAGGAGCCGCTCGCCCTCGGCAAGCTCCCGGATCACTGCGAACTGGTCGGCGGGGAATTCTGGACCGGCGACATCGCCCGCCACGATCGGCTGCGGCTGGCGTACGCGGTGTGGAGCGTGCTGTCGCGGCGGGTGCTCCAGAATTAACCGCGGAGCGCGCCGAGCACGCCGAGATCTATTTTTTTCTTTTGCTCTGCGCTATGGGTGCTTTCTGCGCCTTTCGTCGGGCAGGCTTTCCCTTTGTGTCCGTTGTCCCCTTTGTGTCCGTTGTCCCCTTTGTGTCCGTTGTCCCCTTTGTGTCCTCTGTGCGGGCGATGCGCACGTCTTTCGACTGAGCGCCGCCCGCTTTGAGCTTGGCGGCGCGCTCTATGATTGTCGCCAGCATCGCCCCGGCATCGCCCCCCTTGGCCGGACGATGCGATTGCCAGATCGCGGGCGTGTCCTCACCCAG
>Ga0070669_100003267_pt1 | contig 11652 bp, 10 predicted proteins | sample KBSS53metaG_FD_64680 | JGI IMG/M metagenome (GOLD analysis project Ga0070669, IMG submission 64680) | Switchgrass rhizosphere microbial communities from Kellogg Biological Station, Michigan, USA - KBS S5-3 metaG | ecosystem: Host-associated > Plants > Roots > Rhizosphere > Soil ... | reverse complement strand
ATTCAGACATGCCGGCGATTCGTTCGATCGTCCGCGACGTGGCAAGCGAGAACAACAGATTCTCTACTCTCGTCCTCGGTGTCGTTCGAAGCGCGCAGTTCCAAATGCGGGTGAAGGAAGCAACCACGCAGTAACAGCGTCGGCCGGGTCTTATGGAGACAAGGTAGGCCGGGTCCTGCTCTGTGGACCCGGCGGATGGAGATCATCGATGTTCGTCACCAAGAAACATCTTCCACGTCGAACGTTTCTTCGTGGCGCTGGCATCACGCTGGCGCTTCCGCTGCTGGAGTCGATGCTGCCCGCGATGACGCCGCTTCGCCTGACCGCCGCGGCGCCGGTGAAGCGCTTCGTCGGCATCTGGCATCCGCACGGCGCAGCGCCGGGCTACTGGAGCCCGGTGCAGGAAGGCCGCGATTTCGAGTTCTCGTTCATCACGAAACCGCTGGAGCCGTTCCGCGATCGCGTCGTCCTCATCACCGGTCTCGACATGCCGGAGGCGATGGCCACCGACGAGGAACCTGGCGGCGATCACGCCCGCGGCGCGGTGCTGCTATCTGGCGCCCGGCCGCGACGCAACGCCGTCAGCCCCTACCTCGGCGTGACGATCGATCAACTCATCGCGAACCAGTACGGACAGGACACGATCCTGTCGTCCATCCAGCTCGGCGTCGAGGACACCGGCAATTTCGGCAACTGCAATTGGGGCTATAGCTGCGCGTACACCAATTCGATCTCGTGGTCCTCGCCCACGCAGCCGCTCCCGACGCAGGTCAACCCGCGAGTCGTCTTCGAGCGGTTGTTCGGCGACGGCACGAGTCCTGAGGAACGGCTCGCCGGGCGCCGGCAGAACGCCAGCATTCTCGACTCGGTGACGCGCGAGCTCACGCACTTCAAGAAGGATCTCGGCGCCGGCGATCAAGGCAGGCTCGACACCTACGTGGAGAACGTGCGCGAGATCGAACGGCGCATCCGGATTGCGATGACCAACGCCGTGAAGGAGCCCAACGGTGACGTTCCGTTTGGTCTGCCCGAGAGCAAACACGTCCACTTCAGGCTGATGTACGACCTGATGGCGCTGGCGTTCGAGGGAGATATCACGCGATCTGCGACCTTCATGCTCGGGCGCGATCTCACAGGGACGAGCTTCCCCGAGTCCGGCTTCAACGGCGGATGGCACGGCTCGTCGCACCACGGCGACAAACCGGAGAACGTGGCCAACTACGCGAAGGTGAATCGCTATCACGTACAGAACGTGGCGTACTTCTGCGACAAGCTGCGCAACATCCCGGACGGCGACGGCACGCTATTGGACCATGTGCTGATTTACAAGGGCAGCAACATGGGCAACTCCCATCGCCACGCGCACGAGAAGGTGCCGGTGATCCTCATCGGCGGGATCGATGGCAGATTCAAGGGCAATCGTCATCTCGTGTTCCCGGACAACACGCAGCGCACGTCCAACATGCTCCTGAGCCTGCTCCACTTGTACGGCGTCGCGCAGGACAAGCTTGGGACGAGCACCGGGCCGTTGCCGGGGATCGAACCGCTGGAGATCACATAGCCACGAAGATCACGTAGCCAGGAAGATCACGCGGATATGCATCAGAGAACGCCAAGAGACTTCCGGTACCTTCCGAGCCTCGTGCTCTTCGCGATCTTCGTGTGCTTCGTCGTTTATTCAGTGCCTATCGCCGCACAACTCGCTGGCCGCCCCACACGGCCGCAGGTACAACCGCCTCAGGGCGCGGTCCGTCAGGTGATCTTCAAGAACTGCGTGTCGTGCCACGGCATCGACGACTACGCGTTCTTCGCCCTGGACAAGTCAGGATGGAAGTCGCTCATCGACACGAAGCACACGGACATGAAAGTGGCGATTGCGGACGCAGACCGCGAGATCCTCGTCGATTGGCTCGTCACGAAATTCGGACCCGGCACCAAGCCGTTTCCGCGGACGTATGTCGCCCCTGAAATTACGACGTTCTTCTCGGACGCCGAGGCGCAGACGGTGCTGAATCGCTCATGCAGTACGGCCTGTCACACGCTCGACCGCGTCAACGATGCGAGATTCAGCCCGGACCGCTGGCGCGTGGTTACCGTCGACATGCGCGAGCGCGGCGCCAGGCTGACCGACGAGGAGCTCGAGCGGCTGGTCGAGTGGCTGGGCCGCGTCAAAGGAACGAACCCGAATCAATGACTACGACCCTCGGACTACGGGCAGCGAGCGCAGGACTCATCCTATCTCTCATCGTCGCGCTCGCGCAGGCGCAGACGTCGACTCCGCAACTGAGTTTATCGGCGACGTCGGCAAATGTGGGTCAGCCTGGCAGCCCGGTGAACATCAAGCTTCTGCGCTGGTCGACCGACGAAGAACGGGCGCCGATCGTTGCGGCGCTGAATCCTCCTCCTGCACCACCACCTGCCGCGGCTCCCCCACCTGCCGCGGCTCCGCCGCCTGCTGCTACGCCACCGCCGTCTGCCGAAGCACCACCCGCGGATGCAGCAACGGCCGGCGCTGAACGTGGAGGCGCGGCGCGTGGCGGACGTGCAGGGGGACGTGGCGGACGTGGAGGGCGTGGCGGACGCGGAGAAGCCGCCGCCCCGCTGAGCCCGATCGCGTCGCTCACCGCCGCTATCGGCAAGGCGCCGACGATCGGATACATCTGGACCGATGAGGTGACTGGCTATTCGATCAAGTACGCGTGGCGCGCGCCCATACCGTCCGGCGGAGAACGCATCATCCTGGCGACCAATCGCGCGTTCGGCGCGCAGTCGCCGCAATGGAAACCCTCTGGCAACCAGCCGGTTACCGACTATGAGTTCTCGGTGATCGAGCTTCGACTGAATGCCAAAGGCATCGGCGAGGGCAAGACGTCGCTCACCGCCAAGGTCATCGTCGACGGCGAGGCGAAGACGATTGCGCTCGAGAACTACGCGGCCGCGCCGGTGATTCTGCAGAACGTGAAACGCTCATGAAGACACCGGGTGTGATTTTCGATCGTGATGTCCGCGAAAATCACACCCCGTGTCCTTGTGGAGAGACGTCATGTCGATCCGACTCCTGATTGGATACATTGTCGCGTTTTCGCTGTCGGCAGTCAGCGTCAACGCAGCCACCAGTGAGCTGGCGGACGCGGCGATGGCTCGCAACGCACTCACCGTCCGCTCGCTGCTGCAGAAGAAGGCTGACGTCAACGCGCCACAGGTCGACGGCACCACCGCGCTGCATTGGGCGGTGCGCTATGACGACCTCGACACGGCCGATCTGCTGATCCGATCCGGTGCCCGCGTCTCAACCGCGAATCGCGAAGGAGTCACACCGCTGCAACTCGCGGCGATGAACGGCAGTGCGTCGATGATCGACAAGCTCCTCAAGGCAGGAGCCGAGGCGAATGCGGCGCTCACGCCATCCGGCGACACGGCACTGATGATGGCCGCGCGCACGGGCACGCCAGAGGCGATCACCGTGCTGCTCGAGGCTGGGGCCAATGTGAACGCGAAGGAATCGTGGGGCGGGACCACGGCGCTGATGTGGGCCGCGTCCGAACAGCACACCGCCGCGGTCAAGCTGCTCCTCGATCACGGTGCCGACGTCAATGCCCGATCCAACTTCGTCGCTGCTGCCAACGGGCGTGGTTTCGAAGGCCGGACGCCCGCTGTGCCGAAGGCCGAACAGAAAGTCGAGGAGTTCGCCAGCGGCTGGCTGACGCCGCTCATGTTCGCAGCGCGCGAAGGCGACCTCGAATCGGCGCGGCTGCTCGTGAACGCCGGCGCCAACGTCAATGCGATTGCGGGCGACGGCAAGGACGCGCTGGGGCTGGCGATCTTCAACGGCAACTACGATTTTGCCTCCTTCCTCATCGACAGCAAGTCGGACGTCAATCACGCCGACACGCAGGGCTTCACGCCGCTGTTCTGGGCGGTGGACCGCCGCAACATGGAGACGGCGCCGAATTTTCCATGGATGATCACGGCCGATCCGCTGCCGCTCATCAAGAAGCTGCTCGACGCGGGCGCCAACCCGAACGCACTCGTCAACAACACACCGCGCGCCCGCATGCGCGCCGGGTCGCCGCGCATCGTGTTTGCGACAGCATTGATGCGCGCTGCCTTCTCAGCCGACCTCGAGCTAGTGAAGATGCTGCTGTCGTACAAGGGAGACCCCAAGATCATCTCCAGTGATGGCGAGACGATGATCGAGGCCGCCGCCGGGTTGGGATTCATCCAGGGTTACAGCAAGGGAAAGACGGCGGCGGAACGGCTGGAAGTCGTCAAGCTGTTCGTCGGCCTCGGGGCTGATGTGAACCAGGCGGACGATTACGGAATCACGCCGCTGATGGTGGCCGGCAACATGGGCGACACCGCCGTTATTCAGTATCTCGTCGACGCGGGCGCGGACCTCGGCGCCTACGATCTTGGCAAGAAGAACGATGGCGCCTTCGGCGCCAGCGTCGAACCGCTGATGCCCGTCGACTACGCGATTGGTGTCGGGACGTTCGTACCCAATAACGCCGTCATCATCCACGAGGACGCGGTCGCCCTGATGTTCCGCCTGATGAAAGAGAAGGGCATCACCCACACTACGTCGGAGTGCACGCTGCGAGGATTCACGTGCGCCCAGGCGAACGTCGACCCCAAAGTTGCCACACCGGCTGAAATTGCCCGCATGAGAAAGATCGCGATCGGGCACCAGGTGGAGGGCATCACCGGCGGCCTCGAAGTAAAGGATGCGAAGTAGCCACACTCACTTCTTCGGGGGCCGGTTGAACATCACAAAGCAGGGCGCGTCAGATCGCGCGACCACGACGTCCGGCCACTCGTCGCCATTCAGGTCGCCGACAGCCATCCCGTAGATCGCCCCCTTGCCGTCGTCGCCGAACGGCACCGGCTGATACTTCATCCCGGTCCCATCGTTGAAATACGCCACGCCCGGTGCCTCGACATAGCCGACGAGGATTTCCGGGCGGCGGTCGCCATTCAGATCGGCGGCGATCATCGAATAGGGCAGCGCCTTGTGCGTTTGGAACTTGATGCCGCTTCGGAAGGTAGCGTTGCCGTCGTTGATGTAGACAAAGCACCCCAACTCCTCCGGGCAAGCGGCGATGTCCGGACGGCCATCGCCGTCGACGTCGGCGACCGCCATGGCGCGCGTGGATGATTTCGGCGGTCCCCAGGGCTCTTCGCGAACGAAGTTCCCCTGACCGTCGTTGAAATGCACGACGCTCTGACACGAATCGCGGCAGGCATACACGACGTCATTCGCGCCGTCACCGTTGACGTCCGCCACGGCTACAGTCGCAGCGCTGGGCGAATCCTTCAATGGACGGCAGTCGAAATTGAGCTTGCCATCGTTGAAGCACACAAAACTCGTCATCTCGCGATTGGCAACCGCGATATCCGGATAGCCGTCGCCGTTCAGATCCCCGACGGCCGCGTTTCTCGTCTGCCACTTCGGATCGCCGTAGTGGCCGCCAACAACGAAGTGTCCTTTACCGTCGTTGAGCAGAACCAACTTCGGATCCGGCTCGTCGTTGCTCAACACCATGTCCAGGTGGCCGCTGCGCGTCATGTCCGCCAAGGATGCCGAGTAGCTCTTGATGGCTTTGCTCGGGAGCGCTGGCGCTGGCGTGAAATGTCCCTTGCTGTCCCCGAAAAACACACGGCTCGTCACCTGCCAGTGCCGCCCCTTCACCAGCACGATATCCGGATGCCCGTCGCCGTTGAGATCGCCGATGCTGGCGTTTGAAGAGGTCTCGGAAACGGTCTCCAATGGCACGATTTCAAACGCTCGTATGCCGGCGTTGACCGATTTCGCGGTGGACTGGTCGCGCGCCGTCGCCCAAGTGTCCGCATGAAACATGACGAACGCGGCGGCGGCAAACGCCGCCAGCGGAAGCCCGCGATACAAACGTCTGCGAGTCATGTTGTCGATCCCGTTTTGGTCAGAAGAGCGCTAAGCGCGTCACTTCGGTCTTGCAATCGCGTTGGGCGCGCCTGGGCGTGGCGGACAAGACCCGAGGTAGGGCCGATTGAACGGCTCATAGACCTCGTGCGCGGTGTCGGGGGGCCGTGGCTTGGCATCCAACGCGACGAACCGCACGCTGCCGCCGTCCGCGGTCGCTCGGCAGATCTGAACCTTTGTCTTGGCGACGATGGGCTGCAGCATGTACGAGCGGAGGCTGTAACCGCCGAGGTCGTCAAACACACTGCACATCGGCTGCGTCGTCGTTTCGCGGTTGATAAACCAATTGCCGACGCCCTGTTCGTAGGGGGCGCTGTCCACCTGTTTGACGATGCGGTGATCTTCGTGGATGGTCCACCCGGCCGCTATCTCTTCGGCACTGGCGACGTTCTCGAGGGAACACTCCGCCCGCGCTGCAGCGGGGAAGGCACCCGCAGCGATCAAAATGACAAAGACGATCGTCGCTCCACTAACCCTCGACATCCCTCTATAATTCCCCGTCGAATCCGACTCGCCAAGGGCGCCGCCCCAGATATCCCGGCAAGCGAGCGTCGAGGCTAGCACCGTGCCGGAATCTCGTCAAACGCGGGAGCAGGTGATGAGAACAAACAAGACAGTAACCGCGACCGTGATCGTTGCGCTACTCCTGATCGCGGTGATCGCCCGAGCCGCCGGCGACGAGAAAACGATCACGGGAGTGATCACCAAGGTCGATCCCGCCACGCGAATCGCGACGGTGACGCCGGCCAGCGGTCCGGCGATATTCGTGCAGTTCGCATTCGACGCCGGTGGTCCATGCGACAGCTGTCTGGGGTCGGGCCGCCGAGGTCCCATCTTTGCCGAGACGGTGACCGTCGGCTCGACCTGGACGCTTACGTACACGTCGTCGATTCCCGAGGGCGCTGCCACATGGTTCCCGGGAGGCACAGTCAACACTGTGTACCGGGCAGTGCCCGCGAAGACGAAATAGTTGCGATTGGGTTCTTCGTATCGAGCAGCCAGCACGCGTCGGGTAGTGGACAGCCACACGAAAGGCGAGAGCATCATGGCGAAAAAACCACTCACTCTCGGAATCGTTATCGGGCTCGTAGTCTGGGCTGGAATCGTGACGGGTACAAGAGCCGCGCAGACAACGAGCGAGGCACCTGCGATTGACAGCGACGACCTGGCGGGAACCGTGACCGGGCCCTCGGGGCCTGAGGCCGGAGTGTGGGTCATTGCCGAAACCGGCGACCTGCCCACGCCATTCGCGAGGATTGTCGTCACCGACGATCGCGGACGTTACCTGGTGCCCGACCTGCCCAAGGCGAACTACCGGGTCTGGGTGCGCGGATACGGGCTGGTGGACTCGCCAAAGGTTCAGACGACTTCAGGCAAGAACCTCGCGCTTCGTGCCGTGAAAGCAAGCTCTCCGGCAGAGGCCGCGCATTACTACCCTGCTGCACACTGGCTGGCGTTGATGGAGATGCCGGCGAAGAGCGAGTTCCCTGGCACCGGCGACAGCGGCAACGGCATCTCGCCGAACATCAAGAGCCAGGGCGATTGGATCCGCAGCGTGAAATCGGGCGGCTGCACCGCGTGTCATGCGCTCGGCACGAAGGCGACGCGGGAAATCCCGGCGGCGCTCGGTGTGTTTCCCACCTCCGCCGCTGCGTGGGATCGCCGCGTCAAGTCCGGGCAGGCTGGCGGTCAGATGACCGCCCAGCTGAATCAATTCGGCCGCGCGCGCGTCCTGAAGATGTTCGCCGATTGGACTGATCAAGTCCGCGCCGGTGCGGTTCCACCCGCACCGCAACGTCCACAGGGGATCGAGCGGAACGTCGTCATCACGCAGTGGGACTGGGCCGATCCCAAGGCATACCTGCACGATGTCGTGTCGACCGACCGCAGGAATCCGCGAGTCAATGCGAACGGGCCGGTGTACGGAGCGCTTGAACTCAGTGCCGACTACGTCCCGGTGCTGAATCCAGCCAGCAACACCGCGAGCCAGGTCCCGTTGACCGTACGAGACCCCAACACTCCCCCGACGAGCGCCTCGATGCCGGAGCCGTCGCCCTATTGGGCGAGCGAGGTGATCTGGACGAGCAAGAACAACGTCCACAACCCGATGCTCGATCACAAGGGGCGAGTCTGGCTCACGTCAGCGGTCCGGCCCGGCCAGAATCCTCCTGAGTGCAAGGCGGGCTCGAGTCACCCGTCCGCGAAACTGTTCCCCGTGGACAACGCCGGCCGCCACCTCGCCGTATACGATCCGGCGACGAAGAAGCTGACGCATATCGGCACCTGTTTTGGCACGCATCACCTGATGTTCGCCGAGGACGCGAATCACACGTTATGGACCAGTGGTGGTGGACAGGTGATCGGTTGGCTGAACACGAAGATGTTCGACGAGACTCACGACGAGATGAAGTCGCAAGGCTGGACCGCGCTCATCAGGGACGCCAATGGGAACGGCAAACGCGACGCGTACGTCGAACCGAATCAGCCGCTCGACCCGAGCAAGGATCAGCGAATCGGCGGCGCGCTCTACGCGGTTGCGCCGGCGCCTGACGGCTCCGTGTGGGGGACGCAGCTCGGGTACCCGGGCGCAATCATCAGGCTCGCGCCCGGCTCGAACCCTCCAGACACTGCGCTCGTGGAGATTTATGAACCTCCCGTCGATCGGGGATTCTCGCCGCGAGGCGGTGACGTCGACCGCAACGGTGTGTACTGGGCGGCCATGGCAAGCGGTCATCTAGCGAGCTTCGATCGCCGCAAGTGCAAAGGTCCGTTGAACGGTCCGAAGGCCACCGGTCAGCATTGCCCCGAAGGCTGGACGTTCTATACCGAGCCTGCGCCGCAGTTCAAGGGCGTCACCGAATCCGGGAGCACCGAGGGGAGTTACTTCACCTGGGTGGATCAGTTCGACACGCTCGGACTCGGGAGCAACGTACCGATCGATACCGGGAACGCGACCGAAGCACTGCTGGCGTTGAAGGACGGCAAGTTCATCACGATGCGTGTGCCGTATCCATTGGGCTTCTACACGAAATGGATGGACGGCCGTATCGATGACCCCAACGCCGGCTGGAAGGGTCGCGGTATCTGGACGACGGTGTCGACGCGGGCGCCGTTCCACATGGAGACGGGCAAAGGAACAACGAGCAAAGTGATGAAGTTCCAGATGCGTCCCGACCCGCTCGCGAAATAGTTACGTCCTGGTCCTGGTGTCAGGCAGTGAATCGTGAACGGCCGAAATGTCGATCGGTCGTTCAGGCACACGCGCGCAGCGCGCCGAGGCTGGATCTGTGACACTCCCAAGACTGAGCCAAATACTCGCGAGTTGTTTCGCACGCACAGTTGGACGATGCCGGCCGCGGATTCGGGCGCGGGCGGGCGCAGTGGCCGCATTTGCGGTGGCTCTTGCCCTTCCCGTGACCGTCTTCGTGCAGTCCAGCCCCGAGCCATCGAGCGGCCGCGGATGGTCCACGGTGATGGGCGACCTGGGAAATCGCTACTCCACTCTCGACCAGATCAACACGCAGAGCGTATCGCGGCTCGGCGCGGCCTGGATGTCGGAGCGGCTGACTCCGCCCGCAAACTCGCGATCCATGACGGTCGTGAAGAACGGCATGATGTACTTCACCGCCCCGCCCAACGTCCTGAAGATCAACGCCAGGACCGGCCAGGTCGTGTGGCGCTTCACCACCAACAGCGGTGGAGCGCGTGGCGGCGCCGCCGCCGGACCGCCGCCGATGGGCGCTCCCGATCGCGAGGGTGTGGCGCTCGGAGATGGTCTCGTCTTCGTCGGGACGTCCGACGCGCGGGTCGTCGCGCTCCGCGACGACACCGGCGAGCCCGTATGGAACCGCTACGTCGGCGAGGACGCGCGTGACAAGGGACAGGGAATCGCCGGTGCCCCTGTGTACGCCGGCGGGATCGTGTCGGTGGGTCTGAGCGGGGACAACGGATGGCGCGGACAAGTCGTCGGACTCGACGGCCAGACAGGGCGCGAGGTCTGGCGCTGGTTCGCCGTGCCCGCACCAGGCGAGCCCGGGAGTGAGACCTGGCCCAAGACCGCGCAATGGAAGTTTGGTGGCGGCGCGCTGTGGCTCACCGGCGTCGCGGATGAAGAAGCTGGCCTCGTCTACTACGTCACGGGCAACGGCGTACCCCAGCTCTCTGGTGAGAATCGCGACGGCAACAACCTGTTCATCTGCTCGATCGTCGCCCTCGACATGAAGACCGGGAAACTGAAGTGGCACTATCAGACGATCCGGCACGACATCTGGGAAGCCGACATGTCGATCTCGCCCGTGCTCTACGACGCACAGGTCGGAGGCAGGACGGTGAAGGCGATCGGCGCAATCCGGCCCGATGGCTACGTGTTCACCTTCGATCGAGTCACCGGCAAGCCACTGATGAAGCTCGAGGAGCGCAAGGTCCCGCAGGACCGCTTCCAGAAGACGGCGGCGACGCAGCCCTTCCCTGCCGGCGCCGAAGGCGTCCTCCCCGACTGCGAATGGTGGCGGAAGACACAGCCCATCCCGAAAAGCTTCGAGGTGGGCTGCTACTACCAGGCCGTGTCGATCGACAAGCCGAACGTGTTGATGCCGTACTACGGGATGCGCGTCGCACCGATGTCTTACAGCCAACAGACGAAATACTTCTATGCCGTCGGCGAACGTTCGCTCCGCTGGCTGCGCCGGGCCGAAGACGGCTACTTCTTCAGCACCGCCTTCAGCAATCGCGTACCGGGGATCGATCGGCTCGAGACATTCGTGATGGCGGCGATCGACGGCGAGACGCACAAGATCGTCTGGCGCCGCGAGTTCGCGCCCGGGGCCGGCCGCCCGAGCGGCGTGCTGACGACGGCTGGTGGTTTGCTGTTTCATGCGGCGCCGGACGGACATTTCAACGCGCACGATGCCAGGACGGGAGAAATCGTGTGGCAGTTCCAGACCGGCGCTCCCGCCGGCGGGCCGTCAGCGTCGTTCGAGATCGATGGCGAGCAGTTCGTGTCGCTCGTCACGAGCACGAATGTCTGGGCGTTCAAGCTCGGGGGCACTCTGCCGCCACGACCGGCGCCACCATCCCCGCGCGAGCCGGAGCGCATCACGGGGCAGGTCATGGAGACGAGGCAGATTGAGACGGCGGCGCTCCAGCGCGACAACGCGTTCACAGGCGCACGCTTCATGACCGACGAGTACCAGTTCGCCCCCTACCGTACGAAAGTTGCGGCGGGCACGACAGTCACATGGCGCAACAACGGCACCATGATCCACTCGGCTGTCGCCGAAGATGGTTCATGGTCTACTGGCCCAATCGATCCGGCGGGTGTCGCCGGCGTGAAATTCGATCGACCCGGCACCTACGTCTATATCTGCAAGGAGCACCCGTGGGCATACGCCCAGATCATCGTTGAATAGTTCGCTCGCTTCGCTCGCTCAAAGGCAAAGGTCAAAAGTCAAAGGTCAAAAGTAGCTCCGTCAACTCGGCTTGCTTCGGACACAAGGAGAATGAGCCATGGAGCACATCATCAGCAGGTTGCTCGAGGAGTACGAACACGGAAAAGTGACCCGCCGTCACCTCATTCGAACCCTGGCAGCGGCAGCGGCGGCGACATCAACCGCCACGACAGCGCAGGCCGCTGCGCCAGCCAACGCCATCTCCATCAACCACGTTTCGATGCAGGTCGCCGATTACACGAAGAC
>Ga0070669_100003261_pt1 | contig 11658 bp, 23 predicted proteins | sample KBSS53metaG_FD_64680 | JGI IMG/M metagenome (GOLD analysis project Ga0070669, IMG submission 64680) | Switchgrass rhizosphere microbial communities from Kellogg Biological Station, Michigan, USA - KBS S5-3 metaG | ecosystem: Host-associated > Plants > Roots > Rhizosphere > Soil ... | reverse complement strand
CATCACGGCGCCAGTCATGGGGCCGTGGGAGCAGATCGACCAGTATCGCGCCATGACCTTGATGGAAGAGGCGCCCTACGAGACGACGGAGATCTACGAGATCAAGGTCGTCCCGGTCAAGCGCGTCTCGATCGACTACATCGGCATCCCGTACAGCGCTTTCGGTCGGTTCCGCGAGCGCCTGTGGCAGCAGATCAGGCCGAAGGGCAAGCCTGTGCTTGGTCTGATGCAGGGCTTCATGCCGTCCACGGCTTTGGAGATCTACCGACTGAGAGAGGGGCATGATCTGCCCATCTACTCTCAGCCGGAGGACTACAAGCTGTTCGAGGGCGAGATGTCCGACTGGTGGCACCTCCACGCAGCCAACTGGGACGACGTGGAGTCGCCGCTGCGACATCTCATCCATCACTCGGACTGCGACGGCGATCTGTCGCCCGAGCAGTGCCGTGAAGTAGCGCCAGCGCTGCGCGAGGCCGTGTCCTCGTGGAATGAGGGCGACTACGAGCGCGAGTTCGCCGAGAACCTGGCGAACGCGATGGACATCTGCGCCGAGAACAATCGGCGACTGATCTTCAGCTAACCCCAATCACCTCAAGGAGTACAGAATGAATCGACTGCGCGAAGAGCGTGGCGAAGGCGCGATTGCCGGTCTGTTCGGCATCGTGGGCATCATCATCGTGGTCTTCCTCTTCATCGGCGCGGCGGCGTGGCTGTTCAGCTTCCACGGCGTCGGTCCGGGCGAGGTGGCCATCGTCAAGGAGGGTGGTCCGTTCGACGGCCGCGACGTGAAGGAGATCCGCCAGCCGGGTTCGGGAGCGAAGCCGATCGGCGCCTTCAACCACCAGTACGTTCTGCCCACGTCGCAGCGCGACCTGACCGAAGAGGCCGGAACGATCCGCGTCCCGACCGCTGACGGCGTGAACGTGCTGATCGACGGGCAGGCCCTCTTCCAGCTTCGGACCGATCCGGCGCTGGTCGAGAAGTTCTACCGCAACTTCGGCGTCCGCACCTGGGGCGGCGACGACCTGTGGGACGACGCCGGGTGGGACAACTTCCTGAAGATCCGACTCGTGCCGATCCTTCAGCGCTCGATTCGGTCGGTCATCGGGACCGAGGACTGCACCTCGCTCAACAACACCTGCATCTACGTGCTGAACGCGGACTCGATCCTGGCCAGCAACGAGGCCGACGCCACGAAGAAGGCACAGGACCAGGCGAAGCAGGCCAACACCCAGCAGAATCTCGCCGAGGCCGAGCGCAAGATCTCCGAGGCGTTCAAGAACAACCTCAAGTCCGGTCTCGGGACCGAATACTTCGAGGGCGTGCAGTTCCAGAACCTTCGCGTCACGTTCGACAGCGAGATCCAGCAGCGGGTCACCGCTGCGCAGGGTGCCCGAGCAGAAGTCGCCACGGCGCGCCTCCGGGCGCAGCGCGTGAAGGCCGACGCCAAGGGCAAGGCCGACGCCACGATCGAGGCCGCGATCGGCGACCGCAAGTCCAAGGAGCAGCAGGCTGCCGGTGTCCGGGCGCTCGCGCGCGCCTACCGCACCAACCCGCAGCAGGCCAAGATCGACCAGACCAAGGCGTTCTGTGGCCCGAACGGGTGCAACCCGCAAGCCATCGGGACCGGCGTCTTCGGCTCGCTCTCCGGAGTGAACCGCTAGGAGCAGAATTGGGTGGCCCGTTGGGGGGCGGGCCACCCACCTGCTAACAATCAGCAGAAAAGGAGAATCCCTGTGCGTCAGATTTTGAAGCCCGAGTTCGAGATCGTCATGGACGATGGCTCGACGCAGAAGGTGTCGCCCGGCGACATCATCCAGACCAAGAGCGGGAAGAAGTACACGCTCAACAACAGCGGCGGTCGCGTTCTGCTCTACGACCCCGCCTTCAAGCTGTCGAAGGTCCAGAAGGACCGCGAGACCGGGAAGCGCTTCTGGCTGGTCGATGGCGCCCGTCGCTACCTGACGGAGACCGAAGAGGACGAGCAAATCTGGATCGCCGCTGCGTCGGCGTTCATCCTGACCGTCCTCATCGGCAGCATCGTCCTCCTGGCCATCGCGGCGGTGGCGTGATGCGCTACCTCAACAGCATCGCGCGGCGTCCCTGGCTGGGCCTCTGTCTGATTCTGCTCGCGCTGCCCCTGACGGCGGCCTCGTGCGGCCAGAACGACGCGCCCGTCCAGTCGCGCGACAAGACCGGCGCGCGCCTGCTGAACATGCCCGACCACTTCTCGACGATCGCCATCAAGTGCGACGGCGAGGGCCACATGATGTACGAGAGCGACCACGGGGACGACGGCTCTGGCCGCCCCGGCGCCGTGGCCGTGGTGGCTGACACCGAAGCGTGCCCGGAGGGATACACCGGAGCGCCGCGATGATCGCGTTCCTCCACAGCCTTCGGCGTCTCTGGGATCGCGCGATCTTCTGGGCCTACTCCCAGTCGGAGCCGATCCCCAACGACCACGACGGACACGCGCGGTACAGCTACAACTGCAAGTGCCCGGAGTGCGGCCTCGTGCAGCTCGTTTCTGTCGAGCGAGACTGCGCACGCTGCGGCGCGTGGGTCTCGTCGTGGGACCACGAGCTTCCCAAGCCGAACCCCGAACTGCTCGCCGCCGAGGCGGCCGAGTTCTACGCCAAGCGGATGTCGCGCTGGGCGGCAGCGAAGGAGGCGGTGAAGCGGTGAAGGCCATCATCGTGCTGGTCCTCCTGGTCTTCATCATCCTGACGGTCATGCTGATCGTCGAGATGATCAAGAAGGCGATCAAGAACCACCAGGAGCACTCCGGCAAGTGGCAGGTCAAGCCACGCACCAGTCCGGAGAACAACGGCAAGACCCTCTGGCTGTCGTGCGCAGGTGAGGAAGATTTCCTCTTCTGGCCGACAGATGGCAACTCTCAGTGGGACTGGGAGCGCGCCGTCATGGAGGCAGAAATCCAGTGCCAGGAGTTCAACCGACTGCGGAGAGAGCTGAGTCGATGAGCAAGATCAAGATCATCCTGTGGGCGAACGTCCTCATCCTGATCGGCGGCCTTTTCGGTCCGGTCTGGCTGGGCGTGCTGTGCATCCTCGCCCTGTGCCTCGCCATCCCGGCGGCCATCGCAGGCACGATCATTCTGCTGGGCGACCGGCAGAATCGAGTGTGGGACGTGAAGATCGAGCGCACGCCCGGCGAGATCTACCGCTACCACTGGGACCTGCTGGCAGACGGCAAGCCTGTGGTGGTCAAGGAGGGGAGCTACTTCACCGACCACGCCGAGGGCCGCACCGACACCAAGATCGGCGCCTTGTCCGAGGCGGCCTTCAAGCGCCGCGAGGTTCTGCTCGCGGAGCGCACGAGGCGCAAGGCTGAGTTCGGTCCCTCGACGATCTCGCTCAGCGGGCGGCGGCGCAAGACCCACATCCATGTCCCGGCGGCAGCCGTCACACCGGGCCAGCCTGAATCTGCTGACAATCAGCAGAAAAGGCCCGGATTCTCTGCTCAGATTTGGAGGCGCCTCGAACAGTTCGGCAACACAATCCTCCGTAGGTAAGGGGAAGATGAAATCTATTCCGCCCTCTTGTCACCGGACAGAATGTTCGGTACGATTCCGTCTCCGGAATAAACCGGAAAACCCAATCGGAGGGCAGCATGGCAGTAGCAGTGGAGCAGGGCATGGCTAGGGACGCGATCGACAAGGCGATCGAGATCCTGGTCACGGAGCAGGAGAGAATCGGCCAGCTCGAAGAGCAGGCCAAGATGAAGGACGACCCCGAGATCCGCCCGCGCACCGTGCGGCGCGTCTACGGAGCGATGTGCGCGCTCGAAGCACTGCATCCGGAACGCGGCGGCTCGACGCAGACCGAGATCGCCATGCAGGCCGGTGTCAGCCAGTCCTCGGTCAGCAAGGCCCTGAAGTACGTCCTCGTGCCCGGCAACGAGGCAGAAAAGACCGGCTCGCGGCTCGTCGGATCGAAGTCTCACTGGACGTACAAGCCGATCTGAACGCAGAAGAGCCGGGGTGGTCGGACCCCGGCTCTTCCTGAACCCAATCACGCGCCTGGTGTCCAGCGATGGCGGGCGCACAAAGATCGTATCAGTCCTGATAGACTCCAACTCAGGGCGCAGGGTTCGTGACTGGCCCGTCAAGGCGCGCGAGGGGTTACCTTTCACTCCGCTGACCGCGACCGAGCGCCCCGCAAGACAGGCCCCGTCGAGCTTCGGTTCCGGGGTCTGTCTTATTTTTGTCGCCAATCCCTTGACAGACGATGGGATCCTAGCGTACAGTGCATCTTGCGAGTCGGGCCGGAGCCACTTGCGGGTTATCTCTCGCCAACAGATCCCGTGCGGCACTAACAAGACCGACACGCATCGTCTTCACGGCTACGGGCCGGAGTGACGAGGGTTATCATGGATAAACCAGGTTCGAGTCCTGGCTCTTGCCTCGGCGGGAGCTACCTGGACTTCGGTCCAGGAGAAGATCCCACTTCCGGGTGGGAGTATCCCTCCCACACACCACGACCGTAGTCTTACAACTGAATAAGGTCCTCACGGGCCGGAGCAGATCGGTTATCGCCCACCATCCAAGAGCGACAGGGGCTAACTGCCCCAGTCATACCGATCCGCACAACATGACCGTGAGAACTCTTTGGCCCTGCGGGCCGGAGGGTCATCGGTTATCTCTATGGAAGAGGATGTCGCGGGTTCGAGTCCCGCCGTCGCGCTCTAGGGCGCGGTGTAGCTCAGTTGGCAGAGCGCCTGGCGAAAGCCATTTCCGATCCCACACCACGACCGCAGGGCCTTTTCTTTCGGTCACCCAGAAAGGAGCATCATGCCGCACACGCCGTACTCGCAGATCTCGACGCGCGTAACCCCGCAGTCCGAGCCGATCCCTGGGTCCGCTCAGGTGCAGAACTCGGCCGGGGGCTACTCGTTCGGGATCGACAAGTGGTCGCGCCTGCATCGCTTCCTGATCCTCGGCTCCGAGGGCGGGTCCTACTACGCTGGCGAGCAGAAGCTCACCCGGCAGAACGCCGACGTGGTGCGCGAGTGCATCGTCGAGGACGGGCCGCGCGCGGTCTCGATCATCGTCGAGATCTCGAAGGCGGGTCGCGCGCCGAAGAACGACCCGGCGATCTTCGCTCTGGCGATGGCCGCTGGCGTCGGCGACGTGGCGACGCGCCGTCTGGCGCTGGACTCGCTGTCGCAGGTCTGCCGCACCGGCACGCACCTGTTCCAGTTCATGGGGTTCGTCGAGAACTTCCGTGGCTGGGGCCGCTCGCTGCGCCGTGGCGTGGCCCAGTGGTTCTCGGGCAAGGACGACGATCGGCTGGCCTACCAGCTCATCAAGTACCGCCAGCGCGAGGGCTACACGCAGCATGACGTGCTGCGTCTGGCGCACCCGGCCGACAAGGTGTCGAGCGGGAACCCGACCGTGGCGCTGACCGACGTGCAGAAGGGACTTCTGTCCTGGGTCGCTGGCAACGGTCAGTCGGACCACCGACTGATTCGCGCCTTCGAGATGGCCCAGCGCAGCGAGTCGCCTGCGCAGACGGCGGCGCTCGTGCGCGAGTTCAATCTGCCGCGCGAGGCCCTGCTCACGGAGCACCTGAACGACAACGACGTGTGGATGGCCATGCTCGACGCGGGGATGCCGATCACGGCGATGGTCCGCAACCTGGCGACCATGACCCGCAACGGGCTGCTCACGCCCACGTCCGAGGCGACGAAGGCCGTTCTGTCCACGCTGGGGAACGCCGAGCAGATCCAGAAGTCGAAGATCCACCCGATGCAGGTGCTCATGGCCCTGCGCACCTACGCGGCGGGCTACTCGCTGCGCGGGAGCAACCGTTGGTCGCCTCTCGGGCAGATCGTGGACGCGCTCGACGAGGCGTACTACCTGGCCTTCGGCAACCTGCGTGCGACCGGCAAGCGTCGCATGATCGCGCTGGACATCAGCGGGTCGATGTGGGGCGGGCAGGTGGCCGGAATCCCCGGCTTCTCCCCGGCTGAGGCGGCGGGCGCGATGGCGATGTGCTCCATCGTCACCGGCGACCCCTACGAGGTGGTGGCGTTCGCGTCGGACAGCGGCTACTGGGGCCGTGGGCGGCACAACACGGGCCGGGAGATCTTCCCTGGGCTGTTCTCGATGTCGCTGAGCAAGCGCCAGCGTCTCGACGACGTGAACAAGGCCATGCAGGAGATCTCGCAGTACATGGGCGGCACCGACTGCGCCCTGCCGATGGTCTACGCCCGCGAGCGCAGCCGCGAGGTGGACGTGTTCGAGATCTACACGGACTCGGAGACGTGGGCCGGAGGCATCCAGCCGCCGCAGGCGCTCGCGCAGTACCGACAGAAGTCCGGCATCAACGCCAAGCTCGTCGTCGTGGGCATGGTGTCCAACGGGTTCAGCATCGCTGACCCGAACGATCCGGGGATGCTGGACGTGGTGGGCTTCGACACCGCGACCCCGAACCTCATCTCGGCCTTCGCCGAGGGCGGCTTCTAGTAACGATCAGCGGGGCGGCTTCGGTCGCCCCGCTCTCGTTGGAAAGGAAGAGGCCGTGACTCTCGACGACGAACGCAAGCGCGTTCACGCGATCATGCGCACCCTGGATCTGCCCGAGGGCCAGTACGCCCTAGCAGGCAGCGCCGCGATGGTTCTGTCGGGCATCCAGAGGGCCAAGGAGATGGGCGACCTGGACATCTTCGTCTCAACCCGTCTCTGGTTCCAGATCCTCGACGAGCCAGGGATCGACTGGCAGATCTTCACGACAGATCCCGACGACTTCCATCGTCGGTGCGACCCGCCCTACCTCTACGCCACGATCTTCGGCTTGGAGGTGAACATCTTCTCGGGCTGGCGGACCCGAGGCCGAGGGGACATCGACGTGAACCTCTGGCTACACAACGCGAAGCCGATCGACGGCCTGATGTGCGTGCCCCTTGAGTTTCTGCTCGACTGGAAGCGCAGCGTCGGCAGAAGCAAGGACATCGACGACATCAAGCTGCTGATGGCCCATCTGGGGGACGAGGCGTGATCGTCAGCAACGAAGAACTCAGGACCACACGCGAGGTGGCGCGCGAGCTTCTGTCGATACTCGATCTGGTCGAGTCAGGGCAGAAGATCGTCGTCACCCACAACGGCAAGATGCGCGCCGTGATCGTCAGCGTCGAGCAGTACGAGACGCTGACAGAAGCGGCGGACTGAGCGGCTGACGGCCCGGCCAGGGGGGTAGCCAGGGCCGTCAGCACTCTCGGGAGGTTACGGCTAGACCTCGCCCCGTGCGGTGGATCCCACGTCGCGCGTGCGTCCACGCTGGCCGACGCCGCCCATGCCGAGGCTGGCGGTGCGCTCGTTGCGGCTGGTGAGCGCTGCGGCGGGGTTGGTGATGCGGACCGAGCCGCCGTTGCTGAGACGGTTGAGTCGGAGCCGAGGGTACTGCCACACCACGCCGTCGATGACCTTGCCCAGCGGAGTCGGGCTGATCCTCGTGCGCGTGAGAGCCGGGCTGAACGTGCCCTTGCTCGTGACCTTGACGACCTGTGCCATGTTCACCTCCTTCGAGTTCGACAGATTCTACCCAGATAACCCGGCGATCGACAGAACGCCGGGAGATATGGATCACCTCGATGTCGGTCTCTATTGGTCTCTGGTCTGCCCGTTGTAGTTGACTTCGGGCTGGATCGGACCGGACGGCGCCTGTCCAGGGATGCCAGGCCCGTGGGACATCGGCCCCATGATCAGGCGAGGCAGGCCGGGGACGCCGTTGCCGGGCGACGGCAGCCCGACTCGGTTGCGGAACGCATCGCGTGGGCCAGGCGCAGTCGGATGGCCCCGCATCGCCTCCTTGCCGTTGGGCGGTTCCAGGTGCTCGAACCCGCGCAGCGGGTCGAGCGGACGGTAGAACGGGTTGGCCATCTACGGCCCGCCGCCCTCCGTGCCAGGGCCGCCCGCCGGATCGCCGCCGCCTTCGGTCGGCGTGGTGCCGGTGGCGCCGCCTCCGGTGTCGCCAGCGGGCGCGCCAGTAGTGGCATCGCCGCCGCCCTCTGTGGGCGTGGTTCCCGTCGCTGCCGAGTCCGTGTCGCCGAAGGTCTGGTTGGCGTGCGGATCGACTTCAGCTTCGGTCGGACCGGCGCCCTCGCCAGGCACCTTGCCCGGCGACTCGCCCTCGGGATTCTGCGGCTGGACCTTCTCGTCTCCCATGTGTCCTCCTAGATGGCTGGGGGCTGGGGATGGACGGGCGGTGGCTTGATCACCGCTTCGAGGGATGCTACCCGCTCTTCGAGCGCTTCGACACGGGCAGAAAGATTCAGCGACGCCAGCGCCTCGACGAGCTGTGCCTTGTTCATCTCGCCCCGGCCAGAGATGTTCTTCTGCCGGGCGAGGTAGCGCAGCTCGTCCACCGTCATGGTCTTCAGCTCGTCGGCGTTCACTTCTTCTTCTTCGAGGCCGAGCGCTTGCCCTGAGTGGCCTTCTTCGAGCGGGCCTTCGGCTTGATCTCGCCGGACCGAACCCGCTCGATGTTCTCCTTGAAGGCGTCGGGTAGCTGCGCCTTACGCTTCCGCCGGGGCATGGACGTTCATCTCGACGAGATCCGGCTGAGGATCCGCGTACTCGCCGTCGAACGGCTTGCGCATCAGCGTCACGCCAGCGATGTGCGTGTCGCCGTCCTCGTCGCGCATCGAGGCTTCGAGGATCGGCGCGAGCCAGGCAGGCGGGTCCTCGATGTCGTAGACGACGAGCGCTCCGTCGATCCACGCCCGACCGATTGCGCCACTGTCGCTGCCCTGGATGAACTCCGGCGGCGCGAGCGTGTCCTTGTAGGCCAGGAGATCCTGGACCCAATCGCGGTTCAGCGCCATCAGCGGAGGGGGCCTCGGGCCATCGAGGGGAACGGCGACTGGCCGGTGCGGGAGGTGCCCGCCGTCAGCGTGCGCGTCGTGCCCTTCGAGCCGCTGCCCTTGTGGGTGCGACGGGTGAGGCTGGACAGGCTCCCCTTGGAGCCGGAGCCGTGGGAGGCTCGTGCGTTGAGCTTGCTGAGACTCACTTCTTCTTCCTCCTTGTGGACTTCTTTCGGCCCTTCTTGCCCCACCGTGCCCAGGCCGCCTTGCGAGAGCCTGCGGCGGACTTCTTGTGGGAGATCTTCTTGTGGCCCTTCTTGGCCGCCCTGCGCTTCGGAGCGCCCTTCAGACGGTTGGCCATCTACTTCTTCCTCCTGCCCTTGTTCCAGCTCCGGGCGTTGAGCGCGAACGTCGCGCGCCTACGGGTCTTGGGGTTCTTCGATCGCTTCATCTTCCGGAGCTTGGACACCGGAATCTTTCGGCCCTTCTTGACCTTCGCGCTCTTCCGCAGCTTGCCGCGATTCGCCTTCTTGATGCGGATGCCACTCCGCTTCTTCCGGCGGCGCTTGGCCATCAGGTGAAGAGGATGATCAGGATGATGATCAGGATCAGGGCGCCGATGCCGATATACACGGGTACCTCCTTTCGCCTGATCAGATCTTACCCCGAGCGCGCCTACCGCAAGTACCTGCGGATCTGCGTGACGTGGCGGTAGTTCCAGCGCAGGATGTAGGGGCCGCTCTCCGAGCCGTGGCTGAAGACGCGGCCGTTGCCGATGTAGACGGCGACGTGGTGGGGCACCCAGTAGGAGCCGCCGTAGAAGATGCAGTCGCCGACGAGCGCCGGACGCGAGATCCGCACACCGTGGCGGACCATCGTGCCGGTGAACCCGGCGCGCCACCACGCGCCGTTCACGAAGTCGCGCGTGTGGTGGTCGTGCGTCGCATCCCAGAGCAGGTACGAGGCGTAGGCCGAGCAGTCCGCGTAGTTGGGATACTGGCCTCGCTTCGAGCGACGCCCTGTGGAGATCGCCCAGCGCCGCGCGCGCTGCGTGTAGTGGATGGCGCCCCGGTGCTGGTAGCCGAGCCACGCTGCGCGGACGATGCGCTTGCGGGCGGCGATGCGCTGAGCGGGGTTGAGTCCGATGGCGCTCCCCCACGGCAACCGTGAGTCGGCGGGCAGATCCACGGGCAGATCCGTCAGGTCTTCGAGGATCTTCAGCTCAGCGTCAGCGTCGCCGACATCTTCGACGGAAACGACGCCGCTCAGTGGGTCATCGTCGAGCGGAACAGCCGCGAGCTTCTTGGCGTAGTCGTCGAGCAGGACCGCCTTGTGGACCATCTCGTCGAGGGTCATTCGTCATCCTCCCGTAGCAGCTCAGGGACCTTCGCCCGGAGCCTCTTCTGCTCGCCCTTCGAGGGCGTGATGTACTTGACGTTCGCGGTGAACATGCGGAGGAAGTCCTCGGCTCTGAGAGTCACTAGAACTTCCCCGTCTACCGCTGTGGCTACGCCGGGGATCATCTCCCCGGAGCTGCCCATCCCGGTCGCGGCCTCCTGCGCCTCACGCATGGTGGCCTTGGTGAGCCTGAAAGATTCTGCGTCCGTGCTCTTGCAGGACCACAGGATGGCCCCGCCGTCAGGCACGTCGAGCTTGGCGAACCACTGATTCCCGGACCCGCGCGTCGGCTCGACGCCGAAGACCCTGGCCCAGAAGCGCTCGAACCGATTACCGGCTGCCTGCGGAGACTCGCCAGGGCGGCGGAACGGGTTCACATCCATGCTGCGATCCTATCACCGGACCCTCACAGCACGACTCCACTTTCTGCCGACAGTCCGCACACCACAGGGCCGACCGCATCTCGAAGACACGGTGCGGCTGGCCCGTCAGCGGGCAGATCACACCTCGACTTCGGTCTGGAAGCGTTCATGCACACGACGCAGCGCGAAGAGGCTGGCCTTGGCACGGACGAGACGGTTCTCGTGGAAGCACATCTCGCGCTGTGCCTCGGACCGAATGGCGAACTGCTGCGTTGCAACGCCACGGCGGCCATCGGTAGTGACGAACGCGATCGTCGCAGGAAGCTGGCCGGTGTGGATCGCGTGGTAGTACGCCTGAATGGCGGTCATCTCGGGCATGGTCTCTCCTACCTATCTGTGACGAGAGCGGCCTCGCCGTACTCGTTCAGCAGGCGCTCCATCGTCGTGTACGGGATCCAGACCAGCGGGTAGTCTCGACCCCACGAGTTCTTCAGCCGGAACGCCTGACGCTTGTCGGACGCGCCGTAGATGACGAGGCTGTGTCCGCCTCGGATTCTGCCGAGAGGCCCGATGCCGATCCACCAGTCACCCTTGACCTGGATCGGCTCATCGAAGTTCTCGTACCAGTTGACGCCGATCGTGACCGGCAGCCCTGCGGCCAGGGCCGTGCGGATCTCATCGACGGTGGTGGCCCAGCGGTATGCCTGGACGCCCTCGCCGAGATCATTCGGTCCGGGCTTGGCGGTGAGGTAGGGGCGTCCGTCAGCGCCGACCGCCATCCCGTTGGTGGGGATGCGGCGCGGGCCGACGACACGCTGGTACTCGTAGCCCGCGCGGACGCTCGTGCCGTTGTCGTCGCCGGGGTTGGTCTCGGCCCACTCGTCGTGAGCCTTGGCCCAGTCCCAGTTCTCCAACGGGTCGTAGCGGCGCGTGTAGGGCTTCTGCTGCTTGACCTTGTTCTGCGCGCGGTTGGTGACCGCGCGCTCCATGTTCACGCCGTGCGGGACGCAGGAGCCTTCCTCGCCCTGGTTGTGGAGCCAGTGCCACGAGGGCAGAATCAGGCGCTTCTCGACGA